>LNAP01000533.1_pt1 | contig 52693 bp, 45 predicted proteins | sample 602601 | NCBI WGS metagenome assembly LNAP01 (sample SAMN02440304, study PRJNA202911) | soil metagenome | biome: Subtropical and temperate rainforests or woodlands; isolation source: soil samples (1 kg each in a 20% v/v slurry with milli Q water) were... ...
ATGAGCAATACCGATTTCACGTCCCGCGCCCAGGAACTGCGCGCCCGCAACGAGGCCCTGGCCGCCTCGCAACCCAATCTGCGCGCCCGCAACCTGGCCCAGGCGTTGGGTGTTTCCGAGGCCGAGTGGGTGGCGGCGGAATGCGGCGGCCTGAAGGCCACGGCCTTGCATGGCACGCCGCAGGAAATCTTCCGCGAGCTGGGCACATTGGGTCCGGTCATGGCCCTGACGCGCAACGACTGGTGTGTACACGAGCGCCACGGCGTGTATGAGGACATCCAGGCCAACGGTCCGGTAGGCCTGGTGCTAGGGCCGGACATCGACCTGCGCGTTTTCTTCACCCCCTGGAGGTGGGCCGGGGCGGCCGAGAGCGCGTGGCCTTAGGCCGCGCAACGCCGGGCCATACGGCGCTCCGATGTATCTGGGATACTAAAACCATGACGACCTTCTCTATGAAGCGCGCCGCTGCGGCGGCGCTTACGGCCGTGCTGTCGACAACGGCCCTCACGGCGGCGCGCGCCGACATCGCGGATTACGAGTTCCGGCTCGTTCGAACCGACGTCAAGCAGGGTAACGGCGCCATCGTCGCCGTCCGCCTCATCGACAAACGATCCGGCAATGCGGTTCCCGACGCGGTCATCTTCGCGACCCGGATCGACATGGCGCCCGACGGCATGCCGACCATGGCCGCGCCGATCGAGCCGCTGCCGTCGACCGAGCCGGGCGTCTACCGTTTCAAGGCCAATCTGATGATGGCGGGCGGCTGGCAGTTGTCGCTCGGCGCCAAGGTCCAGGGTGAGACCGGCACGCTTGAGAACAAGCTGGTCCTCAAGGCTCTGCCATGAAACGTCTCGCCCTCACCAGCCTCGCCCTCGCCGCCATACTGGCGGCGGGGGTTGGGGGTTATTGGGCGGGGCTTCGGGATTTCCCGATGCCTGGCCTTCGCAAATTGTTCGGCGTCGAGGACACCCTTGCCGCGGCGGAGCCAGCCAGCACGGCGGCCGTGATCTATTATCAGGACCCCGATGGCGGGCCCGCTTATTCGGCAACGCCGCGCCAGACAGAGGATGGCCGGGCCTTCCGCGCGGTGCGCGCCAGCGAGGATGTGAGCTTCGAGGACAAGCCGCCAACCGCCGCTGAGGCGCCGCCGCCGGCGATCCCCCGGCGTGTGCTCTACTATCGCAATCCTATGGGCCTGCCAGACACCTCGCCGGCGCCGAAGAAGGACTCGATGGGGATGGATTACATCCCCGTCTATGAAGGCGAGGACGAGGGCGGTTCGCTGGTGAAGGTCTCGCTCGGCAGGCTGCAGCGAACCGGCGTGCGGTCCGAGCTGGTTGAGCGGCGCGTCGTCGGCGGGCTGGTGCGGGTGCCGGGAACCGTCCAGCTCGACGAGCGGCGCATCTCGGTGGTGGCGACCCGGAGCGACGCCTTCGTCAACGAGGTGGCAGACGTCACGACCGGGGATCGGGTGACGAAGGGCCAGATGCTGCTCCGGCTCTATTCGCCGGACATTGCCGCCGCCAGCGCCCAGTTCCTCACCGACCTCAACGGCAATGCCCGCGACAATAGCGTTGGAGGTGGCCGCCAGCGGCTGGAAAATCTTGGACTGCCACCCGAGGCGATCGCCGAGATCGAGCGGACGCGCAAGGTGCCGCTTTCGATGATCTGGCGGGCGCCGCGCGATGGCGTCGTGCTCGAACGCAATGTCGTCAACGGCATGAGGGCGGCGCCCGGCGACGTGCTGTTCCGCCTTGCCGATATATCGACCATCTGGGTGCTGGCTGACGTGCCGGAGTTCGACCTCGGGGCCGTGCGGCTCGGCGCGCCGGTGACAATCCGGATCCGAAGCCTGCCGGGACGCAGCCTCAAGGGCCAGGTGTCGCTGATCTATCCTGAGGTCGGCGAGGCCACGCGGGCCACACGGGTGCGGATCGAGATCGCGAACCCGGACGGGGTCCTGCTGCCCAACATGTATGCCGAGGTGGAGATCGGCACCGGCGATGCCGCGCCTGTGGTCGCGGTGCCCGATAGCGCGGTGATCGATACCGGCACGCGGCAGGTCGTGATCCTCGACCGGGGCGAAGGCAGCTTTGAGCCCCGCGACGTGAAGATCGGCCTGCGTGGCGAAGGTTTCACCGAGATACGCGAGGGGATCACTGAGGGTGACCGGGTCGTTGTAGCGGCGAACTTCCTGATCGATGCCGAGAGCAATCTGAAAGCCGCGCTGCGCGGCCTCACGCCTGTGCAGGTGCAGCCATGATCGCCCGTCTCATCGACTGGTCCGCCCGCAACCTCGTGCTGGTCCTCATCGGTACGGCCTTCGCCGTCGCTGCCGGGCTTTATGCGCTGAAGACGCTGCCGCTCGACGCTATCCCCGACCTCTCGGACGTGCAGGTGATCGTCTATACCGACTATCCCGGCCAGGCGCCGCAGGTGGTCGAGGATCAGGTCACCTATCCGCTCACCACCGCGATGCTGACCGTGCCGAAGTCGAAAGTCGTGCGCGGCTTTTCCTTCTTCGGGGTGTCCTTCGTCTATGTGATCTTCGAGGATGGCACCGACCCCTATTGGGCTCGTTCGCGCGTGCTGGAATATCTCAACGCCGCCGCCCAACGCTTGCCGACCGGGGTGACGCCAATCCTCGGACCGGACGCCACCGGCGTCGGCTGGGTCTATCAATACGCCGTCGTGGCGAAGGAGATGACGCTCGCCGAGCTGCGCTCGCTGCAGGACTGGGTGATCCGCCTCAGTGCGTCCAAAGCGGAGGGCGTGGCCGAGATCGCCAGTGTCGGCGGCTTCGTGAAGCAATATTCCATCGTGGTCGACCCGAACCGGCTGCGCGCTTTGGGCATCCCGCTCGACGCGGTGCGCGAGGCCGTCAAGGCGAGCAACGCCGATGTCGGCGGGCGCACCGTCGAGCTCTCCGAGTTCGAGTTCATGGTGCGCGGACGCGGCTATCTCCGCGGCGTCTCCGACATCGAGAACGTGGTGCTGAAGACTGATCGCGGCGTGTCGCTGCGGGTGAAGGATGTCGCCCGCGTCGAGATCGGGCCCGATGAGCGGCGCGGCATTACCGAGCTGAACGGCGAAGGCGAGGTGGCGAGCGGCATCGTGCTGCAACGCTTCGGTGCCAACGCCCTGACCGTGATCGAGAACGTCAAGACGCGGCTCGCCGACATAGCCTTCAGCCTGCCGAAGGGTGCCGAGATCGTGCCGGTCTATGACCGCTCCGGATTGATCGACCGGGCGATCGAGACGCTGAAGGGTACGCTGATCGAGGAGAGCATCATCGTCGCGCTGGTCTGCGTGGTGTTTTTGCTGCATCTGCGCAGCGCTCTCGTCGCCATCCTGATGCTGCCGGTCGGCATACTGATCGCCTTCGCGGCGATGAAAGTGATCGGGCTCGGCTCCAACATTATGAGCCTGGGCGGCATCGCCATCGCCGTCGGCGCCATGATCGACGCCGCTATCGTGATGATCGAGAACGCCCACAAGCATCTGGAGCGCGCGCCGCCCGGCAAACCGCGCATCGAGATCCTCATCGAGGCCGCGAGCCAGGTCGGGCCGGCGCTGTTCTTCAGCCTCCTCGTCATCACCGTCTCCTTCCTGCCGATCTTCACGCTGGAGTCGCAGGAAGGCCGGATGTTCGGCCCGCTCGCCTTCACCAAGACCTTCGCCATGGCGGCCTCGGCGCTGCTGTCGGTGACGCTGGTGCCGGCGCTCATGGTGGTGTTCATCATCCCGGAGCACAAAAACCCGATCAATCGCTTCCTGATCTGGGTCTACCGCCCCGTCATTCGAGGCGTGCTGAAGGTGAAAACCCTCACCATCGTCGTCGCGCTCATCGTGCTCGGCGTCACGCTCTGGCCGGCGCGCCAGCTCGGGTCGGAGTTCATGCCGAGCCTGGATGAGGGCACGCTGATGTATATGCCGACCACCCTGCCGGGGATTTCCGTCACCAAGGCGGCGGAGCTGCTGCAAATGCAGGACCGGATCATCAAATCCTTCCCGGAGGTGGTCTCGGTCTATGGCAAGGCGGGTCGTGCGCTGACCGCGACCGATCCGGCGCCGACCGAGATGTTCGAGACCATTATCAATCTGAGGCCAAAGAATGAGTGGCGGCCCGGCCTCACAATCGACAGCCTGAAGGCCGAGATGGACCAGGCGCTACAATTCCCCGGCGTGTCGAACGCCTGGACCATGCCGATCCGCGCCCGCATCGACATGCTCTCTACCGGCATCCGCACGCCGGTCGGCGTCAAGGTGTTCGGCACCGACCTCGTTCAGATGGAGCAGTCCGCGCGGGAGATCGAGCGGGTGCTGAAATCCGTGCCGGGCACGTCGAGCGCCTATGCCGAGCGGGTGATCGGCGGCTACTACCTCGACATCGTGCCGGACCGGGAGACCCTCGGTCGCTACGGCCTCAGCGTGGGCGACGTGCAGGACGTGATCGCGACCGCGCTCGGTGCCGAAACCGTGACCACCACGGTCGAGGGACGCGAGCGCTATGGAGTCACCATCCGCTACCCCCGCGACTTCCGCAGCGACCCGCAATCGATCGCCCGCGACGTGCAGGTGTCGCTGCCGGGCGGCGGCACGGTGCCACTCGGCGAAGTCGCCAAGGTTGAACTGACGCGCGGGGCGACGTCGATCCGCACCGAGAACGGCCAGCTCGCGGTCTATGTCTTCGTCGACATCGCCGGCCGGGACCTTGGCGGCTATGTCGCCGACGCTCAAGTGGCGGTGGCCGACGAGGTGAAGCTGCCGGCCGGCACCTACGTTTCGTGGAGCGGTCAGTTCGAATATCTGCAACGCGCCGAGGCGCGGCTGAAGATCGTCGTGCCGGTGACGCTGCTGATCATTTTTCTGCTGCTCTATCTCAACTTCCGGGCGCTGACCGAGACGCTCATCGTCATGCTGTCGCTGCCCTTCGCGTTGGTCGGCGGCATCTGGCTGATGTGGTGGCTGGGTTTCAATATGTCGGTGGCGGTCGCTGTCGGCTTCATCGCGCTTGCCGGCGTCGCCGCCGAAACCGGCGTCATCATGCTGATCTATCTCGATCAGGCGATGGCGGAGCTGAAGGCCGAGCGGGCGGCGGAAGGACGGCCCTTCACCCGGCCGGATCTCTACCAGGCGATCATGCTCGGTGCCGTCGAGCGGGTGCGGCCAAAGATGATGACGGTCATCGCCATCACCGCCGGCCTCGTCCCGATCCTGTGGAGCACCGGCACCGGCTCGGAGGTGATGCAGCGCATCGCGGTGCCGATGATCGGCGGCATGATCTCCTCGACCGTCCTGACGCTGGTCGTGATCCCGGCGGTCTACGGGCTCGTGAAAGGCTGGCGGCTGCCGCGGAGTACGGAAAATGCCGAAGAAAGCGGGCATGCCTCGATGCTGGCTGTGATCAATCCGTCACCTGCGGAACCTAGTTAGCGTCGGTTCTGCGTTTCCTCTTGTCGCGTCGCCCCTCTCAGGAAGCCAAGTGACGATGATGCGTCCGGACTGGACAGCGAAACCGGGATTGGATGAGGGTGTCGCACGGCCGACCGGCTTCTTCGAAGGGACGGGCATACCCGATCCCGGGTGGTGGGAGGCGCTTTGACCGGATCCCCGAAAAGTGGTGGTGGACACCGGCTTGACGTCCGGCATGACAGCCGTCGATCTCTGTTCGGGTGACGGATGGTTCACGCTGCAAATTGGCCCGTGAGGTCGTCGCGATAGACATCGATCCGGCGTTGCTGAACCTGGCGCGGGCGCGGCTTGCCGAACACGGCGCCTCGAGCCGGCAGACTATGTATTCCTCGCGAACGCCTTACATGGTGCCCCCGACAAGGCGCGACTGGCCGGTGCCGTCCGGGAGGTTCTGCAACCGAACGTCTGTTCGTCGTCGTCAATTTGGATGCCCCCTACCGCAGGAGGAGACCCTGGTCCTTGGCCAGCCGAGAGGGCCGGCAACCGCGCTCCGGATGTTGAGGGACGGCCGTCATCTGGGTGCGGACTTCCTCGCGGTAGCACTTCATGTTCTCGAACCCGCTCGGCGCGGCGACGATCGTGTCCGCATGGGCGGCGGCGAAAGAGCGGCCGTCGAGGAGCCGCCGGCCTGGGCAATGATCGGTCGACCTTGCGAGCACGGACCGGAGTTCAACGGCCCGCGTGAGGCGTAGTACCTGCCGGAGTAGTCGATCGTGTGGACCTTGGCAGGCTCGATGAGCCGACCGTTCTTGCGATCGTCGACGATCGCGCCGGGCTTCCAGGAATCCCATCGCTGCTTGACGATGATCGCGTATTCCTCCGCCATGCCGTCTAGCCTGAAATTCTGCGCCGCGAGATCGTTGAAGCCTGTCACCAGATTCCAGTCGGCGCGTCCGCCGGAAATCTGATTAAGCGAGCCGATGATGCGCGCGGTGAGATAGGGATGGTAGGCGAAGGTCGAGAGCGTCGGCACGATGCCGAGCCGTTTGGTGGTTGCTGCCAGCAAAGTCGCAACGACCGAGGACTCCTGGCGCGGCACGCAAATGCCGCTCTTCAGGAAGATGTCGCGCGAATTCTGCCAATTCTCGCCGATGAAGATCGAATCCTCGATGAGGAGGTAGTCGAAGCAGGCACGCTCGATCGACAGGGCAAGATCCATGAAGAGGTCTGCAGCCCCTTCTTCTTGGAAGCGGCGATCTTGTCGCGGATGCGCTCACCGGTGACCTCGCGCTTAGACTGGGCAAAGGACAGCAGCACATTCAGAGCCTTCCAGACCTGGTTTCCGCGTTGAAGGTCATCGGGGGTTTCGATCCGGCGAACTCCCTAGGTCATACGGCGACCTCGGCGGCCAGCAACAGTGAGGGCCGACGGCCTGATACCTGCTCTCGAAACTGCCTCAGGCTCGTGCCACCCGAACCCTTTGCTGGCAGGCGAGAAAGTCCTGCACAAGCTTGCGTGCGTCGCCAAGCGTGTCGAGTTCCATCACGCTGGTCTGCAACAGCGCGATGGCGTCGGCCGGCGCGTTGAAACCCCATTCAAGGCAGGAGTGGAACTTGGCAAACACCTCTGCTTCGCTCATCGGCTCGTCGGGTGCCCCCTTCATGGTCCAGCGCTCGAGGTTGACCCGGCGGCCGTCACGCAGCACCAGCGTCACGCGGGCAGGGGCGATGGCGGTCGGCTCGATATCGGAGGCGGCAATCGTCCTGAAGCGTCCCGCGAAGGCGACGTCGTCAGCACGGATGCGATCGGGCGTATAACTGGCAACGTCCACCCTGCCATCGGCCAGCGCGGCAGCAAAGCCATAGGCGGCGTTGAACTGGGCATGGACCACCGGATTGATATGCGCCCGGTCGAACGGGGCGCCAACGATCTTGCGATTGACCTCGCCAAGCTCGATGGTGCCGCTCTCGATATTCTCCCCGGAAATGCCCTGTGCGCGAAGTTCCAGCGCAAGCTGGATCGTGGTGTGCACGCAGCGGCAGCACGGATAGGGCTTCATGCTGAGATCGCGCACCAGCCACTCCGTGCCGAGGCCGTCGGTCAGGATTTCCGCCTTCACCTCGCCGCGCTCATAAAGCCTGAACAGGCCGGCCTCGCCTTCGAGGAAACGGCGCGGGCCGGTAATGCCATTGGCCGCCAGATGCGCCGCGAGCAAGCCGGAACGCGCGGCAAAGCCCGGCCCCACGCGCTTGGCCAGTGCGCCATCGGCGATGAACTGGGTGGTACCGCTGAGCTGGACGAAGGCGAGCGCCATGGCATGGAGCGTGCGCTCCTCATCGAGGCCGAACACTTTCGCCGCTGCAGCGGCGGCGGAAATGGTGCCGAGCGCCGTGGTCGGGTGCCAGCCCTTGCCGAGGGAGTTGTAGCAAGCAAGACCGAGCCGGCAGAACAACTCGACGCCGGTGGCGATGGCGGTGATCGCCTCGCGTCCGCTGGTCGGCTCATCCCTGGATTCGATGGCCGCGAGCACGGCGGGCAGGACCACGCAGAACACATGCACGCGCGCGGGGTCGTGCTGGTCGTCGAAGTCGAGACTATGTGCCGCCGCGCCATTGGCGAGCGCGGCGCTGGCGGGATTCGCCCGCCCGCCATTCAGCAGCAGCGTCGCCTTGCCGTCGCTCTCCCAGGCGGTGAGCGCGGCCAGAAGCTCGGCCATGCCCGGAGCGCGGGCGGCGCCGCCGATTACGCCGAGCGTATCGAGCGTGAACAGCTTGACGATGCGCACCACGTCGGGTGGCAGCTTTTCATAGGACATGCCGGCAAGAATGCTCGCAATCGAGCGGCCAATGCCGGCTTCGGCGGCGGTCATGTCGTTCATCGGACCTTACGCATGTATGTCGTGGCGCAGCAGATCGGAAATCTCGCGCCGCAGTTCCAGAAACAGGGGATCGAGCTTCATGTTCTCGCGGCGCGGCCGTTCGAAGGGCACCACGATCTCGCGCAGCACATGGGCCGGACGCTTGGAGAAAACGAGGATGCGGTCGGCAAGATAGAGCGCCTCCTCAATGCCGTGGGTGACGAACAGCACCATCTTGCGCTCGGCCTCCCAGATGTGGACCAGCTCATCCTGCAGGATGTCGCGGGTCTGCACGTCGAGCGCGCCGAAGGGCTCGTCCATCAGCAGAAGGCTCGGCCGGATACAGAAGGCGCGGGCAATGCCAACGCGCTGCTGCATGCCGCCGGACAGTTCATGCGGCCATGAATTCTCGAAACCCTTGAGCCCGACCATGTGCAGATAGTGACGCGCCTGTTCCAGCCGCTCGGCCTTGCCGACGCCCATCACCTCCAGGCCGAAGGCGACATTGTCGAGCGCCGTGCGCCAGGGGAACAGGTCCGCCCCCTGAAACACCATGCCACGACCCGTGCCGGTCTTGCCGGTGATGTTCTGCCCGTCCAGCACGACCGAGCCGCTGTCGGCCGACACGAGGCCATTGATGATCTGCAGCAGGGTGGACTTGCCGCAACCGGACGGCCCAAGGAGGGCGACGAACTCGCCCTCCTGAACCTCCAGCGACTGATCGATCAGGACCGGAACGCCACCAAAGGACTTGGTGACGTTCGATACGGTGAGGTGCGCCATGTGTCAGCTGAGCTCTTTGATCGCCTGATCGACATAGGTGCGGTCGATGATGCCGTCGAGCTTCAACGTGCCCTTGAGCGCGCCGGCTTCCTTGTAGACCGGCAGCATCTCGGCGAACTCGTCCGGCGTCATGCTCTGCATGTCGTTGGGGAATGCCTTGATGTCGGTAGTCAGCGTCTGCCAGACCGGCTTCAGGAAGGCGTCGTCCGACTGCTGCAGGCTCTTGGAGGACGCATAGAGCCCGACCTGCTCCTTGTACCAGGCGTAATCAGCATTGGTCTTGCGGAAGGAAGTGAGCACCGCCTTCAGCACGGCAACCGCACCGGCCTTGTTGTCGTCAGTCTCAAGCCATTTGCCGGTGGTCATCACGACGGCGCTGAACCAGTTGCCGAATTCATTCCAGGGGCGAACGAGGATCTGGTAATTGCCCTTGGTGGCAAGCTCGGCCGCCTGCTCGATATGCATCGGCACCGCGTCGACACGGCCGGCCATCAGCGCGCGGGCGCGGTCACCAGAAGAGCCCATTTCGACGAAATTGACCTTCTTGGGATCGATGCCGTGTTTGATGAGCGTGCCGATCAGCATGACGTACATGAAGTCGCCGATGCTGTTCACCGCGATAGTGCCGCCGGTCGAGCCGATTTCCTCAAGGCTCTTCACCTTATCGCCGTTCACCACCACCACCTGCGAGGTGTTACTGTAGGAGAGGCCGATGATCTTGATGTCTGCACCCGCCTCCGCCGCGGCGAGGGTGGAGGCGACATCCGCATCGCCCAGGTCGGCGGCGCCCGCGATCACCTCGGCGGCGATCTGCGGGATTTTCTTGGTCGGACGAACCTCCGGCTCGGCAAAGCCCGCGATCTTGGCAAGCTCCGACTTCAGCGCGGCCTGCATCGGCACGTTGATGGCGGCGGTGGAGGCCAACGTGTTGATCTTGAGCACGCGGCCGGCCTGGGCCACCGCTTCGGCAACCGGGCCTAGCGTGATCAGCCCGGTGCCGCCCAGACCGAGCGCGAGGCCTGCTCCCGCGCCGGCCCGGAGAAATCCGCGACGATTCAGAAGTTCGAAATCCGTCATGTCCTGTGTCCCCTTCTGGTTTTTTGGATGAACACTCGTCAATCCCGCGTCCGGCTCTCGTACCAGGGCGCGGCACGGTCGGCGGTCCAGCGCATCAGCGTGGTCGCCGAGATGCTGATCACCATCAGGATGACGATCAGCGAGAAGAGAGGGGCGGTGGAAAGCTCGAGCCCCGCATCGTTGAGAAGCCCGCCATAGCCGGCGCTGATAAACATCTCCGCCGTGACCATGGCGCGCAGCGCATGCACGAATCCGACCCGGACGGCGATCATCACGTATGGGTGCAGCGCCGGGAGGATGACATAGCGGAAGCGCTGGAAGTCGCTGGCGGCGAAGGAGCGCGCGACGTTCATCAACTTCGGCGACACGGAGCGGGCCGCCTCGGTGATCGAGATCACCACGTACCAGACGGTCACCACGAACACGATGGCCGTGCTGAACAGAAGACCGCGCCCCATGAGGATGATGAACAGGGGCACGATGGCCGCCGCCGAGATCACGATGAACATCGAGGCCCACGGCTTGACGATCGCATTGACCACGGGCACGCGGCCCATGGCGATGCCCAGTGGCACGCCGATGCCCAGCGCGAGCAGATAGCCGATCATCATCTGCCAGAGCATCCGCCACATCGCGGCCCAGAAAGACGTGTCCTGAAGCGTTGCCACGAGGGCGTGGACGGACTGAACCGGGGTCGCGAGCAGCATCTCGCCGAGATCCTGCCCGGCGATCTGCCAGACGACCAACAGGAGGGCAATGCCGAGAAGATTGACGGCGCGAGAACCGATCCTCATGTCGAAGCCCTCGGACGCCAGACGCAGATGCGCCGCTCGATCAATAGAAGGATTTCCTGAAGCACCAGCCCGAGCAGGCACAGCACCGCGAGGATGCCGAGCACCGCCGCACTGTCGAGCCGCACGGCAGCCTGTTTCATGATCGCACCGAGATCGACCGCAGCGAGGAAAAGCTCCGCCGTAATCATGGCGTTGACCGCGCGCACCACACCGATGCGCAGTCCCGTGAACAGGAAGGGCAGGCTCTCGGGCAACAGCACCAGCCAGGTGCGCTGCCAGGCGTTTGCCCCGAAGGAGCGTCCTACATTGAGCAGGCGGCGGTCGGCATTGCGTGCGCCGGTCGAGATCACGATGATCATGTCGAACACGCACATCATGACGACGAGCGCGACGCGGGCTTCGAAATACAGCCCGAACCAGATCATGATGAACGGTACCCAGGCCACGCTGGGCACCGCGTAGACCAGGTTCACGATCGGATCGACCAGATCGTTGATGAAGCGGCTGCGCCCCATCAGCATGCCGAGCGGAATGGCGATGAGACAGGCAATGGCAAAGCCGAGCACCATGTGACGCAGCGAGCCGACGAGCGCGAGCGGCAGCTCACCCGACACGCACATTTCCCACAGCCGCTCCAGCACGCCGAGCGGCGGCGCGAGCACGAAGCTCGAATAGCCCTGCGCGACGATCTGCCAGATCACCAGACCGCCAGCGATCGAGGCGATGTAGAGAAAGCCGAAAGAGCGCTGGCCCGGAGACCATGCTGCGCGGCGTGGTGGACGCGCAGCTGCGTCCGAAAGTGTGCTCATAGGCAATGTTCCTGGAGGTCCGGGGCTTACACCCTCTGCTCTATTGAGATAAGCTTAGACACATAGTTGACTAGCTGTCTAGTCAGCTTTTGAGAGGATTGGGCTTGTCCGTCGCTGATTTCACGCCGATCTATGCGCGCATTCAGAACTTCATCCGCGACGAGATTGCTTCCGGCCGGCTGACGGTGGGCGACCGCGCGCCCTCCGAACCGGAGCTGGCCAGGCATTTCTCGACCACGCGGGCGACCGTCGCCCGCGCGCTGCAGCAACTGGTCTTCGAAGGCGTGATCATCCGCCGCTCGGGCAGCGGTACCTTCGTCGCGCCCGCCCCGATCAGCGCGCCGATCGACCTTACCCGGGTGCGCTCCTTCGAGGAGCAGGTCAGCGCGCAGGGCGCCGCAGTCGGCTATGAAACGCTTCACTTCGCGCGGCGCCTCGCCAGCCTGGGCGAGGTGGAGACGCTGCATCTGGAGCGCGGCGGCGCGGTCTTCCAGCTCGACCGCCTGCGCTTCGTCAGCAGCAAGCCGATGAGCATCGAGCACCGTGTGCTTCCCGACGAGCTCGGCCGGCGTTTCACCCCGGCCATGCTGGACGCCAAGTCGCTCCATCAGATTCTGGACGAGGAGCTCGGGCTGCGCGTGCAGCGGGTCGAGGGCCGCATCCGCGCGGGCCTTGCTCGGGGCCAGACGGCGGACCGGCTCGGCGTCAAGCGCGGCTCGCCCGTGCTGATCCGCGACTATGTGCTGTTCAGCGCTGACCGCCGGCCGCTCGTCACCGGAGAATCCCACTACCGCGACGAGTTCCAGATCGACTACGTCGTGCAGCAGATGCGGGGTACGTGACGGCCGGCGCCTCATCATTTGCCCGGCTCCAGCCCGTAGACCTCGCGTCCCGCCCGGGCGCTGACATAGCCGCAAGCGACATCGCGCAAGACATCCTCCCGGCTTCGCTGAAGCGGATCGCCGGAACCGCCGCCACCGGCCGAAACGCAGACAACGCTCGTGCCCGGCTCGACGGCGAGGCCCGCAGCGTGCACGCCGATCCCGCGCCGTTCACCATCGTGTTCCAGCGCATAGTCGTGGCCGGGACCATCCTCGCCGCCCTGCGTGCCGTAGGGGCGAACCAGCACGCCCTCGCCGGATGCATTCAGCAAAGCAGGCTCCGCACCGAGATAGCGAAGCACCAGCCTCCCGCCAAGCCCGCCGCGCCACCGCCCTGCCCCGCCGCTGTCGATCGCGAGCGCATACTCCTCGACGCGAAGCGGATAAGCGCTCTCGGTACGCTCAATGCTGGGAGAGGGAGTACCGCCGGGATTGTGGAGGCCGCCAATATTCGCCCAGCCGTCCTGCCCGTGGCTCGCGCCAGTGCCACCCTTGTTGAAGAAATAGTGCCAGATGAACGGAGTGCCCTCGCGGTCTCGCCCCGCCAGAGCAAAGCGGAAGCGCCGGGCAAAGCCGCCAATGGCGCGCGACGGGTCAGCGCCCTCCAGCGCCTGGAGCACGGCCTCGATCAGGGCGCAGGCGGTCGATGAAGTGCACGCCCCGACTGGCCCGGGCATTACCGGATCGACCAGGCTGCCCTGCCGCGTACGGATTTCGATCGCCCGAGCGCCGCCATCGTTCAAACCTTCCTCGTCACCGCTGAAATAGAGGAAGGACACCATCACCGCCGCCCGTGTATTGGCATAGGGGCTGTTGATGAACGCCTGCACTTGGTCCGGGCAGCTGGTCAGGTCGACGATTGCACGCCCGTCCCGGATGTCGATTTCGACGGGAAGCGGCAGCAACCCGCCCGGAGCGCCGGCAAACTCCATATGTCCGGTCGCGCTGTGGCGTCCCTCGCGGCAGGCGCCAAGCATGGCGCGCATGACCGCCTCGCCGCCATCGAGCACCGCATCGGTGCAGGCGGCGATTTCCGCCGAGCCGTAGCGAATGAACAACTCCGACAATCGCTCGGCGCCAATGCGCACGGCGGCGAACTGGGCGAGCACGTCGCCGCGCAGATCGCCGGGCTTGCGCGAATTCTCCGCCACGAGGCGCAGCACATCCTCACGCAGCCGACCGGCGGAGACCAGCTTGAGCGGCGGAATGCGCAACCCCTCCTGCCAGATCTCGGTCGCGCCCGCGCTGTAGCCGCCCGCGGACATGCCGCCTATGTCCCCCTGATGCGCGCGCAGCGCGATCCAGAGGCGTACCTTGCCTTCCGCGAAGAAGGGCATAGCGAGCGTGACGTCGGGCAGATGACTGCCGCCCCAATAGGGGTCGTTCGCCATCAGCACGTCGCCATCTTCAAGCTCGTCGGCGAAGGCGTCCGCCATCATCCGCACGGCAAGCGGCATGGCGCCCATGTGGATCGGCACACGCTCGGCTTGCGAGACGGTCTGGAACGCGCCGTCCAGCACCACCGCCGAGAAATCCTGGTTCTGGTTCAGGATCGGCGAGAAACAGGTATGCGTCATGGTCTCGACCATCTCCTCCGTCACCGCCTTCAGCTTGTGGCGAACGACAGCGAGAGTGAGCGGGCTCGGCGCAAGCGTGGTTTCAGGAAGCATCGGTTCAGGAGGCATGGCGGACGGTCTCGATCACGAGGCTTCCGAACCGGTCGACCGTGGCGGTGCTGTCCGGCTCGACAAGTATGGTTGTGGAAGCGGATTCAATGATGGCGGGCCCTTCCACGCGCATGCCGCAGGCGAGGTCGTCGAACCAGTACAGGCGCACCGGGCGCCACTCGCGTAGATACACGTCGCGCAAGCCGCGAAAAGCTGGCGCTGGATCTGCCGGTCCGGCTTCCTGCTCCGGCAGGACAAGCTTGGGCAAGGCGCCGAACACCGAGACCCGGCAGGTGTCGATGATCCCCGGCTCGCTCTCATGCGCGTGCCGATAGAGGTCGCGATAGGCCCTCGTGAAGGCGCGCTCCAGCGTGGCGGGATCGCAGTCCTCGCCCACTGCGACCGGAATGCCGTGGATTTGCCGGGCATAGCGGCAATCGAGGCTACGCTCGACATGGATGGCGTCCGCCCCCACGCCGCTCTCGGCCAGTAGCGCGCGGCCACGGACCTCCAGCTCGGCGAAGATCGCGGAGAGTTCGGCTGAGCCTGTCTCGCGCAGCGGCCGGTCGATCGTGCGCTGCATGTCCTGCCGGATGTCGGCGGCGAGGAAGCCGACCGCCGAGAGCACCGAGGCCATGCGCGGCACGATCACCTTCGGGATATGCAACTCTAGGGCGACGCCATTGGCATGAAGCCCGCCCGCCCCGCCGAAGGACATCAGCGCGAAATCGCGCGGATCGCGCCCACGCCGCACCGTCGCAAGACGGATGCCCTCCGTGATACCGGACGTGGCCAGCACATGCACCGCATAGGCCGCCTCGGCTATGGAAAGCCCGAGCGGATCGGCGACATCGGCCTGGATCGCAGCGCGCGCCGCCTCCAGGGACAGTGTCATCCGCCCGCCGAGGAAGGTGTCCGGCGAGATCAGCCCCAAGACAAGATTGGCATCGGTCAGCGTCGCCTGCGTACCGCCCTTGCCGAAGCAGGCGGGACCGGGCACGGCACCCGCACTGCGCGGGCCGACCGCCAGAATGCCGCTGGCGTCGACGCGGGCGAGGCTGCCGCCGCCGATACCGATCGGGTTCACCTCGATTGCCGGCGCAGTGATGCGCAGATCGGCCAGTTCGGTGCGCTCGCGCTCGACCGGGCGGCCATTGTCGACCACACAGATATCGGTCGTGGTCCCGCCAGTATCATAGGTCACGAGATTGGCCACGCCATTCGCCTTTGCGAACAAGGCGCCGGCCATGGCACCTCCGGCGGGCCCGCTGGTGACCGCACCGACCGCGCGCAGTGCGGCGGCCTCGACGGACAGAACGCCGCCGGCGGATTGCATCACGAAAATCGGCACGCGGATGCCGTGCGCGACGAGCTGGTCGGAGAGATGGCCGAGATAGGTCTGGAGACCCGGCCCGACATAGGCGTTCACCAGCGCCGTGGAGAGCCGGTCATATTCGCCCTCGCGCGAGAGCACCTCGTGGCCGAGCGAGACGAAGGGTCTCCATCTCTCGTCCGCCGCGCGCTCAACCGCCGCGCGCACCGCATTCTCGTGAGCCGGATTCCTGTGGGCGTGGAGGAAGCACACCACGACGCCCTCGACCCTGGCCTGCTTCAGCGCGGCGACCGCATGCTCGACCTCGGCTATATCCAGCAGGGACAGCACCTCGCCCTCCGGGCCGACTCGCTCGCTTACCTCCCGGCGCAGCGGGCGCTCGACGATCGGCTCCGGTGCCGGCCTGCGCAGCGCATAGCGATTGCCGCGCGAACCGTCGCGAAGCTCGATGAGATCGCGGAAGCCCGCCGTGGTGATCAAGCCGAGCCGGGCGCCGTTGCGCTGGACGAGGATATTGGTGGCCACGGTGGTGCCGTGGATGAAGACACTCACGCGGCTCAGGAGCGCGTCGACGCTTTGTCCGCGCTCCGCCGCCATGCCGGCAAGCGCATCGACGACCCCGCGTGAGGGGTCGCCCGGGGTCGACGGCGCCTTGTAGAACGCGACCCCCGTGCCATCCGCCAGAACGAGATCGGTGAAGGTGCCGCCGACATCCACCCCGATCAGCATGATTGCGTTCCCGTCGCGCCGTTCATCTCTGCCTCCGAAATCATGAGAGGCATCTCGACAGAACAGGTCCGAACGAACAATGACATTGATAGTGGATTAGCGATGCTAGATTAGCATCACTCCAGCAGCATCGAAGCGGCGAGGCACCGGCATGAATCTGAATGCGTTGCGCCATTTCATCGCGGTCGTGGAGGCCGGCTCGATGCGTGAGGCAGCCGATAACCTGCATCTCGCCCAATCGGCGTTGAGCCGGCAGATTCTCGCGCTGGAACGCGATTTCGGCGCCGCGTTGCTGGTACGCCTGCCGCGTGGCGTCGAGCCGACACTCGCCGGGCGCGTCGTACTGCGTCAGGCGCGGCTCACCCTCGACCAGTTGCAGGATGCGCGCGAGGAAATCGCGGCCTTTGACGGATTGCGCAAGGGCCGCATCCGCCTCGCCGCCATCGAGCCTTTCGCTTCCGGCCCCCTGGCGGTCGGCATCGCGCGCTTCCGGGCGACCTTCCCCGGCATTTCCATTGATGTCCGGGTCGGCAATACGCGGCAGGTCGCGACGCTGGTGCAGGAGGGCATCGTCGAGCTGGGTGTCGCCTACAACGCTCCGAAGGAGCGAGGCATCCTCGTGCGCGCCTCGGTTCGCCAGCCACTGGTCGCGCTGATGCGCCCGGGGCATCCGCTGGCTGCACGCGGTGCCATCTCTTTCGCCGATCTGGTGAACGGGCCGGTTATCCTGCCGCCAGCCGGCTCGCCCACCCGGCTGATGATCGAGGAATCCGCGCGGCGCGCCGGGCTCAGCCTCGATCAGGTGATGATCGAGAGCGACTCGGTCGCCCTGCGTCTGGCCGTTGCCAGCAAGACGGACGGCATCGCCGTTCTGGCGCAGATATCGGGCCTCGACGCGCACCGCGCCGGAACTCTGGCCATGCTCGATCTCGCCGATGAACCTATCCTCTCCAATGGCCGCCTGGAGCTCATCGCCGCCGAAGGGCGAGGCCTCTCCAGGGCAACGCTGGCCTTCGAGCGCCATTTGCGCGCGGCGCTGAAATCGGTGCGCGTGCCCGGCTGAACGCGGCTCGGCATGCCCGTGGCGGCACGCACTTTGACGACGGACGCGGGGCCTCGGTATGGTTCATGCGGCGATTGTGTAATCAACCTCGGTAAAGCTGATGATTCTCGAGAAGAAGGAACCTGCTTATCTGCAGGTTCGGCGCTATCTACTGGCCGAGATCGAAGCCGGGACTTACGCGCCGGGCGACCGCCTTCCCTCCGAGACCGAGCTTGCCGAGCGCTTCAACGTCACGCGCAACACCGTGGTCCACGGCCTGTCCTCTCTGGTCGCCGCCGGACGCATCACCCGCATCGCCGGCAAGGGCACCTTCGTCGCCCGGCGCGAGGTGCGCGTCACCCAGCACACCAGCCTTGTGCGCTCCTTCGACGAGGAAATGGTCGAGCGCGGCTCGAACATCGAGTTCCGGCTGCTCAGCTTCACACGGTTGCTGCCGCCCGAGGACACCGCCCGCCAGCTCCGGCTTGCGCAAGGTGAGGAGGTGTTCCGGCTGGAGCGCGTGCGCATCCTCGACACCGTCCCGACCGTGCAGGAAATCCGCTTCATCCCCATCGAGCTTGGCCAGAAGCTCAGCATCGACTCGCTCTCACGCCTGCCTATGTTCACCATTCTCGCCGAGCTTGGCCGCCCGGTCGCTCACATCGAGGGCGTGATCCGGGCCGATGCGGCGAGTGGAGAGACAGCGCCCAGGCTCGCCATCGCCCCGGGCACGCCGGTGCTGGTGCGAGACTATCTGCTGAGCGATGCCAACAGGACCCCGCTCGCCAGCGGCACCGCGATCTTCACCCGCGAGGTGCAGATCGCCTATTCCGTCGACAGCCCCTCGACCTGATCCGCTATCAGTCGTCGGAATTGGTGAAGATCTCGGACCGGCGCCGCCGGAACGCGGGGAGCGCCATCGCCACCAGCGCCAGCACCGACAGCGCGATGAAGCCGAGACTGATCGGCGATTGCAGGAACACGACCGGGTCGCCGCGCGAGAACATCATGGCGCGCCGGAAGTGCTCCTCCAGCAACGGCCCCAGCACGAAGCCGAGGATGAACGGCGCCAGCTCGCAGCCAAAGCGCACGAGGATGTAGCCGAGCAGGCCGAACAGCGCGAGCAACAACACCCCGAAACCGCTCGACATCACGGAATAGGCGCCGATGCAGGAAAAGGCGACGATGGCGGGAAACAGTGCGTCGTAGCGGATGCTGAGCAGTTTCACCCAGATGCCGATAAGCGGCAGATTGAGGATGACCAGCAGGAGATTGCCGAGCCACATCGAGACGATGAGACCCCAGAACAGATCGGGCTCCGAGGTAATCACCTGCGGCCCGGGCACTATGCCTTGCATGATGAAGGCGCCGATCATCAGCGCCATCACCGGATGGGCGGGCAGGCCGAGGGTGAGCAGCGGGATGAAGCTGGTCTGCGCGGCGGCATTGTTGGCCGATTCGGGCCCCGCCACGCCCTCGATAGCCCCGCGGCCAAAACGGGCCGGCTCGCGGGAAATCGCCTTCTCCAGCGAATAGGACGCGAAGGAGGACAGCACATGGCCACCACCCGGCAATATGCCGAAGAAGGACCCGAGCGCCGTGCCCCGCATCACCGGCCAGGCGATCTCCCGGAACTCCTTGCGCGTCAGCCATAGCCGGCTCAGCTTATGCACCATGGCACTTGAGCGGTCGCGGTTCTCAAGATTCCGCAGGATCTCGGAAATGCCGTACACGCCGACGGAAACCGCAACGAAATCAATGCCGTTATAGAGTTGGAACAGATCGAAGGTGAAACGCGGAGTACCGCTTGCCACATCCTGTCCGACGAGGCTGAGCAGTACGCCGAGAAAGATCATCGCCAGCGCCTTCACGATGGAGCCATGCGCGAGCAGCACGGAGGTGACCAGTCCCAGAAGGATCAGCGAGAAATACTCGACGGAGCGGAATTGCAGCGCCACCTGCGCAAGGGCCGGCGAGGCGACGGCCAGGATGATCGTCGCGACTGTGCCGGCGAAGAAGGAACCGAGCGCGGCGGTCGCCAGCGCGGCACCGGCGCGGCCCTGCTGGGCCATTCGGTAGCCGTCAATGGCGGTCACCGCGGAGGAGCTTTCCCCCGGCAGATTGAGCAGGATCGCGGTGGTGGAGCCACCATATTGCGCGCCGTAATAGATGCCGGCCAGCATGATGATGCCGGAGGCCGGATCGAGTGAGAAGGTAGCCGGCAGCAGCAGCGCGACGGTCGCCGTGGGGCCCACCCCCGGCAGCACGCCAACGACGGTGCCGAGAAACACACCGACGAAGCAGTAGAGGATGTTGGCGGGATCGAAGGCGGTGGAGGCGCCGGTGATCAGCGCGTGAACGAGGTCCATCGGCATTTCCTCACACGCCGTGCAGCCAGGGCCCGATCAGCGGCAACTTAAGACCGAGGCCCATCTGGAAGATCACCGTGCACAGAACGGTGAGGACGGCGCACTGAACGAGACTCTGGCGCCAACTATTGCTGCCCGCGCGGGAGGCCAGGAACACGGTGACAGCGAGCGACGGCACGAGGCCGAGCCCCGAGGCCGTCGCGCCAAAGAACAGAAGGCTGCCCAGAATAATCAGCCCCGGCCGCCACGCGACGGGCGGGCCCGGCGCCTCCTCCGCCTCTCCCCGGAGGGACGATGCGACACCGCGCATCAGGATCACCAGCCCGAACAGGCACAGAATGACCGCCGCCATGAGCGGGAAGAAGCCCGGCCCCATGCGCCGGGCCGTGCCGATGTCGTATCCGGTCGCCGCCCAACCGAAACCGAGGGCAATGGCGATGACGAGGAAACCGCAAAGCGTGTCGTTGCGCAGTCGAGCCATGATCATCTTTCAGCAAAGGCCGGCGCGACATGGAGGCGGCCGGCCTTTGCGGCAGGCGGTATTATTTAGCGGTGATACCGGCGGAGGAGATCAGGTCCTTCCACTTGGCTACCTGCGCATCGATCGTCCTGGCGAACTCCTCCGGGGAGCTGCCCACGGGAACGAAGCCCAGCTTGGTCAGGCGCTCCCTCATCTCCGGCTCGGCCATGATCTCCTGTACCGCCGTGGCGAGCCTCGCGACAACCTCGGGCGGCGTGCCGGCCGGAGCCAGCAGGCCCTGCAAATGATCGATCTCATAGCCACTCAGGCCCGCTTTATCGAGCGTCGGCGCGTCCGGAGCCGAGGCGGAGGGATCCAGCGTAGTGACGCCGAGTGCGATCAGCGCGCCGGTCTGCACGTGCTGGATCGCGGAGGGCACGGAAGCAAAGCCGATCGGCGCCTCGTTGCTCAGCACGGCGGTGACGCCGGGGCCGGCCCCGTTGAAGGGGGCGTGCTCGATGTCGATCTTGGCCTGGCTCTTGAGAAGCTCGCCGGCCAGATGCTGCGCGGTGCCGATGCCGGGCGAGGCATAGAACAGGCCGGGCTCGGCCTTCGCCTTGGCGAGGAACTCCTGGAAGGTCTTCACCCCGAGCTTGGGGTTCACGATGAGGAAGCTCGGCGCGCTGGCGATATAGGAGATTGGCGCGAAATCCTTGTTCGGATCATAGGGGATCTTGGCGTAGAGGCTTGGATTCACCACAAAACTGGAGCTGACGAGGATCAGCGTATAGCCGTCGGGGGTGGAGCGGGCGACCTGCCCCATGCCGATATTGCCGCCGGCGCCCGGAACGTTGTCGACGAGGAACCGCTTGCCCAGCTTGCCGTTCAGCTTTTCAGCGAGGATGCGCGCAAGCTGGTCGGTAGAGCCGCCAGCCGCGAAGGGCACGACAATACTGACTTCCTTGTCCGGATAGCTCTGTGCGAGGGTGGGACCCGCTCCGAGAACGGCCGCCAAGGCGCCGGCCCTCAAGGCGCCGGCGACGAGCAGGCTGGCCGCGCGCCGTGTCATGGTCTTTGTCTCCATCGAATAGTCCCCTGGATTATGGCTTCGGCGCCGGCATCCGGCGGCTGTTGATCCCGAGTAAACGACAGCGCTCCCAGCTTGACAAGCAACTGGTATAGTCAACCATACAATTTGGGCGATGAAGACGTGGACCTGCTTGGATTTTCGGCAGAAATCACGCCCCGCGCGCATCGACCGGCCAAATCTCGACGAGTTCGTCGCCACGCATGACGTGGATGAAGTCATAGAGATTCACCGTCGGGTCGCAGTGCGGCACCTGCAGCTCGATCAGACTGCCGACGGCAAGCTGCGTGCTTTGCGGCAGCGTCACGGTGCCGTGCTCGTCGCTGGACGGGCGATAGGAGGAGCCGGCCGGCGCGCCGCGCACGATCACCGGGGCCGTGCCGTGCTTGGCAGCGAAGCGCTTCTCACCGCCATCGGTGGTCGCCATCCCCGGCGTATTGGCGCTGATGACCCTAACCGCGACGAAAAGACTGGTCGGATAGGCCGGGCGGCCGGTACCGTCGGGGTCGACGAGATCGTACTCGGCGTCCATCAACGCGTAGCTGCCGCACTGGAACTCGGTATAGACGCCGGTGGCCAGTTCCTGCTCGAAAGCGCCGGTACTTGCGCCTGTCACTACCGGGCGGGCGCCCTGCATGAAAGGCTGAAGCGCCTCGCAAGCCACGCGAATCTGCGCGGCGGCTTCTTGCACGCCTGCGCTACGCTCCTGCGCATCGACGCGGTGCGACAGGTGGCCGGCATAAGCCTGAAGCCCTTTCAGGACCAGTCCGTCCTCCTGCGCGACCACGCCGGCCAGCTCCGCCACCGCCTCGGAGCCTTCGACACCGGAGCGATGCCGGCCCATGTCGAGATCGACAAGCACGGGGATCTGCAGATTGCGCGCGCGCGCGGCGGCGCCGAGCGCCCGTGCCGTCTCGGCTGCATCAAGCACCAGCGTCAGCTGGCACTGCGTGGCGATGGTCGCCAACCGCTCGACCGTCGCGCCCGGCGCAAACGTGGAGGTGACGAGCAGGTCCGGCAGGCCGGCCTGCGCGAAGACCTCCGCCTCACCAGGGGTTGCCACGCAGAGCCCGACCGCTCCCGCCGCCAGCTGGCGTCGGGCAAGGGCTACGCATTTATGCGCTTTGGCATGGGGACGAAGAGCGATGCCGGCGCGATCACAGCGCGCCTGCATCCCGGCAATGTTGGCATCCAGCACATCGAGTTCGACAAGAAGCGAGGGCGTCAGCAGGCGCTCGCGCCCCTTCGCAGCCCCGATGAGGGAGGCATTCGCCGCCCGCGCCACGCGCAGAACCGCCTCATGATGCGCTGCCACGGTCAGGCTGCCTCGCTCGGATCAGCGGCATCAGCGCGGTAACCGTAGACGCGAGCGGCATGGGCCGACGTCATCTTGCCCTGATGAATGTCCTTCTCGATCGCGGCCCCGTCGCGCTTCTCGACGGGGCCATAGCCACCCGCCGCCGCCATGGCTACGCTCAGCACGTCACCGGCGCCAAAAGTGCGGATGAACTTCGAGGGCAGGGCCTGTTCCTTCGCGGTGCCGGCATTGGCGACGATCCGCCCGCCGGCCCCTGGCCCGCCTCCAAAAATGCCCCACGGCTTCGAGGTATAGCGGTCGGAACGCACCTGCACCCGCACATTGTCGGTGAGAAACCGATAGGCGCGCTGCAACCCCAACGCGCCGCGAAACTCGCCGTCCCCTCCGGAATCCGGGATGAACCCATAGCTCTCGACCCGTATTGGATTTTCGCTCTCGATCAGCTCCACGGGCACATTAGCGAGATTGCCGATGCAATAGGGGCCGGCGTCCTGACCATCCTTGTCCGGTCCCCCGCCAAGGCCGGTATTGTTGTGGAACTCCAGATGCAGGAAGCGCCGGCTCTCGCCATTCGCGAGGGGCTGCAGTCCGGAGGCGACGATGGCGAATTCGGAGCCGCCAGCACAGGCCGGCATGCGGCCCGGCAGGAGCTTCGCCAGCGCGCCGAGCACGATGGAGCGCAGGCGGAAGCCGATCTGCCCACGCGAGCCCACCGCCGCCGGATATTGCACACTCACGAAGCTTCCAGGACGGCCCACCACCTTGATCGGGCTGTAGAGCCCGGCATTGTTCGGCACCTCGTCCGGCAGTACGGTTCGCAGCGCGGCATAGGTGCAGGAGACGGTGAATTCCCAATTGCAGTGAACCGCGCCGCCGGTATCGTCCTGTGTGCCTGAGTAGTCGACCTCGATCTCGCTGCCGCGCTTGGTCAGGCGGCAATGCAGGTGGATCGGCCCGTTGCCCACACCATCATCATCGTTCCACTCCTCGAACTCGACCGAGCCGTCGGGCAGCGCGCTGATCGCGGTGCGGGTCAGTTCCTCCGCGTGGCGGATGAGATCGGCGAGATAGGCGCCGAACGCTTCCGGACCCATCTCCCGGGCGATGGCCTCGACCTCTCGACCGGCCTCGTCAAGGGCGGCAAGCTGGGCGCGCAGATCGCCGATTACCCGATCCGGCACGCGCGAATTGGAGGCGATGATGCCGAAGATCGCCGCGTTCTCGCGGCCGGTATCGCGCAGCTTCACCGGGGGAATGCGCAGCCCCTCCTCCCAGATTTCCTGGCTGTCGGCGGCGTTGCCGCCGGCCACACGCCCGCCGAGATCGGTGTGGTGCAGAACAAGGGAGACGAACGCAACCCGCTCACCGTTCACATAGATCGGCTTGAAGGTGAAGATGTCGTTGAGGTGCGAGCAGCCCGAATAGGGATCGTTCGAGGCCAGCACGTCACCCTCTGCGATGTCGTCGCCGAAATGATCCATACACCCCTTCAGTGCCGGCATCACCACGCCGAGATGCACCGGCACTGCCATGCCCTGCGCCGCCAGCACGCCGGCGGCGTTGCAGATAGCCGAGGAGAAATCCATGGAGTTCTTGACGTTCGCCGTCCGTGCGGTGCGTATCACCATGACCAGCGCATTGTCGGCGATGGTCACCAGCGCGTTCTTCAGGAGCTCGCGGCGGATCGGGTTGATGACGGTCATTCTTCGCCTCCTCAGGCCACGCGCCGGGCGTGAATGTTGTTCCAGCCATCCCGCCGGGCCTCCCAGCCTGGAGGGATCACGCAGGTCGTGTCGTATTCCTCGACGATCATCGGACCGGCTCGCCAGCCGTCGTCCCCGGTGGGCAAAGCCTCCCGGTTCAGTACCTGCGTGCGGTGCCAGCCACGACCGATGAAGTGTGCCTCGCGATCCACCGCCGGAGGCACCTTCTCATTACCGCGTGCGCACTGCGCCGGCATGCGGGCCGTGGCGGGCACGCCGCGGCAGATGGCGCGCAAAGCCACGAACTGCAGCGGCTCGCCGGACGAGGAATAGCCGAAGGTTTGGGCGTGAAGCCCATGAAACTTCATCGCAATCTCGGTGAATACAGCGCCCTGCCCCACGGCCTCGCTCATGCCGTCGAAGGCGGCCGGACCGGCATCCAGTTCGACGGTAAGCGGAGCGGTCTGGCCGGCATATTTCACATCGACCAGAACCCGAATGTCCTGAGTCTCGCCCTCGAAACCCTGCGTTGAGAGCAGTTCCCGGCCGCGCCCCACGAGACCTGCGGCCGCATCAGCGAGATCCGCACCGCGCGTTTCGTCGAAGCGGCGATAGAACGAGGACACAAGCTGATGCTCGACATCGGCGAACAGCATGCCCAGCGCCGAGAACAGGCCCGCGACGGGCGGAATGACCACGCGGTCCATTCCCGCATCCTCGGCGAGCGAGCACGCGTGGACCGGCCCATTGCCGCCGATCGCCAGTAGGGTGAACTGGGAAGGATCGCGGCCCTTCTCCGAGCTCACGCTGCGGATTGCGCGCAGCATGGCGGCATTGACGATGCGGTGCACGCCCTCGGCCGTCTCGGTCGCTTCCAGCTTCAGGCCGGAGGCGAGCGTGTCGAAGGCAGAGCGGGCGGCGCCCATATCGAGGCTGAGCTCGCCGCCGACCAACACACCGGGATTGAGATAGCCGAGCACGAGATTTGCGTCGGTCACGGTCGGCTGAGTGCCGCCGCGGCCATAGGCGACCGGCCCCGGCGTCGATCCCGCGCTGCGCGGACCGACCAGCAGCCCGCCCACGCCGTCATTCGCGGCCAGGCTGCCCCCACCCGCGCCGACCTCGGCGATGTCAATGGTGGGCACCTGCACCGGATAGCCGGCTCCGCGCACCATGCGAGCCCCGAGCATCGGGCCACCGCCGACTTCAGTTTCGGGAGAGACGGTGTAGGAGCCGGCCTCGGTAAGCGTGGCCTTGGCGGTAGTGCCGCCCATGTCGAACACCAGCACGTCGCCCAGCCCAAGGTGGCGGGAAAGCCGCGCGCTGCCAAGCACACCGGCCGCGGGGCCGCTCTCAATGATGGTGATGGGCTGGTCAGCCACCAGCGCGGCCGGAGCAATGCCGCCGGAGGACTGCATGATCATCAGCGGTGCACGGATGCCGATACGGTCGAGCCGCGCCTGGAGTGAACGGACATAGGCCGTCACGATGGGGCGCAGATAGGCATTCACCACCGTGGTGGAGGTGCGCTCATATTCGCCCTGCTGCGGGACCAACTCGCTGGAGGCAGTGACCATAAGTCCCGGCAGCATCTCGCGAAGGATCGCCGCCGCTCGCGCCTCGTGGCGCCCCTCGACATGGGCGTTGATGAAGGTGACGGCAACGGAGGTGACGCCGGACGCCTTGATCGCCTGCGCAATCCTGCGCAACCCGTCCTCGTCGAGGGGCGTGACCTCCTCACCTGCCGCGCCGAGCCGGCCGGTCACCTCGAAGCGCAGTTCGCGCGGCACCAGCGGGTCGTGCTTGCGATAGTTGATGTCATAGAGGCGCGGCGTACGGAAACGCGCGATCTCCAGCACATCGCGAAAGCCCTCGGTGGTGACGAGCGCCACCTCGGCGCCCTTCCGCTCGATGATGGTGTTCGTGGCGACCGTGGTGGCGTGGACGAACTCCACGATCTGCCCGGCGGGAATAGCGAGCTCGTCGAGGAGATCGCGGACGCCGGCCTCGATGCCTTCCGAATAATCGTGCGGGGTCGAGAGAAGCTTCTTGGAAAAGACGGTGCCGTGATCGTCTATCAAGACGATATCGGTGAACGTGCCGCCAATATCCACGCCCAGCCTATAGCGTTCCGCCTTGATGCGCGCTGCCATCCCATCCTCGCCGGTGACCTAACCATCATGGATGAGTATCGCCCTCAACCTGACTAGTCAACCAATCAGATTGATGCCCCCGCAGACCAACGCACTTCCCACTCGCCGTTCCTTGAATGTCAACTGAGTTGCCTGTCCCCATTTTGAGGTGGCAGGTGTCGATCCGGCGGGCCTACGCGGCTCTGGAATTCGACACGTCCACCTACCGCTACACGTCCGCCGACCCGAACTGCGCCGGCGCTGCACTCCTGATCGTCTGCAGACGGACCTACCATTTCGACACGCAGGACGGGCAGATCCGCAAAGCCGCCGCCACCGCGCGGATCGGCTCGCCAGCAGCGACGCACTCCATTGCGCGCTCGCGCAAATCCATCGAATAGAGTTTGGGCGTCAACGCTAACCTCACTCCGGCAAGAAGGGTGAATCAGATCAGCGCCAATTTGGGAATCCCCGGATTCCGGGAAATCTCATCCCGCTCCAGACCGACGGGCAGGTCGGATGAACCGGACGATCAAGGACGCGACCGTCAAACGCTATCACTACGACAGCCACGCGCAGATCGAACGGCACCTCGACGACTTCGTCTCAGCCTACAATTTCGGCCGCCGGCTCAAGACACTGAAGGGTCTCACGCCCTACGAGTTCATCTGCAAACAATGGACTTCAGAGCCAAAACAATTCATGCTTAATCCACTTCGTCAAATGCCGGGATTAAACACCTAGATTTCCCGTGAGGACCCGACGATCTGGTCAACCACTTTTCGCTTGCTCGACGTGACATCATCGATCCAAGCGGCGATCGAAGCCATCCCGCAGATTATATAACGTGGTCATTGGCGGTATGAACCAGGGCCGCCCAGTGGACCAGGCCGGCTGGGGGAAATCCGGTGTCTCAAAGGCGCAAGGTCGCTCCTGCCTACCCATGGCCCGGCGAGCGATCTCCCGTCCGAGATAGCTCATCATGGCGACCCCGCTGGCGTTGCAGCCGAGCGCATAAAAGACGCCTCCAATCTCTCCGATGTGGGGCTTGCGGTCGAACGTCATAGCGACCGTCCCACTCCAGCAATGCGTGATGCGGACATCCGACATTGCCGGCCATACGCTGCGCATCGTCGCATGGATCAGCCCGGCCGCGCTGCGCTCGTTGCGGTCGAAGGCAGCAGGGCGCGCGCCGAAGATGATGCGGCGTCCGTCCGTGGAGGGACGCATGGCAATAAGATTGCGCTGCGAATCCGAAACCATGCGGCCGCCCGGGAGAAGGGCCTCGATCATTTCGGGCGGAAGTTCCTCGGTCGCGATGTGGAAGCTCGTTACCGGGATCAGCTTTCTCGCAAACGCCGGAAATGTATGTCCCGAATAGCCGTTGGTTGCGACGACGACCTTTCCGGCGAGCATGTCGCCGCGCGCGGTACGGACGCGATAGCGCCCGCCTTCCGCAGTCAGCCGGGTGACGCCGGCATGGGAGAAGAGTTGCGCACCGCGTCTGCGTGCCAAGCTCCGCAAGGCACGGTGGTAGCGGGCCGGGTGCACGCTGGCATAGTCCTCGACCAGAATGCCACCGCGATAGAAATCCGTGGCGATGACCTCCCGCAGCCTTTCCTGCGGAACGTCGCGTACGCGCACGCCGGTGTGTCGGCGCAGCAGTTCACCGAGGCGCAGCAGACGCTCATAGTGACGCCTCGTGTAGGCCGCCAGAAAGCGCCCGCAACGCTGGAAGCCGGCATCGAGTTGCTCGGCTTCGATGAGTGTCGTCACATAGTCGAATGAGGCGAGGCTGTCCCGCAGCATCAAGGCGAGTTGCTCGGCGGAGACGTTCCGCGTCGGGCCGGCGAGCAGGATTTTCTGCCCCCCCGTCACACCGCCGGTGTTGCGCGTGCTGGCCCCGATGCCGAGCGGGCCAGTATCCAGCACTACGGCCTGACGTCCTTGACGGCCGAATTCCGCCGCTGCATGGAGACCGCAATAGCCGGCACCTATCACCACGACGTCCGCTGTCGCCGGCAAGACCTCGCCGACGGGCGTCGTTTCAGGCGGAGCGTCGTCCCACCAATAGGGTTCTGACTTGAAATCAGGATGAAGCAGGGAGTTCGCGGCGCGCATGATGGCCTCGTTCGCTGATGCTGAGGTCGCTGTTGGCGTATTTCAGGACAATTTCCGCTCGATGCCGTCGCGCAGGTGGTAGTAGGCGCTGACGATCGGCAGGAACCACGGCCGCCCGAAATAATAGGGTTCAGTGGGAAATTCAGGCGCGTCGAACGCACATACCCGGTTCGCCTTGCCGAGCAGCTTCAGCGCGGTCTGGTGACCGAGATAGGTCATCAGAGCGACGCCGTTGCCATTACAGCCGACGGCGTAGTGGATGCCGTCCTCGCTGCCCATATGGGCGACCTTATCGAAGGTCATGGCGACCTTGCCACGCCAGCTATGGCTGATTCGGAAACGGGAAAGCTGGGGCCACACTTCTTCGAGGCGCCTTGCAAGATTGTGCGCGGCAGCGCGCTCATCCATTTCGAAAAAGCTTGGCCGGCTGCCAAACAGGATGCGTGTGCCGTCCGGTGACGGGCGCGTGTAATAGAGCTCGCGCTGGCTGTCGGAGATCATCCGGCGCCCGGGGTTGATGTCGTCCATTAGCTCGGGCGGCAGTGGCTCGGTAGCGATCTGGTAGCTGTAGACCGGCACGATGCGTCGCCGCAGATGCGGGGTCGCCTTGCCTGTATATCCATTGGTCGCGACGATGACTTCCCTGGCGCTGATGTCGCCGCGACCGGTAGTAACCCGAAAACCGTTGGCATTGCGGACGACGCCGCTGACCGGTGCATGGGAGAAAAGCTGCGCCCCGCAGCGGCGTGCGAGATCGCGCAGAGAGCGGGCATAAAGGCCGGGATGAAGGCCGCCATAGTCATCGACCACTATCCCGCCATGGTAGAAATCCGTGCCGGTGATGCGTCGCTGCTCGGAGCGGGGGATGTCGTGCACGGTGACGCCCGTCATCTCGTGCAGCAGCTCGCCCTGGCGCCGCAGGCGGTCATAATGCTTGGGCACATAGGCGGCGAAGAAGCGCCCGCATTTGTGATAGCCGGCATCGAGACCCACCTGCGCGATCAGATTCTCGATGTGGCCGAACGAGGCGACGGAATCGGCGAGCAATTCGGAGATGCAATCACGTGCCTTGCCACGAACGGCGCCGGTCATCACCATCTTCTGGCCGCTGGAAACCATGCCGCCGCTGCGCGTGCTCGCACCCGCGCCGAGCGCCTCGGCATCCAGCACGATCACATCGGTACCGTTGCGGGCGAGCTCCGCAGCGGCAGACAAGCCGCTATAGCCACTCCCCACGATGACAACGTCGGCATGCTTCGGAAGCGGCGCGCGCGCCTCTTCGGGCGGCGCCGCATCCCACCAATAGGGATTCGTGCTGAAACTGGAGAGGTCCATAGGTTGGGCTCCTATTCAGGAAGCGTACGCTTTGGCGTGCGGCGGGGTGCAGACAGGGTCGAAGCCGCGGGCGGCATTGGAGAGCTGGTCCACCGCGAGCAAGGTCTTGAAGGTCGACGTGCAAGCGGTGCCGAGCCTGTGACCGGCATTGGCCTCGAACTTGGCGAGCAATTGCGCCGTGCTCAGGCGCCGACTGCGGCTGCCGCTCGGTTGATCGGTGAAGCGCTCTAGCACCGTCCCGTCGGTGAGCGAGACGTGCAGGCGGCTGGCAAGGGAGATACCCCCCCTTGCCTTTGGCAAGCCCGGATCGGGTCGCATGGCGATCCGCGTCATCAGCGCGCGAATTCGTTCGTCCGCGATGAGGCTGTCATTGAACTCGGCGAGACCCAGGCGGCCGCGAACGAGACCCGCCGCCAGGCAGAAGGGCATGCTGAACTTGCCTTCGAGCGCGGTGATGGCCCGTTCGTGAATGAGGATGCGCGGGGTTGCTTCGTCGACATCGACGGTGATGGCCGCCACGCTGTCGGGGTCGATCGACCGCTCCGCTAGCAGTTCGAAGAGCGAATCGAGCGCGGTGTGCGTGCAGGTGCACGACGGATAGGCCTTGATCGTGATGCCCGGCATATCGATGAGCCAGGGTGTGCCGAATGTCGCGGCGATATCGTCCGCCGCGACCACTCCTCCGAAGACCGGGACGAAGCCGAGCGGTCCGAACAGGCTGCCGGGTGTCGAGGTGAAGCCTTCGCGCGCCAGCTCTGCCGCCATTACGCCGCTGCGTGCGGCATTGCCGGTCTGCAAGGGTTTCGTGTCGCTGCCGAAATTGCTGCGAAGCCCTCCCGCCAGAGAGGCCGCGATACCCAGCGCATGCCGTATCTGATCGCCGTCAAGCCCGAGGACGAGGCCGGCGGAGACCGCCGCGCCCAGTGGGCCGAGCGTCGCGGTGGCGTGGAAGCCACTCTTATAGTGCGCCGGATTCATCATAGGGCCGAGACGCATGACGAGCTCGACGCCCGCCACATAGGCCTCCACCAGGCGAGAGCCCGGTACAGCGGCAACGTCCGCGGCGGCGATGGCCGCACTGAGGATGGTAACGGTGGGATGCGACAGCGACAGCTCGGTTTCGTCATCGTCGAAATCGTCGGCATGGCCAGCGACCGCATTCAACAGGGCGGCATCACGCGCCGGCAGCCAGCCTGCTCCACCCCAAACACGGGCTGCGTTCTCCCACCGCGTCCCAAGCGGCATGAGCGTTCGGCTGATGCGGGCGAACGTGTCCGAATCCAGACCGGCCTGGGCGACGCCGATGAAATCGGCAATGTGCTCGCATGCGAGTTCACGAATGGCGGGCGGGATCGATGGAGCGCGGGCTAGGATCGCGTGCGCGAGGGCACTTTCGCTGGCGGAGGAAGCTGACATGGACGGAATCCGGTGGACAGGCGGGAGGGGTGACCGATCTAGGATCGGGCGAGAAGTCGGTGGTGCAGCCGGCGCGGTTTTTCCGGTTGCACGTGTTCATGCCGGCCGAGCCTTGCCTCAAGCCGGCCGCTCGCCGCCGACAGGCTCGCGCAGATGAGAAAGTAGACGATGAGGACCGCGCCATAGAGGGTGAAGGGCGACAGGCCGCCATCCATGATCGTGGCGCGCTCGATGACGATCTGCGCCGTCTTCAACAGCTCCCTGACGCCGATAAGAGCACCGATGGAGGTGGCCTGGACGAGCTGGGTAACAAGCCCGAGATAAGGCGGCAGGATCGGCCGCAGCGCTTGCGGCAGCACCACGAGACGCAGTATCTGCAGGCGGTGCAGGCCGAGAGCCGCACTTGCCTCGACCTGTCCCTTCGAGACCGCCAGCAATCCGGCCCGGATGATGACGGCGCCATTGGCGGCGCCCCAGGCGCCGAGCCCCGCCACGGTCGCGCCGAACGGGTCGAGCGCGATGCCGATCGCCGGAGCGACGAAATAGATCATCATCACGGTAACGAAGAGGGGCACGTCGCGCATGAGCTCGACGAGCACGCGGGCGGTTACACGCAGCGGCTTGGCACGCGCCATCATGCCGGCGGCGAGCAGGGAGGCGAACAGGGTGGCGACGACGAGGACGCAGGCCGTCAATGCCAGCGTCATTCCCAGCCCCTGAAGCAGTATGACCCGGTTTGCGAGCAGCGTTTCCATGTCAGCGCGCCGTAAAAGGACGTTGCAGCCGCAGCTCGAGCCGGCTGGCCGCGGCCGACATGGCGAGCACCAGCACCAGATAGAGCACGCAGATCGCGGCGAAGAGCTCGATCGTGCGGAACTCCAGCGAGATGCGGTCGATGGCGACGAACGTCATTTCCGCGAGTCCGATTGCCTGCAGATAGGAGGAGTTTTTCAGCATGGCGATGCTGGTATTGAGCATCGAGGGAACAGCGGTGCGCAGGGCTATGGGCAGAGCGACCAGGAGCGCGTACTGCCAGTTCTTCAGCGCGAGTGACTGGGCCGCCTCCCGAGCGCCGCGCGAAACGCCGAGGTAGCCGGCCCTGAAGCTTTCAAGGTGATAGGAGCCGCCCCAGACCGCCAGGCACAGCACGCCCGACCAGAAGGCCGACAGCCGCAGGCCGATCGCGGGTAGGCCGTAGAAGATGAAGAAGAGCTGCACCAGGAGCGGCGTATTGCGCATGAAGGCGACATAGCCGCGCGCAGGCCAGCTCAGGACGGCCCGGCCGGACAGCCGCATCGCAGCGCCTAGCGCCCCTATCAGCAACGAGATGACAATGGCGAGCGCGCTGACGGCAATCGTCATTCTCAGCCCTGCAAGCAGGGCCGGCATCGTCTCGTAGAGATAGATCCAGTCGAATGCATCGCTCATGGGACGGCACTGGCAAGGGCGGTCGGCATGGAACTGCCCGATTGAATGAAGTTCTCGGCGAACGGGCCCGGCCAGCTTCGCCGGCGCGGGCCGGGACGTGCGTTCAGCGCTTCGGCGGATCGGTCTCGTAGGTCTTGATCATCTCGTCGCGGACATAGGGGTCGGAGACGACGAGCGGGACGACCTGCGAATAGAACTTCTCGCCGCGCAGCTTGGTGATGGCTGTGTCGAGAAACGCCTTCCATTCGGGCTCGTTCTTGCGGATGCCGACGCCGATGAAGGCGACATCGAAGATTTCCCCATCGGGGAGAATCTTCAGGTCCTTGTTGGCGGAGAGGATCGAGAACAGGACCGAGGTATCCCCGGCATAGCCGTCGGCACGGCCCTGGCGCATGGCCTGCAGCGCCTCGGCAACCGTGTTCAGCCGCAGCGTCTCCACCTCAGGCATGTTCTTCTCGAGCCAGATTGCCTGCGAGGCGCCCTTCAGTACCGATATCGTCTTGCCCTTGAAGTCGGCCAGCGCATTCGCCTTGCCGTCCTTCAGCTGCAGCACGCTGCTGGCGCCCCAGGCATAGGGAATGGTGAAATCAATGACCTTCTGACGCTCCGGATAGATACCGAGCGTCGCGATGATGAGATCGACCTTCTTGCCGTTCAGCGTTGGGATACGCGCCTCGGAGGTCACGCACTGCAGCTCGGCCTTGTCCTTCGAGCCGAAAGCCACTTCGGCGATACGCTTTGCCATTTCGACTTCAATGCCGGCAAATTCGCCCTTCTCATTGAGGAAGCCGGAAGGCGGATAGTCGCATTTGACGCCAACCTTCAGGACGCCCTGGCTCTTTATCATGTCCGGTAGGACCGGTTCGGCGGCATGCGTCGCCCCGAGACCGGCGACGACGGCAATTATGGATGCGGCGGCCATGCGGCCCGCTCCGCCCATTCTGGAAAAGCGCATGACGATCCCCTCGATCGATGTATGGAGCGTCGTCGATGTCTTCATCGTTCCGACCCCAGAAGTGTGCGCTTCGCGCTTGCAGCACGTCAAGAAAATTTCGTAATGCGGTTTAAATTGGTATATAAGTTCCATCATATGGAATTTATTGGAGAGCGAGAATGAGAGTGTTGAAGGCAAGTGGCGCACAAGCACTGGAGCGCGGGCTGGCATTGCTCGAAGTAATTGCGCAGGCGTCGCCGCAAGGTCTGCGCCTGTCCGAAGCAGCGGAGCGCTGCAATCTCGAGCCGCCAACGGCCCATCGTCTCGTCACGGCGCTCGAGCGTGCCGGCTTCGTCAGAAGGGTCGGTGACACCAAACGCTTGCGGCTCGGGCTGAAGCTTTTCCAACTGGCCTCCGCAGGGGATGATGGCGACGGTCTCCTGGAAGCTGCGCGGCCGTCATTGCTGCGCCTGGTCGCGCAAAGCGGCGACTGTATCTTTCTGATGGCGCGGTCCGGGCTCGATGCCGTGTGCCTCGATCGGCAGGACGGCGACTATACGATACGCAGCCTGACCGGTCATGTCGGCGGCGCGACACCACTAGGGTTGGGGACCGGCAGCACCACTATTCTCGCCTATCTTCCGGCCAGGGAGCGGACCGAAGTACTTGCCGCCAATCGTCAGCGAATCCTGGCATTGGGCCATGAGCTGCCATCTGAGGCGGAACTGTCGGCAATCCAGGAGCGCGGTTACTGCCACGAAATCAGCAAGTCGATCGCCGGCATCGTCGGCGCGGCAGTGCCGATCATGACGCCCAAAGGGCGGCCCATTGCAGCGCTCGCCATCGGAGCCACAGAAGCCCGCCTGACCCAGGACCGGCTGGCTGATACGATCACATCCATGCAGGTGGAAGCCCGGTTGATCGAGGCTTCGATCGCGTTCTCTGGTGCGGCGCTACGTACATGAGCACCGCCCCGAGCTCTGCATGTGACAGCCGTCAAGGCAGTGTGTTGTTTGGCGGATAGGCGGAAAGAACCAGCGCGCCCGGCCCCGCGCTCGAACGCATCCAGTACAATACTGCATAGTTTGCTTGCCACCATTTCCAGTGGCACTTGGTCCATTCTGGCGCACCGAAAGTGGTTCGAATTATTTCTGCCGGCTCAAACTGTTATCTGGCGATCATCTTGGAAGGCACTTGGATTTTCCTCATGACGGTATGTCGGTTTCCGTTGAGACATGCCGGTGGGCAGGGTTGCAGCGCAGCGCTGCAACCCTGCCCCATAGGAGAAAGAAGGTTGCGAGCAACGATCATTTATCGAGGGGCGACGTGAATTCCTGCTGTATCCCAGCGATGAAATCTTGGGCTGGCCCAGACAATCGGGCATCGGCCAAAGTGATTAGGCTGAACTGCACGTCGATCCGCGGCTCCAGACGCTTGAAACAGACGCCGGGCTCCGCCACGGCATCGGCCGTGAACGGATCGACGATCGCCAACCCCGCTCCGGCTGCGACCAGAGAACAGGCCACCAGAGACAAAGGCGTCTCCTGCCCCAATTGGCGGTGAACGCCTTGGGTAAGGAAAAAGGCGTCGATCCGTGTCCGCAATTGGGTCGCGCGTGCGATCGAAATGAATGGCTGCGCGCTGAAATCTGCGGGCGTCAGGACGGGCCTGTCGGCCAGAGCATGCGATCGTGGAACAGCGGCCACGGCCGCCACGCTGGCAAGCTCATGGCGCTGGATGCGCGCATGCTCGAATGGCAGGTCGACAAAACCGATGTCGCAGCGGCCGTTGGAGACGAGATCAATCACCGTCTCAGACGAATTGCCGACGAGCTCGATGTCGAGATCCGGCCGTTGCGCGAGGAACCGGCCGATGAATTGCGGCAGAAGCCTGACATAGAGCGCCGGCAGGGAGGCCATCCGCAGACTGCCCAAGCTTCGCCGTCGCAATCCGGCGGCCGACTGGCTGATCTGTTCCAGGCTCACGAAATAGCGCTCGACATCATGGAACAACGTCGCCGCGTCGGTCGTCGGTCGCAGCCGGCCGCCACTACGCCGCTCGAACAATGAGACACCGATACGGGCCTCGAGGTCGCGGATCAGGCGGCTGACAGCGGGCTGTGAAATCCTTAGAGCCGCCGCCGCCGTGGTCACGCCGCCGGAAATCATCACGGCTCGAAAAGCTTCGACCTGACGCTGATTGATCATGCATCAACCCATAACATTCAGGTCTGGGCTCAAACCAGAATTATATTTGACCAGATCCAAGCTGGCGGAAATGATGCGATGCAACAATCCAAAAGTCAGCACAGAGGGGATATCGTGACGCTAAAAGGCTTTCTTCTTGCGACCATAGCCCTTGCCTCGACCCATGTCGTTCCGGCATTGGCTCAAGACAAGACCCTCTATATCGCCGGCTCCGGCGGCTCGATGGAAAAGGCAATCCGCAGCGAGGTCTTCCCGGCCTTCGCAGCCAAGCACGAGGTCAAGCTGGAATATATCGCCGGTAATTCGACGGACGTCCTGGCCAAGTTGCAGGCCCAGAAGGGCAGCCAGCAGATCGATGTCGCCATCATTGATGACGGCCCGATGGCGCAGGCGGTGGCCCTGGGTTTCTGCCGGCCACTCGATCTGGGACCGATAGTCAACGATCTTTACGACATCGCCCGTTTCCCGGATGGAAAGTCATTGGCTTTCGCGCTGCTGGGCGCCGGCTTCGTTTACAGCAAGGACGCCTTCGCCAAGAACAACTGGCCGGTGCCGACCTCCTGGAACGATCTCGCCGACCCGAAATTCAAGGGCAAGATCGTCATTCCGCCGCTGAACAACACCTATGGCGTCATCAGCCTCGTTCAGGTCGCCAAGGCCAATGGCGGTAGCGAAAAGAACATCGAGCCCGGCTTCGCCGCATTCAAGAACAAGATCGGCCCCAATGTACTCGCCTATGAGCCGTCACCCGGCAAGATGGCGGAACTCCTGCAGAGTGGGCAGGCTGCGCTCGCTGTCTGGGGGTCGAGCCGGGCCAAGGCGTTGGCCGACAGCGGCTTCGCATCGGACTTCGTATATCCGAAGGAAGGTGGTGTCGTGATCGGCGTCGGCATCTGCCCCGTCGCCGGCGGCAAGGAGAGCCCCGAGGCGCAGGCCTTCATCGCTCATCTGCTGTCGCCGGAAATGCAGGTCGCGATGTCGAAGACTTCGGGCCTCGCGCCGGTTAACAAGAAAGCGGACCTGTCTGCCGAGTACCGCGCGGGCATGCCTTACGGCGCGGAGCAGGTTGCGCAGCTCAAGACGATCGACTGGGTCGAGATCAACCGCCAGCGCGACGATTGGAACAAGCGCTGGGTTCGCGAGATCGAACGCTAAACTCCGCCTCCCTCGCGCCGGCTTCCGACGGAGCCGGCGCCCCATGCCGCAGCGCGACGCTTACGCGCCGAGGAGCAGCATTCGTGACGCCTGAATACGACATCGCCGTCATCGGCGGCGGCCTGGTCGGGACTGCCATCGCCTACGGGCTCGCCAAGATCGGGCAGCGCGTAGCCTTGCTCGACGAGGACGACCGCGCAAGGCGTGCTTCGGTCGCGAATTTCTCGCTGATCTGGGTCCAGACAAAAGGACTCGGTATGCCGGAATATTCCGACTGGTCCCGCGGCGCCGCCGACCTCTGGCCGTCTTTCAGGGACGAAATCGCGGCTTTGACTGACATTGATCTCGGTTTCTCGAGGCCCGGCGGTTTTCACCTGTGCCTGTCCGAGCCCGAGCTGGAGGCTCGCTCCTCGCATCTGTCGCGGATCAATGCTCAGCCGGCCATGACGCCGCTACCCTATGAAATCCTGGGCCACAATGCCGTGCGCGAGATGATGCCCGACATCGGTCCCGACGTCGTCGGCGCGAGCTACTGCCCCCTCGACGGCCAGTGTAACTCGATGCGTCTCTTCTGGGGCCTGCATACCGCGTTTGGCCGGGTCGGCGGCCATTATCTGAGCAACCACCGTGTCCAGGCACTCGAGGCACGGCAGGGTGGTTTTGTCGCCCAAACAGATGCGGGGCCGATTGCCGCCGGAAAGGTGGTGATCGCAGCCGGCAACGACAGCCAGCGGCTGGCCCCGATGCTGGGTCTGAACGCCCAAGTCCGGCCGCAGCGCGGGCAGGTACTGGTCACGGAACGGGTGAAGCCATTCCTGCATTACCCGACGATCACGGTCAGGCAGGCCGATGAGGGCTCCATGATGCTGGGCGACTCCATCGAGGAGGGCAATCCAAGCCTCACGGTCGGAACCGATGTTCTCGCCAAGATGGCCGACCGCGCCATGCGGATGTTCCCAGGACTCGCAAGGGTCAATATCGTACGGACCTGGTCGGCGCAGCGCGTCATGACCAAGGATGGCTGCCCCGTCTATGATGAGTCCCGCGAGCATCCCGGCGCCTTCGTCGCCAATTGCCATAGCGGGGTCACGCTGGCCCCGCGCCACGCACAGACGCTTGCGCCCCTCATCGCGGCCTCGCGTGTCACGACGGAACTGCCGGTGTTCGGCACAGGGAGGTTCGATGTTTCGACGGTTCACTGATCGGTCGGCTCAGGACGTCGCCATTACGGTCGACGGCGCGCGGCTGACAGCCAAGGCGACGGACAGTATCGCGGCGGCGATGTTCGCCGCCGGCATATCGCGTTGCCGGTCCACGGTGGTCGAGGGTCGTGCGCGCGGGCCCTATTGCATGATGGGCGCCTGCTTCGACTGCCTCGTCGTGGTGGATGGTGTCGGCAGCCGCCAAGGCTGCATGACTCGCGTCCGCGACGGCATGGTCATCGAAACCCAGGACGGCCGGCGAGAGCTCGGCCGATGACGACGCAGCCCTTGCTCCGCGATTACGACCTCGCGGTGATCGGCGCCGGCCCGGCCGGCATGGCGGCGGCGGCGACGGCCTCTGGTCTGGGCCTCTCCACGATCCTGCTCGACGAGCAGCCTTCGCCCGGCGGGCAGATTTACCGAGGCATCGCCGAAGCCGCAGCCGCGACCCGTGTGGTGCTGGGCTCGGATTATCGGCGCGGCCAGGATCTGGTCGATGGGCTCGCTAGAAGCCACGCACATTATGTGGCCGGCGGCACGGTCTTCGACATATCGCCTGCAGGCCAGATCGCCTTTCAGTCCGTTGGCCAGGTGCGGACAGTGTCGGCGCGGCGCATCATCGTGGCGACGGGCGGGCAGGAGCGGCCCTTCCCGATCGAGGGCTGGACGCTGCCCGGCGTGATGGCGGCAGGGGCAGCGCAGATATTGCTCAAGCAGGCGGATCTCGTTCCCTCGGGCCGCGTCGTCCTAGCTGGAACGGGGCCATTGCTGTGGCTGCTCGCCGCGCAGATCCTGCGCGCAGGTGGCACGATCGACCTTATTCTGGAGACGACCCCGAAGCGCAACTGGCGCGCCGCGCTGCGGCATCTGCCGCGGTTCATTGCCTCGTCCTATGCCGCGAAGGGGCTGGCGCTATTAGCGCAGGTACGACGGAAGGTGCGAGTCGTCTCGGGCGTCAGCCATCTGCGCGCTGTCGGTGGCGAGCGCCTTGAGAGTGTCGCCTACCGGACCGGCAGTGGCAGGGACGTGATGCTCGCGGCAGACACCCTGCTGCTTCATCAGGGCGTCGTGCCGAGCCTTCACATGCCTGATGCACTGGGCTGCAAGATCGTGTGGAATGCGCAGCAGCGCTCCTTCCAACCCGAGGTCGATGGCTGGGGCACAACCTCGCTCGACCATGTCGCGGTTGCGGGCGATGGCGGCGGTATTGGCGGCGCGCAATCCGCGGCCCGGCGCGGACGCATTGCAGCCCTGGATGCCGCCTTCCGGTTCGGCCGCATCGATCGAACGAGCCGCGACCGTCTGGCCCGGCCGGATCTCAAGGCGCTCGACCGAGATCTGAAGGCGCGGTGCTTTCTCGACGTACTCTACGACCCGCCCGCGCAGTTCCGCGTGCCCACCGGCGACACGATCGTCTGCCGCTGCGAGGAGGTTCCGGCATACCGGATCGAGGCGGTGATCGCCCAGGGCGCCCTTGGGCCCAACCAGCTTAAATTCTTCATGCGTTGCGGCATGGGGCCCTGCCAGGGCCGCCTTTGCGGCCTGACGGTGACAGAGATGTTCGCCGCCGGGCGCGGCGTCTCGCCTAAAGACGTCGGCCACTACCGTCTGCGCACGCCTATCAAGCCGGTGACGGTGGAGGAGATGGCGTCGCTGCCCTTCGGCGAGCATGCTGACAAGGCCGTTGTGAGATTATGATCATGAAATCCGCTTCTCCGTCGCCGGATGCCGGCCTCGATCTGGTTCGCTCCGCAGCGGTCGACGACATTGCATGGCTGCATTCGGGTTATTTCTCCGACAATCCTGCGCAAGCTGATCCAGCGGTCGCGCGACTGATCGCGGCCGAGCAGCAACGGCAACGCGAGGCCGTCGAACTCGTGGCGTCGGAGAACTTCGTCAGCCGCGCCGTTCTCGCCGCGCAAGGGTCGGTGTTCACCAACAAGACGGTGGTCGGTTATCCGGGACGCCGATTCCATGCCGGGGCCGAATGGGCCGACGAACTGGAGAGGCTGGCGATCGAGCGGGCTTGCGCGGCGTTCGGCTGCGCCTACGCCAATGTGCAGCCGCATTCGGGCATCCAGGCCAATCTGGCCGTCTTCCGCGCGCTGTTAACGCCTGATGACGTCGTGCTGTCGATGTCGGGTCAGGCCGGGGGGCATTTCAGCCATGGCGGGCAGTCGAATCTCAGCGGCGCGATGGCCAAGGGCGTGTTCTACGATGTGCATCGCGAGACCGGGCTGATCGACTATGAGCAAGTGCGGGCACTGGCCCGGACCCATCGGCCGAAGCTGATCGTCGCGGGCGGCGCATCCTATCCGCGCGCGATCGACTTCGCAGCCCTGCGCGCGGTCGCTGACGAGATCGGTGCCAGATTGCTGGTCGACATCGCCCATTTCGCCGGTCTGGTCGTCGCGGGCGTACATCCGCACCCGTTTCCTTTTGCCGATATCGTGACGACGACGACGTACAAATCCCTGCGCGGGGCGCGAGGCGGGTTGATCCTCTGGAACGACCCGGCTCTGGCTGATGCGCTCGCCAAGGCAGTGTCGCCTGGGGTCCAGGGCAGCCCGCTGCTTCATGCGGTCGCCGCGAAGGCCATCTGTCTGGGCGAGGTCCTGAGGCCTGAATTCGCGGCTTACGGCCGCGCTGTGCTCGACAATGCCCGCGCCATGGCCGGCGAGCTGATGGCGAGCGGCATCGATGTGCTGACATCGGGGACCGATACGCCACTCGTCGTCGCCAACCTGAAATCCCTGGGCCTGAGCGGCCAGGCCATTGTGGAAAGCCTCGATCGCGCTGGCATCACCTGCAACCGTTGTGAAATCCCCTTCGACGACGTCGATCCGGCCCAGACCTCAGGACTGCGTTTCGGCCTGTCAGCCTGCACGACCAGGGGGCTCGGTCCCGAGGACGTCCGCACGGTGGCCGGCTGGATCGCCGAGCTGATCAGCGGACATGCAAGACACGCCTCCGGGATCAGGCAGTGCGAGACGGACATCAGGATGCGCGCGGCAGCACTCATGACGCCGCGGCCTCTGTACGCCGATGCAGGCAGCGATATCCGATGAGCTACCTGGCGCTTGGCGGCCTTACCAAGGATTTCGGCGGGCATCGCGCAGTCGATGACCTGACGCTGACGATCGAAAAGGGCGAGTTCATTTCGCTGCTGGGCCCGTCGGGTTGCGGCAAGACCACGACGCTGCAGATGATCGCGGGCTTCCTGCAGCCCAGCTCTGGTACCATCGAACTCGACGGTCGCGACCTTGCCGCCATCCCGCCACATCAGCGCGGACTTGGCATCGTGTTCCAGAGCTATGCGCTGTTTCCACACATGACAGCTGCGGAGAACGTCTCCTTCGGGCTCGAAATGCGCGGCGTCGTCAAGGGCGAGCGCAGTCGACGTGTCGGCGAGATGCTGGAACTCGTCGGGCTCGGGCCGCTCGCGGATCGCTACCCACGCAAGATGTCGGGTGGTCAGCAGCAGCGCGTGGCGCTGGCGCGGGCGCTGGTCATCAAACCGAATATCCTGCTCCTCGATGAGCCCCTCTCCAATCTGGACGCCAAGTTGCGGGAGGAGATGCAGGTCGAGCTCAGGCAGATCCAGCGCCAGCTCGGCACGACGACGGTGTTGGTCACCCATGATCAGGCTGAGGCGATGGCGCTTTCGGATCGTGTCGTTGTGATGAACAAGGGCTGCGCCGAGCAAATCGGCCCTCCCGAAGACAGCTATGAGCGCCCGGCGACGGCCTTCGTCGCGAACTTCCTGGGGCGCACGAATGTGCTGCAGGGCACCGCAGTGGACGGATATGTCATCATGGCGGGCGGTAAATTCGCAATGATGGGTCTTTCGCAAGGCAAGGTCAGCTTGTCGGTCAGGCCGGAGAAGGTGGTCTTCACGGCGCCCGGCGATGGCGCGCTCGACGCCAGGGTGACGACGCGGATCTTCCAGGGGACCCAATGGCTCTACCAGCTCGAATCTGCCGCGGGCCCGATTGTCGTCATCAGCCAGAACGACGGCGCCACGCGTCCTGCGGAAGGCGAACGCGTCGGTCTGTCCTGGTCTGAGCGGCACTGCCTCGTCTCTGCTGCGGAGGAAGCGCGATGAGCACGGCTGCGTCCTCGAACGCTGTTACCGATCCAGCGCGTCGCCAATGGGCCCCTTATCTGCTCAGCCTGCCGGCGCTGCTGCTCTTCGCCGGCATCGTGATTGCGCCGATCCTGATGACGGCGCTGCTGTCGTTCCAACGCTGGGATCGCGTTGCCGGCATCGAGAACGTGCTTGTGCTCGATCATTGGCGGGAGGTCTTCTCGGATGCCTATTTCGCCGAGATGTTTCTGCGCACGCTGCGCTTGGCCGTGGCGGTCACGCTGCTGACGGCCCTTATCGGCGCTCCGGAAGCCTATATCCTCAATCGCATGACCTCTCGCTGGAAGGGTGTATGCTTGCTCGCCATTCTCGGACCGCTCCTGATCTCGGTCGTCGCCCGGACGCTGGGTTGGGCGCTGCTCTTTGGTGGTGCCAATGGTGTGGTCAATCAGGCGCTGATGCGGCTTGGCGCTATTTCGGCACCCTTGCCCTTCATGTTCACCGAGACGGGGATGATTGTCGCGCTCGCCCATGTGCTCATGCCGTTCATGGTGCTTGCCGTCTCCGCCTCGCTGCAGCGAATCGATCCGAAGGTGGAGCATGCGGCCGCCTCGCTTGGCGCCCGGCACAGCACGATCCTGGCTCGGATCGTGCTACCGCAGATCATGCCGGGCGTGCTGTCCGGAGCCATCATCGTCTTCGCGCTGGCCGCGAGTTCGTTCGCAACGCCTGCGATCATTGGCGGGCGGCGGCTCAAGGTGGCCTCGACCCTGATCTACGACGAGTTCCTGAGTTCTCTGAACTGGCCACTGGGCGCGGTCATCGCCATGATCCTGCTCATCGCGCTGATCGCGATCGTCGCCGGCAGCAACCGCTTCGTCGAGCGGCGCTACGCACAGGCCTACACATGAGTCGCAACGGACCCCTCGCGCTGCTGTTCCACTGTGCTTTCCTCATCTTCATGCTGGCGCCGATCGTGGTCGTCTGCGTCGTCGCCTTCACGCCCGAGGGCTATCTCAGCTTGCCGTCGAAGGGACTTTCGCTGCGCTGGTTCAGGGCAATTGCCGACTACCCGGAATTCATCCGTGCGGCGAAGACGAGCCTTCTGCTGGGAATGCTGTCATCCGTGCTCGTGCTCGCCTTCGCCGTTCCCGCTGCCCTGGCGGTCGCGCGCTACGAGTTTCCCGGCCGCAACGCCATCGCGACGCTGTTCCTGTCGCCACTGATGATCCCTCATGCCGTGCTTGGCATCGCCTTCCTGCGCTTCTTCACTCAGATCGGGTTGGCCGGCAGCATGACGGGCCTCGTGCTGGCCCATCTCGTCATCATCATGCCCTTTGCGATGCGGCTGACGCTGGCCTCGGCGATCGGGCTCGACCGGCGGATCGAGCAGGCGGCCATCTCGCTGGGCGCGACGAAATGGACCGTTTTCCGGCGTGTTACCTGGCCGCTGATCCTGCCAGGAGTGATCAGCGGCTGGGCCTTGTCCTTCATCCAGTCCTTCGACGAGGTCACGATGACGGTGTTCATTGCAGCCCCCGGAACCGAAACATTGCCGGTGCGGATGTTCCTGTATATCCAAGACAATATCGACCCACTGGTTACCTCGGTCTCAGCCTGCGTCATCGCCTTGACGATCGCGCTGCTCATAGTGATGGACAGGCTGTTTGGCCTCGAAGGCATCCTTCTTGGTCGAGCAGACGAAAAATAGCCTGCGACGTCCGCTTTCCGACTTTCAGCCAATGTCCCTAGCCCGACATGTCGTTCGGAATTGATCTGATCCCCGAAAACTGGACCGTTTGAGGTTAGAGTTTTCCGCGCCCAAATCCCTCGGCTGGGAGGAGCGGAAGACGATGAAGGCATCGACGTTTTCGGACGCGCAGAAGGCGTTCATTCTGAAGCAGGGGGCGGATATCTGCCGGCGGACTGGGACAGCCAGGCAACGTATTTCAACTGGAAGAAGAAATATGAGGGTCTTGCCTCGCTCGAGATGCGACGGCTGAAGCAGATCGAGGACGAGAACGCGAAGCTGAGAAAGCTCGTCGCTGATCTTTCCTGAACCGGGGGATGCTGCAGGACCATCCGGCCTAAAATCGATCCACCGGATTGATCTCTTTACGGCCTCCTGTTCGGCGAAAAATGCGAGGCCTGATCGCAAGCGCGAGCTCGTCGTCATGATGTGTGGCGAGTGGCAGGTATCGATCCGACGAGCCTGTGCGGCTCTGGAGTTCGACATGTCCACCTACCGCTACAAAAGTCCTACCGACCCGACCAGGGTTCCAGTCCGGTCCCGCCCAGATCGCCAATGAGACCCTGCTGCGTATCGCCGACCTCTATCGCGTCGAGGCCGATATATCGATCGGCGCTGAGGCGCCGGACGCCGAGCGAGGCGGACAGGACTATGAGGCCCGGAAGTTTCACCGCCGGGCCGTGCTGTCTCGATCTTCGCTGCCTCGGCAACCGATACTTTGTTGGCGGCAACCGCCTTGTCGAAATCCTTGGTCGAAGCGCCGATGAAAGTCTTGTCGATCCAGCCCTTTTCCGCCGCATAGGTGAACCATGCATTGAACAGTGCGAGGTCGGTACCGGAATTGAGCGCGAGATGAAGGACGTTGTCCTTGCCGGCCTCCACCTCGCAGGCGTTCACCGTGACGGTGCGGCGCGGATCGACAATGACGACCCGGCCCTGGGCCACCGGCTCGTCGCCGAACTCCGCCTTCTTCTTGTCGAGCGAGGTACCGCACAGGTTCGGCACCCAATGGTTCAGGAAGTAGTTCGTCTGGGTTTCCAGCGCATTGGTGCCGACGGCCACAATCGTGTCGGCGAGTTGGGCGTCCTCGTAGCAATTGTTCAACTCGCCGACGTCCATGTCGCGCGAGCCGTGCACTTCTGAGTTATAGGCGGGGCGGTTGTGGATGCGGATGTTCTTGACCTTCATCGCCCCGAAATAGAGCTTTCCGGTGCCCCAGGTGTTCTCGTAGCCGCCACCGGCACCGCCATGGTCGAAGGCGGAGACGAACAGCCCGTCCTCGCCCTGTTCGGCGATAACGGCGGATGTCACGCGAGCGACGAGGTCAAGCGCGTCATCCCAACTGGTCGGCTGCAACTGGCTGTAACGCCAGACCAGTGGATCGGTGAGGCGCTGAAGCTGCGTGTTGCGCTGGCGTGAATAGCTCATCTCCGCGATACGGGCGCCGCGCACCGAGCCCAGCCCGGAATTCACGCTGCATTCCTGATCCGGCTTGATGACGATGTGCACGTCGCGCCCGTCTTGGCGGACGATGTTGTACATGGACGGTGCGTACCAGGCAGGCGTGTCCGAGCCCTGCTGCTCGGCGAGGTCGACGCCGAACGCGTTGTCGGCCGGGGCCGTGCCGCCCTCGTAGCGGGCATCCCAGCTATAGGCCTTGTAGCCGCAGCCGACGATGCAGTAGTGGCAGACGACGTTCTGAACCTTGGCGTTGGCCGGGACGATGGGCAGCCGGCCGATCTGGCGCTTGTAAGCCATTGTTTCCTCCCTCAGAGCACGTTCGACAGGCGGCCATACAGGAGCTCGTCCACGCCTTCGGCCCTTGTCGTCGATCCGCAGGGCGTATTGGGGGAGGTTTTGCGTCGCCTGCCCCCAGACCTGCTGCCCACCCTTCTCGCAGTCGAACCGCGAGTAATGGCCAGGGCAGTTCAGCGTCTTGTCGCCGGCGGCATAGGTCAGCGGATATCCCTTGTGTGGGCACACCGTCGAAAACCCGACAATGTCGCCGTCAGGACCGGCGCCGCCGGCGACACGAGTGCCGAGCTTCAACAGGACGCCGGGGGCGTCCTCGTCGGGATAAGCGACGTCGAACGGCTCGTTGGGCTTAATATCTTTGACATTGGCGAGCCGGTTCGCGGGGTATTTGACCAGCGCGGCTCCCGCTTCGACCGCCTTGGCCTGCGCCGGCAGCACGGTTGCTGCTGCCGCTCCGGCGGTCATTACGCCGGCACCCGTCAGAAACTGGCGGCGGCCAGCATCTACGAGGCTTTGGCACCTCTTCATTATAGCTCCCTCCCATCATGCATTGTCGGCTTGCGGATGACATCGCATTGCAGGAGGTGCACCAGTTTAGAATAATGATAAATATCAGAAGCTTAGCTAAATCCGAAGCCAGGGCTTGGCGCCCCATTGTTCGACAATCCGAACATGGTGCGGCGCCGTTGGTTCGGACTTCCGAACATGGGGCCTTGGCCTACAGCTCCGTGCCAAGCCCAAGACGGCGCATCTTCTCCCACAAAGTGGTGCGCCCGATACCGAGCAGCCGCGCGGCGGTGGTGATTTCGCCCTGCGTGCTGGCGAGCGCGCGCAGAATGTGCCTCTTCTCGGCATCAAGTCGGGCCTCTTCCAGCGAGCCGAGCTGATTGGCGCCCTCATGGCCACCCACTTGCTCGGGAAACAGGTCGCCCGGCATGATCCAAGGCCCCATGCCGAGCGCGATGGCGCGCTCCATGCGATTGCGCAGCTCGCGAATATTGCCGGGCCAGGAGTGGGCGAGGGCGGCCTCTTCGGCGAGGGCGCTGAAGCCGTTCGTCTGGGTCTCCAACCGGCCGGAGAGTTCCGCGAAGATACGCTCCATCAGCCAGGGAATGTCCTCACGCCGCTCCCGCAAGGGCGGTATGCGCACGGCGACGACATTGATCCGGTAATACGGATCCTCGCGGAAGCTGCCTGCCGCCACGCGGCGAGGAAGATCGGCATTGGTGGCGGTGACGAGCCGGCCATTGAACCGAAGCGGCCGTTCGCCGCCGACGCGATTGAAGCTCCGGTCTTCGATCAGGCGCAGCAGCTTGGCCTGTAGCTCTGGCCGCAGTTCGGCGATCTCGTCGAGAAACAGCACCCCCGATCCGGTGCGCTCGGCATAGCCGAGATGGCGTTGCGTAGCGCCCGTGAAGGCGCCCTTCTCGTGACCGAACAGCTCGCTTTCCAGCAGATCGGCGGGAATGGCGGCGCAATTGACCGCCATGAAGGGCTGGGTGGCGGCTTCCGACATGGCGTGGAGGAAATAGGCGGCCACATCCTTGCCGGTGCCGGTCTCACCAGTGATCAGCACGGTAGAGCCGACGCGGGCGACGCGCCGTAGCAGCCGCTCCGCCTCTCGGATCGCGGGCGAGATACCCAGAACCGCACCGTCGCTTTCGCTCGGCGGATGCACCAGATCGCCCAGACGCGCCAGGAAGTCGTCCATCTCGAACGGCTTGGTGACATAGTCGGCGGCGCCGGCGCGCATGAGGCGGACGGCCTGGTCGATATCGCCATGGCCGGTGATGAACAGGAAGGGCGGCGCATTGGCGCTTCGCCCGGCTTCGCGAAACACCGCTTCTCCGGTGACGTCGGGGAGCCGGATATCGCAGATGATCGCCTTGAAGCGCCGGTCGGCGATCTCGCCCAGCGCGTCCTGCCCGGCGTGCCACCATTTGACCGCCATGCCTTCGAGCGTCAGGCGCTGAACGAGACTTTCGCCCATGATCGGATCGTCTTCGACCAGGCCGATGAGAACGGGATCAGGCGACATGGGCGAACTCCTTATCGCGCTCGAACGGGATCGATACGCGCACGCAGGTGCCCGTATCGTCGGGATAGTCGACAGCAATGGAGGCGCCGAGCTGGCTGAGCAACCGGTGCGTCATCCACAGGCCGAGGCCGGCCCCGTCGCGCAGGGGGCGAGCCGTGGCGGCGCCGGTCAAAAGCGCGGCCGCCTCGCGCGGCAAACCGAGGCCGTGGCCCCAGACTTCGACCAGCAGTAGCGCCCCCGTGCTCGACGCCGAGAGCGCAACGACGGATCCCCCGGGAGCCGCCGCAACGGCGTTGAGCAAAAGGTTGAGAATAGCCTGCCGCATCGGCGTGCTTGGCAGCGGAACGCTGCCTTGCAGCTCGTTGCCGATGATGACGCTGACATCGCGACGGCGGGCTTCGGGGGCGATAAGAAGCCCGAGGTCCTCGATGTCGGCGGCCATCAGGTCGCGGGAACCGCTGTCGGTACGGTAAAGCGCAAGAGTCGTGCGCACCACGTCACGGATGCCGACCAGCCCGCGTTCGATCAGCCCCACCGAGCCGATCCGGACGCTCTCAATATGACCGTGGCTCTTGACGGTGGCGAGCGCATTGAAAAGCCCGCCGAGCGGATTGTTGATCTCATGGGCCAGCGCCGATGCCAATCGCCCAAGGCTGCCGAGCCGCTCTTCTTCGGCGTGCCGCATGGACAGCTCGTGCCGCTCCGCCGTCGAGTGGACAAGCGCGTTATAGGCCTGAAACAGACGGCCGAACTCGCCAGGACTGGAGGCGACGATGTCGGAAGCGATGGGCGCGGCATGGCTCTCGCGCGCACTGCCCAGATGATCGGACAGAATGCGGATCGGATGCATCATTCGCGCCACCAGCCACCAGCCTGCCGCCGCCAGCAGCAGGGTCAGAAATCTGTTCGTGAGGATGAGCGTGGTCAGGACACCTCGCCGCTCGACCGCGAGATGGCTGGTGTCGAAGCTCGCATAGATCGTTCCGACCTTTCGGCCAGGATAGGAAAGCTCGCGCAGGGCATAAGCGCGATCCGCGCCGGAATCGAAGCGGAAGGTCTCCCGACCCGTTGCGTCGACAATCGAGGATGCGACGGCTGTTCCGACCGGATGACGCCGGAGAGCGGAGGCGGCGATCACCTGGTTGTCGGCGTTCGCGACGATCGCCTCCGCCGGCCGCAGGCTCTTGTTCAGCTGCTGCGCACGCTCGATGGCATCGAAGACCTCCTAGACATCGTCGCGCAGGATGGAGGGCGCGACTGCCGATGAGAGGCCATCAAGATAGCTCTGGGCGAGATCGCGAAGATGGCGTTCCTGGGATTCGTCCAGGCGCGACATCACGCGCTCGGAGAGGACGACGCCAACGAGAACCATGAGCGCGGCGACCGCGAGGGGTACCTTCAGTGTCACCGGCCAGGCGCGCGGGTTGAGACTGAGGGGCATCGGCTAGCCCGCCAGTGCGACAATGGCGGCCTTGGCCGCGATCGGGTCAAAGAGATCGGCGTCCTCGCGCACGAACCCATCGAACCGCAGCATGGCGAGGATGGCCCGTCCATCTTCGTCCAGCGCCATATTCAACAGGGCGGTGGACAGACGTTCGAGGCGCTCATTGTCGACGGCGATCCGCGGGGCGGCAATCGGCGGGAAGCCGAGCCATCCGGATCGCCGGAGGATGCGGGTGCGGGCGGCGAGTTCGGGCTCCAGCTCGGCGACGACCTCATAGACATAGCCGTCCACCGATCCTGATGTTGCAAGCCCCTATGCCACGGCGCGGATGACGTTGCGGTGGCCATAGGTGAAGAAGGTCCGCTCGAAAAACGTCTCGGGCCGGAGATGGGCCTCGGCAAGGGCGGCGCGCGTGACCAGGAAGCCGGAATTCGAGTCCGGATCCGAGAAGGCGTGCACATCGCCCTTGAGGTCCGCGAGGCTTTGTGCCCGGCGATCGGCATCGACGATCAGGTAGGACTGATAGAGCGGTTTGCCGCTCCAACGCGGCAGAGCGACGAGCTGAAGCTCGGTCTCGTGCATGACATAGGGGTAGCCGCAGATCCATGCCGCATCGATCTGTCTCGAAATAAGGAGGGCGACAATCTCCTGATAGGTGCGGCGCGTGATCAGGCTGATCGGAGAACCTGTCGCGCGGGCAAGATATGCCTGCAGGCGCCCGAGCAATTCGAGATCAGATGTGAGGAAGACAGGCGTCAATCCGAAGCGGATATCGGATGGTGTTGCTTGGGACAGGCGAGGGAATGCCGCAAGACACCAGCCCCGTCGAGAAGATGCGCCGATCCAATCCGAAGATTGCCTCCCGAGGCATGGCATTTCCTGTTCGGAGTTCTTCTTTTTCCAGACAGGCTACCTCGTTTCAACGCCAACGGAAATAGCGGCACGAACACCTGCGCCCGCATGGTCTGCCCCCACAGAAGGGAAGGCGTCGCGACCGACGGCACCAGCCTGGACGCGCTGCCGCATCCACTGCCACCAGATGTGTTTGCTGCTCCTCGATCTGACCGGCTCGCCATCGTCATCGACCCAGATCGATATCGACACGTCTAGACTTCCGTCTCGCCGCCTACCCTAAAGGAAGCGGCCGGCAGGCGGGCGTGCGGGCCGAGGCTGCCATGTCCGCCCGTGCCGCCTCTGAGCGGTGTTGGCGAGAGCGGCGTTTCGATGCTCGACGAATTGTGCTACGCAGCGGCGTGGGATGGCGAGCGGCAAAGCGATGGATGGATGGAAGGCTTCTTGCGGTCGCGATGCTCGCGCTGGCGGGGCCAGTCGTCTGTGTCCCATTTTGGGGCGCATCTCCGGCGTGGGCTGCGGCTGAGCACGAGCCTGCGTCGCCCGTCACTCCGCCTTCGGTGGAAACTGCCGCTACCCCGCCTCAGCATGAGGGGGCGTCCATCACTGAGGCCATACCCGCCGCGCTTCTGACGCCCGTTGTTTACGCTCCAGCAGATTTGGTTGCTCCCTCCTACGCCGGGTGGCTGACCGATCCGCCGCGCGCCTCGCCGCCGGGCGGGTGGCTCATCGCGCGTGGGCAGGTAACGACCGAGATCGAGGTCTTCCAGCGGGTGATCGCGGTTCCACCGCCGGCTTCCACATCCTTCGCATCGATTCATCCCTCCTTGATCCCTTCATCTGTCCCTCTGCCGCCAAAGCGACTTGCCGAGAAGCGCCGCGTCGTCGTGGCATCGCTGGCGCCGCTGCCGCCCATGCGCCTCCTGGAGCCGATGCCGGCCGATCCAGAAGCAACGGCCGTGCCTGAGCCCCCGCCGAACGTTGCGACGGCGCCGCACGACGCCACTGCCAACCATGAAACTGACGCCCCCCAGGAGGATGCCGCGCGGCCCATCGACGACGGTCCCGAACCAGCCGCGAGCCGGCCGACGGCCGACCGTGCGCCGCCGCAGATCGAGGCGCTGATCTTGCGGTACGCCGATCGCTTCGATGTACCCGCGCGGCTCGTGCGCCGTGTTGCCTGGCGGGAGAGCAAGTTCGACCCTAGGAGGCGAAACGGTCCCTATTGGGGATTGATGCAAATCCGCGTCGACACCGCGCGTAGCCTGGGCTTCCGTGGTGCGCCAAACGATCTTCTCGACGCCGATACCAACATGACCTACGCGGTCGCCTATCTCGCCAATGCTTACCGGGTCGCCGGACGCGATGAGAAGCGGGCGGTGATGCTCTATGCCAAGGGCTATTACTACGAGGCCAAGCGCAAGCGCATGCTCGATTCGCTGATCCGCACTGCAGCGAATGAGAAATAGCCCGCCGGGCGCCGCTGGCGCACGAGCGCCGGGAGCAGAAATTGGCCATTACCCGATAGCGAACGTCGTTTCGGGAGTGGCACAGGCTGCCCCGTTAGCTAACGCGCCAGGACCTCGCCAGCCGGCTCGGCTACACGGAACGCAGGGTGGAAAGCCATGGCCTCGCCGCTTTCCTGCACCGCCTGCGCCGGAAAGCGGCGGAGTGCGGCCTCGACCTGCCGCTGGTTGGCGTCCACGCGGTCGGCATTCGCTTCTCGACCCCGCTCGGGGCGAGGGTTCCCGCCTTCCCGCAGGCGTCCATCGCGGGAACCCGGATCAGTAGCCGCCGGAGAAAAGCGACATCGCCGTCTGCCTTACGCTGGCATGGGAAGCAGGACCGGCCCGCTGCGATCAGCCTGCAGGTCACCGTTCCGCCCAGCGGTGATTGGCGATCAGTCCCTCGCTGAAACGCCTATCCCCAATTCGGCGAACCGGATCGACAGGCTAATCCTCGTCCAGTCAGGGGGCCTATGCCAATGCCTGTTCATGGCGAATGCGGCCGCTGGCGCGGCCGTCGGTTCATCGAGTGCCAGCGCCGTTTCATCGAGTGCGCCTTGATCCGTGATCGCCGCCAAGCTACTGAAACATAAGATACAAATTTACGACGAAATTGAAATTTGTCAGCATAAGACATATGCGTATCAAATAAACAAAAAGAACATATCGACTACAATAAAGTAAAACATAAGTCGTCAGTGAATTGAGATCGACAGGCGGGGGCGCTTGATGAAGAAGTGTGGCACAGGTGGCGGCGTTGCCACCGGGTGTGAGCGTATTGTCGTGCATCAACAGGGCCGGCAGCGGCCGGTTCGGACGATCATACCGGCAGAATTCGCCTCCTCGGTCTCGCCCGCGGCGATCGCCGCCTTTTCCCAGCAGCGCACGCGGTCGGTCTCTCCTGGGCTGCTGTCGGCGTTCACGCGCGGCGCTCAGGGGCTGAGCGTGCGGCGCTCCCATGCGCTCGCTCTCGCCGCGATGCTCGCCGTCGGCGCCGGCGCGGCGCAC
>LNAP01000614.1_pt2 | contig 52499 bp, 40 predicted proteins | sample 602601 | NCBI WGS metagenome assembly LNAP01 (sample SAMN02440304, study PRJNA202911) | soil metagenome | biome: Subtropical and temperate rainforests or woodlands; isolation source: soil samples (1 kg each in a 20% v/v slurry with milli Q water) were... ...
GACCAAACGTGAAGCTCCAATCTACAAGGTGATTTTCCTCAACCAGGGCCAGGTGTTCGAAATGTACGCCAAGCAGATCTATCAAAGTGATCTGTGGGGCTTCCTGGAAGTCGAAGAATTCGTCTTTGGCGAGCGCACGCAAATGGTCGTCGATCCGAGCGAAGAAAAGCTCAAGGCGCAGTTCGAAGGTGTGGTGCGCAGCTTCGTGCCGATGCATTCGATCGTGCGTATCGACGAGGTCGAGCGCCTGGGCACCCCGAAAATCAGCGAAGCCCGCGGCGCGGTCGGCAATGTCATGCCATTTCCGATGCCGATGCCTGAGAAGTAAGCGCCAAGACTGAGTTGCCCCCAATCGCGAGCGGGCTCGCTCCCACACTGGATCTTCTGTGTGCACATTATTTGTGAACACCCGGGATTAACTGTGGGAGCGAGCCTGCTCGCGATTAGGCTCTCAAGGCCGTGGTGGATTCAGGGCAGTGGCGAGAAGGGCGTGCGCCCGTCGGCGTTCTGCAATTCCATCAGGTATTTGCGGAAGATCTGCCCCAGCACCTGTGTCGCGACTTCCAACTCGTCGCGGGGCATCTGTTCGGCGACTTCGTCGGCGGTGTCCAGGGCTTCTTCGGCGCCATTGACCGCCGCCATCTTCAAGACAATGTAGGCCTGCACGTTGTTGGCCGGCACGCCTTCGCCATGGAAGAACATGCCGCCCAGCTTGTATTGCGCCTGGGCATGGCCTTGCAGTGAGGCTTTTTCGAAGTAGCTGAGGGCCAGTTTGAGGTCGCGCGGCGCAGCCTTGCCGTCGTAGTAGAACTCGCCCAACTCGTATTGCGCTTGTGCATCGCCCGCGTCCGCCGCTTTTTGACAGGCGTCGAGTGCCGGTGCGAGATCTTGTGGCTGGGTGTTGAGCGTGCAACGGCCCATCGCCGGGATCAACAACGAGTTGCCGCCTGCTTGTGCGTTCGCCAGCAGCGGCTGAAGGAGCAACAGGCAGCCCAGGGCAAGGGTGCGGCCGGTGCGGTTCATGGGAATCGACTTACCTCTGAGGGGCACGCGGACCCTCCGGGGGATCCAATAAGCGCGCATTATGAAATAAGCAGGGCCATCCTTACAAAGTCTTTACTCGTTTTTCTGCTGCGAGGGAGCGCTAACGGCAGCTTCGGGGGGTAATACGTAGGAAAAGGGGCAAGAGGTTGTCGTCAATCACTGACGCCAGCGTCAGCCGGCGTCAGTTATCCACAGGCTTACTTCAATGCGGCGAAGGCCCGCTCGGCTGCGTCGAGGGTGATCTTCAGCTCGGCCTCGCCATGGGCGATGGAGGTAAAGCCGGCTTCGAACGCGCTCGGTGCCAGGTACACGCCACCGTCGAGCATCAGGTGGAAGAAACGCTTGAAGCGGTCAGCGTCGCTGGCCATCACATCTTCGAAGGTCACGATGTCATCGGCGCCACTGAAGTACAGGCCGAACATGCCACCGGCCTGGGTGGTCACGAACGGAATGCCCGCTGCGTCGGCACGAATCTGCAAACCGTCGAGCAGACGGGTGGTGTAGTCGGTCAGCTCGGCGTGAAAGCCCGGGCGGCTGATCAGACGCAGGGTGGTCAGGCCGGCGGCCATGGCCAGCGGATTGCCTGACAGCGTACCGGCCTGGTAGACCGGACCCAGCGGCGCGATGCATTCCATGATGGCACGCTTGCCGCCGAAGCAACCGACCGGCATGCCGCCGCCGATGATCTTGCCGAAGGTGCTCAGGTCCGGTGTCACGCCGTAGTGGGCCTGGGCGCCGCCGAGGGCTACGCGGAAACCGGTCATCACTTCGTCGAAAATCAGCACCACGCCGTGCTGGTCGCACAGGCTGCGCAGGCCTTCGAGGAAACCCGGCGCCGGCGGTACGCAGTTCATGTTGCCAGCCACAGGCTCGACGATGATGCAGGCCACTTCCTGGCCGACTTCGCCGAGCATCTTCTCGACTTCTTCGAGGTCGTTGAACGGCAGGGTCAGGGTGTGCTTGGCAAACGCTGCGGGCACACCGGCCGAACTCGGTACGCCTTGGGTCAGCGCGCCGGAACCGGCCTTGACCAGCAGGCTGTCGGAGTGGCCGTGGTAGCAGCCTTCGAACTTGATGATGCTGTCGCGACCGGTGAAGCCCCGCGCCAGGCGAATCGCACTCATGGTTGCCTCGGTGCCGGAGCTGACCATGCGCACCATTTCCATCGACGGCACGATCGAGCAGACCAGGTCGGCCATCTCGGTTTCCATGGCGGTCGGGGCACCGTAGGACAGGCCATGCTGCAACTGGTTGCGCACCGCTTCCAGCACGTCCGGATGGCTGTGGCCGAGGATCATCGGGCCCCACGAACCGACGTAGTCCACATAGCGCTTGTCATCTTCGTCCGTCACGTACGCGCCTTCGGCGTGTTTGAAGAACAGCGGGGTACCGCCAACGCTCTTGAACGCACGAACGGGGGAGTTCACGCCGCCGGGGATGTGCTTTTGGGCATTGGCAAACAGGGTTTCGGAACGGGACATGGTTGGGCTCTCGAAATCGAAAAATTATTTGATCTGCAACAGATCGTTGAAGGCACGGGCGCGGCGCGTCACTTCCTGAGGGCTGTCGGCGCCGAACAGACCATGGACCACGGCCAGCAGGTCGACACCGTGAGCCACCAGCGGGGCGGCGTTGTCCAGGGTGATGCCGCCGATGGCGCACACCGGTATATGCAGTTTGATCCGGGCCTGGTCGAGCAGTTCAAGGTTTGCACTGGGTGCGCCGGGCTTGGTGTTGGAGTTGAAGAAGCGTCCGAACGCGACATAGCTGGCGCCCTCGCTGGCGGCCTGTTCGGCCAGTTCCAGGCTGGAATGACAGGTGGAGCCGATGATTGCGTCGCGCCCCAGCAGCGCCCGTACTGGCGCCAGAGGGCCATCGGTCTGGCCCAGGTGAACGCCGACGCCCAGGCGCGCGGCCAGTTCGGCGTCGTCGTTGATGATCAATCGGGTCTTGTAGCGCTCGCACAGATTGCGCAGCGCTTCGGCTTCGCGCAGGCGGCGGGCTTCGTCGCTGCTTTTATCACGGTATTGCAGCAGGGTGACGCCACCTTCCAGTGCCGCTTGCACATACGCGAGGAATTTGCCGGCCAGCAGTTGGCTATCGGTGATGGCGTAAAGGCCACGTAGTTTCATTCCACAGCCTCCGGGGCTACGAGCAGAAATCCAGCGGCAGGCGACGCGGGACGAACTGGCCTTTGCCCAGCTGTTCGGCATCGCGCAGGGTGCGCCAGGTGTAATCCAGTGCTGTCTTGACCGCGCTGGCGAGGTGTTCGCCCTGGGCCAGTCGTCCAGCCAGGGCGCTGGCCAGGGTGCAGCCGGAACCATGGTAGCTGCCGGGCAAGCGCTGGCAGGTGAAGGTTTCGCGGCGACCATCGCGGCTGTACAGGCGATTGTGGACTTCATGTTCGTCGCCGTGACCACCGGTGATCAACAGGTGCTTGACGAAGGGCAGCAGTTTTTCGGCGCATTCATCGGCGCTGCCCTCGGGCAGTTCGGCGAGGATGCGTGCTTCCGGCAGATTGGGGGTGGCGATGATTGCCAGGGGTAACAGGCGTTCGCGCATGGCGTAGCCGACTTCATCCTTGCCCAATCGTCCGCCGCCACCGGCTCGCAGCACTGGGTCGCAGACCATGGGCAAATGCGGGTGCGCCTGCAGCAGTTCGGCTACCGTGTCGACCATTTCCAGTGAGCCGAGCATCCCTAGCTTGACCGCCGCTACCTGCGAATCGTTGAGCACGGCATTGGCTTGCGCCAGCACCCACTCCCGATCGAGCACGCGGAAATCGCTCACGTTAACCGTGTCCTGCACGGTCAACGCGGTAACGGCCGGGGCGGCATGACAACCCTGGGCGAGCAGGGCTTCGATATCTGCCTGCAAACCGGCGCCACCACTGGGGTCGTGGCCGGAGAGACAGAGGACAACGGGGCGAGAGCTGTAGATATTCATGGTGCGCGAGCTTACCACCAAACCTGTTTTGTCGGTGGTCGGACTCTGAGGGGTTTATGCGGAACTGCTTGCTCTGATGATCGCTTTTGAGCCACCCGTTGCCGACCTGACCAAAGCAACAGCTCTATCTCAATGCTTGGCGCTGGAACGCCCGTTCTAGAGCCATCTGTAGGAAAAATTTCAATGGTGCAAATTGGCCATCAGCGGCTATGCTAGAAATGGATCCAACCAATAACAGGTAATGCCGGTTTTACGTCTACTCAGGGAATGGGGGGCTTCCTGATTCAACCGGACAGGCCACGCTGGGGCTTAAATGCGCTATTTGCTGATGTTGCTGCTGTGCTTGCCCGCTTTGGCAAGCGCCCTCGAATTCGATGAATTCACCCAAAGCCTGCCCTTGGGCCATGCCCTGCAGGTGTTTGAAGACACCCACGGTACGGCTACCATCGACGACGTCCTGGCAGAGGCTGCGGCGGGTCACTTCAAACCCCATGACAAAGCCACGCTGAACGCCGGTTATTCGCGCTCGGCATTCTGGCTGAAAATAGACCTGCACTACCGTCCCGGCAATCCGGACGCCCAACGCACCTGGTTGTTGGAGCTGGCCTATCCGCCGCTGGACCATCTGGACTTGTATCTGCCTGACAGCGCCGGGGCGTATCGCCTGGTTCGCCAGACCGGCGATGCCTTGCCGTTCGCCAGCCGTGAAATTCGCCAGAACAACTACCTGTTCAGCCTGGACTTCAAACCTGAACAACGCCAGGCCGTGTACCTGCGCCTGCAAAGCCAGGGTTCGATCCAGGCGCCGCTGACGTTGTGGTCGAGCACGGCCTATCTTGAGCAACAACCTGTGCGCTTGTACGTGTTGGGCACCATCTATGGCGTACTGCTGGGGATGCTGGTCTACAACCTGTTCATTTACCTGAGCGTGCGGGACACCAGTTACCTTTATTACATCGTTTATATCGCCTCGTTCGGCCTGTATCAGTTGTCGGTCAACGGAGCGGCCGTGGAGTATTTCTGGCCGGACAACCCCTGGTGGGCCAATGCCGCAACCCCCTTTTTCATCGGCTGTGCGGGTCTGTTCGGCAGCCAGTTTGCGCGCAGCTTCCTGCAAACCGCGCAACACAGTCGTTGGCTTGACCGGCTGCTGCTGGCGCTGATCGTCTACAGCGCGGTAGTGGTGGGCCTGTCGCTGATGACCAGTTACGCCTTGGCCTTGCGCCTGGCGACGGCATTGGCGCTGGTATTTACCGTGGTGATTTTCGCCGCCGGGCTGTTCGCCTGGTGGCGTGGCCTGCGGGTGGCGCGTTATTTCATCATCGCTTGGTCGGCGTTTCTGCTGGGGGGTGTGGTCAACACGATGATGGTGCTCGGTTATCTGCCGAACGTATTCCTGACCATGTACGCCAGCCAGATTGGCTCGGCCATCGAAGTAGCGCTGTTGTCCCTGGCCCTGGCCGACCGTATCAATGCCATGCGCGAGCAGCAGGCCCAGACGCTGTTTGACGCCGGGCAGAAACTTGAAGTGCTCAACCAGCAATTGGCCCATGGCAACAAACTCAAGGATGAATTCCTCGCCACCTTGACCCATGAGCTGCGCACGCCGATGAATGGCGTGATCGGTTCGCTGGAGTTGATGGAAACCGTCGAAATGAATGAGGAGCTGACCCAGTATCAACAGACCGCCGCAGGTTCTGCGCGGGACATGATGCGCATGGTCAACGGCATCCTCACCCTTACCGAGTTGCAGGCCGGCAAGCTCAAGGCCTACCCGGCGCCGTTCAGTCTGCGCGCGATGGTCGACGCCTTGCAGGTGCAGTTCGGTGCCAATGCGGCGGTCAAGAGCCTGGATTTCAAGGTCGACGTGGCACCCGGCCTGACGGACCGGCTGATCGGTGACAGTGGCAAGCTGGCCCAATGCCTGGAATGCCTGCTGGACAACGCCGTCAAGTTCACCCGCACAGGGGGCCTGGCGCTGCGGGTCAGTGGCAGGCCGTCGGGGCTCGATCGGCTGGTGCTGTCCTTTGCCGTGATCGACACCGGTATTGGTTTCACGGACCTTGGGGAGGCGAGCTTGTACCAGCGCTTCTTCCAGCTGGACGGTTCCATGACCCGGGAATACGGCGGCCTCGGTGTGGGGCTGGCGATCTGTCGGCAGCTGGTGGAGTTGCTGGGCGGACGCCTGACTCACACCTCCGAACCCGGTCGCGGCAGCCGATTCCAGTTGGATGTCGAGGTGGAAATGGCCGTGCCCGTGGAGGCGCCCACGCCATTTTCGTTCAGCCCGCGAGAAAGCGCGCGGTTGCCCCAGGATTGCACGGTGTTGCTGGCTGACGACAACAGCATTGATCTGCTAGTGATGCGCGGCATGTTGCTCAAGCTCGGTTACCGGGTGCGTACCGCCGACAGCGGCCGCGCGGCACTGGATATGCTGCAGGGCGAGAGTGTTGATGCCGTGCTGCTCGATTGCCAGTCGCCACCGCTGGACGGGGTGTCGGTCTGCTGTCAGATCCGTACGCTCGCCGGCTGCGAGGACCTGCCGGTGTTTGTGGTCAGTCCCAATCCGAATCACGAGCGCTGCACGTCGGGCGCGTTGACCGATTACCTGAGCAAACCGGTGAAATTCGAGGTGTTGCGCACGATTCTGCAACGGCGGGTACTTTGTCCAAAACAGGGTGAAAGCGCCGATATTTAGGCGGGTATGACACTTTGTTCGGCCCAGGGGCGGTGCTTAACTGAACCTCTGCTGGCCGACCAAGGAGCCCTGTCATGAATCTGCACCAGTTCGCCGAAACCCACGAGGTCACCAATCAGCCACCGTCCCTGGATGGCGCCAACCTCTATCGCATCGACCTGCCGCTGCAACAGTGGTCGCAGCGTTTCGGTGCGGGCTGGGCGCAAGGGCGGATCGATGCGTATGGCGAGTTGGCCGGTGGGCCGCTGATGGAAGCGGGGTTTCTGGCGAACCAGAACAAGCCGGTGTTTTCCAGCCACGACCGCTACGGCCATCGCATCGATCTGGTGGAATTCCATCCCGCTTACCACCAGTTGATGCGCACCGCCGTCGAGCATGGCTTGCCTAGCCTGCCATGGGCCCAGCCGCAACCCGGCGCCCACGTCGCCCGAGCCTCGATGACTTATCTGCACAGTCAGGCTGAAGCCGGCACCGGTTGTCCGCTGACCATGACCTTCGCCAGTATCCCGGCGTTGCGTTTGCAACCGGACCTGGCCGAGCTCTGGGTGCCCAAAGCGCTCGCCACCGAGTACGACCCGCGAAACGTCGGCATGGCCCACAAGGCCGGGGTGACCCTCGGCATGGCGATGACTGAAAAGCAGGGCGGTACTGACGTGCGGGCCAACACCACCAAGGCTTATCCGGTGGGCGCCAGCGGTCCGGGCCAGGCCTATGAGCTGGTGGGCCACAAGTGGTTCTGCTCGGCGCCGATGTGCGATGCCTTTCTGACCTTGGCCCAGACCGACAAGGGCCTGAGCTGTTTCCTGCTGCCGCGCCATCGCCCGGACGACACCCGTAATCAGTTCTATATCCAGCGGCTGAAGAACAAGCTGGGCAACTGTTCCAACGCCTCCAGCGAAGTTGAGTTCCGTGGTGCACTGGCCTGGATGGTCGGTGAGGAAGGGCGAGGCGTGCCGACCATCATCGAGATGGTCGCCATGACCCGCTTCGATTGCATGGTCGGTTCCAGTGCTCTGATGCGCCAGGCCCTGACCCAGGCCAGCCATCACTGCGCGCATCGCAAGGTCGGTGGCAGGTTGTTGAGCGAACAGCCACTGATGCAAAACGTGCTGGCCGACCTGGCGCTGGAAAGCGAAGCCGCCCTGGCCTTGAGCCTGCGCATGGGCCGGGCGCTGGACCACTTGAGTGACGAACACGAGGCCAAGTTCGCGCGGCTGGTGACTGCGGTGGGCAAATACTGGATCTGCAAACGCGCCCCCGCGATGATCAACGAAGCCGCCGAATGCATGGGCGGCGCTGGTTATGTCGAAGACAGCATCCTGCCGCGCCTCTATCGTGAAGCACCGGTGAACTCGACCTGGGAAGGCTCCGGCAATGTGCAGTGCCTGGATGTGTTGCGGGCCCTGTCCAAGGAACCGGGCGTGCTTGAAGTGCTGTTCACCGAACTGGGTGACGGCCACGGCGACAAACACCTGGCTGCCCACATTGATCGGTTGCACGCGGCGTTCAAGGATACCGCCGACATCCAGTACCGCGCCCGGCAACTGACTGAAGAGATCGCCATCGGCCTGCAAGCCAAGCTGCTGCTGGAAGCGGGCAACAGCGACGTCAGCGACGCCTTCATCGCCAGCCGCTTGGGTTCGGCTGGCCGGGCATACGGCGCCTTACCCCGAGGCCTGAATGTCGAGGCCATCGTGGCACGCTCCACGCCCCAGGGCTTCTAAACGCCGAACCTGTGGGAGCGAGCCTGCTCGCGATGGCGTAGGCACATCCAACATCTCTGGTGACTGATACACCGCTATCGCGAGCAGGCTCGCTCCCACAAGGGATCTGCGACGAGTGAAGAATCTGCGGCTGGCGGTGATCAAGGGTGGGAGCGAGCTTGCTCGCGATGGCGTAGGCACATTCAACATCTCGGGTGACTGATACACCGCTATCGCGAGCAGGCTCGCTCCCACAGGGGATCTGCGGCGAGTGAAGAATCTGCGGCTGGCGGCGATCAAGTGTGGGAGCGAGCCTGCTCGCGATGGCGTAGGCACATTCACATCTCTGGTGACTGATACACCGCTATCGCGAGCAGGCTCGCTCCCACAAGGGATCTGCGACGAATGAAGAATCTGCGACTGGCGGTGATCAAGGGTGGGAGCGAGCCTGCTCGCGATGGCGGCGGCACATTCAACATCTCTGCTGACTGACACACCGATTTCGCGAGCAAGCTCGCTCCCACAGGGAATGAAGAATCTGCGGCTGGCGGCGATCAAGGGTGGGAGCGAGCTTGCTCGCGATGGCGTAGGCACATTCAACATCTCGGGTGACTGATACACCGCTATCGCGAGCAGGCTCGCTCCCACAAGGGATCTGCGACGAGTGAAGAATCTGCGGCTGGCGGCGATCAAGTGTGGGAGCGAGCCTGCTCGCGAAGGCGGCGGCACATTCAACATCTCTGGTGACTTACACAGCGCTATCGCGAGCAAGCTCGCTCCCACAGGGGATATGCGGCGAGTGAAGAATCTGCGGCTGGTGGTGATCAAGGGTGGGAGCGAGCTTGCTCGCGATGGCGTAGGCACATTCAACATCTCTGGTGACTGATACACCGCTATCGCGAGCAGGCTCGCTCCCACAAGGGATCTGCGGCGAGTGAAGAACCTGCGGCTGGCGGCGATCAAGTGTGGGAGCGAGCTTGCTCGCGAAGGCGTAGGCACATCCAACATCTCTGGTGACTGATACACCGCTATCGCGAGCAAGCTCGCTCCCACAAGGGATCTGCGGTGAATGAAGAATCTGCGGCTGGCGGCGATCAAGGGTGGGAGCGAGCCTGCTCGCGATGGCGGCGGCACATTCAACATCTCTGCTGACTGACACACCGATTTCGCGAGCAAGCTCGCTCCCACAGGGAATGAAGAATCTGCGGCTGGCGGCGATCAAGGGTGGGAGCGAGCTTGCTCGCGATGGCGTTGGCACATTCAACATCTCTGGAGACTGACACAGCGCTATCGCGAGCAGGCTCGCTCCCACAGGGGATTTGCGGTGAATGAAGAGTCTGCGACTGGTGGTGATCAAGGGTGGGAGCGAGCCTGCTCGCGAAGGCGTCGGCACATTCAACATCTCGGGTGACTGATACACCGCTATCGCGAGCAGGCTCGCTCCCACAGGGGATCTGCGGTGAATGAAGAGTCTGCGACTGGTGGTGATCAAGGGTGGGAGCGAGCCTGCTCGCGAAGGCGTCGGCACATTCAACAGCTTTGCTGACTGATACACCGCTATCGCGAGCAAGCTCGCTCCCACAAGGGATCTGCGGTGAATGAAGAACCTGCGGCTGGTGGTGATCAAGGGTGGGAGCGAGCTTGCTCGCGATGGCGTCGGCACATCCAACATCTTTGCTGACTGATACACCGCTATCGCGAGCAGGCTCGCTCCCACAGGGGATCTGCGGTGAATGAAGAATCTGCGGCTGGCGGCGATCAAGGGTGGGAGCGAGCTTGCTCGCGATGGCGTCGGCACATTCAACAGCTTTGCTGACTGATACACCGCTATCGCGAGCAGGCTCGCTCCCACAAGGGATCTGCGGTGAATGAAGAATCTGCGACTGGCGGTGATCAAGGGTGGGAGCGAGCCTGCTCGCGAAGGCGTCGGCACATTCAACATCTTTGCTGACTGATACACCGCTATCGCGAGCAGGCTCGCTCCCACATGGGGATTTGTGGTGGATGATCGATCGCGCCCAATACGCCACTGTTCCCGTCGGCCGACGATGCAGGCAAGATGAAGGCCTGCAAGTCAGAACACAGGAAGCTGATCGTGACCGAAGCGTTTATTGTCGTTCAAACCGCCGAACAAGCCGTGGATCGTTTGGCGGCCCTGCACGAGCGTGCGACCACTGCGCTGAACCAGGCGCTCAAGCGGTACCTCAAGGATCGCATCGAGCCGGATGCCGAACAGCGGGCGTTGTTTCGCTATCCCGCCCTGCGACTGACCTATCACTGCCATGGCGAAGTCCCGCAAACCACCCGCGCCTACGCCAAGGTCCAGTTGCCGGGCACCTACAGTGTCACCGTCACCCACCCGGCTGCGTTCCGTAAATACCTGCTGGAGCAGTTGGTCCCGCTGATGCACGACTTTACCGTCACCGTCGAAGTGGGTGTCAGCGAGCAGAACATCCCCTATCCCTACGTGGTGGAGCAGGGTGATGAACTGGCCGGCTCCGGTGTGACTGCCGCGGTGCTGGCGCGAGTGTTCCCCAGTACCGACCTGTCGGCCGCCACCGATGGCATTGCCGACGGCCTCTATGACTGGGAAAACACCGACCCGCTACCGCTGGCTCTGTTTGACGCGGCGCGGGTGGACTTTTCCCTGCGTCGGCTGGTGCATTACACCGGCAGCGACTGGCGCCATGTGCAGCCGTGGATCCTGCTGACCAACTATCACCGTTATGTGGATCAGTTCATTGTCCATGGCCTGGAGCAACTGCGCAGTGACCCGCGTTTTGTGCGCATGGTCCTGCCGGGCAACGTGATCATCGAAAAGAGCATGGACCACGGTGAAGCCTCGGCGATCGCCGCGGGCGTGGTCTGGCACCGCTACCAGATGCCGGCCTATCACCTGCAGGCCAGCGACGGCCACGGCGTGACCCTGGTGAACATCGGCGTCGGGCCGTCCAACGCCAAGAACATCACCGACCACCTGGCCGTGCTGCGCCCCCACTGCTGGCTGATGATCGGTCACTGCGGTGGGCTGCGGCAGTCCCAGACCATCGGCGACTACGTGCTGGCCCACGCTTACATGCGTCGCGATGGCATCCTCGACCGGGTCGTGCCGCCGAATATTCCGATCCCGGCCCTGGCTGAAGTGCAGATGGCCTTGCAGCAAGCGGCGGCCAATGTCACCGGTGAAAAGGGCGACGAGCTGAAGAAGCGCCTGCGCACCGGCACTGTGCTGACCTACGACGACCGCAACTGGGAATTGCGCTGGGCCCAGGAGCGTCCGTTGATCAACCTGTCCCGCGCCGTGGCGGTGGACATGGAAAGCGGCACCATCGCCGCTCAGGGATACCGCTTGCGGGTGCCGTACGGCACGTTGCTTTGTGTCTCGGACAAACCGCTGCACAGCGAGATCAAATTGCCGGGTTCGGCCAACGCGTTTTACGAACGGGCGGTCAACCAGCACCTGAAGATCGGCATCGCGGCGCTGGACCTGTTGCGCAACGAACTCAACTCGCTGCACTCGCGCAAGTTGCGCAGCTTCGACGAGCCGCCGTTCCGCTGATGAACTGATCCCGGTTGAAGGGGCAGTGGTTATTTAACGGTCGGGCCACTAGCATGGTCGGCCCAGACCGTTAGATGTTGTGTTTGCCATGCCTCGTCCGCCACGTCCCGCTTCCCGCCGCCCTGGCGCGAAACCTCCCGCATCCGCCCCGCGCCGTGTGGCCAAGGCCCCGCCGGCCGAGCCGAGGCTGATCCTGTTCAACAAACCCTTCGATGTGTTGACGCAGTTCAGTGACGATCAAGGGCGGGCGACGCTCAAGGACTTTATCGACGTGCCCGGCATTTATCCCGCCGGGAGGCTGGATCGCGACAGCGAAGGGTTGCTGCTGCTCACCAACGACGGGCAGCTGCAGGCCCGCATCGCCGACCCCCGGCACAAACTGGCCAAGACCTATTGGGTGCAAGTAGAAGGCGAGCCCAGTGCCGAGCAATTGCAGCGACTGTGCGCTGGCGTGGAACTGAACGACGGCATGACCTTGCCCGCACAAGCGCGACAACTGGACGAACCGCAACTATGGCCGCGCAACCCGCCGGTGCGCTTTCGTAAGAGCGTGCCGACCAGTTGGCTGGAACTGGTGATTCGCGAAGGGCGCAACCGTCAGGTACGGCGCATGACCGCCGCGGTGGGCTTGCCGACATTGCGTCTGGTGCGGGTCAGGATCGGTGACTGGACGCTCGACGGGCTGGATCAGGGACAGTGGAAGGAAGTGCCGGCGCGGTTATAAGGTGCCGGTCTCGATCAGGCCGATCACCACGCTCTTGATGACGAATGCCGCCACGCCCAGTCCCAGCACGAAAAACAGGATGAACGAGCCGAAACGCCCGGCCTTGGACTTCTTCGCCAGATCCCAGACGATAAAACCCATGAAAATGATCAGGATGCTGACAAGGCCAGTCATCATCCACTCTTCGAAAACCACAGGATCCATCGAAACACTCCGGCGTGGGCGAGGTTGAAAAGGCGGGGCGAGTATACGGCATGGAAAGAGGGCGAAGGATTGGGCTGCGACGGTGTGTCGCAGCTATTCATCGCCTGGGCTGACGCAGCGGTGTTCTCTTCAGTCGTGGTGGACACCGGCCCGCTTGAGCATCTGTTTGCAGCGTTCGGACAAGTGAAACACCCGCAGGTGCTTGCCGGCCTTGCTATAGCGTTCACGCAGGGTCTTGAGCGCCGCGATGGCCGAATAGTCGACAAAGCTCAAGTGACGGCAGTCCAGGGTCACCTGGGACGGATCGTTGGCCGGGTCGAACTGGTTGAGAAAGGGCGTGGTCGAGGCGAAGAACAGGGTGCCGTGCAGGCGATAGAGCTTGCTGCCGTCCGCTTCCAGATGCGTATCGGCGTACAGCTCCCGGGCCTGTTGCCAGGCAAAGTTGAGCGCCGCAATGATAATGCCGCACAGCACCGCGGTGGCCAGATCGGTGAACACCGTGATGGTCGTCACCGCGATGATCACCAACACGTCATTGACGGGCACTTTGTTGATCACCCGTAGCGAGGCCCAGGCAAAGGTCTGCTGGGACACCACGAACATCACGCCTACCAGCGCGGCCAACGGGATGCGTTCGATCAACGGCGACAGAAACAACACGAACAGCAGAACCATCACCCCGGCCACCACGCCGGATAACCGGCCGCGCCCGCCCGAACTCAGGTTGATCACGGTCTGGCCGATCATTGCGCAACCGCCCATGCCGCCGAACAGTCCTGAGGCCATGTTGGCCGCGCCCAACGCCACGCACTCGCGGTCCGGGTAGCCGCGGCTCTCGGTGATCTCGTCGGTCAGGTTCAGGGTCAGCAGGGTTTCCAGCAGGCCGACCATCGCCATCACCACCGCATAGGGCGCGATGATCCGCAAGGTATCCAGGTTCCAGGGAATGTCCGGCCAGACAAAGGCCGGCAGGCCGCCGGCGATGTGCGCCATATCACCCAGGGTGCGGGTCGGCAGCCCGAAAAAGTACACCGCCAGGCCAACCCCCAGGATCGCCACCAGGGCCGGCGGAACACTGCGGGTCAGGCGCGGCAACAGGTAGACGATGGCCATGGTCAGCGCCACCAGGCCGATCATCAGGTACAACGGGCCGCCGCTGAGCCAGGTCTCGCCGCTCTTGAAGTGCTCCAGTTGCGCCAGGGCGATGATGATCGCCAGGCCGTTGACGAAACCGAGCATCACCGGGTGCGGCACCATGCGCACCAGTTTGCCCAGCCGCAACAGCCCGAACGCCATCATGATCAACCCGCCCAGCAGCACAGTGGCCAGCAGGTATTGCACGCCGTGTTGCACCACCAGCGCGACAATCACCACGGCCATCGATCCCGCCGCGCCGGACACCATGCCTGGCCGCCCACCGAACAGCGCGGTCAGCGTGCAGATGATGAAAGCGCCATACAACCCCATCAGCGGGTTGAGATGGGCCACCAGGGCGAACGCGATGCATTCGGGCAGCAAGGCAAAAGACGTGGTGAGGCCGGCGAGGGCGTCGGCGCGAAGACGTGCTGGTTTCATGATTTTCCTGGCTGGGCAGCGCTTGAGAGTCGACTGCCGTGGGCGTGGTGCAAAAACAGGGTGGGGATGGTACGGAATTGAGTGCGGTGCGGCCAGTGGTTGGTCGTCGTGTGGGTGATTGCGGGGCGGCTTCGCAGCCCGGAAGGCGCACGCTTCCTCGCCACGGGAGACGGCCAGGGATGAAAATCCTGCGCTGAATTTACATGGCAGGTGGTGAGCGATGTCCGTCAGCGACATTTCTTGTCTGTGTACGAAAATTACTTTCACTGCGTTTGAAGAATACTCCTCGAAATGATTTATGAGTTTCACAAACACAACGACGTGACCCCATTCGAGGAGTAACGCATGGCCCCTGCATTCGGTTATTGGCTGTTGGTCTACGCGGCCATCGCCATCATTGCGCTGATCGTTTTGATCGCCCGATATCGGCTTAATCCGTTCATTGTCATTACGCTGGTGTCCATTGGCCTGGCGCTGCTGGCCGGGATGCCGCCGTCCAGTGTGGTCGGGGCGTATGAGGCGGGCGTGGGCAAGACCCTGGGGCACATCGCGCTGGTGGTGGCCTTGGGCACGATGCTCGGCAAGATGATGGCCGAGTCCGGCGGGGCCGAGCGCATGGCGCAAACGCTGATCGAGCGCTTCGGCGAGCGCAACGCCCATTGGGCGATGGTGTGCATTGCCTTCCTGGTGGGGCTGCCGTTGTTTTTCGAAGTCGGTTTCGTGCTGCTGGTGCCCATCGCGTTCACCATTGCCCGGCGCGTGGGCGTGTCAATCCTGATGGTGGGGTTGCCGATGGTCGCCGGTCTCTCGGTGGTGCATGCCCTGGTGCCGCCGCACCCGGCGGCGATGCTGGCGGTGCAGGCGTTCCAGGCCTCGGTGGGGCAGACCTTGCTGTACGCGATCCTGATCGGTATTCCTACCGCGATCATTGCCGGCCCTGTGTATGCCAAATTCATCGTGCCGCGCATCCAACTGCCGGACGATAACCCGCTGGAGCGACAATTCCTCGACCGCGAGCCCCGCGCCAATCTGCCAGGTTTCGGGATAACCCTGGGGACCATTCTGCTGCCGGTGGTGCTGATGTTGATCGGCGGTTGGGCCAACCTGATCTCCGAGCCGGGCAGTGGCTTCAATCAGTTCCTGCTGTTCATCGGCAACTCGGTGATTGCCTTGCTGCTGGCGACCCTTCTCAGCTTCTGGACGCTGGGCCTGGCCCAGGGCTTCAACCGTGAGTCGATCCTCAAGTTCACCAATGAATGCCTGGCGCCAACGGCCAGCATTACGTTGCTGGTGGGCGCTGGCGGTGGTTTGAACCGGATCCTGGTGGACGCCGGAGTCACTCAACAAATCGTCGGCCTGGCCCAGGAATTCCAATTATCACCACTGGTCATGGGCTGGTTGTTCGCCGCCCTGATGCGCGTCGCCACCGGTTCGGCCACGGTGGCGATGACCACGGCCTCCGGTATCGTCGCCCCCGTGGCGATCGGTCTGGGCTATCCCCATCCCGAGCTGCTAGTGCTGGCCACCGGCGCCGGCTCGGTGATCTTTTCCCACGTCAACGACGGCGGCTTCTGGCTGATCAAGGAATACTTCAATATGACCGTCACTCAAACTTTCAAGACCTGGACCGTACTCGAAACGCTGATCTCTCTGGTTGCGTTCGGCCTGACCCTAGGACTTGCGCGCTTGCTTTAATCGCAGCGCTCCAACACAGGTGCCGTCATGGACATCCTTTACCAGATTCGCTCCCGTCAGGATTCCTTCAGCGCCGGCGAAGGAAGAATCGCCCGGCTGATGCTCGACGACGTAGGGTTCGCCGCCTCGGCCAGCCTGGATGAACTGGCCCAGCGGGCCGAAGTCAGCAGTGCCACGCTGTCACGGTTTGCCCGTACCGTTGGCTGCCGCGACCTGCGGGACTTGCGCCTGCAACTGGCCCAGGCCAGTGGCGTCGGCAGCCGGTTTCTCGACCCCGCCGGCGCGCCCGAGCAATCGGCGTTTTATGGGCAGATCGTCGGCGATATCGAGACGACGCTGCGTCAGCACCTGTCGGCATTCGAGGAGTCTCGGTTCAGCGACGCGGTGCGGATGCTCGGCAAGGCGCGGATGATTCATGCGTTCGGGCTCGGCGGTTGGTCGGCGTTGTGCGGCGAGGAGTTACAAGTACGGCTGGTGCGTTTTGGCTACTCGATCGCCGCCTGCCGGGATCCGGTGATGATGCGCATCACCGCCACCTCATTGAGCCAGGAGCATTTGGTCATCGCCTGTTCACTCACCGGCATCACCCCGGAACTGCTCGGCGCGGTGGAACTGGCGCGCAGTTATGGTGCGCCCATCCTGGCCATCACCCGCGCCGACTCACCGTTGGCCCGACTGGCCGATGTGGTGCTGCCCCTGCAAGGCGCGGAAACCTCGTTCATTTATAAGCCCACGGCGGCGCGCTACGGCATGCTGCTGGCCATCGATGTGCTCGCCACCGAGCTTGCGCTGGCCCACCCCGAAGACAATCAAGAGCGTCTGCGGCGAGTCAAACTCGCCCTGGACGATTACCGCGGTGGCGACGATCACTTGCCGCTGGGAGACTGAGATGCTGTACGACACGCTTATCCGCAACGCACGGGTCATCGATGGCAGCAACACCCCCGGTTACAGCGCCGACGTGGCGATCCGTGCCGGTCGCATCGAGCGCATCGCCGACCTGCGCGATGCCCGGGCAATCGAAGAAATAGACGCCGCCGGCCGGGTGCTGGCTCCAGGGTTCATCGATGTGCACACCCACGACGACACGGTGGTCATTCGCCAACCGCAGATGCTGCCCAAACTCAGCCAGGGCGTGACCACGGTGATTGTCGGCAATTGCGGTATCAGCGCTTCGCCGGTGAGTTTGCGGGGCGAGCCGCCGGACCCGATGAATTTGCTCGGCACCGCCCAAGCGTTCGTCTATCCGCGTTTCGATGATTATCGTTCGGCGGTGGAAGCAGCCACGCCGGCGGTCAACGTGGCGGCGCTGGTGGGGCACACGGCGCTGCGCAGCAACCACATGGATGATTTGTTGCGCACCGCCAGCGTGGGAGAAATCGCCGCCATGCGTCAGCAACTGCGCGAAAGCCTGGAGGCCGGCGCACTGGGGTTATCCACAGGCCTGGCCTACGCCAACGCCTTTTCGGCCTCCACCGATGAAGTCATGCAACTGACCCAAGAGCTGAGCGCATTCGGTGCGGTCTACACCACCCATCTGCGCAGCGAATTCGAACCGGTGCTCGAGGCCATGGACGAAGCGTTCCAGATCGGCCGTCACGCCCGCAGCCCGGTGATCATTTCCCACCTCAAATGTGCGGGTGCCGGTAATTGGGGGCGTAGTCCGCAGGTGCTCGCGGCGCTGGAGAATGCGGCGAAAACCCATCCGGTCGGTTGTGATTGCTATCCCTATGCGGCCAGCTCCTCGACTCTGGATCTCAAGCAGGTGACCGATGCCCATCGCATCACCATCACCTGGTCGACGCCTCATCCGCACATGGGAGGGCGCGATCTGGCTGACATCGCCGCCGAATGGAATGTGCCGCTGCTGGATGCTGCGCGGCGCCTGCAACCGGCCGGCGCGGTGTACTACGGCATGGACGAAAGCGACGTACGACGAATCCTCGCCCACCCGTTGTCCATGGTCGGCTCCGACGGTTTGCCGGAGGATCCGTTTCCGCATCCGCGCTTGTGGGGGGCTTTCCCGCGGGTGCTGGGGCATTTCAGCCGAGACATCGGGCTGTTTGCGTTGCACACCGCCGTGCACAAAATGACCGGCCTGTCGGCGGCGCGCTTCGGCCTGAAGGACCGTGGGGAAATTCGGGAAGGGCATTGGGCGGATCTGGTGTTGTTCGATCCTCATACCATCAGGGATGTCGCCGATTTCAACGAGCCGCAACGGGCCGCCGACGGTATCGATGGGGTTTGGGTCAACGGCGTCTTGAGCTACCGCGAGGGCCGGGCGAATGGGCGCAGGCACGGGCGGTTTCTGGCGCGAGAAGGGGATCTACGCCGTGGATTCAGTTCGTCACCCGGCGCTTGAGAGGTGGAAACACAATGGAATGCCCTTGTGATCTGCTTCTCAGTGGTGGCATTGCGATATTAAAGAAGCCGCTGATATAGCCGAAGCAATGAGTTCAACCCATCTAAACTGGGTCTTTTCAGCCAGGGAGCAACCCATGAGCTTCGGTAAAACCACCCCGATCCTGCGGATCTTCGATGAAACCAAGGCATTGGCGTTCTATGTCGACTTCCTGGGATTTACCGTCGACTGGCAACATCGCTTTGGTGACGATTTTCCGCTGTACCTGCAAGTCTCTCGCGACGGATGCGTGCTGCACCTGTCCGAACACCATGGCGACTGCACCCCGGGCTCGGCACTGCGCATCGAAACGGATGAACTGGAAGCTTTCCAGGCGCAACTGCTGGCCAAGCAATACCCCTTCGCCCGCCCTCAGATTCAGGCCATGCCGTGGGGTAGCCAGGACATGACGGTGGTGGATCCGTTTGGCAATCGGTTGGTGTTTACCAACGGGATTAGTGTGTAACGAGGTTGGACACATTGATGGGCGAGCGGGGGCGTTGGACTAGATCTGCCGCCACGTGACGAAAGAGCCAAGGTGATGGATCTTTTTGACTGATTGTAATGACATTGCGCATAGCGCCCATTTCTTCCGGGAAATGGGCGCTTGTCATGATCAAACCCGGAAGTGACTCACCATCATCTGCAATTGATTACCCAAACGTGCCAGTTCAACACTGGACGCTGCGGTTTCTTCGCTGGCGGCGGCGGTCTGTTCGGACACGTCGCGTACGTTGATGATGCTGCGGCTGATCTCCTCGGCCACGGCGCTTTGCTCTTCGGCAGCGGCGGCGATCTGCTGGTTCATCGACTGGATGTTCGACACCGTGCGGGTGATGTTTTCCAGTGATACACCGGCCTTGCGGGTCAGGGCTACGCTGCTGTCGGTAAGGCTGCGGCTGTTGTTCATCACGGCGGCCACTTGTTGGGTGCCGTTCTGCAGGCCGGCCACCAGGCCTTCGATTTCCTCGGTGGACTTTTGTGTGCGCTGGGCCAGGCCACGGACTTCGTCGGCAACCACCGCGAAGCCACGACCGGCTTCACCGGCGCGCGCCGCTTCGATTGCCGCGTTCAGGGCCAACAGGTTGGTTTGTTCGGCGACGGCCTTGATCACGTCCATGACACTGCCGATCTTGTCGCTTTCCTGTTGCAGCACGGTCATGGCGTCGGTGGAGCGCTCCACTTCACTGGCCAGGCGCTCGATCTGGGCGATGGCTTCGTTGACCACCTGGTCGCCGGCACGGGCTTCACCGTCTGCCGCGGCGGCTGCCTGGGATGCCTCTTCGGCGTTGCGGGCAACTTCCTGAACCGTGGCGGTCATCTCGTGCATGGCGGTCGCCACCTGATCGGTCTCGACTTTCTGGCTGTTGACGCCGGCGCTGGTCTGCTCGGTTACTGCGGACAATTGTTCGGCAGCACTGGCGATCTGAGTCACGCCATCACGGATGCCGCTGATCAGATCGCGCAGGGTCACGCCCATGCGTGCGATGCCCTGTTGCAGTACGCCCAGCTCATCGCGACGGGTAACGATGAGGTTGTGCGAGAGATCGCCACTGGCAATGCGATCGACCACGGCCAGGGTTTCGCGCAGCGGTCGGGTGATCTGGCGAGTGATGATGACCGCCGCGATGATGCCTACCAGCAATGCCAACAACGTGCTGACCAGTTGCAGGGTGCGGGCCTGGGCGCTTTCGGCATCGCGACGGTCGAGCTGGATCTGATACAGCTGTTCGCTCAGGGAGACGATGGTCGTGCCCTGGTCGGTCATTTCCTTGCGGGCCTGCACCGCCTCGGCAATGGCCAGGGTGAAAGCCTGGACGGAGCTGCGGTATTGAGTCAGGGCAGCTTCGAGCTGACGCAGCTCACCTTGCCGGGTGCTGGCGAAATACGCATTCAGCGGTTGGAGCGAAGCGAGGGCGGCGTCCAGTTGGGCGACGGCCTTGCGTTCGTTTTCGGGGTTGCTGTTGGCGGTGTAGCCGCGCACTTCATAGCGGGCCAACATGAACGCCTGCTTGGCCTCGGTGATGGCCTGGTACTGTTCCAGGCGCTGGTCGCTCGAGAGCATTTGCTGAACGTCGGTATTGATCGTCTCGATCAGCTGGTAAGCGGTCCCGGCGTTGGCAGTCATCGCGTCGCGGGCGGTGTTGGCGCTGCGGTAGGCGTTGCGCATTTTGTTCAGGGACACCTGATAGGCGCTGATCGTCGCGCTCTGCTCCTTGAGCAGCTTGACGTTTTCCGGGCTCTTGAAGCTGCTCAGCAGCGCGTTCTGTTGTGCAACGAAACTATCGAGGGTGGTTTGCACATTCTGTGCGGCGGTCTCGTCGCCATTGGTGAGCATGTATTGCAGGCGCACGACCCGAAGCTTGGTCAAGCCGGCATTGAGCTTGGTGATGTCGCTCATCCAGTTGCTGCGGTCGATCAGCCCTCCCAGGCTGGTCCAACTGGTCAGTGCCAGGACGCAGGTCAGTACCAGCACCAGGCCAAAGCCCAGGCCCAGTTTCATGTTGACGCTAATGTTGCCAAACCAGCTATTCATCATATTCCTCCAGGAACGTTGTGCTGCTTGATCGTCGGTACGCTGGAAGATTGTTGTTTTTGAGCCAGCTAAAACGTGTAACAGGGCTGTATCGGCTGCCGACTCTGGATCTGAAAGGATTTTTTTGGAGTGTCAGGCATTGGCTGGAGAACTTGCTGCGCGCCTCAGGGTTATCCTGAATTCCAGGCAAAAAAAAAGCCCGCGGGAGGGCGGGCTAAAACCTTAGTTTCTTGAATGAGCGAGGGGACTTTACCCAATCACGCGAACGCGTGGGGTGAAGAAAAGTTCATGAGAGGCGGGTGGCAATGAGCAGAGAACGAAGCCCTCAACCTGGATCAGATTGAGGGCTTCTCTCAGCGCCTGACAACCTCACCTCAGATCAAACCGATCCAGGTTCATCACCTTGACCCACGCCGCGATGAAGTCGCTGACGAACTGCTCCTGCGCATCTGCGCTGGCATACACTTCGGCCAGGGCCCGTAGTTGGGCGTTGGAGCCGAAGACCAGATCGACACGAGTGCCGGTCCATTTGACCTGACCGGTCTTGCGGTCGCGGGCTTCGAACGTTTGCTGGTCGTCTGAGAGCGGTTTCCATTCCACGCCCATGTCCAGCAGGTTGACGAAGAAGTCGTTGGTCAACGCACCTGGCCGTTGGGTGAAAACCCCATGCCGGGTTTGGCCGACATTGGTATCGAGTACGCGCAGGCCGCCGATCAGTGCGGTCATTTCCGGTGCACTGAGGGTCAGCAGTTGCGCCTTGTCGATCAGCAGTGCCTCGGCGGATACGCGATACCTGCCCTTTAGGTAGTTGCGAAAGCCATCGGCGATGGGTTCAAGAAAGCCGAACGACTCGACGTCGGTCTGCTCTTGGCTGGCGTCCATACGCCCCGGCGAGAAAGGCACCGTCACGCTGAGCCCGGCATTCTTCGCCGCCTGTTCAATGCCGGCGCTGCCAGCCAGCACGATCAGGTCCGCCAGGGAGATTTTTTTACCACCAGACTGGGCACCGTTGAACTCGTCCCGGATTTTTTCGAGAGTCGCCAGCACCTGCGCCAATTGTTCCGGCTGGTTGGCCGGCCAATCTTTCTGCGGGGCCAGACGCAGCCGGCCACCGTTGGCACCGCCGCGCTTGTCGGAGCCACGGAAACTGGACGCGGCCGCCCAGGCGGTAGACACCAGTTGTGAAACCGACAGGCCCGAGGCCAACAGTTTGCTTTTAAGGGACGCGATGTCGCTGTCGTTGACCAGAGCATGGTCCACTGCCGGGATAGGGTCCTGCCAGAGCAGCTCTTCGTTGGGCAGTTCCGGGCCGAGGTAGCGCGAGAGCGGGCCCATGTCGCGGTGGATCAGCTTGAACCAGGCCCGGGCGAAGGCGTCGGCCAATTGGTCCGGGTTCTCCAGGAAGCGCCGTGAGATTTTTTCGTAGATCGGGTCGAAGCGCAGCGCCAGGTCGGTGGTCAGCATGGTTGGATTGCGACGCTTGGACGGATCGTGGGCGTCTGGGATGATGCCCGCGCCAGCACCGTTTTTCGGGGTCCACTGATGGGCACCGGCCGGGCTCTTGGTCAGCTCCCACTCAAACCCGAACAGGTTCTCCAGATAATTGTTGCTCCAGCGGGTGGGCGTGGTGGTCCAGGTCACTTCCAGGCCACTGGTGATGGTGTCGGGGCCTTTGCCGGTGCCGAATGCGTTCTTCCAGCCCAGGCCCTGTTGTTCCAGGCCGGCGGCTTCAGGCTCGGCGCCGACATTGTCCGCAGGCCCTGCGCCGTGAGTCTTGCCAAAGGCATGGCCGCCGGCAATCAGGGCCACGGTCTCTTCATCGTTCATCGCCATGCGGCCAAAGGTTTCGCGGATATCCAGCCCGGCAGCGACCGGGTCAGGTTGACCCTCGGGGCCTTCCGGGTTGACGTAGATCAGCCCCATCTGCACGGCGGCCAGCGGGTTCTCCAGATTGCGCCCCAGGTCGGTACGGCTTTCTTCATTGCCCGGCTCGGCCACCAGTTGTCCTTCGCCGGGATCTTGCATAGCGGCTTTATCCGGCTTGCCGTAGCGGGTGTCGCCGCCCAACCATTTGTTTTCGGAGCCCCAGTAGACGTCTTCATCCGGCTCCCAGACGTCGGGACGACCGCCGGAAAAACCGAAGGTCTTGAAGCCCATGGATTCCAGCGCGACGTTGCCGGTGAGCACGATCAGGTCGGCCCAGGAGATGTTGCGACCGTACTTCTGCTTGATCGGCCATAACAGCCGCCGCGCCTTGTCGAGGCTGACGTTGTCCGGCCAACTGTTGAGGGGCGCAAAACGCTGTTGGCCGGAGCCTGCGCCACCGCGCCCGTCGCCGGTGCGGTAAGTGCCGGCGCTGTGCCAGGCCATGCGGACAAAGAGCGGGCCGTAGTGCCCGAAGTCCGCCGGCCACCAGTCCTGGGAGTCGGTCATCAACGCATTCAGGTCATTTTTCAGGGCCTGGAAATCCAGGCTTTTGAATGCTTCGGCGTAGTTGAAATCCTCGCCCATGGGGTCGGACAGCGGGGAGTGCTGGTGCAGGATCTTCAGATTCAGCTGGTTGGGCCACCAGTCACGGTTCGTGGTGCCACCACCCGCAGCATGATTGAACGGGCATTTCGATTCGTTTGCCATGAGGAGCTACCTTGGTCGTATTCATCCAGCTATCCAGCCCGAGCGGGCTCTATAGCGACAGGTGAAAATCAATACGTAGATGCAGGGCTCACAGTTCGCTCATTGATCGTTCGGCCTTCCGGCAATCGACGTCGATTGCCCGCATCGTGGCCCACGGCAAGCCCAGTACGTTTCGAACGCTTTCGTATCTCTTATCAGGTCTGATCCGGCCAGCTTACGCTGGCGCTGAATCAAGGCTAGTCCTTCTGTGGCAGATCGCTAATAGCCGCAGTATTAATGGTTAATAGGCAGATTCTTTTACCCGGCTTGCCGGTCGAGGCAGATGATAGGGCCAGTGCTTGGTTACGGGAGAGGACCGGACCATGAACGAACGCCCCCGCAGCACGGCCATCCACGAAGCCGGCCACGCCTTGGCTTTTTGGTGGAACGGCCAGCCTATAAAACGCGTCACCGTACGCACCCGGGCTGAAGCCCGCGCGGGACCGATGTTCGACCTGCTCGGTCACCCGCAACACGCCGAAGGGTTAGTGGAGGCCGATTACCTCGTCCTGCGCCCGGCCTTCACCGCTCGGGGAATTGCTGAATATTTGCCATCGATGGTCGACTTTATTGAACGCGACCTGATCCATTGCTTTTCAGGGCCTGTGGCCGAAGCGATCTACCGACATCGCCAATCCGACCGGCTGTTCCGAAGCAGTGGCCGCGCAGACCTCGTCCGGGGGCATGAACTGATCAGCCTGCTGCCCCCACGCCTGTTGCTCGACGCCGAATCCCGAGCCATCGCCCGTAGCAGTTGCCTTGTGCATCGTTACTGGTTTGCCGTCCGCGCGGTGGCGGACCTTTTGCAGGAGCAGGGGGCGATCGAGGGAGAGACCGTCACCGCACTGCTGCACGAGATTACTGGGGAGGCGCCGGTGCGGTTGGGGAATGAGGTGAGGAGCCTTGATTCTTGAGTTGTAGCGGATGATGTAAAAGCTTGGTGATGCCGGGGTTTGTGGGGGAAGCGTTGGCTGTGGCAAGCGGCAACCGAGCGGCTTACCATGCCAAGCAGAGGCCAAGGGAGCGAACTCATGCAAACGCTCAAAGTTGCAATCGCCGGATTCGGCGGCGTCGGACGTGCCACAGCCGACCTGCTCCTGTCCCGACACGAGCGCTATCGCCAGGTTTACGGCGTGGACGTTAGCCTGGTCGCGGTGTGCGGATCACGTGCAGGCCTGGCTGACGCGAACGGCCTGCACGCGCATCAGTTGAATGCACTGCAGGCGGGTCTTTCAGGGCCGGATTTCGTGATGGCGAGCGGCGCAGACGTTCTTATCGAGGCAGGGCCGAGCGATTTTCGCAGCGGCGAGCCGGGTCTTGCCTACCTTCGTACGGCGCTGTCGGCCGGTCTGGACTGCATCGTTATATCGAAGGGCGCTCTGGTCCACAGCGGGCGACAATTGCGCGAACTCGCGCAGGCCTCGGGGGCGATGCTCAAACTCAGTGGTGCAGCCGCTGCCGCCCTGCCGACACTCGATCTTCTCGACCATAGCCTGGCCGGCTGCAAGGTGCTCGCCCTCGAGGGCATCCTCAATGCCACGACCAACTACCTGCTTGACGCCATGGGCACACAGGGCCTCAGCTTCGATGCGGCGTTGCGTGAAGCGCAGGCAGGAGGGTTCGCCGAAGCTGACCCGCGCAACGACACGGAAGGCTGGGATACCGCGTGCAAGCTCCTGCTACTGGCCAACTTCGGTCTTGGTGCCGATCTGACGATGGACGACCTGGTGGTCGAAGGTATTCAGTCGGTCACGGCAGAGCGCATCGAGGCGTGGCGCGAGAGGGGGCTCGTTCCCAAGCTGATCGCCAGCCTCACCCGCGCAGACGGTGTTATCCGCGCCAGCGTCGGCATCAAGGCCTATCCGCTGTCCGACCCGTTCGCCCACGTCAGCGCAAAGAGCAAAGCGATCCGTATCAGCAGCGACGCAATGGGCGAGACGCTGGCAATCGGCTGTGGCGCTGAGCCGATCGCCACCGCAGCGGCCGCGCTGAAGGACCTCGAACACATCCTCATGGCCAGGACTGCTCGGTACTCATCTCTTTCGCAACCCCCATCCTGACCCTGCGTACCTTGCCACTGTGCCGCAATCAGGCCTTCTCCCATGGGCCAAACGTACTCGGTCTGCAGTTTCATCCCGAAGTCCGTGGCGCACGATTCGAGCACTGGTTACTGGGGCATGCGAGTGAGCTGGCCACGTCAGGCATCGACCCTGTCAAGAAGGGCCCGTAGAAACCAACGGCCCTAAAGCCACACATTCACCTCATAAATGTTCCAGAACCGTAAGCCTGTCCAATTCGCAGACAGCCGCTCTGGAGATAGTACCCATGGCTTTCAGCAAGATTGAGGGACTGAGGGCCTACTAAAAATTGGCCTATCTACGACATCGCCATGACTGCAGCACTGCGTTTACGCCATGGCGATCATCAGCATTCACGCGCGAACACACCAGGTGATTGAAATGACCAATCCAAAACTCGAAGTGCTGACACCAAGCAATTGCCAAGTGATCTTCATCGATCAACAGCCGCAAATGGCATTTGGGGTACAAAGCATTGATCGGCAGACATTGAAGAACAACACCGTGGGCCTGGCCAAGGCCGCGAAGATTTTCTCTATTCCAACCATCATCACCACGGTCGAAACAGAAAGCTTTTCGGGTCATACCTATCCGGAATTACTGGCCGTTTTTCCTGAGGCACCGATCCTTGAGCGTACCTCGATGAACTCCTGGGACGACCAGAAAGTACGCGATGCGCTGAAAAAGAATGGCCGTAACAAGGTGATCGTCTCTGGCTTGTGGACCGAAGTCTGCAATACGACTTTCGCTCTGTCCGCGATGCATGATGCCGGCTATGAAATTTATATGGTGGCCGACGCCTCTGGCGGTACCAGCCAAGCTGCGCACGATTACTCCATGCAACGCATGATTCAGGCTGGAGTTGTCCCTGTGACCTGGCAGCAAGTTCTGCTGGAGTGGCAGCGTGACTGGAAGAACCGCGATACCTACGACGCCGTTATGGCATTGGTCAAAGAGCACTCTGGCGCATATGGCATGGGCGTCGACTACGCCTACACCATGGTGCACAAGGCTCCTGAGCGGGTAACACACGGGCCGACGCTGGAGCCTGTTGCGGCGAAGATCTGACCTCTGTCGGGTCGGCACTATAGGTCGACCCGACTTCAAATCAGTTCGGGTCTACCCGCCGTAACGGAGCTGGCTGGATTCGAGTGATCGCCAAGCGCCTGGCTCAACCCACAACGCCACGAGGAATGATCATGAGTGAAGATCTGTCAGACAAAGGCCGTCGCCGGTTTCTCGCTACCAGCTCCGTTCTCGGAGCCGCGGGAGCACTCTGGTCTGCCCTGCCTTTTGCCGGCTCCGCCGGCAGCTCTTTCGCCAACCCTGCGGGAGGTTCCATGGAAGCCGATCTGATTCTTTACAACGGCCGTCTGCACACCGTGGATCGTGAAAAGCCGCAAGCAACAGCTGTGGCCATTAAGGACGGAAAGTTCATCGCCGTAGGCAGCGACGCAGAGGCCATGGCGGTCCGCGGTGATGCGACCCAGGTTGTCGACTTGCAAAAGCGTACGGTGATCCCAGGTCTCAATGACTCGCACCTGCACCTGATCCGTGGTGGCCTGAATTACAACCTGGAACTGCGCTGGGAGGGTGTTCCATCTCTCGCTGACGCGTTGCGGATGCTCAAGGATCAGGCTGATCGCACGCCTGCTCCGCAGTGGGTTCGGGTCGTGGGTGGGTGGAATGAATTCCAGTTTGCCGAGCGTCGCCTGCCTACCCTGGACGAATTGAACAAGGCCGCACCAGATACGCCGGTATTCGTTCTGCACCTTTATGACCGCGCCCTCCTGAATCGGGCGGCACTGCGCGTTGTCGGCTATACCCGCGACACGCCTAATCCGCCGGGCGGAGAGATTGTCCGCGACAGCAATGGCGAACCCACCGGCATGCTGGTAGCCAAACCCAACGCGATGATTCTCTATTCGACCCTGGCCAAGGGGCCAAAACTGCCGCTGGAATACCAGGTCAACTCGACACGCCAGTTTATGCGCGAACTCAACCGCCTTGGCGTGACCAGTGCCATCGATGCTGGTGGTGGTTTTCAGAACTATCCGGACGACTATGAAGTGGTCCGCGAGCTGGCCAAGCACAACCAGTTGAGCGTGCGCATCGCCTACAACCTGTTCACCCAGAAACCCAAGGAAGAGCTGACCGACTTCAAGAACTGGAGCAGCATGGTCAAGCCTGGCGATGGCGATAACTTCTTCCGGCACAACGGTGCCGGTGAAATGCTGGTGTTCTCTGCCGCAGACTTCGAAGACTTCCTCGAACCTCGGCCAGACCTTGCGCCGACTATGGAGCAGGACCTGGAACCCGTGGTCCGTCACTTGGTCGAGCAGCGCTGGCCGTTCCGGCTGCACGCGACCTACGACGAATCCATTTCGCGAATGCTCGATGTGTTCGAGCGAGTCAATCGCGACATTCCGTTCAATGGCCTGCCATGGTTCTTCGATCATGCTGAAACCATCAGTCCGAAGAACATCGAGCGGGTACGCGCCCTTGGCGGTGGCATTGCCATTCAGGACCGCATGGCCTTCCAAGGCGAGTATTTCGTCGACCGTTATGGCAGCAAGGCCGCTGAACAGACCCCGCCAATTCAACGCATGCTGGCCGAAGGTGTACCAGTCGGTGCAGGGACTGATGCAACTCGCGTCTCCAGCTACAACCCCTGGACCTCGCTTTATTGGCTGGTCAGCGGCCGAACCGTTGGAGGGCTGGAGCTGTACCCCAACGGCCTTTCGCGTGACACCGCCCTGCAGCTCTTTACCCATGGCAGTGCCTGGTTTTCGTCAGAGCAAGGCAAGAAGGGCCAGATCAAGGTCGGGCAACTGGCCGACCTCACGGCCCTGTCGGCGGACTTCTTCAGTGTCGAGGAAGAGGCGATCAAGTGGATCGAGTCGGTGCTGACCGTCGTCGACGGCAAAGTGGTCTACGGCGCCGCGGAATTCGACCAGCTGTCGCCGCCGAGCCTGCCGGTCATGCCGGACTGGTCACCGGTTGCCAAGGTCCCCGGCCACTGGCGTCCCGCTTCACCGCTGCTGACTCAGGTGCATCAATGCTCAGGCCCTTGCGCGGTGCATGCGCATAGCCATGACAAGGTGCGTCGGTCATCCGTCCCCGTCAGTAACTACCAAGGTTTCTGGGGTGCCTTCGGCTGCTCCTGCTTCGCTTTCTGAACATGGACACGACTATCGAAAAGCGCTCCCCCTGGAGCGCGCTGCGCCATAGCACTTTCCGCTGGCTATGGCTGGCCAGCATTGCCTCCAACATCGGCACTTGGATGCACGAAGTAGGGGCCGGCTGGTTGATGACGACGCTTTCAGCCAGCCCCATGCACGTTGCCTTGGTGCAGGTTGCAGGCTCCGCGCCGATGTTCTTTCTTGCTCTTCCAGCGGGAGCCATGGCCGACATCGTCGACAAGCGTCGCTACCTGCTTATGGTGCAAGTGTGGATGGCCGCGGTGGCGATGCTCCTGGCTCTGCTCACGCTAAACGGCATGATGACCGTCGCGCTGCTGCTCCTCCTGACCCTGAGCATGGGCGTGGGGACTGCACTGATGATGCCGGCCTGGTCAGCTTTGACGCCCGAACTGGTCGACAAGCGCGACCTCGGTTCGGCCATCGCCCTGTCCAGCCTTGGCATCAACGTCGCCCGGGCCATCGGACCGGCGATTGCCGGGGTACTGGTCAGCCTCACCGGCCCCTGGGCCACCTTCGCGCTGAACGCCGTATCGTTCCTCGCGGTGATGGCGGTGCTGTATACCTGGAAACGCGAGCAGACACCTGCGTTGTTCCCGGCGGAACGGCTGCTCGGTGCCATGCGCGCAGGCTGGCGCTACAGCCGCAGCTCCCAGCCGTTGCAAGCGGTGCTGGTGCGGTCGGCGGCGTTCTTCGTCGGTGCCAGTGCCGGCATGTCGCTGCTGCCGCTGATCGTACGCGCTGAACTGAACGGCAGCGCCAGCGATTTCGGTCTGCTGCTCGGCAGTGTCGGCGTCGGTGCAGTGCTCGGCGCTACTTTACTGCCGCGCATCCGTGATGCGGTGAACCCCGATCACTTGGTGGCCGGCTCCAGCCTGCTCTACGCCCTGGTGCTTGCCGCGCTGGCCGGGGTGCGCAACCTGTACTGGCTGATACCGGTGATGATGATCAGTGGCGCGGCCTGGATCGCCGTGTTGTCGAGCCTGCAAATGGCAGCACAGACTTCCGTACCCAACTGGGTGCGGGCGCGGGCACTGTCGGTATACATCCTGGTGTTCTTCGGCAGCATGGCGGCCGGCGGCGCGCTGTGGGGCTTCGTCGCCAGCCACCTGTCGATCAGCCTCACCCTGCTGATCGCAGGCGGGGTTCTGCTGGTGGGCATCGTACTGACCCTGCACTTCCATTTGCCGGTCACCGAGACCGAAGACCTGGCCCCGTCCCTGCACTGGCCTGCACCGATCCTTGCCGATGACCAGGACCAGGAACGCGGTCCAGTGATGATCACCCTTGAGTATCAAGTCGACCCGTCGCAGGCAGAACAGTTTCGCCTTGCCATGCAGGATGTACGCAGCATGCGAATGCGCAATGGTGCCTTTTCCTGGGGGCTGGTCCAGGACAGTGAGCATCCGCAACGTTGGCTGGAGTTTTTCTTTGATGAGTCCTGGCTTGAACATCTGCGCCACCACGGCCGGGTAACCCGTGCCGAACAACGCATCGAGGCTGCGGCTCGCCAGTTCCAAGCGGTCGGGGTCGCCATACGCATTCATCACTACCTGACCCCCACTAAGTCCCACACCTGAGCGCATTCACAAAGGAGTCAACGCATGAGCCGCAGTGACATGCGCAAGGTGGATCTCAATCTGCTGATTCTTATTGGGGCGTTGATGCACGAGCGCAATCTCACTCGCGCCTCGGAAAAACGCTTCTTATGGGATCAGGGATGAATACAACCGTGCTATTCATACATGGCGAATGGCTGTCTGCCGCCGCCTGGGATAATTTCTCCAGTCGCTATCGGGCATGCGGCTACACCTGTATTGCGCCACCTTGGCCCTTATCGGAGGGGCCGCCAGAGAGGCTGCGCAGCGCGCCACATACCGATTTCCCACGGCTTGGGATCAGACAAATTATTGAGCACTATGCAGCGCTGATTCGGCGCATGCCTCAGCCGCCCTTGCTAATTGGCCACTCGCTGGGCGGTCTGCTCGTTCAGATGCTGTTGGATCGTGGTCTTGGCTGTGCCGGCATTGCGATTGCAGCGATACCCCCTCGCGGGGTAATGCCGCGCTTGAGCGTTCTCTCCAGGGCGATACCCATGCGCATGGCTTGGGGCAGTTGGAAGCGAGTCATGTATTTTCCGCTACGAGAATTTACCCAACAATTTACCCAGGCTATGGCGACCCAGGATATTGCGCTGCTATATGCAAACCATATCGTGCCAGCACCGGGGCGGGTTTTCTTTGAAGCGGCTTTCGGTATTGGCACCTATGTCGATTTTGCCAATGACCGCAGAGCACCGCTGCTGTTGATCGCCGCCGAGAACGATCGCAGCATACGGCCCTGCGTGGTGACGTCGAACTATCGGCACTACGACCGCTCTGCGGCCAGCACCTCGCTCAAGTGCTTTGCCGGGTACAGCCATTGGCTCATCACCGAACCAGGTTGGGAGCAAGTAGCTGACTACACAATTGAATGGGCGCAAACTCAGTTGGGTCGTTTTTGATTTATTTCAGGTTCGCGCGGTGATTAGCGTATTGGGATCTTACCCAACCAAACAGCAGTTGCTCACCCCAGGAAATCGCTGGCGCACATGCACGGCGTTGGCAATCCATATGCTGTTGGTTTGCCTGCCATGGTTCAGTACGACGGCAACGGCCTCCGACTACTTACTGGACATGCTGGAGCACCACCGTTGGACCGTCGCTGATGAGGGACCTAGCCAGGTAGGGGCTTTGGCCCAGACCCGAGACGGTTATCTCTGGCTCGGAACCAACGATTCGCTCTATCGCTTTGATGGTCTGGACTTCGCGCGCTATACCCCGCCAGACGGTAACCCGCTTGGCATCATTTCCGTACTCAAGGCGGAGGATGAGGGCTTGTGGGCCGGTCTCCGTACCGGGGGCATAAGCTTGATCACCGACACGGGCATAACCACTTACCCAGTCAGCGCTGGGTTGCCTGGCGGAGTGGTCTATAGCATCGCCAAGGATCACAGTGGCGCAGTCTGGATCGCCGCAAATGATGGTTTGGCACGGTTTGACGGTAACGCCTGGCAACGTATCGGTACCGACTGGAACTTTCCGGGACGACATGCCCGCGCGGTACTCGTCGACCGCGATGGGACGCTATGGGCAGCCAATGAAGATCGCCTGTTCTACCTGCCGTCGGGTGCCCGAGCGTTTGTCGATGCAGGCATTGCGGTTGGTTGGGTGAGTCAAATGGCTCAGGCTCCAGATGGGGCCATCTGGATGGCCGAACGATATGGCGGTTCGCTGCGCCGAATCGTGCCAAGCGAAGGCGATGCGGCGACCCAGGTGACCGTAATCGACGGTGCTAATGGTTTGTTATTCGACAGCGCCGGGGCGATATGGGTGGGTACCAGCGGTAAGGGCGTTCGCTATGTGCCAGCCTCTGCCAGCCTCAACGCGCTATCGATAACTGACGCCCTCGATCACCAAGAAGCGTTTATGGCCAAGGATGGCTTGAGTGCAGATAACGTTCTTCCAATACTCGAAGATGTCGACGGCAATATTTGGGTGGGCACTAGCGCCGGACTAGACCGTTTTCGGCCAAGTGCTATGGTCTCGGCCGCATTTCCACACAACGCCCAGAATTTCGCATTGGTTGCCGGTGCGGCAGGCAGTGTCTGGGCAGGTACCAGCAACCTACCTGCAATGCGCCTGAGCAGTACGGGGCTGACCACTCTGGATATACCGGCACCGATTAGTAATGCCTTTGGTGATGCTAACGGTGATATCTGGATGGCTGGCAGCAATGGTATCTGGCGTGCGCAAGGAGACAAAATCGAGCGAGTTGCCTCATTACCAACTCAGGATGCGCTTGACTCAGCCGTACGCGCGATGACTCTCGATCAGGCGGGCGACCTGTGGGTTTCGATCAACCGCAAAGGGTTGTTTGTTCTTCGAGACGGACGTTGGTCAATCGTTGCCCCGCCTAATGCTGATCCAAGCCAGTTAATGCCTGTCAGCGCTACCACTGATCCTCTTGGCAGGCTCTGGTTCGGCTACCGCAATAACCTGATTGTGACTCACGACGGCAAGGTACAACGACACTGGGGGGCGGACGAAGGCTTAAAGGTTGGTCATGTCACCGCGATGCTACATCAGGGCCATCTCACCTGGGTTGGTGGCCAGCGTGGAGTGGCCTTCTTCGATGGTGAGCGCTTCCACAGCCTTCACCTACCGGACAATGGACTGTTCGACAATATCTACGCGATTCTAGCCGTACCTCCCAGAGAACCTGAAGGTGACGGTAGCTATGATCTCTGGCTCCACGGCAAAGCCGGGGTCTATCAGTTGACCGCTCGTGAATTAAAGCGCGCCATCGCTGACCCGCTATACCAGATAGGTTACCGCAGCTATGAGGTGATTGGTGGCCTGGCCAACGACCCCCACCAAGTACTCCCATTACCCACTGCAGTGCGTAGTACGGATGGACGTCTATGGTTTAGCACCAGTAAGGGCGTGACCTGGATCGATCCAACTCGCTACGTGCAGAGTAAAGCCGCCCCCAAGGTAGTTATCCAATCATTCAATGTCGATGGTAAGGAACCCCCACCCAGTGAGTTGTCACGGCTGGGAGCAGAGCCAAGAAGCATCGAAATCTCTTACACAGCGCTCAGCCTCTCAGGTATGCAAGGCTTGCACTTTCGCTATTTGTTGGAGGGATTCGACACAGACTGGCAGCAGGCGGGTTCAAAACGTAGCGCCATCTATACGGGGCTCGGCCCCGGAGATTATAGGTTCCGCGTATTAGCCTCCAATCAGGATGGGCTACTGAGCACCGAAGAGGCCGTGCTGAGCTTCAGTATTCGACCCGTTTTCTACCACACCCCACTGTTTATCGTATTGAGCGGTCTAGCAGTGGTAAGCGTTTTGTGGATGCTGCATCGCTTCAATATTCGCCGTTCAGCCCAGAATCTGCGGGACCGCCTCGAGGAGCGACACGCCGAGCGCGAGCGAATCGCCCGTGAACTGCATGACACCCTACTTCAGGGTGTGCAGGGCCTTATGTTGAGTTTCCAAGCCGCCACTGAGCAAATCCCCAGTACTCATCCGGCTCGAGGCAGAATGGAGAGAGCGCTAGACCGTGCAGATCAGGTTTTGGTGGAGGCACGAGAGCGGGTGAATAATCTGCGTGATCTGAACGAGCCTGCTCTGAACCTGATCGATGCATTTGCCGCTGTCACGAGTGAGCTGCAGCTAGAAGGCAGTACGCGCTTTACCCTGAGCAGCCACGGCACGCCACTGCCGCTGCACCCTATAGTCGGTGAAGAAAGCTACCGGATAGGCTGTGAAGCGATCATGAACGCCTTTCGACATGCCAATGCGCAGAACGTGGAAATCCAGATCGTTTACACCAAACACGCATTTCAGCTGAGCGTTGGCGATAATGGTAGCGGCATCAACCCACAGTATCTGCCGCCCAATATCCGCCCCAATCACTGGGGCTTACACGGCATGCTGGAGCGGGCCGAAAAAATCGGCGGACGGCTGTCTATTCAAAGAGGAGCCCACAGCGGCACTGAAATTCAACTGACTGTACCCGCGGCAACGGCCTATCGACGTATCCCGCGACGACTTAGCCAGTGGCTACGTGTATTGACCCAATTGAGGCCCTGAGTGTGCACCCAGAGAATGAACAGATACGCGTGCTGGTCGTCGATGACCACCCTCTGCTGCGCGAGGGTATAGCCGCCGTCCTTGAAGCCCAATCAGACATAGCGCTGGTCGGCGAGGCGACCAATGGGCACGAAGCGCTTCAGCTATTTCGCTCGCTGCGCCCGGACGTCACCCTGATGGATCTACAAATGCCCGAGATGGATGGCATCGAGGCGATTCATGCCATTCGCGCCGAGTTTCCTTGCGCACGCATTGCCATTCTGACCACCTATCGGGGTGATGTACGGGCATTACATGCGATCAAGGCGGGAGCTATCGGCTACTTATTGAAAAGTAGTCTACGCAAGGAGTTGCTGGATGCCATCCGCTCTATTGCTGCAGGCAACAACCATTTCCCGGCAGAGATAGCTGTTGAACTGGCTGATCACCTAAGCCACGACTGCCTGACCGCTCGTGAAATCCAAGTTCTGCAATGTGTGGCAATGGGTAAACCCAACAAGCAAATCGCCGCGGAACTCATGATCACGGAAGACACCATCAAGGGGCATTTAAGAAATATCATGGACAAGTTGGGTGCCAGCAATCGCACCCATGCGGTCACTCTCGGCATTCAGCGCGGCATCATCACTGTGTAATACCCCACTTTTGAGGGGCGCGCGCGCCCCCCATTGTTGTCTTATGTGCGATCAGAGCACGGCGTAGCATGGTGCCATGGACATAAAGATCCACAGTGGAGCACCGCCATGCGTGCCACCTTGCATGCCGTTACCCCGGCAACTGCAGTAGACAGCCAGACTCAGCGCTGTATTTCCGACGAGGCTTATGACGGCGTCATGCAATTGCTTAGAGATGCTCAAGCGCACCTGAGCATTGACCGTGACTCAGCCTGCCTATGCCTGACCCGCGCCCTGGTCATGTTGCAAAAGAGCGATAGTCAGTTAAAAAGCCGCCACGGCTGCCTATCCAGTTGGCAAGCCAAACGGGTGGTTGACTACATCGACGCTAACCTCGACTCATCAATACGCACAAATCAGTTGGCCGCTGTTCTCAGCTTGAGTGTCAGTTACTTCTCGCATGCTTTCAAAAATACCTTTGGTGTAACGCCGCTGGTCTACGTCGCACGTCGTCGCATCGAATCTGCGCGTCAGATCATGCTCACGACCGACTCCTCGCTGACCGACATCGCCCACAGCCACGGATTCTGTGACCAATCCCATTTCATCCGTACCTTCCGCCGCCAGATCGGGGTTACACCTCAGACCTGGCGACGTTTGTGCGATGCCGGGTTATACGAGGAACAGACCAGTTCCACCCCCAGAACACTGGCCATTGTCAGGGCCTCAGCGTGCAACGCATAGCGCAGGGCTATCGCCCCGGATATCGAAGCGCAGGGGCTTGCCGTCAGCGCTCATTCAAATTGCGGAGTTCGAAACAATGAGCCGGGGTAATTTGAATCAGCTCGGTAGGCTATTGATTCATAAAGTTAATATCGGGTTGATTTTCTTACTTGGAATACCAATTGGAATACCGTGCGAATTCTTTTTGTATTCGATCTAATCACAGATTGCATCGGAGTTGGCCTGCACGCTTCGTAACCAAGATTGGCATCGAGCCGCTCGAGCCGCGACCAGCAAGGGGTCACCAAATGTCGACAACGTTTTCCGGGCAGCGGTGCGGCCTACCACCCTGGCAAAGGCTGGCTCGCTTCAAGCGCGTAAAAGAAGTCGAGTTCTCGCTCTCTACACGGCTGTGGGCGGGACCAATCTCCTGGTTTGTTCTGCTCTCAGACAAAACATCCGGCCCCTACTAATCACCGCCGACATTGACTAGAGCTTTTCTTCTGCCATTGCTGGTGGCTCCTGCATTAAACTAGGGGCATCCTGATCCAGCTGCAATGTGGCCATCGCCGCTGCCAGTAACGCTGTTGTCGCCATATGCGATCCCCCCCTCGCTTGAGGGCAGTCGGAGGTATCATGACCAAACCGTGGCCGGCACGAAGGCAGACGCTCTCAGTGGTCTAGCCACAACCACAAAATTGACGGCTAAAGTCGCCGCACTCGCTCATTAGTGATCTGGACAGTGGTAAACCATGAATGCAGTAGAAATTGAGTCCGCAATATCGGAGCTGGCCCTCCAGCCCTTCGACGCGGCGGAGTTCCCGTTCGCCTTCCTGGCCGCTTTTGGCAGTAAGGATACGGCTCTCAAGCGCTTGCGAGCAGGCAACAATAACACTTCAGATGTACCCGGTGGCGTGCTACTACGCAGTAACATCCATATCGCCGTATGCAAAGCCGGCACCGTAGGCGAAACCCTCAAGGCATTGCGTGCCAGTCCGGCCACCACAAAATCCAAAGCCAAGTTCATCCTCGCCACCGATGGTCAGACTCTTGAGGCCGAACAATTAGCCAGCGGCGAAACCATCACCTGTGCTTATCCGGACTTCCCCAACCGTTTCGGCTTCTTTTTGCCCTTGGCCGGCATCTCCACCATCAAGGAGATCAAGGACAATCCCATCGATGTGCGTGCGACGGGCCGTCTGAACAAGCTGTATGTTGAGCTGCTGAGCGAAAACCCAGACTGGGCGAAGGCCGAACGCCGCCATGATATGAACCATTTTATGGCACGCCTGATCTTCTGTTTTTTCGCCGAAGACACCGACATCTTCGATGGCGAGGGTTTGTTCACCCAGACTGTGGAGCAAATGAGCGAGCGCGACGGCTCTGATACCCATGAGGTGTTGGAAGCGATCTTCCGTTCTATGAACATCAAGGTTGCCGAGCGCGCCAATGCTGAACCTCGTTTGCCGAACTGGATCAAGGGCTTCCCTTATGTGAATGGCGGTCTGTTCTCTGGCAGTACTGACGTGCCACGCTTCACGCGCATGGCACGCACCTACCTTATGCACGCTGGCAATTTGAACTGGAAACAGATCAACCCGGATATCTTCGGCAGCATGATTCAGGCCGTGGCCGATGATGAAGAGCGCAGCGCATTGGGCATGCACTACACGAGCGTGCCCAACATCCTGAAGGTGTTGAACCCGTTGTTTCTGGATGACCTGCGTGCACAGTTGAATGAGGCAGGTGATAACGATCGCAAGTTGTTGAACCTGCGCAAGCGCATGGCGCGTATCCGTGTGTTTGACCCGGCCTGTGGCTCAGGCAATTTTCTAGTAATTGCCTACAAGCAGATGCGCGAGATTGAGGCGGAAGTTAACCGCCGTAGGGGAGAGCCACATCTGGGCAGCGAGATCCCGCTAACCAACTTCCGAGGTATCGAGCTGCGCGACTTCCCAGCAGAGATTGCGCGCTTGGCGCTGATCATTGCCGAGTTCCAGTGCGATGTACTGTATCGCGGGCAGAAGGACGCGCTGGCCGAGTTTCTGCCGTTGGATGCGCAGAACTGGATTGTTTGTCACAACGCTTTGCAATTGGATTGGCTAAGTGTGTGCCCACCCACGGGGACTGGCGTAAAGCTGGTGGCAGATGACTTGTTCGGCGCGCCGCTCAATCAGGCGGAAATCGACTTCGAGAACGAAGGTGGTGAGACCTACATCTGCGGGAATCCACCCTATGCTGGATTGAGCTCTCAAACGAACAAGCAAAAGGATGATTTGAAGAGTCTTTTTGATGGAAAGACCACATACTGGAAATCGTTTGATTATGTGATGGCCTGGTTCTGGAAGGCAAATGAATTCATGCGTGGGCAGACGGCCAAGGCTGCATTCGTGTCAACGAATTCAATTTGCCAAGGGCAACTTGTTTCGATGTTTTGGCCCATGATTCTTAGAGATGGAGCACGAATATTTTTTGCTCATACATCATTTAAATGGAATAATTTGGCCGCAAATAACGCTGGTGTTACCGTGGCGATTATTGGTTTGTCAAACTCCGAAGAAAAAACGATTCGTCTGTTTTCAACACAAAATTCTGGAGAGGTAAGCCAAAAAGTTGTCCCTAATGTAAATGCTTATCTTGTCGCTGGCCCAGATATATACGTTGACGCTGAATCGAAACCTTTATTTGATCTTCCCGTGATGTTTTGGGGTAATAAGCCCGTTGACGGTGGCCATCTTTTGATGACCAAGGATGAAGCTCGCGATTTGATAAGAGCTGAGCCGGAGGCATTACCCTACTTGCGCCCGTTTTACGGCTCGGTGGAGTTCATCAGCGGGAAGTCGCGCACGTGCCTGTGGGTTGATGATTCTGAAGTGGAGCAGGCAAATCAACTCGCGAGTCTGCGCGCTAGATTTGAGCAAGTCAGGGAATTTCGATTGTCGAGCAAGGCAAAGGAAACCCGCCCATCAAGCAAATATCCGCACAGGTTTCGGCAGATACAGGGTTCGCCTGGCAATGAGTCCATTGTTGTCCCCATTCATTCCAGCGAATCTCGCCAGTATCTTCCTGTTGGCTTGCTGCCGAAGGGGGCGATAGTCTCCAATGCTGCTTTTGCAATTTACGATGTCTCACAGGTTTGCTTGGCCCTGCTTGCCTCACGCCTACATCTTGTCTGGATAGCTACGGTCTGCGGCAAAATTAAAACGGATTACCGTTACTCTAATACGCTTGGTTGGAACACCTTTCCTGTGCCGCTGCTCACGGAGCAAAACAAGGCCGACCTGACCGCCTGTGCCGAGGGCATTCTGCTGGCGCGAGAAGCGCATTTCCCCGCCACCATTGCCGACCTATACGACCCGGACAACATGCCGGACAACTTGCGCCGAGCCCACGAGCGCAACGACGAAGTACTGGAGCGTATCTATATCGGTCGCCGTTTTAGAAACGACACCGAACGGCTGGAAAAGCTATTTGACCTCTACACTAAGATGACAGCAGATACAGCGAAGGCCATACCGAAAAAGACACGAGGGAAAATGGCATGAGCGACACACCTGCCAGCCTGACAACCCCACCCGAGGGCTACGGCGAGTGGTTGGCCGACCTCAAAAGCCGCATCCACAGCGCCCAGCAGCGCGCCACGCTAGCTGTGAACCGCGAACTAGTGCAGCTGTACTGGCAGATCGGAAATGATATTTTGACCCGCCAGGCACAACAAGGCTGGGGGGCCAAGGTGATCGAGCGGCTGGCGCATGACCTGCGCACCGCCTTTCCTGATATGAAGGGATTTTCCCGCGCCAACCTGATGTATATGCGTGCTTTCGCCGAGGCCTGGCAAGATGCCGCAATTGTCCAACAGGCTGTTGGACAATTGCCCTGGGGGCATAATTTGGTGCTGTTGACCCGACTGAAGGATCCACAACAGCGCCTAGCCTATGCTCAAAGCGCAATTGCACACGGCTGGTCACGCAATGTGCTGAACATCCATATCGAAACTCGCCTGCTGGAGCGCAGTGGTACGGCGGTCACTAACTTCGATGTCAGCATGCCCAAGGCGCAGTCCGACCTGGCCCGCGAGTCTCTGAAAGATCCGTATCGCTTTGATTTCCTCGGTTTGCGCGATGAGGCGCAGGAGCGAGAGATCGAACACGCACTGGTAAAACACGTTACCGAGTTTCTGTTGGAACTGGGCGCAGGCTTTGCATTTGTCGGGCGGCAGGTACTGCTGGATGTAGGTGGCGACGAGTTCTTCATCGACTTGCTCTTCTACCACCTCAAGCTGCGTTGCTATGTGGTGATCGAGCTCAAGACCGGCAAGTTCAAGCCCGAGCACCTAGGGCAGCTTGGGTTTTATATGACGGCCGTGGATCGCCAGGTCAAAGGTGAACACGACAGCCCCACCATCGGCCTTTTGCTCTGCAAGAGCAAAAACAAGATCGTGGCCGAATATGCGTTGGGCGATAAGACCCAGCCCATGGGCATTGCCGAATACAAATTGCTCGAATCTCTGCCTGCCGAATTGCAAACCAGCTTGCCCAGCATTGAACAAATTGAACGTGAACTAGCGGGCGACGGCACCCTCATGGAGGATGAATCACAGTGATTAACACTACCAACCCGACCAACAGCTACACGGTGCCGTCGGTATCCATTGCTACAGCGCACACTGGAGCATCCAGCAAGGCTAACGAGTTGGGCATGCGTACCATGCAGGAGCGTGCCTATGCCAAGCGCGGTGAACAGTACTTGCTGATCAAGTCGCCCCCAGCATCAGGTAAGTCCCGCGCCCTGATGTTTATCGCGCTGGATAAGCTGCATAACCAGGGCTTGCAACAGGTAATTGTCGTCGTGCCAGAGCGCTCCATTGGCGGTAGTTTCGCCGATGAGCCGCTGAGCAAGTTTGGTTTTTACTGGGACTGGCAAGTAGCTCCGCAGTGGAACCTATGCAATGCACCTGGCATTGACGAGCCGCGAGTGGCCAAGTCCAAGGTCGAGGCCGTACGTGCTTTCCTGAATAGCCCCGACAAAATATTGGTCTGCACCCATGCCACCTTCCGTTTTGCTGTGGAAGAGTTGGATATCGAAGCTTTCGACAACCGCGTGATCGCCATCGACGAGTTCCACCACGTTTCTGCTAACCCGGACAACAAGTTGGGTGGCCAGCTAAGTGCGTTTATCAGTCGCGATAAAATACATTTGGTCGCCATGACGGGCTCTTATTTTCGTGGTGACAGCGAAGCCGTGCTGGTACCGGCGGAAGAAAGCAGGTTTGAGACGGTGACTTACACCTACTACGAACAGCTCAACGGCTACCGCTGGCTCAAGTCGCTGGACATCGGCTACTTCTTCTACACGGGCAAGTATGTGGATGCTGTCGCCAGGGTGCTGGACCCAGTGCTGAAAACCATCGTACATATTCCTCATCCTGCTGCGCGTGAAAGCCTCAAAGACAAGGAGCGCGAGGTCAACGAGATCATGAGTTCGCTGGGTGATTGGCAGGGCGTCGACCCAGTTACCGGCTTCCACCTCATCAAAACCAAAGATGGTCGCACACTGAAAGTGGCCGACCTGGTGGATGACAGCGACGCGTCCAGGCGCTCCAAAGTGCTCAGCGCACTAAAAGACCCTGCGCAGAAGAACAACCGCGACAACGTGGATGTGATCATCGCACTGGGCATGGCGAAGGAAGGCTTCGACTGGATCTGGTGCGAGCATGCGCTGACCATCGGCTACCGTTCGAGCCTGACCGAAATTGTACAAATCATTGGCCGCGCCACGCGTGATGCCGAGGGCAAGGAGCGCTCGCGCTTCACCAACCTGATCGCTGAGCCTATGGCCGACCAAGCGGCTGTAGCCGAAGCAGTGAATGATATGCTTAAGGCCATTTCCGCCAGCCTGCTGATGGAGCAGGTGCTCGCCCCACGCTATGAGTTCAGTCCGAAAGATACCGGGCCGAAAGACGGTTTCATTTACAACGGTGGGGAGGGCTATCAATCAGGTGGCGCCAATCTGGGCGTGAATGAAGCCACAGGCCAGTACCATGTCGAAATCAACGGTCTGACCACGCCGCAAAGCACAGAAGCCTCGCGCATCTGCATAGAAGATTTGAACGAAGTGGTAACCAGCTTCCTGCAGGACAAAACCGTGCTGGAACGCGGCCTATTCGACAAGGAAAACACCTTGCCCGAAGAGCTGACCCAACTGCGCATGGGCAAGATCGTGCGCGAGCGTTACCCCGACTTGAGCGACGTCGACCAGGAAGCAATCCGTCAGCATGCTATCGCGGCCATGAACATTACCCAACAGGCCAAATTGATGTTGGCTCAGACCGATGCCAACGAGAGTGGCGCCTTACCAGGCAGTACGTCTCTGCTGGAAGGCGTGCGCAAATTCGTCAACGTGCGCGAGCTAGACATTGATCTGATCGACCGCATCAACCCTTTTGAAGCCGCCTATGCGGTGCTGGCTAAGGCGATGGATGAAAAATCCCTACGCCAGGTGCAGGCCAGCATTGCAGCCAAGAAGGTGAGTATTCCTGAAAGCGAAGCACGAGACTTGGCAATGCGCGCCCTGCAGTTCAAAAACGAGCGTGGCCGGCTGCCAGAAATCAACTCCGCAGATTCCTGGGAGAAACGAATGGCTGAAGGCGTGGTTGCGTTCGCACGTTATCGCGCCCAAGCCAAAGCGGCGCAGGGGGAATCCGCCAATGGCTAAAATGAATGATGACGACCTGCTAAATGCGCTAGGGGTAGAAGTGCCCTCGCTTAAGACAGCCACTCGAACCCCTCGTGAAGAGCGCATCATCGCTGGCTTCGAGGACATTCAGCGCTTCCATCAGACCCATGGCCGCGCCCCCCTGCATGGCGAAGACCGCGACATCTTCGAGCGCTTGTACGCCGTGCGCCTGGATCAGTTGAGAAAGTTACCCGAGGCACAAACCCTACTGGCAGAATTGGATAGCCACGGCTTACTGTCAGGTGCCGCGGTAGCCACGGTAAATGTGGATGACCTAGATGAGGACGCCTTGCTCGCCGAACTGGGCATCGGCAGTGAGTCGGTCCACCAAGACGACATCACCGTGCTGCGGCATGTGCGTTCCAGTGCGGCAATAAAGGCGGCAGAAGAGATTGCCGCACGGAACCCATGTAAAGACTTTGAGAGATTTAAGCCACTGTTTGATGAGGTGGATGCAGGCCTCAAACGAAAACTATGGGTAACCAAGCCCTTTGGAAAGAACGCCAGCATCGAGGCCGGGGACTTCTTCATTCTGAGCGGACTCATTGCCTATGTCGCCGAGGTAGGAGATACCTACAAGACGCCGAATGCGGAGACGAATGGGCGGTTGCGCGTCATCTACTCCAATGAAACAGAAAGCGATCTGCTATTACGATCCTTGCAGCGTGCGCTCTACAAAGACAGTGATGGGCGTGCAGGGTCTCGGATCGTCAAGGTAGATTCCGGCCCACTGTTCAGCGACATAACCGAGCCGGACGACATCGAGGCTGGCACTATCTATGTACTGCGCAGCCAGTCTAGTCACCCATTCGTAGCTAAGCATCGCGAGCTGATCCATAAGATCGGCGTGACCGGTGGAAAAGTAGAAACCCGCATCGCCGCGGCGGATAAAGATGCCACTTACCTGCTGGCAGATGTGGAGGTGGTCGCTACTTACAAGCTGCACAACCTGAACCGGACCAGGCTGGAAAACATCTTCCATCGCCTGTTCGGTGCGGTGCAGCTGGACCTAACCATCGAAGACCGCTTCGGCCATCCGGTCAAACCTAGGGAGTGGTTCCTAGTGCCGCTGCATGTGATCGATGAAGCGGTTGAGCGCATTCGTGATGGATCGATTACCAATTTTACGTACGACCCGCAAACAGCTCGTCTGGTCAGTTAAAGCTCAACAGTCAGCTTCGGGAACAAACCTGTCTGTTCCCGAACTGGGAAACAGGGCGTTTAACTACGTTTCCTTTGGGTTGAGAGTCGCCGCCAGTGAGTGATAGTCCCGTATTCGTCCGGGCATTCCCGCCTTGTTTCAGTACCAACAGAGGTGGTGATATCAAATGCTGCGGCTGACGGTCAAGACGCGAATGCGTACAACGCGCTGGCTATTCGGGATGGTATGCGGTAGTTCCGCACGTACGGATCTATACGGGGGGCAGGCAACTGCCATCCCTACTGCGATCTTTTCGGATTAATTTTCTACGATATCGCGCGTCTGACTGGGGTCACAGTCGTGTAGACACATCGCGTCATTGCGGGAGCGGCCTATACACGGGTGACATTAATTTCACAGCGACACGCCTTGATTTGCTAACTACTTAAACATGAAGCTTCTCTGCTTTTTGAATTCAATATAATCCATAGTGTTGATTTGGCTTGATTTTCGCCTAGTGCCGCCAGTGGAGGTTTTTACCAGTAATTCATTGCTTCCGATTATCGCGGAATTGATGTCATCACTATGAGCCGGGGTGTGGTTGTAGATCATTTCATAGAAGCTTTTTACAGAAAGCGGCTGGCCAGAATCGCAAATGAAGCGCGGGATGTCCTCATGAAGCTCATCTTTTGCTTGGTCTCTGGCCGATGCATCAAAGAGGTAGAGCGTCTTATTTTCATTCGGGTCATGGGCTAGCATATTAAGTCCCGACCTACCATAGTGTGCCTGTGTCTCGCTATTCTGATGCAGGATGTCGTTGTATACCTGTCTGGCCCTATGGGAGTTAGCAAGATGTATTAACCAATATCGCCAGCCATCCGGATTGTTTATCGAAAAGGGGCTGACAAATTTTGCACATTTCTGAAAGGTGTCGAAAACTATCCGTTCAGCAATTCCGAGCCACTCTCGCTTCGAGGCTTGCTTGACCAGAGCCTCAAAATCTTGCTCGGTAAGTTGCAGATAAGACAGCTGTGCTGCCAGAGCTTTCGGATTATTTTGCTCCAAGAACGCCAGCAAAGCAGTAATGACGAACGTATAGAATACCTCAACGGACTCATTTAGGCCCATCATGTCAATCAGGGTCTCAGTTCGAACATGGCTATGACCACATTGGTCAAGATTGAAAATTATGCTTTTATGTCGTTCGGAGCGAATTAAAGACTTTATTGTTGGGTAAACTTCTTCGAAGAAGTTGCTAAAGTAGTGTGTGGTTATTTTTAGGTGGTTGTTGTTGAGCTTGGTATGTGTGAGTGTAGGGGCCAGGTTGACCTTCAATAGTTCTATGACGTTTTTGTCTGCGTCGTTTAGGATAAGGCTGCATTCGATATCAACCAGCGGCATATTGTTCATCGCTCGACGTAGATTGATGTCAGTTATTGCGCGGTTCAGTTCCTCTACAAAAATAATAGGAGAGCCAGCGGCGCCGCAATTGTAGCGACCCGCGCCACTGAATCCATCGACCACCGCCAAACGAAATTTCCTGACAAGTGGTGATGTGCAACGAATTTTTACATAGTTATAAAAATATTCGCGAAGAATCTGATGCTTCTTCCTTGAGTGCTCAGCTAGGGTTGCGCCTTCCTCCCAAGCGTACTTCTTCTCAGCCATGGATTTTCCTTGTCAGGCGACGGTCGATCTATTGGGCCATGCCTACCAATTTAATAGGCATTTCATCCCAAGTCTTGCCACGATATTCTCTACCGTTGGCTTTTTTAGAGCGGCGAACATTGTCTTTACCCCATGTCCCCCACTGTTTAAAGAAAAATGCTGTCCCGCTTTCTAGGCACTGAGTATAAATTTCATCGATCCAACTCTCTTCGATTGGACGCGCTTTGTTTCCGCTTTCACCGCCGACTATTGCCCAGTCGATTTCCGAAAGATCGATACTGCCCACAGGGCCAATGAGGGGCTCGAAGGAAATGAACCGAATCTGGGCCGGAGTTTCTTTCAAATATAGGACTCGCTTAGCCGCGTCAGCATCTTCAATGGAGGTGCCCAACCATACGTTCGGAAGTACCTCAGCGATGACTTCGTTGAGGATCTGCCTCATGCGCTTAGGACGCTTGGTCAAGATCTGGTAGTTGTGATGTGGCGTCTCCCGCATCACTTTCCAGACTGCAACGATGAACTCGTCACTGACCTTCTCATGGAAAAGATCGCTCATGGAGTTCACGAACACTTTTCTCGGCTTCTTCCATCGATACGGGATGGCCAAAGCGTCGCGATCTTCGACAATTGAGCCGTTCCAGACGATGCGCTTATTCTTCTTGCGGGTCAGCCCAACGTACTTTGGAGTGCCCATGGCCTCGAGGCGACGTGCCATCTCCATGGCATAGCAGTTTTTGCACCCGGCGCTAATGATGGAGCAGCCAGCTACTGGATTCCAAGTAGAGTCCGTCCACTCGATCTGTGTCTCTGCCATATCCCTTCCTAGCTCCTCGTTTGCGTTCCTGGCTGGCGCATTTGTCTCCGAGTGAGCAGAGTTCGATGGCCATCATAATGAATTCCTGCCCGTAAGGGCAGTCGTGCGGCTAAGCTGGCGCGCCTAGTTGACATTTGAGGCTTTGCTTTTCCCGCCAAACCCTCCGATCAAGCGATCTTTGATCGCGCTGATCGGAGGGTTCACTCGTTTTTTCTCGAAGCCGCCGCGTTCCACCATTCCATTTTCATATTTGATTAACGCCACGCCTGCTTTCACCCGTCAGTAATTACTCCGCGATTCCCTTTGAACGCAGTGCCATTAAGTGTGTGTGCGAATCTTTTCGTTGAGCATGGATATAGGGGGGGCGACAGCGGCGACGCCGGCGACAACCCACGTAGAACGTGGCCTGGGACATGGCGACAAAAGTGGCGACAGTCGCCACTTTTTGAGCGTGTTGGCCGTGACCCTTGACCGCCTTTTCGAGTGGGTATAAAAATTGGCGTACGGACCGCTGTCGTTGACAGCACCAGCCCAGGTAGCCAGAACCTTTAAGGCTACGCCACTTGCGTGGTGGTTCTTCCCCAAGTGCGATTAGCGTCCGGCGGCTCGCACGGCCACTCCTCAAGAGTGATGGATGCCTACTCTACCAATCTGCCCACTGCGGCAGACAATGGACCGACCTCGCTGCACTGCAGCAACCTCACCTTTTCGGCACACGTCGCTGCGCCAGACCTCGCCCGTCTCTTTCTTTTGGAAAGAGACGGGCGCTCGTACCACTGCTGCAAGCCACGTCGTGCATGGCATTGCCGCAACTCTCCTCGTGACAATCGGCCTGACAAATCCGATTCGTCGCCATCCGCAACGACACAGACACCGGGGCCGCAGCCTACGGAAGGGCTGCACCTGACTGACAGTCAGGCATGCACCAGGTGTCCAGGTCTTTGCTTTCTCCCACCCAGGATCTCCAGGTGCCGAACTCGTCAGTCGGCACAGCCTCCACCCGCCCGCATCTTCGGATGCGACTAAGGAGGCCAGATTCATGGGGTTATGCCATCGCTCCCGGTTGTAAGGAGCCGTTCGTTCCGCGTCAGTGAGCGCCTCACAGGCCGCAGGGGCCTTGATCCCTGATAACACTCAACAACCGTGGCGGGACTACGTGAGGACAACCAGCAATGAACGAGGAGAGGGCCATGCAGCAGTTAGATCCGAAGCTTGAACTACCACGACCACCTCGACCGTTGATTGACTCGAATCCCGTGGCCCAGCCTTATCCGGTGCAGGCACTGGGTGGGATTCTTGGGCCTGCAGTGGTGCGCATGGCCGAGGTCATTGGCGTGCCCCAGGCATTGGCTGCACAATCGGTGTTGGCTGCCTCGGCGCTGGCTACCCAAGGTCATGCCGGCCTACAGCTCGACGGGAGAAATTATCCCCTCTCGCTGTACCTGATCACGGTGGCAGCTTCGGGGGATCGTAAAACGGCGGCAGACCGATCTGCATTGCTGCCAGCACGCCAATGGGAGCGTGAGCAGTGGCAGCGCTACCGCGAACAGCTTGCCCGGTACCGCGCCGCACAGCGCCAGATGCAGCGTATCAACCCTGCCGATCCCGACTCCGCGAACGGTGTACCGCTCGAAGCGGAGCCCTCTGCACCGAGGCTGATTACCACGGACCCAACTATTGAAGCTCTGATCAAAGGGCTCTGCCATGACCTGCCGAGTATGGGGTTGTTCTGCGATGAAGGGGGACAATTCCTCGGCAGCAGCACCATGAGTCGAGATAACCGTTTGAAAGCGGTTACGACCTTGTCGTCACTCTGGGACGGCAGTCCGATAGATCGCGCGCGGTCTATGGCGGGTGAAAGCTTGCGAGCTTACGATCGACGCTTAAGCCTGCACCTGATGCTGCAACCGTATCTAGCCATGCAGTTACTCAGTGACCCATTGCTGCAGGGGCAAGGCATTCTCGGTCGCTGCCTCATCACCTGGCCCACCAGCCTGGCCGGACAACGCAGTTACCAGTCTGTCGACTTGTCCAAAGACCCCGCCCTAATTCGATATCACCACCGTCTTTCGGCTCTGTTTTATCAGCCTTGGTCACTTTCCGCTGGCGGAGCCTTGCAACTGTCAAAGCTGAGCCTCAGTCCGCTGGCGCGTCGTCGCTGGATTGATTTGCATGATGCTATCGAAGCTCAGCTGGGGGAGTTTGGCGAGCTGGCCAGCGTACGGCCCAGCGGATCAAAGGCCGCCGATAACCTGCTGCGCGTCGCCGGCATTCTTGCAGTTGTGGAGGAGAGCAGCGTCGTGGAGGTCGACCATATCCAACGTGCCTCCGCTTTAGTCGGCTACTACCTCACCGAGATCCAGCGCCTGACTGAGCAGGAGCCAGTGTGTCGAGTAAAAGAGGAGGCAGACCGGCTGCTGCGATGGCTACAGGTCAAAGATTGGAAGCGTTTCAGTATTCGGCAACGGTCCCCGCTTTGCCCGCAAGAGCAGTCGTCATGCCGCCAAGCTGCTGGTCGAGTTGATTGATCATCAGTGGTTGATCACCGATGGCCACACCTTCGAGGTGCGCCATGTTTAATCTTGATGAAGCGCTGCGCAACCATCTGGCTCAGCGTCAAAAGGAGCCCAAAGCGCGATTTGTCGCCGCTACTGTCGCCACTTTGTCGCCATGCTCAAAACCAGGCAGGACAAGGGTTGTCGCCGCTGTCGCCAGTGTCGCCACCACCCATAAAGCTATCGCCTCTACGACAGCCATTATTCAATGGTTGAAAGAGCAGGGTGCGCATCTTTACGTCACCGACAACACGCTGTGTTTTCGCCCGACTGATTGGGCTCAGTTCGCGATTGTAAGTGCGCACTGGCGAGCCCTTTTGCATGATCTCGCGGCAGTCGATCAGGAACAGAAAAATGGCTCGGGTCGGTAAGCGAGCGGGGCGCAATTTCGGTTTCGGTCGCCAGCTTAGCTATGCTGGACCGCAAGCACTGAAAGACCTGTTTGGCGACGGTCATTTTACTACCGTCAAAGCCCATAGTGATCGCTGGCAGGCGTTCGTGCGTTGGTGTCTATCCGAGGAAGGGCCGAGGCTCAATGATGCGCGACAGATCGACCGCGAAGTCCTAATGCGGTACGCCGCCCACGTGCGGGGGCAGGTTGATCAGGGCTATGTCGGCATCGCCACCGCGCAGAACCGACTGTCCAGCGTGAACCGAACGATGGCTGCGCTGCGCGGTGATCAATACGTCAAAATCCCGAGTCCGAGCAAGGCGCTTGGCTTGCAGCGCTCAGGCGTACGTAGTGAGGCGCCACAAGGCCAAGACCGTGTGCAGGTCAGGCTGATTGCGCAAGCGCTGTCAGAGCGACAGCAACTGAGGGTGAGTGCCATCGTGCTCCTCGCTCGGGAGACCGGCATGCGCCTGCGTGAAGCGATCTTGGCGGACTTGCCCCGGCTGCAACGTGAAGCTCGGCAACTGGGCAAGATCAATATCCAGGACGGCACCAAAGGCGGTCGATCAGGCGCATCGGCACCGCGTTGGATTGCGGTCACGGATCAAGTTCGTGGCGCCCTCGACATGGCCAGCGAGGCCTCACCCAAGGGCAGTCGGAATCTGTTAACACCTGATGAAAGCTACAAAGATTTCTTACAGACAATCGTACGACCGGCGCGGGAAATCATGCATGAGCGTGGATTGAAAGGCTTTCATGAACTCCGGGCGGCTTACGCCTGTGAGCGCTATGAACAACTGACCGGCTTCTCCGCGCCCATCAATGGCGGTCGTGGTCAACGAGAGGATCGAGCACTCGATCAGCGTGCACGTCAGCAGATCAGCCACGAGTTAGGGCATAACCGCATCGACGTGGTGAGTGCCTACATCGGAGGTCGTCGATGAAGTCCGAGTTCGATATGGCGTTGTTTCTGAACCCCGTGCTCAAAGGTGCGCATGCCACGCGGCAGCGGCATATCAGGCAGGCAGAAAGGATGCACGAGGCGATTCGTGAGCGCTGGAGTTGTGCGACCCCTTGGTCCTGGAAGGAAAAGCACACCAGATGGTTTTTAGAGCACTACCTGCGTTGCTCAGCACCAGCGACCATCTATTACTATGAGTTAACAGCAGAGCTGATCCGCCGCAGAAAGGCGCAACTCGTGGTTGTCTGATAGATCTTTAAGCGTGAGCCCCTAAGTATGGGAATGCGGAGCCTTCCCATACTTAGGGGCTTGGCCGAAGAAGCGCAGGCATGCGGCTGATTTAGCGACAGTCGCCACTTCAGTCGCCCTGCTGCACGGCACGAATTGTCGCCTGCTCAGCGTATCGGCACGACGTTACGATCCCTGGTTTGATTGATGGCGGATGCCGACAGGCTGCCGGTGGCTGCCTTCTGGATATGTTCACTCCACCAGGCCATCATCGGACGCCGGCGTTCGATGTAATCCGCCCGGTTGTAGGCGCTTCGAACTTCGTCTTTATCGACATGCGCCAGCGCGACTTCGATTAGCTCCGGATCCCATCCATGCTCATTCAGAATTGTGCTGGCCATGGAGCGCATGCCGTGGCTGACTAAGCGGTCCTGAAAGCCCATTCGTTTTAATGCCATGTTGGCTGTCTGGCTATTCGCGTGGGTGCGCGGATTTCTATCTGACGGGAACACATATTCCCTGTGGCCGCTATGGGGCTTAAGCGTCTCCAATAACGAGAGTGCATGTTCGGTCAGCGGGACTGTGTGCGGACGACGCTTTTTCATTCGCTCCGGAGGGATGGTCCAGATGCGTTTGTCGAAGTCGATGTCTGCCCATCGAGTGGTGGCCGCCTCGGCAGGGCGTGTCATGGTATGAAGTTGCCATTCGATCAGGCAGCGGGTCGTCCGCTTAATGCTGGCGTTCGCGATTTCCATCATGAGCTCCGGTAGCTCATCAGGAGGTAGCGCGGCCATATTCTCTTTCTTGGGTTTCTTGAACACCGCTCGAATGCCGCTGAGAGGGTTGGCAAAGATCATTCCGGAGTTGACGCCGTAGGTCATGATCTCGTTAAGGCGCTGGCTCACTCGCTTAACCGTCTCGAGGCTGCCTTTGGCCTCAATCGGGCGAAGCAGCTTGATGACCATCGGGGCGTTCACTTCCGATAGCGGCGTTGATTTCATGCTTGGAAATACATGCAGTGTGAGCGATCGCCAGATGTCTTCGGCATACGCGGGCGTGACGGAATCCTTCTTCAATTCGAACCAGGCTGTGGCCACATTCTCGAACGTGTGTTCCGTTTCCGCCCGTTTGGCTTCCAGCAGCTCATTGCGTTGAGCTTTTGGGTCGATGCCCTGTGCAAGCAGCTCTCTGGCCTCAACGGTTTTCTTCCTGGCTTGCGCAAGAGAAACCTCGGGATAGGATCCGAGTGCCATGTTGATTCGGTTCTTGGTTACGGGATGTCGGTAGTTGAAATTCCACTGCATCGAGCGATTGACCCTGACTCGCAGCTGGAGCCCGTCGCCATCCGTGAGGACGTAATCCTTGTCTTTCGGTTTGACCGCCTTGAGCTGGCGGTCGGAGAGGCGGGTGGTTTGAGCGCACATGAGATTTTGGTATTCCCAAGATTAGCGCCGGGTAGCCGGGAATACCATTGGGAATACCAAATCGCCTGGAACTCAAAAAACCTCGAAAGCCCCCAATAGCCCTGAAACCCCCGCATTTACTGGATTTCAGGCACAAAAAAAGACGTCCATGGACGTCTTTAGATGATGAAATGGTGGAGCCGGGGGGATTTGAACCCCCGTCCGCCAGTACTCCGCTGTCGGTACTACATGCTTAGCCGTGTCTATTAAGTTAACCCTCAGCGACCCGACGGGCAGGGTGCTTTGGGCGAGTTGTGTAAGTTTTAGCCGATTCGTCCACAACGTACTGCACGGCGATTCCGTTCTATATGACAATCACTTTGGGTTTACGGACATCCCCTGGTGATTGCTGGACCCGAAGGTACCAGAAGGGAAGGGCTAAGGCTGCTTACGCAGCGAGAGCGTATTCCCCGTAGGTTTCGTCATTGGCAACTATAGGAAGTTGCAACAGTGGATTTACGAGTTCTGTTACCAACTCGGCATGCACCTAAAGTTTCGCAACCGGCGTCGAATCCTAAACGGCCCCGA
>LNAP01000347.1_pt1 | contig 52390 bp, 56 predicted proteins | sample 602601 | NCBI WGS metagenome assembly LNAP01 (sample SAMN02440304, study PRJNA202911) | soil metagenome | biome: Subtropical and temperate rainforests or woodlands; isolation source: soil samples (1 kg each in a 20% v/v slurry with milli Q water) were... ...
GTCGAGGCTGCCGGTGACTTCCTTGCGGTAGCGGGCGATGAAGGGAACGGTGGAGCCTTCGTCGAGCAGCGCCACGGCGGCGGCGACCTGTTGCGGGCGCACGCCCAGCTCGTTGGCGATACGGGAATTGATGCTGTCCATGAACCTACCTGGGTCAGTCAAACCATGCAGGCCGGGCCTGCGCGAAAGCCGGCGATTATAGGGGAACTGCGGCTGCCGGCCTCAACCGATTGCCGGTGAGCGGTCGCCGGTCTGGGTCGAATGCTGCGGGAATCGGCCGTTCGACGAAAAATCTGCTAACAATGGCTGTCAGTAGGGCCGATCCACACTGCGCAATAATGCGCCGTCGACCATCTGGGAGTTTCCATGAGCAGCACTGCGCCAGCCAGCGAAGGCGAAAAAATCCTCATCGTCGATGACGATGCCCGTCTGCGACGTCTGCTCGAGCGTTTTCTCGACGAGCAGGGCTACCGCGTCCGTACCGTGGAAAACACCGAGCAGATGGATCGTTTGCTCAGCCGCGAGTTGTTCCAGCTGGTGGTGCTCGACCTGATGATGCCTGGCGAGGATGGTCTGTCTGCGTGCCGCCGGCTGCGCGAGGGAAACAACCAGATTCCGATCATCATGCTCACCGCCAAGGGCGACGAGGCCAGTCGCATTCAGGGCCTGGAGCAGGGCGCCGATGATTACCTGGCCAAGCCCTTCAACCCCCGTGAGCTGCTCGCGCGCATTCGTGCGGTGCTGCGTCGGCAGGCGCCGCAGGTTCCGGGCGCGCCGGCCAGTGAGGACGAGACCGTCACCTTCGGCGAGTACGAGCTGTCGCTGGCGACCCGTGAGCTGAAGAAGGGCAACGAGGTGCACATGCTCACCACCGGTGAGTTCGCCGTGCTCAAGGCGCTGGTCCAGCACGCACGCGAGCCGCTGACCCGCGACAAGCTGATGAACCTCGCCCGCGGGCGCGAGTGGGATGCACTGGAGCGCTCCATCGACGTGCAGATATCCCGCCTGCGCCGGCTGATCGAGCCGGACCCGTCCAAGCCGCGCTATATCCAGACCGTCTGGGGTGTGGGTTACGTATTCGTGCCGGACGGCAACAAGTGAGTTGGCTGCGGCCTGCTGCAGGCTGCGAGCGCGTTAAGCTCGCGGCCTGCCGTCCTGGGCCTGCCGCCGGGACTTCATGAAAACTCCGCTCTGGTTCCCGCAAAGCTTCTTCGCCCGCACCCTGTGGATGGTGCTGATCGTGGTGCTGTTCTCCAAGGTCCTGACGCTGGTCTATCTGATGACCAACGAGGACGTGCTGGTTGACCGCCAGTACAGCCACGGCGCGGCACTGACGCTGCGTGCCTACTGGGCCGCCGATCTCGAAGACCGAGACCGTATCGGTCGCGCCGCCGGCCTGCAGCTGGTGGCCGAGCAGAACGTGCCGCGCAGCGAATACCACTGGCCCTACACCGAGATCTTCCAGCGGCAGATGCGCGACGAGCTGGGCGACGATACCGAGGTGCGCGTGCGTATCCAGCCGTCCACGGCGATCTGGGTGCGCGCGCCTGCGTTGGGGCCGGATTGGGTGCAGGTGCCGCTGTACGCCTATCCGCTGCGTGGCCAGCGCATCTGGAGCGTGCTCGGCTGGTTCCTCGGTATCGGCCTGCTGTCCACCGGGGCGGCGTGGATCTTCGTCAGCCAGCTCAATCTGCCGCTCAAGCGGCTGGTCTTCGCCGCACGGCAGATCGGCAAGGGCCGGCGCGTGCGCCTGCCGATCAGCGATACGCCGAGCGAGATGACCGAGGTGTATCGCGCCTTCAACCAGATGGCCGAGGACGTCGAGCAGGCTGGCCGGGAGCGCGAACTGATGCTGGCCGGGGTTTCCCACGATCTGCGCACACCATTGACGCGCCTGCGTCTGTCGCTGGAGCTGATGAGCAGCGATGACGAGCTGACCGACGACATGATTCGTGATGTCGAGGACATGAATGCGATCCTCGATCAGTTCCTCGCCTTCGTCCGCGACGGCAGCGATGAACCGGTGGAAACCACCGACCTCGGTGAGCTGATCCGCGAAGTGGTGGCACCCTACAACCAGCAGCAGGAGATCGTGCGGCTGTGCGTCGAGCCGATGCCGCCGTTCGCCCTGCGTCGGGTATCGGTCAAGCGTCTGCTGGTCAACCTCATCGAGAACGCCTTGCGCTACGGCGGCGGTGGGGTGGAGGTGGCGGCCTACGTGTCGGGCGACCAGCACGCGCCCTACGTGGTGCTGAGCGTGCTCGACCGCGGCCCGGGGATCGATCCCGCCGAGCTGGAATGCATCTTCAATCCGTTCATTCGCGGTGATCGCGCTCGTGGCGGGCAGGGCGCCGGGCTGGGTCTGGCGATCGTCAAACGCATCGCTTCACAGCACGGCGGCATCGTCGAGTTGCGCAACCGTGAGGGCGGTGGTTTGGAGGCGCGCGTCAGCCTGCCGCTGGGATTGCTGCTGCCGCGCGATGCGGTGCAGGGCAAACCGGCCGAGTAGCCGGTTCGCCACGAGGCGGAATCAGCCCTTGCCTTTGGTGCGGGTCAGGTGCGGCCCGCCGTTCTTCTCCAGGTACTGGATGATCAGCCCGGCGACGTCCTTGCCGGTGGTCTCTTCGATGCCGGCCAGGCCCGGCGAGGAGTTGACCTCCATCACCAGCGGGCCATGGTTTGAACGCAGGATGTCGACGCCGGCGACGTTCAGGCCCATCACCTTCGCCGCACGGATGGCGGTCATGCGTTCTTCCGGAGTGATCTTGATCAGGCTGGCGGAGCCGCCACGGTGCAGGTTGGAGCGGAACTCGCCGGGCTTGGCCTGGCGCTTCATCGCCGCGATGACCTTGTCGCCGACTACGAAGCAGCGGATGTCGGCGCCGCCGGCTTCCTTGATGTACTCCTGCACCATGATGTCCTGCTTGAGCCCCATGAAGGCCTCTATCACCGATTCGGCCGCCTTCTCGGTTTCGCAGAGCACCACGCCGATGCCCTGGGTGCCTTCCAGTACCTTGATTACCAGCGGCGCGCCGTTGACCATCTGGATCAGATCGGGAATGTCGTCCGGCGAGTGGGCGAAGCCGGTCACGGGCAGGCCGACGCCGCGGCGCGACAGCAGTTGCAGCGCACGCAGCTTGTCCCGCGAGCGGGCGATGGCGACCGATTCGTTGAGCGGGAACACGCCCTGCATCTCGAACTGGCGCAGCACCGCACAGCCATAGAAGGTCACCGAGGCGCCGATGCGCGGGATCACCGCGTCGAAGCCGTCCAGCGGTTTGCCGCGGTAATGGATCTGCGGCTTGTGACTGGCAATGTTCATGTACGCGCGCAGCGTATCGATCACCACCACCTCATGGCCCCGCTGCTGGCCGGCTTCGACCAGGCGGCGGGTGGAATACAGGCGCGGATTGCGCGACAGCACGGCGATTTTCATTGAGCACCGGAGGAAGTGAGGATCTGGGGTTTGTCCTGGATATAGGTTCGCGACGGATCGATCAGCCATTGCCCTTCGACCAGCGCCTTGGAGCCGAGCAGCAGGCGATAGCGCATGGTCTTGCGGCAGGTCAGGGTGAACTCCACCGGCCAGACATGGCTGCCGAGTGCCAGCAGCGTTCGCACCACGTAGCGCGTCTGCACCTGCCCGTTGGAACTCTTGATCAGCTTGCGCGTGACCAGCGGTGCCTCGCAGCGGTGGCGGCGCTGTACCAGCGTGCCCAGGTGGGCGGTGAATCGGACCCAGCGCTGACCGTCGCGTTCGAACTCGCTGATCTCGGTAGCATGCAGCGCCGATGTGCTGGCCCCGGTATCGACCTTCGCGCGCAGGCCCACCACGCCGAGATCCGGCAGGGCGATCCATTCACGCAGACCGATCACGGTATGGGGGTCGAGTCTCTTCAATGGGAGCGTCCGAAGAATTTGCCGGCATTCTAGTCGGGGTGCATGACAACTGCATCCGTCTGTAACACCCTAGAACGACGTGTAGAAGATAGAGCTGGACGATGGCTGAAAAAGACGACGACAAGGTGCGCCTGGACAAGTGGCTGTGGGCTGCGCGCTTCTTCAAGACCCGCGCGCTGGCCAAGGCAGCCATCGAAGGTGGCAAGGTGCACTGTCGTGGCGAGCGTTGCAAGCCGAGCAAGGAACCGAAGGTGGGCGACGAGCTGCTGATCCGCATCGGTTTCGACGAACGCACGGTGGTCGTCCGCGCTTTGTCGGCGGTGCGCCGCGGAGCGCCCGAGGCGCAAACACTCTACGAGGAGACGCCGCAAAGCCTGGCCGCGCGCGAGGAAGCGGCGGCGCAGCGCAAGGCCGGCGCGCTGGGGCTGCAGACCGATGGGCGGCCGAGCAAGAAGCAGCGCCGGCAGATCCAGTACCTGCGCGACTACAAACCGGACTGATCTTCGCAACGCTGGCGAGCTGCATCACCCACGAGGCCGTCCGGCAGCCGCCCTTGGTCCGGGCGGGCTTTGCGCCTAAAATCGCCGGCTTCCTCCGCCGTTCCTGCGAGCCCCGGCATGTCCGATCAAACTCAGCGCTTTATCTTCGACGATTCCGACGTTCGCGGCGAAATCGCCACGCTGGACGAGAGCTTCCAGCACGTGCTGGCCAAGCACACCTACCCCGAGCCCGTCGCCCAGCTGCTTGGCGAGCTGCTCGCCGCTGCCGCGCTGCTGGTCGGCACGCTCAAGTTCGACGGGCTGCTGATTCTCCAGGCGCGTTCCAGCGGAGCCGTCCCGCTGCTGATGGTCGAGTGCTCCAGTGCCCGGGAGGTGCGCGGCATCGCGCGCTACCACGCCGAGCAGATCGAGACGGGCGCAACGCTGGCCGAGTTGATGCCCGAGGGCATGCTGGCGATCACTGTCGACCCTGCCAACGGCCAGCGCTACCAGGGCATCGTCGGCCTGGACGGGGTCAACCTGGCGGAATGCCTGACCAACTATTTCGCTGCGTCCGAGCAGCTGCCGACGCGCTTCTGGCTCAATGCCGACAGCCGCCGGGCCTGCGGCCTGCTGTTGCAGCAGCTGCCGGCCGATCGAATCAAGGATGCCGACGAGCGTGACGCCAGCTGGGAGCACCTGCGCACCCTGGCCGACACCCTGACGGCCGAGGAACTGCTCGGGCTGGATGCCGAGACGCTGTTGCACCGGCTCTACCATCAGGAGCAGCTGCGCCTGTTCGACGCGCTGCCGATCCGCTTTCGCTGCAGCTGCTCGCGGGAGCGCTCGGCCCGTGCGCTGATCAGCCTGGGCGAGGAAGACGCCCAGCAACTGGTGGTCGAGCAGGGCGGTGCGGTGAGCATCGATTGCCAGTTCTGCAACGAGAAGTACACCTATGATGCCGCGGACGTGGCCCAGCTTTTCGCCGGTGGCGGCAGCGACGCGCCCTCGGGCACCCGTCATTGAGCGGCGCCTGGCGCTCGGCGGCCATCCGCTTAGTGCCAGTACGCTAAGGAATGAGACAGGGATGGACCTGCAGCCAGCCAGTGAACTATTTGGCCATCACGGCCTCATACCCAGCGCGGCGCATTATCTGGCATAATCGCGCGCACTTTTTTCGATGTAGTTCGTCGCTCGGCGGGCTACAACAGCATGGAGGAATCGGCCCAAGGCCGACGGGAACACTCATGACGCAAGCCACCAACGCCGTGTACACCGACATCAGCACCGCTCAACTGATTGAAGAAGCCGTCAAGCGCGGAGAGGGCGAACTGTCCGCCAATGGCTCTCTGGTGGTGAAGACCGGGCACCGCACGGGTCGTTCTCCGGCTGACCGCTTCATCGTCGAAGAGCCGAGCACCCAGCACAAGATCGCCTGGGGCCCGATCAACCGTCCGTTCCCGGCCGGCAACTTCGAAGCACTGTGGAACCGCGTCGAAGCCTACATCGCCGAGCGCGACAGCTTCGTCTCCTACGTCCATGTCGGTGCCGATCCCGAGCACTACCTGCCGGTCAAGATGACCACCGAGACCGCCTGGCACAACCTGTTCGGCCGTTGCCTGTTCATCACCCCGGAACAGTTCAACCAGGCCAGCCTGAGCGAGTGGCGCATCCTCAACGCACCGTTCTTCCAGTGCGTACCCGAGCGTGACGGCACCAATTCCGATGGTTGCGTGATCATCAACTTCGCCGAGAAGAAGGTGCTGATCGCCGGCATGCAGTACGCCGGTGAAATGAAGAAAGCCATGTTCTCCGTGCAGAACTTCCTGCTGCCGGACGTCGACGTGCTGCCGATGCACTGTGCCGCCAACATCGGCGAAGACGGCGACACCACTCTGTTCTTCGGTCTGTCCGGCACCGGCAAGACCACCCTGTCGGCCGACGAGAGCCGCTACCTGATCGGCGATGACGAGCACGGCTGGGGCGTTGGCCGCGTGTTCAACATCGAGGGTGGCTGCTACGCCAAGTGCATCGACCTGTCCGAGAAGAACGAGCCGGTGATCTGGAAGGCTATCAAGTTCGGCGCCGTGCTGGAGAATGTGGTGCTCGACGAGCGCACCCGTCTGCCCGACTACGCCGACGCCAGCCTGACCCAGAACAGCCGCGCCGCGTACCCGCTGCAGCATGTCGAGAAGCGCTCCGAGAAGAACCTCGGCGGTGAGCCGAACGCGGTGATCTTCCTGACCTGCGACCTGACCGGCGTACTGCCGCCCGTGTCGATCCTGAACAACGAGCAGGCTGCCTACCACTTCCTGTCCGGCTACACCGCGCTGGTCGGTTCCACCGAAATGGGTTCGGGCAGCGGCATCAAGTCGACCTTCTCCACCTGCTTCGGCGCGCCGTTCTTCCCGCGTCCGGCTGGCGAGTACGCCGAGTTGCTGATCAAGCGTATCAACGGCTTTGGCTCTAAAGTCTACCTGGTCAACACCGGCTGGACCGGTGGTGGCTACGGCGTCGGCAAGCGCTTCAACATCCCGACCACCCGTGCGGTGATCGCGGCGATTCAGAGCGGCGCGCTGATCGGTGCCGAGACCGAGCACCTGCCGATCATCAATCTGGACGTGCCGAAGGCCGTCGCCGGCGTTGATACTCAGCTGCTGAACCCGCGCAACACCTGGGCCGACAAGAGCGCCTACGACCAGGCCGCAAAGGAACTGGCAGCCAAGTTCGTCGAGAACTTCAAGAAGTTCGATGTCTCCGACGCCATCCGCAACGCCGGCCCGCAGCTCTAAGCTGCCCGCCGCGTGATCGAAAAGCCGCCTCCGGGCGGCTTTTTCGTTTGTGCCGGGTGGTGATTCGGATCAAAGGCGTCGATGATTCTTATCGGTCAAGGCGCATGGATTCGATTGGTCGGCGCCCTTAGCATGGCGCCACTGTTGATCACGAGGAAGCGTCATGAATACCGTAGAAGCCATCCGCACCCGTCGCGCCGTCAAAGTCTACGACCCGAGCTTCCAGCTCAGCCGGGAGGAGAAGGACGAGCTGCTGCAACTGGCACTGCTGGCACCCTCCGCCTTCAACCTGCAGCACGTGCGCTTCGTCGAGGTGAGCGACCCGGCGCTGCGGGCGCAGATCCGCGAGGTGGGCTGGAACCAGGCGCAGATGACCGATGCCTCGATGCTGGTGGTGATCTGCGCGCAGGTCGACAGCTGGGAAAAGAATGTCCGCCGGGTCTGGGATGGTGCGCCAGGCGAGGTGCAGAACTTTATGGCCGGCGCCATCGATGCCTACTACCGCGACAAACCGCAGGTCCAGCGTGACGAAGCCATGCGCAGTTGCGGCCTGATGGCGCAGACGCTGATGCTCGCGTCACGGGCCAAGGGTCTGGATTCCTGCCCGATGGATGGCTTCGATTTCGACGCGGTCGGCAAGCTGATCAACCTGCCGGACAACCATGTCATCGCGCTGATGGTTGCGGTGGGCAAGCGCGCTGCTGAGCCGAAGCCGCGGATCGGCAAGTTGCCGTTTGATGAGGTGGTGATTCGCGACCGCTTCTGAGTCTTCTGGCGAAGGGCGCGCAATGCGTCCTTCCGCCTGGGCCAGCTGGCCGCCAACTTTGCCCACCTCAAAGTCCCATCCGGCCCGCCCAGGGCCATCGCTGGGCTGATGGCCACGCGCTCCGACGACCGGCCGCACTTGTCAGCCGCTTTGCAGTACCGTCTCCCTCCGTTTGCTACCCTCCGGCCTCCAGTCAAAGGAGTGACTCCGCATGATCGAACAGACCCTCAAGCAGACTTTCGGCTACGACGGCTTTCGTCCCGGCCAGGATCGGGCCATTCGCGCCGTGGTGGCCGGGCGCTCGGCGGCCGCTATCTTTCCCACCGGGTCGGGCAAGTCCTTGTGCTATCAGCTGCCGGCGCTGCTCTTGCCTCATCTCACCTTGGTCGTTTCGCCGCTGCTCGCGCTGATGCAGGACCAGCTGGCTTTCCTGCATCGGCACGGCATCGCCGCAGCCAGCATCGACTCGGCGCAGAGCCGCGAGCAGGCCAGCGAAACCATGGCCCGCGCCAAGTCCGGTGAACTGAAGATTCTGATGATTTCGGTGGAGCGGCTGAAGAACGAACGCTTCCGTAACTTTATCAGCCAGGTGCCGATCTCGTTGCTGGTCGTCGATGAGGCGCATTGCATTTCCGAGTGGGGGCACAACTTCCGCCCGGATTACCTCAAGCTTCCCGACTACCAGCGCCAGTTCAACATTCCCCAGGTGCTGCTGCTCACCGCCACGGCTACACCGCCCGTGATTGCCGATATGCAGGCCAAATTCTCGATTGCGCCGGACGACGTCGTGACCACCGGCTTCTACCGGCCCAATCTCAATCTGCTGGTGGAGCCGGTCAGCGGCTTTAACAAGCAGCGCCGGCTGGTGGAATGGTTGGCCGACAAGAGTGGTCAGCCGACCATCGTCTACGTCACCCAGCAGAAGACGGCCGAGCAGGTCGCCGAGCATCTGGCGCAGCGAGGCTTTCCAAGCAGCGCCTACCACGCCGGCATGGCCCATGAGCTGCGTGAGTCGATCCAGCGCCGCTTCATGGCAGGCGAGCTGAACTGCATCGTCGCCACCATTGCCTTTGGTATGGGCATCGACAAATCGGACATCCGCAACGTGGTGCACTACGACCTGCCCAAGTCGGTGGAAAATTACAGTCAGGAGATCGGCCGCGCGGGCCGCGATGGCAAGCCATCGGATTGCCTGGTGCTGGCCAACCGGGACAGCCTCAGCGTGCTGCAGAATTTTGTCTATGGCGACACACCGGAGCGCGAGGGCATCCGCTGCGTGCTCGACGAGCTGCTGCAGGCGGCTGCTCCTGATCAAAAGGGCAGCGGACAGTGGGAGCTGATGCTCAACCAGCTATCGGACCAGAGCAACATCCGCCAGCTGCCGCTGAAAACCCTGCTGGTGCAGCTGGAGCTGCGCGGCATCATCGCGCCACGCTTCGCCTATTTCGCCGAATACCGCTTCAAGTACCTGCTCGAACCCGAGGTGCTGGTGGCGAAATTCGAAGGTGAGCGGCGGCAGTTCGTCGAGGCCATCGTGCACAGCTCGGCGCGGGCAAGGACCTGGTGCACGCTGGATTTCGATGCACTCTACCAGCAGCACGGTGCGGACCGTGGGCGGGTGGTAAAGGCCCTGGAGTACTTCCAGGAAAAAGGCTGGATCGAGCTGGAGAGCAAGCAGATGACCGACGTCTATGCGCTGCTCGATCCAGACTTCGACGCAGAGGGCTTGAGCATCGAACTGCATGAATACTTCAAGCAGCACGAAGCAAGCGAGATCACCCGCATCGACAACATGCTGGCGCTGTTCGAGTCCAGCGAATGCCTGAGCCAGCGGTTGGCGGCCTATTTCGGGGACCAGCAGGCGCCGCAAAGGTGTGGCCATTGCTCGGTCTGTCGCGGGCAGGTCGCGAAACTGCCGGAACCGCCAGCAATGGCGCCGCTGGAACAGATTGACCTGGCCGCCCGCTGCGCCGAATTCAGTCAACGCTTCGCGCAGCTGAAGGGCGGTGCGCCCAGCGCCGAGTGCCTGACGCGCTTTCTCTGCGGCATCAGCGTGCCGGTGTTCACCAAGCTCAAGGCGCGCCAGATCCCCGGTTTCGCCTCGCTGGAGGCTTATCCCTACGCCGAGGTTCGCGCGCGCCTGACGCGCTAAGCATCGGCGAACAGCCTTAGCGCGCGGTCAGGCCGATCAGCCGGTCGGCGACGCCCTTGGTCTGGCGTGAGGTGCCAGCGGTGAGGTTGCTCGAGTTCTCCAGTGCATCGAGCAGCCCGGTCAGCGAGCCGACACCGGCCGATTGCGTCTCGATGTGTTGCGCCACCGCGCGAATCTCGCTGGCCAGGCGGTCAATGTCGGTGCCGATTTCCTCGGCGTTCTTGCCGGTGATCTCGGCCAGCTTGCGCACCTCATCCGCCACCACCGCAAAGCCGCGGCCCATGTCGCCGGCGCGCGCCGCCTCGATCGCCGCATTGAGCGCCAGCAGGTTGGTCTGCCCGGCAATCTGCTGGATGGTCTGCACCACCGACTGGATGCGCTGACTGGACTGCGCCAGGTCGCGGGCGCTGCTGACCACCTCGTCGGCTTGGTGGACCATCTGCTTGACCGAGCTGCCGGCCTGTTCGATGACGGTGCCCTGCTGGTTGATGTTCAGCGTCAGGTCGTCCATCGAGCCGTGCAGCTCGTTGGCGCACTGGCTCAGCTGCTCGGACATGGACTGCCGCTCATGGTCGGCCTGAGACAGGACCTGGCCAAGGTCGGCCAGGCCGCGGAACACCGGGCGGATGTGTTCGTCGAGGCCATTGATGTCCACCGCGCTGCTGTAGTCCTGGCGCTTGAACTGCTCGATCTGCTTGACCACCACCTGGCTCAGACCGGTCAGCTTCTTGATCTGCCGGCGCAGGAAGAACGCCTTGAACTCGCCGTGGTAGGCGATGAAGTTGTCGGTGTACTCGTCGTGGAACTCGTCCTTGCCGTTGGTGCGGAAGAAGAACACCGCGGTGAGGGTCTGGTTGAGGTTGAGGCCGAGGATCTCGCCGAAGGTCGAGTAACCGGCCACCGGCACGTCATCGAACACCGGGTCCATGCCGCCCAGTGCCTGCTCGTTGTTCAGCCGGCGCAGGATGCAGTCGTTGAGGATGCCCACCAGCGGCTTGCCGGGCTTGTTGCGCATGAACTGTTGATAGTCGCGGCGGGTGGTCTCGGCCAGCGGGGTGCGCTTGACCATGATCAGCTCCTCGCCGGGGGCGACGTCGCAGAACAGGTGCACGCGCTCGTTGGCGAAGTCGATCTGCGAGATCGAGCGGACGAACACTTCCTCGCCGACGCGAATGGCGAAGGAGTAGTCCGAGAGCCGCTGCTCCAGCTCCTGCGGCGCGCATTTGAGCGCCTCGCACAGCGCCTGGACCATCGTGCGGATGTTGCCGCGTGAGTCGACCACCTGGCTGATGTAACGGTCCTCCAGGGAGGCGCTGAGTACGTTCAGGCTGAGTGGCGTCGGCTCGAAGTTCTGGCTCTTGAACACGCCGAAGCGTACGTCCCGCGCGCACTTGAGAAAGACGATCAGCGCGTGGTTCTGGTAGCTGCGTTTGCCGTCATGCAGCTGGGTCTTCTGAAAATCCAGCTTGCCACCGGCCGAGCCGCCGACGAACAGGCAGGGGAAACGACCGGACTCGTACAGCGCCTCCATGAAGAAGGATTCGGACGCCGAGAGGCCGTCGAAGAAGATGTTCGCTAGCGTGTCGCGGTAATCGATCTTCATCGACACCTGCACCCGCTTGATCGACGCCGTGAGGCGCGCGATGCGCTCGCCCATCGACAGCCGCTGACCCTGGCCGCGGATGTCCTCGCACTCCAGCGGCACACGGACGATCTCGGCGGCGGCGATGACGCTGGCGTCGAACAGCTGCAACACCACCCGATCCCACTGGGCGCCGGTGGCACAGTAAAGCCGCTGACCCTCGCTGGACAGCTCGCCCGCGGTGGTACACAGGCTGATCGTCGCCTGCGGAAAGCGCTGCGCTATCTGCCTGGCTACCTCATCCAGATCCACGTGCGGCGAGACGAAACCGGCAATGTAGGTCGGGTTGAAGCGCAGGGTGGCGAGCTGCTGGGCAAGCTGGTGAGCCGAGCAGAGCAGGCTCGCCGTGCCGTTGGATTGCGTGTGGCCTGGCTTGAATCGGGAGAGCGAAATCATGGGCGTTACTCGCTTGAGGAAGGGAAGCGGGAAACTCGGCCGCTCCCGCACTGATCAGCCGTCGATCAGAGGCTACATTTTTTGTTATCGGCACCCCGGCCGCGAGCTGCATGCCCGTTCGGCGCCGTCACCGTCAGCCACGTTATCGGCCGCCGGATCGAAGATCGCCATGCAACCATGGTCTTCATCCGGAAGTACTGGGTGAGGCGGCGATTCCTCTTGATGTGGCGCAACGGAAGTCGCGCGCGGCTGTGCAATTGTCGACCGGTGACCTGTTGCCGCAGTTGTTGTAGCCGATAGCCAAGGAAAGCCTCTCGAGGAGCGACGCCATGCCCCGCCTGTTCACCGATCTCGGATTCCGCTGGAAGATCACCTTGCCCATTGCGGCGCTGGCCCTATTGCTGGTGCTGATGGGCGTTTTCGGGATGCGTGGCATCGAACGCGTCACCGACTCCAGCGAGGTCTTGGCCACGCGCCATCTGCCGGCCATCGGCTTGCTGCTCAATGCCGATCGCGACCTGTATCAGGCCTTCGTCGCCGAGCGCAGCCTGCTCGACAGCGATGCTGGCGAGCATGTGCAGGCACTCAAGGCCAGCCATGCGGAAAACCTCAAGCAGGCCTACGATCGTGTGCAGAAGTACGCAGCCATGCAACCGGGCGCCGAGGCACTGGCGCTGGTCGAGCAGTTCAATGGCGGCTTTCAGCAATGGTCCGCGGTATCGCAGCGGGTCATTGAGCAGGTCGATCTCGATCCTCAGGCCGCCAGCGCGTTGAGCTTTGGTGACAGCGAGGTGCGCTTCGATGCCATGCGCGATGCCATCGACAAACTCGGCGAACTCGAAGGCGCAGCCGCCGAGGCCGAGGGCGCGGCGGCGATCGCCGAGGGCGCCGCCACATCCAGCCAGCAGACCGCGGTGCTGATCATCGGCCTGCTGGGCTGCGCATTGCTCATCCTCGGCCTGCCGCTGGTGGTGCTGCGCCCGATGCGCCGTTTGCTCGATCGGCTGAAGCAGATCGCCGATGGCGATGGCGACCTGCGCGCCCGTCTGGAGGTGCATTCGGCTGACGAGCTGGGCCAGCTCGGCAATGCCTTCAACCGCTTTCTCGACAAACTGCAGCCGCTGATCGCCGAGGTTGGACGGGTTACCGCTGAGGTCGAGACCGCCGCGCGTGGCATGGCGGCGATGGCTGAAACCAACGATCAGCTGATCAGCAGCGAACACGCCGCGGTCGATCAGGTGACCACCGCGGCGACCGAGATGAGCGCAGCGGTGCACGAAGTCGCGCTCAATGCGCAGAACGCATCGGACGCCGCGCGTGCGGCGGAAACCCAGTCACGCCAGGGCGCGTCGGTGGTCAGCAGTACCATCCAGTCGATCCGCCAGCTGGCCGGGGAGGTCGAAGGCGCATCGCAGACCATCGGTGCGCTTGCCGAGGAAACCGCCAGCATCGGCGCGGTGCTCGAAGTGATTCGCGGCATCGCCGAGCAGACCAATCTGCTCGCGCTCAACGCCGCCATCGAGGCCGCGCGCGCCGGTGAGCAGGGCCGCGGTTTCGCCGTGGTGGCCGACGAGGTACGGGCGCTGGCCGCGCGCACACAGGATTCGACCAAGGATATCCAAGCGCGCATCGAGCGCCTGCAGAGCGGCGTAGACAAGGCCGTACAGGCCATGCAGACCGGCAGTGACAAGGCGCGAGACAGTGTCGAGCGGGCATCCGGCGTCGATCAGGTGCTGGCGGAAACCTCCGTGTCGGTGCAGCGCATCAACGATATGGCCGCCCAGATCGCCACCGCGTGCGAGGAGCAGAGCAGCGTTACCGAGGAAATCGCGCGCAACATCACCGATATCCGTGACCTGTCCAACGAGGCGGCCACTTATTCCTCGCAGAGCATGCTCGCCAGTCAACAGCTGTCCGGGCTGTCGAAGACGCTGGCGGAACTGGTTGGCCGTTTCCGCACCTGAGGCCGGGCGCGCTGCCGTTACAGCGAGCCCCACAGCAGCCGACCCAGACCGCTGTCGTTCGGCAGCAGAAGCAGGCTGAGAATGAACACCAGCAGCAGTCCGGCGGCATAGCACAAGCTGCTCAGCCGGGAGCGTGCACGGGGCGGGCGCGACGCGGCAGGTGCTTTGCGGCCGGGGCTCGGCTGGCGCGACTGGGGTAGGTTGCAGGACATGCTCGGCTCGACAGTTATCTACCCACCGTCAACGCAGCAGGCATCGGAAGCGGCGCAGTAAAGCGCAAATAAAGGCATATTGCCACTATTGCGGCATCGTTATCGTACGCTTCGGCGCCACATGAAACATCAGGAAAAGCTCCGTACGTCGCCGGGCCGGTATCGCGAAATGACTCGACCATACTCAGAGGTCGATACCGCAAACGACCGGAGACCCCACCATGCCGACGCGCCGCCAGATCATTCAACGTACAGCCGTGGCCGCAGCGCTGCTGGCGCTCGGTCCGCTGGTGCCGTCGCTGGTGCGGGCAGCCGAGGCGCTGCGTCGACGCGAGATTCCCGCCACCGGCGAGATGCTGCCCGTTATCGGCCTTGGCACTTCGCGGACACATGACATAGGCCTGGATGATCCCGAGATGACGCGGCTGCTCGAGGTGCTGCGCGTGCTGCTCGATGGCCGCGCATCGCTGATCGATACCGCGCCGAGCTACGGCAATGCCGAGCGCGTCGTCGGTGAGCTGGTCGAGCGCCACGGCCAGCGCGACAAGGTCTTCATCGCCAGCAAGGTGTCCTCCAGCGGTCGCGAACGCGGCATGGCGCAGATTGAAGCGAGCTTCAAGGCGCTGCAGACCGACACCATCGACCTGATCCAGGTGCACAACCTGCAGGACACCCGCACCCAGCTCGGCCTGCTGCGCGAACTCAAGCAGGAGGGGCGGGTGCGCTACATCGGCGTGACCCATTATCTGGAGTCGGCCCACGACCGCCTGCTGGAGACGCTGAAGCAGGAGAAGGTCGACTTCGTGCAGTTCAACTATTCGGTGGGCGAGCGCAACGCCGAGAAGCAGCTGCTGCCGTACTGCGCCGACCACGGCATCGCCACGCTGATCAACCGGCCGTTTACCCGTGGCAACCTGCTGTCCAGGGTCAAGGACAAGCCGCTGCCGGCCTGGGCGGTGGAGATCGATGCCAGCTCCTGGGCGCAGCTGCTGCTCAAGTTCATCCTTGCCGAGCCGGCTGTAACTGCGGTCATACCGGCGACTTCCAACCCGCGCTACATGGCCGACAACCTGCTCGCCGGCCAGGGGCGGCTGCCGGATGCGCGACAGCGGCAGATGATCGTCGACGCCTTCCGCTGAGCGCCGAATGCCGACTTCGCTAGCCGCTCGCGGGGCCGCTCTGATCAATGCCCGCCCCGGGGAACTGCGTGCCGCGCTGGCCGGGTTCAGCCTGTTCTTCTGCCTGTTCTCTGGCTACTTCATGCTGCGGCCGATTCGCGAGTCTATGGGCATTCAGGGCGGCGTCGAGAACCTGCAGTGGCTGTTTACCGCGACCTTCATCGCCATGCTGGTGGCGGTGCCACTGTTCGCCTGGCTCAACTCGCGGGTCGCGCGCATCCATTACATCGACTGGGTGTACGGCTTTTTCTGCGTCAACCTGCTCGTGTTCGCGGGGCTGTTCTTCCTGCTCGGAGACAGCGTCTGGCTGGCGCGGGTGTTCTACGTGTGGATCTCGGTCTACAACCTGTTCGTGGTCTCGGTCGCCTGGAGCCTGATGGCCGATGTGTTCGACGCGCCACAGGCGCGCCGGCTGTTCGCCTTCATCGCTGCTGGTGCCAGTGTGGGCGGTCTGGTCGGACCGGCGACGAGCGCGCTGTTGGTCGGCGTGCTCGGTCAGTTCGGGCTGATGCTGCTGGCGGCGCTTTTGCTGGTCGCCGCGGTCGCGCTCAAGCACTACCTGATGGTCTGGCGCGAGGAACGGGGTGCCGGCCGTCCCGGCGCCGAACATGCCGAAAGTCCACGGCGACCGGTAGCGGGCAATCCATTCAGTGGCCTGACGCGGGTGCTGGGCTCGGGCTATCTGCTCGGCATCGCGGCGTTCGTGCTGCTGCTGACGTCCGCCAGCACCTTTCTCTACTTCGAACAGGCAAGGCTGGTCGCCGAGCTGTTTCCGGATCGTGCCGAGCAGGTGCGGGTGTTCGGTGCGATCGATTTTGTGGTGCAGGCGGGGGCGCTGTTATCTCAGCTGTTCATCACCGGTCGGATCGCCCAGCGCTTGGGTGTTCGCGTGCTGCTCGCCGCGGTGCCGGCACTAGTTTGCGTGGGCTTCATCGGCCTGGCCCTGGCGCCGACCTTTGTCGTGCTGGCCGCCGTGATGATCGTGCGTCGCGTCGGCGAATACGCCTTCGTCCGCCCGGGCCGCGAGATGCTCTTCGCGCCACTGGATGCCGAGAGCAAGTACAAGGCGAAGAACTTCATCGACACCGTGGTCTATCGCGGCGGCGATGCCCTGAGCGGCTGGGCCAAGAGCCTGCTCGACAGTCTCGGTCAGGGCGTCTGGCTGATCGCCCTGGTCGGCGCCGTGTGCGCGGCGGTCTGGGGCTTGGTGGGCTGGTTTATCGGCGGACGGGCCGACCGCGCTGGCGCCAAGCCGGATGAGCCGCCTCGGTCGGCAACCGGACGAAGCAGCTGAACCTCGCCGACGCACACGCCTCGAACTCTAGTAGGTACGTCATCTATCAGGAGTAGTCGTATGCAAGTGCAGGTCAATAGCAACCACATCCCTGGCAGCGTCGAGCTGCACGAGTGGGTCGGTACGACCGTTGAGGATCGGCTCGAGCGTTTCGACGACTTCCTCACCCGAGTGGAAGTCCATGTCAGCGATGAAAACGCGCAGAAGGCCGGCGCCGATGACAAGCGTTGCCAGATCGAGGCGCGGCCCAAGGGGCATCAGGCGGTGTCGGTGACGCACAAGGCCGAGTCGCTGCAGCTGGCGGTCGATGGCGCGGCGGACAAGATGCAGCACGCGCTGGAGCATCTGATGGGCAAGCTGGACACCCGCGTACTGTCCAGCGGCGAGTTGAATGATCCGCTGCTCGACGAGCAGCCTCAGGCCGTCAAGGATGCGATGCTCGAAGAGGAATTCCTGGAAAAGCAGGACGAGCTCGACAAGTGACCCCGTCGCCCCGGCCGCGTGCCGGGGCGTTTCCACCCCCTTCATCCTCTTTCTATCCCCCTGCTGCCAGGCATGCGCCTTGGCGGCCGGGCCCGTGTATCCGGTAGCCAGATGCAGATCATCCTCGTGCGGCACGGTAGACCCGACCACGGCGCAGCGCGCTGGAGCACGCCGGTTGGCATGAAAACCTGGGTCGAGCGCTACAACGCTGCGGAGGTCGTCGCCGCCGAGCGCCCGGACAGTCTGGTCGCGCTGGCAGGCTCGGTTGGCATCGTGGTCTGCAGCTCCCTGCAGCGCTGCATCGAATCGCGCTCGCATCTTGAATGCGACTGCTGTGAACTACCTGATCCGCTGTTCGCCGAGCCGCACCTGCCGTATCCCGAGTGGGGACTGCCGCTGTTGCCGTCGCGCTTCTGGCGCCTGGCGTTTCGCACCGCCTGGTTTCTCGGCTTCGCCAGCCATACCGAGCACATCCGCGAATCCACCAGGCGTGCCAGCGCAGCGGCCGATCGGTTGATCGAGCTGGCCGAGGCCAATGAAAGCGTGTTGCTGATGGGGCACAAGATCATGAATGCGCTGATCGCCCGGCAACTTCGTCAGCGCGGCTGGCGTGGCCCCGCTCTGCCGCTGCTCACCGGCTACTGGCAGCCGAGTCGCTACAGCAAGGGCTGAAAGCCAAGCTAGAGCACTCCGTACAGCATGCGTTCCGCCTCCCTTCGGTCATTCGGCAACCGCTTTGGCTTGCCAGATGAAACGTTTCAGCTACCTTGATCAGGAGTCATAACAACAAAGGGAACCCCCATGACCCGTTTGCAGCTTCTCCTCGGCCTGGGCATCTGCCTGGCCACTCCTGCCATGGCCTGGGAACAGGTGCTGATCGACCACGACAAGCCGGCGAAGAACTGGCGCATCACCAGCGAAGAGCTGGGCATCGACGCGTCGACGCCATTCTCGGTCAGCATGCGTACCTTGCATGGCGGCCGGCAGGAAGGCGTCAGCCTGATCGAGATCGACAACGGCAGCATGCGCATGACCGTCGTGCCCACGCGCGGCATGAACGTGCTGGAAGCGGTGGCCGGCGATGTACGCCTGGGCTGGGATTCGCCGGTGGATGAAGTGGTCAACCCCGCCTTTATCGAGCTCAACGGGCGCGGCGGGCTGGGCTGGCTCGAGGGCTTCAATGAACTGGTCACCCGTTGCGGCTTCGAGTGGGTCGGCCACCCCGGCGAAGACAATGGCGAACTGCTCACGCTGCATGGCCGTGCGGCGAACATTCCGGCCTCGCGGGTGGTGCTGCAGATCGACGAGAAGCCGCCCTATGCCATTCGCTTGCGTGGCGAGCTGCAGGAGAAGGCCTTCAAGAAACTCGAGTTCGCAATCCTCACCGAGCTCAGCACAGAGCCCGGCCGCACCGGATTCTCGTTGCACGACACGCTGACCAATCAGGGCGACTACGCCAAGGAATATCAGGTGTTGTACCACACCAATTTCGGCACGCCGCTGCTGGAGGAGGGCGCGCGCTTCGTGGCGCCGGTCAAGCAGGTCTCACCGTTCAACCCCCGCGCGGCGAAGGAGCTGAGCGACTGGCAGCGCTATCGCGGCCCAACCAGGGACTACGACGAGACGGTGTTCAACGTGGTGCCCTATGCGGACGAGCAGGGCCAGACCCTGACCATGCTGCACAACCGCGCCGGCAATCTCGGCGTCAGTGTCGGCTTCAATACTGCCGAGCTACCGGTGTTCTCGCTGTGGAAGAACACCGATACCGAGAAGCAGGGCTACGTGACCGGCCTCGAACCGGGTACCAGCTTTTCCTACAACCGCCGCTATCAACGGCCGTTGGGATTGGTGCCGAAGATTGAGCCAGGTGAGCAGAAGCATTTTCGCGTGCGTTACGAGCTGCTGGTCAATAGCGCCGCAGTCGACGCCGCGCGCAAACGGATCGAAGCGGTACAGGCCGGTCGCGACACTGAAATTCGTGACGAGCCGCTGGTTGACCTGTCGAAGGACTAATACGACAGCTGGACAGGTTTCGCGCGTTTTGGATCGTCGCAGCGATGCACTGTCGATACGGTGCATCGCTTGCTCAGGATGGCTCTATGTCGGGCCTTTAAGGACGACTGCGAGGCGCTCCTTGGGTCTGAAAGTTCCCCGGCTCCTGCAGCTATAGCAAAAGGCTTACAAGAGGCTGCGGCGTTCGACCCTTTTACCGTCCACGGCGTGTAATTAATCTACACCCACTCTGAAGCGCAGGACGCGCTCAGGATCAGGAAGATCGACCATCGCCAGGACGGCAATCGAAGGGAATTCGGAAAGGTCAGAAAAAACCCGCTTCGGCGGGTTTTTGCTTTCTGAGGAATTCATATGCCGCTGGTGCTGAGCGTCGACCGCGCCTATTTGCGACATTCAGAACTAGCACCGTTATTTTCCGATCATGGGGAAAGCAGTTGCGTCAGATATTACGGACGAAAAAAAGCCCCGCCGAAGCGGGGCTTTTTTGTATCAGGCGTCTTAGGAGACTTGAACCTGATCAGCCTGCATCCCTTTCTGGCCTTTGGTAGCCATGAAAGAGACCGCTTGGCCTTCGCTCAGGCTTTTGAAGCCTGTGCTTTCGATTGAACGATAATGAACGAACAGATCTTCGCTGCCATCGGTCGGCGTAATAAAGCCGAAACCTTTTTCATCGTTGAACCATTTGACTGTGCCATTTTGACGAGTAGACATGAGTATCTCCCAAGGTGTTTTAAGGCTGCAGCACTGAAGCATTCGGTGCCGAGACTGAGAAGCGAGAAGCAAAACGAACCGAGGAGATGAAACAGAGAAACATCATGCCGGGTGTCGAAGTGTTAATTGCGAAGCAGTGGGGGCGAATATACGTAGATTTAAATATATGTACAGCTTTTATTTGCAATTAAATAAATTGGCCTCTTTAAGTAAGCTCGCGAGCTCGAATATTTAGGGTTTAACTAGTTGTTAATTATCAATATTGTATGAGCCTATGGAGGCAAGAGAAATAATTCAACAAATGTTCCACGCTAATAATTTGTAGCGGGAGCATTGCTTGCCGACAAAGCAGCGGGGGTGCGTGGCCGCGCAAAGGCGGCCTTCTGTCCCGCCAGGCTGGTAAGCGCGACAGTGAAACGACACGTTCGTTTTAGCTATAGCGAAAGGCTTACAAGAATCCCGGTTTTTGGCTCTTCAGTGCCTGCGGCCTGATGATTAATCTATGCCCACTCTGAAGCGCAGGACGTGCTCAGGATCAGGATGATCGACCACCGCCAGGAAGGCAGCCGGAAGGATTCGGATAGGTCAGAAAGAACCCGCTTCGGCGGGTTTTTTGTTGCCCGCGCCATGCGCATCAAGCGCAGATCGTTGATTTTTAAGCGGCGGTGGATAGCCGGTCGGCAACATCAGGCTTCGTCGAGGAGGCCGCGGATCTTGATCAGCAGGTCTGCACCTTCGAACGGCTTGAGCACCAGCTCCATGCGCTCATCGACAAAGCCCTCGCGACTGGATGCGCTCTCCGCATAGCCGGTCATCAGCACCACCGGCAATGTCGGGCGCTCGCGGCGTGCCCATTCGGCCAGCTGGCGACCGGAAAGACGGGGTAGCCCGACATCGGTCAGCAGCAGGTCAATCGACGGGTCGGCCTCGAGCAGAGACTGGGCGGTTTCCACGTCTCCCGCCTGGCTGCAGCGGTAGCCGGCTTCGATCAGCGTCTCGGCGATCAGCATGCGCACGCTGGGCATGTCTTCCACCACCAGCACGTGCTCGTGGCCGACCAGCCGCATCGAACTATCCGGCGCTGCGGCGGGCGTCGCTGCCTGTTCGCCGTTGGCGGCGGGCAGCAGGAGGGTGACTTCGGTTCCGGCGCCGAGCGTGCTGCGAATGCTCGCATCGCCACCCGACTGCAGGGCAAACCCGTAGATGCTCGATAGCCCCAGCCCTGTGCCGCGGCCCTGCGGCTTGGTGGTGAAGAAGGGATCGAAGACCTTGTCCAGCACGCCGGGCTCGATACCCGTTCCGTCATCGCTCACGCACAGACCGATGTAGCGCCCTGGCGCGAGTTCCGCCTTCTGGCCGCCATCCGAAGGGAACGTACTGATGCGGATATGCCCGCCTTCGGGCAACGCATCGCGGGCGTTGATCACCAGATTGAGCAGGGCGCTCTCGAACTGGCTGACGTCCACGCGCGCCACCGCAGGCTCGGCGGTGAAGTCGAAGGTCAGCGTGATGCGTTCGCCGATGGTGCGCCGCAGAAGGTCTTGCAGCGAGCGGATGCGTTCGTTGATATCCAGCGCCCGCGCATCCAGCGGCTGTTTGCGAGCGAATGCCAGCAGGCGATTGGTCAGCGACGCTGCACTGCGCGCCGAGCTGAGCGAGGCATCGGCAAAGCGCAGCACGCTGTCGGCGCGGCCTTCGATGATGCGCTGCTTCATCAGCTCGATGCCGGTGATGATGCCGGTGAGCAGGTTGTTGAAGTCGTGGGCGATACCGCCAGTGAGTTTGCCCAGGGCGTCCATCTTCTGCGCCTGCAGCAGCTGCTCTTCGGTGCGCGCTCGCTCGGCGACCTCGTGGGCGAGCTGACTGGTGGTAGTCGCGATTTCCTGGCGCTGTGCGCGTTCACGCAGACGCTGTTCGGTTACGTCCTCAACGAACACCAAGCCCAGGCCCTGTGCGCGGTACGGGGAAATCTGCCACTCGGTCTCGCGGGTCTCGCCGTTGACCTGCATTTGCAGCGGCGTATGCCAGCGCTCGCCGGCCTGAAGATGTGCGCTCAGCTCGGCGAGAATCGTCTCCTGCCCGGCGGCAACGCTTTGCGACAGGGGCGAAGCCGGGCTGGCACCGCCAATCAGCAGTTCGAACGCGTGATTGCACTCGTGCAGCTGCAACTCAGCGTCGAGCACCGCGATGGGCGCGGCGACATGGAAGAAGATTTCCCGGAAGCGCGCCTCGCTGTCACGCAGTGCGCGCTCGGTATCGCGCACCCGCAGCAGGGTGCGCAGCGTCGCCAGCAGCACGTCGGGATCGACCGGGTGGATCAGGTAGGCATCGCCGCCGGCATCGAGGCCGGTGATGATGTCGTTGGTCTCGATGGAGGCGGCAGACACGTGAATCAGCGGCAGCAGGGCGGTGTTCGCATCGGCGCGCAGCTGGCGGGCGATGTCGAAGCCGCTCATGTCCGGCAGGTTGACGTCGAGGATCAGCGCATCCGGCGCGGCGTTGGCCACCAGTTCCAGGCCTTCGCTGCCGGTGCCGGCCTCCAGCACCTGATAGCCATGGCGTTCCAGTACCCGGCGCATCGCATAGCGCGTCGGCGCGTTGTCGTCGACGATCAACAGACGGCTGTCACGCTCCATCGGAAGGCTCCGTATCAATCGCCAGAGGCAGGACTACATAGAACTCCGAGCCCTTGCCTGGTTCGCTTTCCACACCGACACGGCCGCCGAGCAGTTCGGCGAAACGCTTGCACAACGCCAGGCCGAGGCCGGTGCCGCGCAGGCGCTTTTGCAGCGGCGAGTCGACCTGGGCGAAGTCTTCGAAAAGCCGGTCGTGCAGCTCGGGGGCGATGCCGATACCGGTGTCGCTGACGGCGAAGCGGACCTGCTGCGGGTTTTCCATCCGGGCCGACACGCGCACCACCCCCTGAGGCGTGAACTTCACCGCGTTGGAGATGAAGTTGCGCAGGATCTGCGCCAGCTTCTTGTCATCGGTATAGAGCCGCGGAATGCCTTCGGGCTCTTCGAAGATGAGGTCGATCGGCGAGCCCTCGACTATGGGGCGGAACATGCCGCGCAACGCCGAGAACAGGTCGAGCATATCGAACCAGGCCGGGGATATGCTGACGCGGCCGGCTTCGATCTTGGCCAGGTCGAGCAGATCATCGACCATCTCGCTCAGCTCGCTGGCGGCCGAGCTGACGAAACGCACCTGCGTGTGCTGTTCCGGGCTCAACGGGCCGTCCAGTTCGTCGCTGAGCAGGCGGGTGATGCTGAGGATCGAGCCCAGCGGCGTACGGAACTCGTGGCTCATGTACGACAGAAAGCGACTCTTCAGGTCCGAGGCCTGGCGCAGCTGCTCGGCCTGGGTGTCCAGCTCGGCATACAGCGCCAGTACACCCTGATTGGTTTCTTCCAGTTCGGCGCGCAGCGATTCATTCGCCCGGCGCAGCTGTTCGAGCTGGCCGGCGTCGCCGGTCTCGGGGGACGTCGGATCAGCCACGGGGAGCCTCCAGGTTGAGTGCCAGCACGGTCACGTCGTCGCGACCGCGGCAGAAGTCGCGATGCAACAGTGCGGCGATGATGGCCGGGTGACGGTGAACGAGACCGGGGTAGTCGCGCAGATTCCAGCGTGTTTGCAGACCATCGCTGTAGAGCACCAGGAGCCGCGCCTCGCCCAGCGGGTAGTCGAAGACATGCGCCTTGCGAAAGCGCACGCCGACGATGCCGGGATGCGAGGCCAGGCCACGTGAGCCCTCGCTAGCGATCAGGCTGGCGCCGATATTGCCAATGCCGGCGAAATCCAGCGTCTGACGCTGGCCGTCGAAGTGCGCGATGGCTGCGGCGCCGCCACGAGTGCCGTTCATCGCCTGGTGCATATTGCTGAACAGGGCGAAGGGGGAATCCAGTGGGGATTCTGCAAACGCCACCGCACCTGCCAGCGCGGCCTGCTGGGCAAGCTCGCCATGGCCGATGCCATCGATGACCAGGGCACTGCAGCGCTGCCCGTCGAAGGCCAGCTGCCAGGCGTCGCCACAGGCTGTTTCGCCTGGATAGGGATGCTGGCTGACGCCATAGCGCCACGGCGGCGGCTGCACGCCGCGAGGGAACAGCTGCGCCAGCACCACCGAGCCGCGGGCGTCGGAATAGGCGTCGAACACCTGGGCCTGACGCGCCAGCGCGCCGAGCCCGATGCCCTGGGTGCCGCGGGTGGAAAAGCCGTCGGTCAGGCATTGATCGAGGTCGAAGCCCGGTCCGCGGTCGATCGCGATGATTTCGACGCCGCGCCCCTCTCGTCCAGAAATTACGCGCAGGTGCAGTTCGCCGCGCCCGGCGTGCTTGAGCAGGTTACTGCCCAGCTCGGTGGCGAGCAGGGCGACGCGCCCGGCATCGTTGGTGTCGAAGTCGTGCTGTTCGGCCAGCCGCTGGGCGACCCGGCGGGCGTGGCCGATCTGGCTGTTGTCTTCGATCAGCAGGACTTGGGTGACGCTTCCCTGAACGTTCATGTCCACCGCGTGATGGTGATTCGGGTGCCCGCGCCGACCGTGCTGTCGAGTTCGAACTCGTCAACCAGCCGCTTGGCGCCGGTCAGCCCCAGGCCGAGGCCGCTACCGGACGTCCAGCCGTCGGTCATGGCCAGCTTGATGTCGGCGATGCCCGGGCCTTCGTCGCGGAAGGTCAGGCGCACGCCGACCCGCGTGCCGTCCTCGATCAGCTGCCAATCCATGTCGCCACCGCCGCCGTAGACCACGGTGTTGCGCGCCAGCTCGCTGACCGCCGTGACCAGCTTGGTCTGGTCGATCAGGCGCATGGCGCATTCCTGGGTCAGCTTGCGCACGGTCTGCCGCGCCAGCACGACATCCTGTTCGAGGCGCACCGGCTGGCTGCCGCTGCTGCGCACGATCATTGCGCGGCCACGCGGGCGCGCAGCAGCTGCATGCCGCGCTCGACGTTCAATGCGGTGCTGACACCAGGGAGGTCGAGACCGAGTTCGACCAGGGTGATGGCCACGGCGGGCTGCATGCCGACCACTACGGTCTCGGCGTCCATGATCCGTGACAGGCCGGAGATGGTGCCGATCATGCGGCCGATGAAGGAGTCGACCATGTCCAGTGCGGAGATATCGATCAGCACGGCCTTTGCCGACGTCGCGCTGATGCGTTCGGCCAGGTCGTCCTGCAGGGTCATCGCCAGTTGGTCGTGCATGTCGACCTGGATGGTGACGAGCAGAAACTCGCCCATCCGCAGAATGGGTATGCGATCCATTAGACGGCCTTCGTCACGGTGAGGCCGGAACGGCGCAGGGCCAGGGCCAGGGCGTCGGCCAGGCTGGCCTTGGTGACGATGCCTTGCAGGTCCAGGCCCAGGTGCACGATGGTCTGCGCGATCTGTGGACGCACGCCGCTGATGATGCAGTCGGCACCCATCAGGCGAATCGCGGTGACCGTCTTCAGCAGATGCTGGGCAACCAGGGTGTCGACCGTCGGCACACCGGTGATATCGATGATGGCGATTTCCGAACCGGTATCGACGATGCGCTGCAGCAGCGACTCCATCACCACCTGGGTGCGCTGCGAGTCGAGGGTGCCGATCATCGGCAGGGCGAGCACGCCGTCCCACAGTTTGACCACCGGAGTCGACAGCTCCAGCAGCTCTTCCTGCTGACGCTTGATCACTTCTTCGCGGGACTTCTGGAAGGTACGCACGGTGTACAGCCCGAGGCTGTCGATCAGCTCGGATACCGCCCACAGCTGCTCGGCGAATACTGCCGGTTCGTTAGCGTATTCGCTCTGCAGCAGGGTCATCAACGGACGCTTGATGGCGAAGATGAAACCGGCGGTCTGTTGCGAATCCATGCCAAGAAGGGCGCGGCTGCGCGAGAGTTTTTCCAAGTACAGGCGCATGCTGTCCCAGGCCGGGCCGTTGATATCGGCCGAGCCGTCTGCCGTTCCGCTGATCAGCTGACGGATGAAGTCGACGGTCTGCTGGGCCAGTTCTTCGGGCTTGACGTTGTGATAGCCGCCCAGATTCTGCAGGTCGGACTTCCAGCTGCTGAGCAGTTCGGCCTGATTGCGAGTGATGGTGTCGGTGGTACGTTGCAGCAGGGCCGCCATAGGTCTAGCTCCGGATTTGATTTGATCGTCCATGTTCACCATGGCGCATTAGCAAGAGTAGATATCCACCTTGCTGCGATGTTCCGCGCAGCCGGCCGCAGTCGCCTGCTTTCGGGAAATTCCCGACGGAAAAGCTGGGAGATACTAGCAAATGGATATTAGCCAGGCGTGAGATTCGTTGCGCTCGATTCGCGCCTCAGCCAGGCGCCACGGCGTCGATCTGTTCGATCAGCCATTGCAGCGCCGAGTCGTTCTGTCGCTGTGCGACGCTGACGATATCCAGCGCGAAGGTGCCGAGATCGAACGGCAGATCGAAGGTTTGCAGGGGTAGCAGCGTGGCGAAATAGCGCGCCAACTGGGTCGGCAGTACGGCAGCGAGGTCGCTGCTGGCGACGATATGCGCGGCCTGCAGGTAGTTCGGCGTGGTGTAGACAACCTTGCGTTCAAGCCCTTCGGCTTCCAGCCACTGGTCGACCATGCCGCGGGTCTGGCCACCATGCACCCACAGGTGGCGCAGGCGCAGAAAGGCATCCAGATCCAGCCCCGCCGTCAGCAGCGGGTGGTCGCGCCGCACCGCCACCTGCAGCGTCTCGCTGGCCCAGCGACGTACGTGAAAGCGTGACGGCACCTCGAGAAAGCGCCCGAGCACCAGGTCGACCTCGCCGTTGTCCAGCGCTTCGACCGGCAGCGTCGGCGTCAGGTGCTGGATCGCCAGCTGGATGCCGGGTGCGTGCTCGGCCAGGCGCCGCATCAGCGCGGGCATGCAGATCAGCTCCACATAGTCGGTCACGGCGATGCGGAAACGCTGGTGGCTGCGCGCCGGATCGAAGGCTTCGCCGGCAATCAGGCTGTGCTCGATCTGCTGCAGCGCGTGGCGGATCGGAGCTTCCAGTGCCAGCGCCCTGGGTGTCGGCTGCATGGCTCGGCCGGCACGCACCAGCAACGGGTCGTCGAGTAGTTCGCGCAAGCGGGCCAGGGCATTGCTGACCGCCGGCTGGCTTAACGACAGGCGCTCGGCGGCACGCGAGACGTTGCGCTCGCGCAGCAGGGCATCCAGCACGCGGAGCAGGTTGAGGTCGAAGTTGTAGGTATTCATTCGATGAATCCGAAACATCACAAGACTAAATTTCAAAAATAGTAGCGTCTTCGTCTATGGTTGGTCTCCAGTTTTTCCAGCCTTGCAACGAGGACATCTGCAATGAGCCATGACCGCTTCGATATCCAGACCGCCGCCGTGATCGGCGCGGGCACCATGGGCCGCGGTATCGTCATGAGCCTGGCCAACGCCGGCGTGCAGGTGCGCTGGCTGGACAACAATCCCGAGATGCTGGAGCAGGCGCTGAACGTGGTGGCTGACACCTACGCGCACAATGTGCGCCAGGGCCGGATCGACGAGACTCAGGCGCAGGCGCGCCGGGCCTGCATCAGCAAGGCGGCCGATTACCAGGCGCTGGCCGATGTGGATCTGGTGATCGAAGCGGTCTACGAAAACCTCGAGCTCAAGCAGAACATCTTCCGCGAGCTGGACGGCATCGTGAAGGCGAGCGGCATCCTTGCCAGCAATACCTCCGCGCTGGATATCGACGCCATCGCCGCAGTCACTGGCCGCCCCGAGCAGGTTGTGGGTCTGCATTTCTTCAGCCCGGCGCACATCATGAAACTGCTGGAGATCGTCCGCGGCGCGAAGACTTCCAAAGTGGTGCTCGAAGCATCCACCGAACTGGGCAAGCGCATGGGCAAGGTCAGCGTGGTCGCCGGCAACTGCCCGGGCTTCATCGGCAACCGCATGCTCGCCACCTACGTGCGCGAGGCGCGGATGATGCTGCTCGAAGGCGCCTATCCCCATCAGGTGGACGCCGCGCTGCAGGGCTTCGGTTTCGCCATGGGCCCGTTCCGCATGTACGACGTGGTCGGCATCGATCTGGAGTGGCGCGCCCGTGAACTGTCCGGCAAGGGCCAGGATGAGCCTGAGGTGCAGGTCGACAATCGTCTCTGCGAGCTGGGCCGCTTCGGGCAGAAATCGCGCATGGGCTACTACCGCTACGCCGAGGGCAGCCGTCAGGCCGAGCACGATCCGGAAGTGGATGCCCTGGTGCAGCGCGAGTCCGAGCGGCTCGGCTATGAGCGTCGTGAGATTGGCAGTGAGGAAATCCTCGAGCGCTGCCTGCTGGCACTCGTCAACGAAGGCGCGAAGATCCTCGAGGAAGGCATGGCCGAGTCCAGCGCCGATATCGACACCGTCTACCTCTACGGTTACGGCTTTCCTGCCGAAGTCGGTGGGCCGATGACCTGGGCCGATCGTCAGGGCCTGCCGGCCATTCGTGATCGCCTGAACGCCCTGGCTGAGCAGTACGGCGAGCACTGGAAGCCTGCCGAGCTGATCGACAGCCTGGCGACGCTCGGCGGCCGCTTCGTCGATTACAAGAAGGAGGCTTGAGCATGGAATACAAGGCTCCCCTGCGTGACATGCGCTTCGTGTTGCACGAGCTGTTCGACGCCACCGGCCATTGCGAGCTGCTCGGCAACGGCCTGGACCGCGAGCTGATCGACGGCGTGCTGGAAGAAGCGGCGCGCTACACCGGCGGCGAGATCGCGCCGCTCAATCGCAACAGCGACGAAGAAGGCGTGACCCTGGAAAACGGTGAGGTCCGCACGCCGCAGGGTTTTGTCGAGGCGTACAAACAGTACGTCGACAACGGTTGGGCGAGCATGACCGGGCCGACCGAATACGGTGGCCAGGGCTTCCCACAGCTGGTGGCCTGCAACTTCCACGAGATGCTGATGGGCGCTTCACTGTCCTTCCGCATCTATTCCGGCCTGACCGAAGGTGCGGTGCTCGCGCTGTACAAGCACGGCAGCGACGAGTTGAAAGATGCCTATCTGGAGAAGCTGGTCAGCGGCAGCTGGAGCGGCACCATGTGCCTGACCGAACCGCAGGCCGGCACCGATCTGGCGCTGTTGCGCACCCGCGCCGAACCCCAGGCGGACGGCAGCTACAAGGTCAGCGGCAGCAAGATCTTCATCTCCGGTGGTGAGCACGACATGAGCGAGAACATCGTGCACCTGGTGCTGGCGCGCCTGCCGGATGCGCCGGCCGGGGTGAAAGGCATCAGCCTGCTCTTGGTGCCCAAGTTCATCGCCAATGCCGACGGCACGCCGGGCGAGCGCAACGCGCTGAGCTGCGGCGCCATCGAGCACAAGATGGGCATCAAGGGCGCGGCGACCTGCGTGATGAACTTCGACGGCGCCACCGGCTGGATCGTCGGCGAGCCCAATCAGGGCCTGGCGTGCATGTTCACCATGATGAACGACGCGCGCTTCCAGGTCGGTCTGCAGGGCCTGGGCATCGCCGAGCAGGCCTATCAGGGCTCGCTGGCCTATGCACGTGAGCGGCTGCAGTCGCGCGGTCTGGCCGGTGTTCAGCATCCGGACAAGGTGGCTGATCCGATCATTGTTCACCCGGACGTGCGGCGCATGCTGCTGACGCAGAAGACACTGGTCGAAGGCAGCCGGATGTTGGCGGCGTATTGCGCCCGGCAGCTGGACCTTGAACATGGCCATCCCGAACCGAGCTACCGCAAGGCCGCAAGCAAGCGCGCGGCGCTGCTGATTCCTATCGTCAAAGCCTTCTTCACTGACATGGGCCAGGAGGTCGCGAGCCTCGGCGTGCAGGTCTACGGCGGCCACGGTTATATCCGCGAGTGGGGCATGGAGCAGCTGATGCGCGACAGCCGCATCACTCAGCTGTACGAGGGCACCAACGGCATCCAGGCGCTCGACTACATCCGCCGCAAGTTGCTCGGCGATGGCGGCACTGAACTGTCAGCGCTGCAGGCCGAGTTCAGCGAGATTTGCGACCAGCAGGTTGACCGGCCAGCACTGCACGACATGGCCAGCAAGGTGCAGACACGTATCGGCGAATGGCGCGAGCTGACTGCCGAGATCATTGCTGCCACCGGGCGTGATCCGCAGGAGATTGGCGCGGTGTCGGTGGATTTCCTCCAGTACTCCGCCTATGTCTTGTTGGCCGGGTTGTGGCTGCAGGCCGCGGCGCGCGCGCAGGATGCGTTGGAGCAGGGTGCGGGTGAAGAGGCGTTCTATCAGGCCAAGCTGGCAAGTGCAGATTTCTACCTGCGTCGTGTACTGCCGCGGGCCAGTTCGCATCGGGAAGCGATTCAGGGTGGGGCCGAATGTTTGATGGCGCTGCCGGAGACGGATTTTGCGTTTTGAGTGAGGCTGACCCGCGCGGGGCTCGCAGTAGATCAAAGTCGGTTTACTGGCGATGCCTAGTTTTGTCCGAGGCCATTCCTTGCTCCCTTCACCCCTAAGCCGGGCGCCCCAGCCCTCTCCGCAGTGGGGAGAAGGATTGACGAGTGACGGTAGGACTCGGTGTTGGGCTACAACACAGAACTACCCCCTCTCCCTCCGGGAGAGGGCTGGGGTGAGGGCGCTTTTTTCACGTTGACTGCCTTTGCCAAAGCCGAATAAAAAACAGTCAGGAGGCAGCATGCATCCGTTCAGCTTTGCCACAACCGCGCAATTGATCTGTGAGCCCGGCTCTTCTCGCCGTTTGGCTAGCCTCTGCAAGGAGCGCGGGGCGCGTTCCGTATTGGTCGTCACCGATCCGGGTATTACCCGTTTCGGCTTGCTCAATGAGGTCTTGCCTGGCTTCGAGGCGGAAGGGCTGCAGGTCGCTGTGTACGATCAGGTCATCGCCGATCCGCCAGAAAATATCGTAATGGCTGCGGTCGAGCAGGCTAAAGCGTGCGGTGCCGATCTCATCATCGGCTTCGGCGGCGGCAGCTCGATGGACGTCGCCAAGCTGGTCGCCTTGCTGGCGCATCCTGACTGCGGCCAATCACTGCAGGACATCTACGGCGTCGGCAATGCCAAGGGCCAGCGCCTGCCGCTTATTCAGGTGCCGACCACCGCCGGCACCGGCTCGGAAGTCACGCAGATCGCCATCATCACCACTGGCGAAACCACCAAGATGGGCGTGGTCTCGACTCTGCTGCTGCCCGATCTGGCATTGCTCGATGCCGATCTCACCCTTGGCCTGCCGCCTGCAGTCACCGCAGCGACTGGCATCGACGCCATGGTGCATGCCATCGAGGCATACACCAGCGCATTGAAAAAGAATCCGATGTCGGACCTGCTGGCCCGTGAAGCCCTGCGTCTATTGGCGGCCAACCTCGACGAGGCGGTGCACAACGGCAGCAATCGCGAGGCGCGCCAAGCCATGCTGCTCGGCGCGTGTCTGGCCGGGCAGGCGTTCGCCAATGCGCCGGTGGCGGCGGTGCATGCCTTGGCCTATCCGCTGGGTGGCAATTTCCATATCCCGCACGGGCTGTCAAACGCGCTGGTGTTGCCGCAGGTGCTGCGCTTCAACGTCAGCGCGGCGACCACGCATTACGGCGAGCTGGCGCCGATCATCCTCGGCGATCGGCTGCGCACGGAGGACCCATCGACCTACGCCGAACAGCTGATCGAGGAATTCGAGCAAATGAGCGCGCGCGTTGGCCTGCCGACGCGGCTGCGCGATGCCGGCGTGCCGGAGGAGATGCTGCCGCAGCTGGCCAAGGAGGCCATGCTGCAGCAGCGCCTGCTGGTCAACAACCCGCGCGAAGTCACCGAAGCCGATGCGCTGGCGATCTATCAGGCGGCGTATTGAGCGCCTTTTTACTACTTCACGCGGAAACCACCCATGCCTGAGCAACCCAAGCACCTGCGCCACGATTACCGGCATTTCCAGCCGATCACCACGCGCTGGCACGACAACGATATCTATGGCCACGTGAACAACGTCGTCTATTACGGTTTCTTCGACACCGCGGTGAACAACTATCTGATCCAGCAGGGCGGGCTGGATATCCAGGGCGGTGAGATCGTCGGTTTCGTGGTCAGCTCCGCCTGCGACTACTTTGCGTCGATCGCTTATCCGGACGTCATCGAGGTCGGCCTGCGGGTGGCCAGGCTGGGCAACTCGTCGGTGCAATACGAGCTGGCTATCTTCCGCGAGGGTGAGCAGGAGGCCTGCGCCGCGGGCCGCTTCGTGCATGTCTTCGTCGAACGCGCAAGCAACCGTCCCACCGCCATTCCCGGGCGCTTGCGCGCCGCGCTGGAAGCCTTGAGCTAACCCGCTCGGCGCATACAGCAGAAGCCGTAAAAACGAGATCGCCCGGAACGGCTGAGCCGGTCCGGGCGATGCGGTGGTGCTGCGAGACGGCAATGCCTGCCGTCTGCGGCCCTCAGTGATGCTTGTGTTTGTGCTTGTAATGACCTTTGGCTTTGCCTGGATGGCCGTAGTAGCGGCGATCATCCCGGTAGCGACGGTCACGCCGGTAGTCATCATCATCGTCGCCGTAGGCATTGCCGATCGCGCCGCCAGCGCCGCCGCCCACGGCTGCGCCGATCAGCCCACCCGTGCTGCCACCGACCTGCTGGCCGATGACATTACCGCCTGCCGCGCCGAGGCCACCACCAATGGCCGCTTCGGTACGGCTGCGTTTGTCCGCACCGACCATGCCGCCGGCCGCGCCGCCAACGCCGGCACCAATGGTGGCGCCGGTCGAGCCCCCCAGGTGTTCTCCCACCACAGAACCCAATGCACCGCCGAGCGCGCCGCCGACGGCGGCTTCGGTGTTGCTGCCGGCGAAGGCTGCAGCGCTGAGCAGGCTGGTGGACAACAGGAAAATCGAGGCGTACTTCATGGAGTGATCCCGTATGTGGATTGCGCCGCGATCCTCACGCGCCGCTGCGCTTGCGGCAAGAGCGATCCGATGAAATGCGTGATCCGGTTGGCGTTTGCTAACTATTTGATTTTGCTTAGGAACAAGAGGTGTTTCGAGTGGTCTTAGCTCGCTTGTGGGGCCTGCGCGCAGGGCCTTTACCCGCTCGGAATCAGCATCAGCCTTGCGCGCGCACCGCTGCGGCAGGGCTGTAGATCCGCGGCGGGCTGTGCTGTGGCAGGTGGATGAGGTTGAGGTTATGTCGCTGCGCCCACTGGGCGGCCAGGCCGGTGGGTGAAGACAGGCTCACCAGCGCTGGAATCCCGGCCCGCTGCACTTTCTGCACCAGCTCCAGGCTGCAGCGGCTGGTGACGATCGCCAGGCCACCGGTCGCTGCACAGCCGGAGCGGGCCATGGCACCGATCAGCTTGTCCAGCGCGTTATGCCGCCCGATATCCTCGCGGCCCAGGCGGATCTCGCCGTTGGCGTCCATGAACAATGCGGCGTGCACCGCCCCGCAGTCGCGCCCCAGCGGTTGAAACGCTTCGATTCGTTGACGCAGGTCCTGCAACCAGTGCGAGGGCGGCAGTGGCGCTGCCGGCATGACGGGCAGGCGCGGCAGTGCCTGCTCCAGCGCTTCGACCCCGCAGAGCCCGCAGCTGCTGTTGCCGGGTAGCTGGCGGCGTTGCTGCTTGAGGCGCCAGAACGCGCGGCTGGCGATGTCCAATTCGGCGCGCCGCGCACTGCCGCTGCCGTGCAGGCGAATGTCGTAGATATCATCCAGCGACTCGACGAAGCCATTGGCCAGGCTGAAACCAACCACGAAATCTTCCAGATCGGCCGGCGAGATCATCATCACCGCCTGGCTCAGCCCGTTGTAGGCGATCGCCAGCGCGCACTCCTCGGCAAGATCGACTGCGCATTGCGCGACATCGTCGATCGGCTGGTAGCAGTAACGCTGGCTGGCGCCGGCAGGTGGTTGCGCAGCAGCGGCGACGCCGGCATTCAGGCGAGACGGGGCGTTCATCGGCGATTCGGTCCGGTTAGTCGCCTGCTTGGCAGGTTCGGTTGGTCAATTTCGGCGTCCATGGCCCCGATACTGGGTTGCTGTTCCTTGCCATAGCACGCTATGACTCATCGCAGCGCCTTGTCTCGGCCATTTACATCCGAACCTGCCTCAACCACTCACCGCACAGGCCACGAAGTCTGACGAGACCGGCGTTCTGCAACGCTGCAACTGCAGTGCATGCTCCGCCGGTGGATAGGGTTATGACCCCAGCCGGCTACGGACGATTCACCGCTGGTCGTTATCCGCCAGCATGTCGCGTACGCGCTTGGCCAGCGCATCGAGGTTGAACGGCTTGCTGATCATGTCCATGCCCGGTTCGAGGAAGTCCGCGCTGGCGGCCTGCTTGGCATAGCCGGTCATGAACAGCACCGGCAGATCGGGGCGATGCTGGCGCGCGACATCCGCCAGTTGCCGGCCGTTCATGCCGGGCAGTCCGACATCGGTGAACAGCATGTCGATGGTGGGCGTGCTCTCAAGCAGGCGGATCGCCGCATTGCCGTCGGCGGCTTCCAGCGTCTGATAGCCGAGCATCTGTAGCACGTCGATGACCAGCAGGCGCACCGCCGGATCATCCTCGACCACCAGGACGGTTTCGCCTTGCTGGGCCTGAAGCGGGCCGTCGTCTTCGCCGGCTGGCGCGACGCTGACGCCTTGGTCCTCGAATACGGGAAGGTACAGGCTGACCTGGGTGCCTTCGCCCGGTTCGCTGGCGATCTGGATATGGCCGCCGGCTTGCCGGGTGAAACCGTAGACCATGGAAAGGCCGAGCCCCGTGCCCTGGCCGATGGGTTTGGTGGTGAAGAACGGTTCGAAGACGCTGGCCAGCACCTTGGGGCTCATGCCGCAGCCACTGTCGGTCAGGCAGAGGATGACGTAGCGCCCGGCGGCCAGGTCGCCCACATCGCCTTGCCTGTACAGTTCGACATTGCGAGTTTCCAGCAGCAGGGTGCCGCCGTCAGCCATGGCGTCGCGGGCGTTGATGACCAGGTTGAGCAGCGCGCTTTCCAGCTGGTTTTCGTCGCTGGAAACCGGCCACAGACCTTGCTGCAACTGATTGCGGATGTGGATGTGGCTGCCCAGCGTGCGGCTGAGCAGGTCGTGCATCGACTCGATCAGCTGGTTCAGCTCGACACGCTTGAGATTCAGCGGCTGGCGCCGGGCGAAGGCGAGCAGGCGGTGGGTCAGGGCCGCGGCGCGATTGGCCGAGGTGACCGCGGCATCGATGAAGCGCTGGGTTTCGCCGTGGCGGCCGGACTGGATGTAGCGCTGGATCAGGTCCAGGCCGCCGATGATGCCGGTCAGCATGTTGTTGAAGTCGTGGGCGATGCCGCCGGTCAGCTGGCCGACTGCTTCCATCTTCTGCGCCTGACGCAGCGCTTCCTGTGCCTGCTCGCGGCTGGCCATTTCCTTGAGCAGGCGTTCGTAGACTTCCGCCAGTGCCTGGGTGCGCTCCTGAATACGGCTTTCCAGCGTCTCGTTGAGTTCGCGCAGAGCCTGTTCGGCGCGCCAGCGCTCGGTGACATCCAGTGCCATGACGAAGAAGCCGAGCACGTTGCCCTGGCCGTCGCGGCGCGGCAGGTAGTGCACCAGCATGCGTCGGGGCTGGCCGTCACGGTGCGGGCTATGGGCCTCGAAGGTCACGTCGCGGCCGGCGAGGGCGTCACGGATGCTTGCCTGGCGCTCGGCATAGCCGCGTTCACCGAGCACTTCGCGGGCGGTCTTGCCCACCAGCCATTCGGTCGAATGGCCGAACCAGTCGGAGTAGTAGCGATTGTTGAAGCGAAAACGTTCCTCGGCGTCGACGTAGCCGATGAGCACCGGCAGAGCGTCGGTGACCATCTTCAACTCGGCTTCGCTCTGGCGCAGGGCATCTTCGCTGGCCTGCTGTACGGTGATATTCATCACCGCGCCGGGGAAGCGCTGTGGCCAGCCCTGCTCATCGCAATGGCAGCGCCCGCGCGCCAGCGCCCAACGAGTGACGCCATCGTCGCTGCGCAGCCTGTAGCGCTCGTCGAGCGTACCGCGCTCGACGATGCAGCGCTCCAGCGCGGCGCGCAGGCGTGGCACGTCGTCGGGATGGACATGATCGAAAAAGGCTTCGCTGCTCAGGCCGTTCGGCCCGGACTGGGCCACCGGCAGGATGCGGGATAGCTCAGCCCCCGCCGGAATCTCGCTGGCCTGGATGGCCCAGTCCCAGATGCCGATCAGGTCGCTGGCCTCGAGTGCCAGTTGCAGGCGCTGTTCGCTGGCGCGATGCACCTCGGCGCTGAGCTTGTAGTGCAGGGCGGTCTGCGACAGGCGGGTTTCGGTGCGCACGCGTTCGCTGGTTTCGCTGAGGCACAGCAGCAGGCCGCCGATGCCGTGCGAGGCGTTGCGAATGGGGCTCAGGGCGAGGTCGAACCAGGCTTCCACCGGAGCGCCATCGCGTTCGATGACCAGTTGCTGATTGCGCAGTACCCGTGGCTCACCGCGGCGGGCAGTGTCGCAGGCCGGCTCCAGCAGGGCCCAGGTCGCGCCCCAGCGGTGGCAAGCGGGCTGGCCGAGTTCGGCCGGGTGGCGATCGCCGATCAGTGCGGCGTGGGCGTCGTTGTACAACTGCAGCGCCTGGTCGCCCCAGAGGATGCACATCGGCAGGGGCGCTTCGAGAATGGTGTCCAGCAGCAGCCGTAGCGAAGCCGGCCAGGCGTCAGGAGTTCCGAGCGCAGTCGCACCCCAGTCATGCCGGCGGATTCGCTCGCTCATCTCGCTGTGACTATGGGGCCAGAATTCGGCGCCTACTGCTGCCATGTTGCTTCCTATCGATCATCCGTGGGCGAACTACGAGCGGCAGGGCATGTGCTGCGCACCGCTGCGCTGTTTCGATGCGTGCCGGCCCGGGCTCGTCCTGAGCCGGTTCCCGCCGACGGCAACTGTTGCGTAGTGTAAAGCTTCCGGCTGCCCGAAGGCAGCGCCAGCCGTCACGCTGGACCGCCGTGCAGGCTGCGGATCAGGTCGAGGTAATCGTCAACCGCGGCGAATTCCTCGGTGTCCTTCGGTGCGCGGCGGCTGTCCGGCTCGCGCACCGCCAGCAGATGCGCGATGCCGAAGCGATGCGCACTGCGCAGGATCGGCAGGCTATCGTCGATGAACAGTGCGCGTGCGGGCTCGAACTCCAGATCCTGGCGCAGTGCGTGCCAGAACTGCGGCTCCTCCTTCGGATAGCCGTAGTCGTGGGAGCTGATCAGGCGGTCGAACCAGGGCGCCAGTTCGATCTTCTCCAGCTTCAGCGACAACGAGTCGCGGTGCGCATTGGTGATCAGCACCACGCGCTTGCCGGTCTGGCGCAACGCGGCGAGAAATTCGTCGGCATTTGGTCGAAGGGCGATCAGCTCGGCGATCTCGCGTTTCATGTCGCGGATCGGCAGGTTGAGTTCGCGGGTCCAGTAGTCCAGGCAATACCAGGTGAGTTTGCCGACGTGTTCGTTGAACAGTGGCGCCAGTTCCAGCTCGGCCATGGCGCGGCTGATGCCGTGCAGCTCGGCGTAACGTTGCGGCAGCAGTTCGAGCCAGAAATGATTGTCGAAGTGGAGATCCAGCAGCGTGCCGTCCATGTCGAGCAGGACGGTATCGATGTCGGACCAGGGCAGGTTGGCGGTCATGTGCGGGCTCGCGTCAGCGGTGTATGGACGGGACGGCGTCGGTCAGCTGGTCGTAAAGCACTCACGGCCAGCGCAAAAAGCCGGGTTATGATAGCCGCTCGCGTTTCCAGGAGTTTCCCATGCGCCAGAAACCCACCGTGCTAGCCCGTGAGATCGTCGCCAGCAGCCGACTGTTCCGTGTCGAGGAGCTGCAGCTGCGTTTTTCCAATGGTGTCGAGCGCACCTATGAACGCCTGGTCGGCAAGGGCAGCGGTTACGGCGCGGTGATGATCGTGGCGCTGGCCGATGCAGAGAACGCACTGCTGGTCGAGGAATATTGCGGCGGCACCGACACCTATGAGCTGTCGCTGCCCAAGGGCCTGATCGAGCCGGGTGAAGACGTGCTCGAAGCGGCCAACCGCGAACTCAAGGAGGAGGCCGGCTTCGGCGCGCGCCGCCTCGAGCTGCTCACCGAGCTGTCGTTGTCGCCCGGTTACATGAGCCAGAAGATTCAGGTGGTGCTGGCGCGCGATCTGTATCCGGAGCAGCTGCCCGGCGACGAGCCGGAGCCGATGCGGCTCGACAAGGTCAACCTGCACGAACTGTCCAGTCTGGTGCAGCATCCGCAGTTCAGCGAGGGGCGCGCATTGGCCGCGTTGTACCTGGCCAAGGATCTGTTGACCCAGCGCGGAGAGTTCGGCCAATGAGTCATCCCTATCTGTCGTCGGTCATCGATCTGGTGCGTCAGGCGGGCGAGGCGATCCTGCCGCACTGGCGCAGCGAGCTGGATGTCCAGACCAAGACCGACGAATCGCCGGTGACCGTCGCTGATTTGGCAGCGCATCAGGTGTTGCTGGACGGCCTGATGGCGCTGGATAGCGCCATCCCGGTGCTGTCCGAGGAGGATTGCGAGGTGCCGCTGAGCGAGCGCGCCGGCTGGACGCGCTGGTGGCTGGTTGACCCGCTGGATGGCACCAAGGAATTCATCGCCGGCAGCGAGGAGTTCACGGTCAACGTCGCGCTGATCGAGGCGGGCAAGGTGCGCTTCGGCGTGGTCGGCATTCCGGCATCCGGACGCTGTTACTACGGTGGCGAGGATTTCGGCGCCTGGCGCAGCGAAGTGTCCGGCGCGACTCAGCCGCTGCGCGTGCGCCAGCAAGCGGAGCAAGCGTTTACCGTGGTCGCCAGCCGGCGCCACAGCAGTCCGGCGCAGGAGCAGCTGTTGAGTCGTCTGGGCGAACGTTTCGGTGAGCTGGCGTTGGCGAATGTCGGCAGCTCGCTGAAATTCTGCCTGCTGGCCGAAGGTGCTGCGGATTGCTACCCGCGCCTGGCGCCGACCTCGCAGTGGGATACCGCTGCCGCGCAGGGGGTGCTGGAAGGTGCCGGTGGCGAGGTGCTGGATGTCAGTGGTGCGGCGCTGCGCTATGACGCGCGGGAAAGTTATCTGAACCCGTCTTTCCTGGCCCTGCCCAGAGGCGTCGACTGGCGCGACTGGCTGATCGAGCTGGCCAATCGCGAGTAACCCGGCGCGCCTGCCTGGAGCGGGCATTGCGCCGACTGAGCAAGCCGTCGCAGACGCGTGCAATGTAATCCTTCGCTTATTTGTGCAGCACGAACTGCCCGGTGAAGCGCACCGCGTCACGGCCGTCGGCCGCCAGGATGCGGCTTTTCAGCTCCAGCCGCGAACGGCCACGGCGACGATAGATCGATTCGAAGCGCTCCCAGGCCTCGGGGCTCGGCGCTGAACAGATGGCGATTGCATCGTCCACCACCGGCAGCGGGTACTCGATCTGCCCTTCGTGGATGACGATGTGTCCATCCTCGATGCCCGCCTCGCGCAGCCGCAGATGCAGCCAGCCCCAGCCTGCCAGCACCGAAGCGCAATACAGACTGCCGCCGAACATACTGCTCTTGTGGTTGATGTTCGGCTGCAGCGGTACCTGCAGGCGCAACTCGTGGTTTTCCCACTGCTCGACGCGCAGCCCGAGCGAGCGGGTCAGCGGAATGTCGTGATGGAGGATGGCTTCCAGGTAGCGGCTATCGCGGCTCATGCCGGGGAGGTTCCTAAACGTTACGAAGATACAGACAGACGCCAAGCATGACTCCTGAGTCACGCTTTGGCCAGTCCGTTCAGGCTATCCGTGGCGACGAATCCGGGCACGCCGCGCTGCTGTCTGCGGTGTTCCGCATCGGTGCTGGCGGGTGCAGCGGCGATATCCGATGGTGCGCCGCGTCAGCCGGCGGTTTTGCTTCGGTAGGCGCAATAACCTGGGCGCGGGCCGATACGCGGGTGGTTGCGGCAGGTGTCCGGGCGCTTGGCATAGACCGTGCAAAGCCGCGTCTTGCGGTCCAGATAGAGACAGTCGCCATTGGCCAGGCGGGTCAGCGTGAAGATCTCGTGCTTGTGATTGAAGTGCTCGACGATGCCCGCCTTGCTCAGGCGCTTGGCGATGTTCTTCGCCGGCTCGTCGCGCTCGAAGGCATCGACCAGCTCCAGCCGGATCAGGTCGTCGATGCGTACCTCCACCGGCAGGGTGCAGCAGGTCGCATGGCAGTCGCGGCACAGTCCGGCGCTGTAGCGCACCCAGGTTTCCAGGCGTTCCGGGTCGGCGGAGGCGATCAATCTTGTCTTCACGGGCAGTCTTCGGTGCGTTCGGGCGCGCGGATCATAACGAGTCGCGCGGCGATTGCCAGCGTCTTCCGACGGTGGCGACCGGACGGGCGGTAGCGCAGATGTAAAGGAAACCTGCAACGCTTTTTCTGGAATGTCGAATGGAGGTGAACGGGCATGGCTGCCGCGAGTCCCTCTTGTGTGTCTTCGCTAACCGAGGTCTGTCCATGACGCAGGAAACAGCCATTGCCACCGCCGAAGAAATTGCCGCTTTCCGTGAGCGAGTGTTGCGCAAACTCACCTACTCGGTTGGCAAGGATCCGGAGAACGCCTCCGATTACGACTGGTTCCATGCGGTAGCCCTGGCTACTCGCGACAGCACCATCGACCGCTGGATGGATTGCACGCGCGAGGCTTACACCAGCGGGCAGAAGCGGGTGTATTACCTCTCTCTGGAGTTTCTCATCGGCCGCCTGCTGGTCGACAGCCTGAGCAACCTCGGCCTGTTCGACGTGGCGCGTGAAGCGCTCGCCGGGCTCGACGTGGATATCGAACGCATCCGCCTGCTGGAGCCTGACGCGGCGCTCGGCAATGGCGGCCTCGGCCGGCTCGCGGCCTGCTTCATGGAGAGCATGGCGACCCTCGGCGTGGTCTCCCATGGTTACGGCATCCGTTATGACCACGGCCTGTTCCGCCAGGCCATCGTCGATGGCTGGCAACACGAGCAGACCGAGACCTGGCTGGATTTCGGCAACCCCTGGGAGTTCGAGCGCTCCGAGGTGAAGTATCTGATCGGCTTCGGCGGCAGCGTCACGGCGGCCACCAACGAGAAAGGCGAGGTCCAGCATTTCTGGCACTGGGCCGAAGGGGTACGGGCGATCGCCTATGACACCCCCATCGTCGGTTGGCGCGGCGCCGGGGTGAACACGCTGCGCCTCTGGCGTGCGCGACCCGAGGCGGATTTCCATCTGGCGCGCTTCAACGCCGGTGACCATATCGGTGCAGCGGCCGAAGAGGCCCGCGCCGAAAGCATTTCACGGGTGCTCTATCCGGCCGACAGCACCGAGGCCGGGCAGGAGTTGCGCCTGCGCCAGGAGTATTTCTTCGTCGCCGCCTCGCTGCAGGACCTGCTGCGTCGCCACATCAAGCAGCGCGGTTCGCTGGACAGCCTGCCCGAGTACACCGCCATCCAGCTCAACGACACCCACCCGGCGATTGCCGTGGCCGAGCTGATGCGCCTGCTGGTCGACGTGCACAGCTACGAGTGGCAGCACGCCTGGCGGCTGACCACGGCGACGCTGTCCTACACCAACCACACGCTGCTGCCCGAAGCTCTGGAAACCTGGCCGGTGGGCCTGATGGAGCGCCTGCTGCCGCGGCACATGCAGATCATCTACCTGATCAATGCCTACCATCTCGACCAGCTGCGCGAGCGCGGTGTCCACGATGCCGAGCTGCTGCGCTCGGTATCGCTGATCGAGGAAGATCACGGTCGCCGGGTGCGCATGGGCAATCTGGCCTTCCTCGGTTCGCACAGCACCAATGGCGTATCCGGGCTGCACACCCAGCTGATGCGCAAGACCGTGTTCACCGATCTGCACAGCCTTTACCCGCAGCGGATCAACAGCAAGACCAACGGTATTACCTTCCGCCGCTGGCTCTACCAGGCCAATCCGCAGCTGACCCAGTTGCTGGTGGAGCATGTCGGCGAGGAGGTGCTCGATGAGCCGGAAACCCGCCTGCGCGAGCTCGAACCCTTTGCCGAACAGGCCGCGTTCCGCCAGCGTTTCGCCGAGCAGCGGCTGGCCAACAAGCGTCATCTGGCCAATGTGATCCAGGAGCGGCTGGGCATCAGCGTCGACCCGACCGCGCTGTTCGACGTGCACGTCAAACGCATCCACGAGTACAAGCGCCAGTTGCTCAACCTGCTGCACACCGTCGCGTTGTACCAGGCGATTCGCTCCGATCCGGGCGGCAACTGGGTGCCGCGGGTGAAGATCTTCGCCGGCAAGGCGGCGGCGAGCTATCACCAGGCCAAGCTGATCATCAAGCTGACCAACGACATCGCCAATACCATCAATGCCGACCCCACCGTGCGCGGCCTGCTCAAGGTGGTGTTCCTGCCCAACTACAACGTCAGCCTGGCCGAGGACATCATCCCGGCAGCGGACCTGTCGGAGCAGATTTCCACCGCCGGCCTGGAGGCTTCGGGTACCAGCAACATGAAGTTCGCCCTCAACGGGGCGCTGACCATCGGCACCCTGGACGGCGCCAATGTGGAGATGAGCGAGCAGATCGGCCTTGAGCACATGTTCATCTTCGGCCTCACCGCGCAACAGGTGAATGTGCGCAAGCAGGCCAACGAGTACAACGCCGAAGCCATCATCGGCGCGTCGCCGCGGCTCAGCGAAGTGCTCTCGGCGATTCGTGGCGGTGCCTTCTCGCCGGGTGATCCGGGCCGCTACACCGGGCTGGTGGATGGCATCAGCTGGCACGACACCTTCATGGTCTGCGCCGATTTCGAGGCTTACTGGCAGGCGCAGCTGGATGTCGAGGAGTGCTGGCGTGATCCGGCACGCTGGTGGCGTTCCTCCGTGCTGAACACCGCCCGCACCGGCTGGTTCTCGTCGGACCGCACCATTCGCGAGTACGCCCGGGAGATCTGGAAAGTGCTGTGATGGCCGGCGCGCCGGAGGGTCATCCGCCGGCGCGCAGCCGCAAATGGCGAGGGTTGCCGACCGTGCTGGCAATCTGGCCGCCGCTTCGCTGAACTCTGCAGGGGGCGGACCTGTCTGAGGGGAGTTAGTTTTCCTACGGCCTGCTAAACTGCGCGGGTTTATCCTTCCTCCGGAGTCATTTCCATGTCACGCGTAACCCTCAGTCGCTACCTCATCGAGCAGACTCGCAGTAACAACACGCCTGCTGATCTGCGCTTTCTCATCGAGGTCGTGGCACGAGCGTGCAAGGAAATCAGCCACGCGGTATCCAAGGGCGCCCTCGGGGGCGTACTGGGTAGCGCCGACAGCGAGAACATCCAGGGCGAAGTGCAGAAGAAGCTCGACGTGCTCTCCAACGAAATCCTGCTGGAGGCCAACGAGTGGGGCGGTCACCTGGCCGGCATGGCGTCCGAGGAAATGGACAACGCCTACCAGATTCCCGGCAAGTACCCGAAGGGTGCCTATCTGCTGGTCTTCGATCCGCTGGATGGCTCGAGCAATATCGACGTCAACGTCTCGGTCGGCACCATCTTCTCCGTGCTGCGCTGCCCGGATGCCTGTTTCAGTCAGAACGACGCACTCGGCGAGGAAGCCTTCCTGCAGCCGGGGACCAAGCAGGTTGCCGCCGGCTACGCCATCTACGGCCCGCAGACCATGCTGATTCTGACTCTCGGCCACGGCGTGATGGGCTTCACCCTGGATCGTGAGCTGGGCAGCTTCGTGCTTACCCACGAGAACCTCAGCGTTCCGCAGAGCACCGCCGAATTCGCCATCAACATGTCCAATCAGCGCCACTGGGAAGAGCCGGTGCAGCGCTATGTCGGCGAGCTGCTGGCCGGCAAGGACGGCCCGCTGGGCAAGAACTACAACATGCGCTGGATCGCCTCGATGGTGGCCGACGTGCATCGCATCCTCACCCGCGGCGGCCTGTTCATGTACCCGCGTGACAACCGCGACCCTTCCATGGCCGGCAAGCTGCGCCTGATGTACGAGGCCAACCCGATGGCGATGATCGTCGAGCAGGCCGGCGGCGCCGCCACCACCGGTACGCAGCGCATCCTGGAAATTCAGCCGGAGTCCCTGCACCAGCGCGTGCCGGTGTTCCTCGGTTCAAAGGAAGAAGTCGAGCGCGTCACCGGCTACCACCAGGGCTGACCGATGCAGGCGCCCTGGCAGGACTTGCTCCACTGGTGGTTCGGCCAGGGCACCAGCGCCAGCGAGATCGCGGCTGAAAAGCAGCGACTCTGGTTTGGCTATCGCGCAGAACAGGACGACGAGGCGCGCCAGCGCTTCGGCGCACTGGTCGAACAGGCTCTGAACGGCGAGCTGCAGGACTGGGCCGAATTGCCCGAGGGCTGGCTCGCACTGGTGCTGCTGCTCGATCAGCTGCCGCGCATGATCCATCGCAACACGCCGAAGGCTTTCGCCGGCGACGAGCGCGCCCAGCACCTGGTTCGCGATGGCCTGGCCCACGGCGGCGACATGCTGTTGGCGCCGATCCAGCGCGTGTTCATCTACTTGGTGCTTGAGCACGCTGAGAACCTGGCAACCCAGGATCTGGCCGTCGCGCAGTTCACCGCCCTGCGCGACATTGCCGACGAGTCGGAACAGCCGCTGTTCGTCGGCTTTCTCGACTATGCCGAGCGCCACCGCGAGGTCGTCTCCCGCTTCGGTCGCTTCCCGCATCGCAATGCAACTCTCGGCCGCGAAGCCAGCGACGCCGAGCGACTATTTCTGGAGCAGCCGGGCTCGTCCTTCTGAGCGCGGATGCCATTTCCGGCCAACGCTCCGCGGCACCGCTTCCGCGGGGCATTGAACCTTAGAACAAGCAAGGAGCTCGATATGCCATTGCGTACCCCATTGCTGATTGCCTGCGTCGTCCTGCTGGCTGGCTGCAGTCCGATCACCCAGGAAAACTTCGCCAAGCTCAAGCCCGGCATGGAACGGGTGGAAGTCGAGCAGCTGCTCGGCAAACCCTCCGAATGCGCCGGTGCGCTGGGGATGTCGAGCTGCACCTGGGGCGAGAAGAATCGCTTCATCAGCGTCCAGTTCGCGGGCGACAAGGTGATGATGTTTTCCGGCAAGGGGCTGAAATAACTGCTGATTTAACTCAGGAGAGATCCCATGCGTGCGAGTGTCGTTGCCCTTCTGTGCCTGATGCTGTTGAGCGGCTGCGCAGGAGGCGGGCGCGAACAGCCCCCTGAAACGGTCGGCGAGGTCGACCTTCAACGCTATCAGGGGACTTGGTACGAGCTGGCGCGCTTGCCGATGTTCTTTCAGCGCAATTGCATACGCTCCGAAGCGAAGTACCAGTTGCAGGCCGATGGCAGCGTGGCGGTGACCAACCGTTGCGAAACAGAAGACGGCGACTGGCAGGAAGCCAAGGGCGAAGCGGTGCCGCAGGAAGCCGGTATTACCGATCGGCTGTGGGTGCGCTTCGACAACTGGTTCAGCCGGCTCTTTCCCGGTCTGACCAAGGGCCACTACTGGGTGCTCTATCTGGACGAGGGCTATAGCACTGCGCTGGTCGGCAGCCCGGATCGCAAGTATCTCTGGCTGCTTGCGCGGGACACCGAGGTCGACCAGGCGACCCGCGATCGCCTGCTCTCCGAGGCCGAACGGCGCGGTTACGACACCAGCGAACTGATCTGGCGCCAGTAATCGTTTGGCCTGCTCAGTCCCATTCCAGACGCGCCAGCTGCCATTCGCCTCGGTCCTGGCGCCACTCGAGTCTGACCTGATAATGCCCCGCCTGCTGCGGCAGGAGTGATTCGGCGCCGGCGAGCGTCACCTGTGCCTCGGTATGGCCGCGATCGGGATAGGTCGGATCGACCCAGCTGCGCTGGCTGAGGGCGATTACCCGGACATTGCGATGGCGCAGGAACATCAGTGTTGCCGTGCGCCGCGCCCATTCCTGATCGTACTGCCGCTGCGCCTGGAAATCTGCGTGCAGCAGTTCCATCAGGTCGCCGACCTGCTTGTTCTCCAGGGTCGTCTGCAACTGCTCGGCGGCCTGCTGCAGCGCTGCTTCCGGCTCGTCCCGGCCGCAGCCGGCCAGAGTCATTAATAGCGCCAGTGCCGCTATTTTCCATGCTGACATGCTCAACTCCGTGAACCTCGTTATGATGCCGCTAACGTCATGGGGGCCAGCCGGCCCGCCGCAGATCAGGAGTGTGCCATGCAGACCTTGTATCCGGAGATCAAACCCTACGCCCGACACGAGCTGGCGGTGGAAGAACCGCATGTGCTCTATGTCGACGAGAGTGGGTCGCCGGATGGTCTGCCCGTATTGTTCGTCCATGGTGGTCCCGGCGGCGGCTGCGATGCCCTCAGCCGCCGCTTCTTTGATCCGACCCTGTACCGCATCATCACCTTCGATCAGCGTGGCTGCGGACGCTCGACGCCCCATGCCAGCCTGGAGAACAACACCACCGCACATCTGATCGCCGACATGCAGCGCATCCGCGAGCATCTGGGCATCGACAAGTGGGTGCTGTTTGGTGGTTCGTGGGGCTCGACGCTCTCCCTGGCCTACGCGCAGCGCTATCCCGAGCATGTGCATGCGCTGATCCTGCGAGGCATCTTCCTCTGCCGTCCGCAGGACCTCGCCTGGTTCTATCAGGAAGGCGCCAGCCGGCTCTTCCCGGACTACTGGCAGGACTTCCTCTCGCCGATTCCGCTGGAGGAACGCGACGACCTGATGCAAGCGTTCTACCGCCGTCTCACCGGCAACGACCAGATCGCCCAGATGCACGCCGCCAAGGCGTGGTCCTGCTGGGAAGGTCGCACCGCCACGCTGCGGCCGAATCACAACGTGGTCGAGCGGTTTGCCGATGCGCACCGGGCGCTGTCGATGGCGCGGATCGAATGCCACTACTTCGTCAATCAGGCCTTTCTCGAGCCGGATCAGCTCTTGCGCGACATGCCGAAGATCGCCCACCTGCCGGGCATCATCGTGCACGGCCGTTACGATGCCATCTGCCCGCTGGACAATGCCTGGGCGCTGCATCAGGCGTGGCCGAACAGCGAGCTGCAGATCATTCGCGACGCCGGGCATTCGGCGGCGGAGCTAGGCATTACCGATGCGCTGATACGGGCGACCGGTGAGATCGCCCACCGCTTGCTCGATCTGCCTCCGACAGACGCCTGACGGAGCCGCCCAGCGATGAAAGCATTGATCCAGCGTGTCCGTCAGGCACGGGTCGAGGTCGCAGGCGAGGTGGTCGGTGCCATCGATCAGGGCTTGCTGGTGCTGGTGGGCGTCGAGCGCGAGGACGATCATGCCCGTGCCGACAAGCTGTTGCACAAGCTGCTCAACTACCGCGTCTTCAGCGACGAGCAGGGCAAGATGAATCGTTCGCTGAAAGACATCGATGGTGGTCTGCTGCTGGTATCGCAGTTCACCCTGGCGGCCGATACCCGCAGCGGGCTGCGGCCGAGTTTCTCCAGCGCCGCCCCACCAGCGCACGGCGAAGCGCTCTACGACTACCTGCTGGCCCAGGCCCGCCAGCAGCATCCTCACGTGGCCTGCGGACGTTTCGGCGCCGAGATGCAGGTGCATCTGGTCAACGACGGTCCGGTGACCTTTCTCCTCGAAAGCTGACGCGCGTGAATCAGTGCCGGACCGGTTCCAGGTCGTTCTCGCGCAGCCAGGTGATCGCATACTCGCGCAGCTGCACGGTCTGGTAGTCCAGCCAGGCCTCTCTCACCGCAGGGAAATCCTCCAGCTTGAAGTCGAAGGTGCGCAGCGGCTTGCGGCCGTTCAGCGCACTGCTCAGCACCGCGTGGGCGATGGGGTCGTGCTGGGTGAAGAGGAAGGCCTCGCGCATCGCAATGGATTGCGCGAGTTCCAGCGGCTCGATGTGCAGATAGCGATCCTGCTGTACGTCGTATTTCTCCATGACGCCGGGGGCAGGCTCGCTGGGAAAAACGGCGCGGATGGCACCGCTTTCCAAGTCCAGGTAGTACTCGGCGCTGTCGCGTCCATCCAGAGCGTACTCCAGACGGTGCATGTCGATGGTCAATGGTCGCATGGCAAGAACGGCTCTTTTAGGGATTCGTTGGAGTGTCGAGGCCGCAGCGAAGACGCACTGAAGCGTGAGCAGTCCTAATCTGTGACTCCCTTGCACCGGGTGGGTGCGTTACGTTCATCGGGGCGCATCAGTCAGGCGGCGAACGGTGACAGTGGTGCGTCAGCCGTTCAGGCTCAGAACAGCCGGGCCAGCAGGGCGCTGACCGCCGTTTCCACGCGCAGAATGCGCTCGCCCAACTGAACCGGCCGCAGGCCGGCGGCAGCCAGTTTGTCTACCTCGTAGGGGATCCAGCCGCCTTCCGGGCCGATCGCCAGGGTGACAGGCTGCGTTACGGCACGGGGGCAATGGGGAAAATCGCCGGGATGGCCGACCAGCCCCAGGGTGTCTGCGGCAAGCTGAGGCAGGCGATCCTCGACGAAGGGCTTGAAGCGCTTCTCGATAATGACCTCCGGCAGGACGGTGTCACGCGCCTGTTCCAGGCCGAGGATCAGCTGCTCGTGGATGGCGGCGGGCTCGAGGAATGGCGTTTGCCAGAAGCTTTTCTCGACGCGATAGCTGTTGAGCAATACCAGGCGCGGCACGCCCATGGCGGCCACGGTCTGCAGCACGCGACGCAGCATCTTAGGTCGTGGAAGCGCCAGTAGCAGGGTCACCGGCAGCTTCGCCGGCGGTGGTTGGTCGAAGCTGACCTGCAGCTCTGCCTCGTGGGCATCCAGGCGCAGGAGCTGTCCGCTGCCCATGTTGCCGCCCACGCGGCCAACTCTGAGCTGCTCGCCCGCCTCGGCGCGATGGACCTGTTGCAGGTGAGTCAGACGCCGGTCGCGCAGCAATACACGGTCATCGGCGATGAAATCGGCCGTGTCGAGCAGCAGCAGGTTCACGGACGCGGCGCGGGGGGCTGGTCGCTGGCTTCTGCAGGGTCTTCCTCGGCATCGCCACGGAACTGCGCTTCACGCGTCTTGATCATGCTGCCGCAGAACACCCCGGCTTCGAACAACAGCCACATCGGTATCGCCAGCAAAGACTGAGAGAACACGTCCGGTGGCGTCAGCACCATGCCGACGGCAAAGCAGCCGACGACCACATAGGGTCGGCTCTTGCGCAGGGTGGCGACGTCGACGATGCCCACCCAGATCAGCAGAAAAGTCGCCACTGGAATCTCGAATGCCACGCCGAAGGCGAAGAACAGCGTGAGCACGAAGTCCAGGTACTGGCCGATGTCCGTCATCATCGCCACGCCTTCCGGCGTCACGCTGGCGAAGAAGCCGAACATGATCGGGAACACGACGAAATAGGCGAAGGCCATGCCGGCGTAGAACAGGAAAATGCTCGACACCAGCAGCGGCACGGCGATGCGCTTTTCGTGCTTGTACAGGCCTGGGGCGATGAAGCCCCAGATCTGGTACAGGATGATCGGCATCGACAGGAACAGCGCGACCATCAAGGTCAGCTTGAACGGTGTCAGGAAGGGCGAGGCGACGCCGGTGGCGATCATCGTCGCGCCTTCCGGCAGATAGGCGCGCAGCGGTGCGGCGACCAGTGCGTAGATCTGCTGGGAGAAGTAGAACAGCCCGCCGAACAACAGGCCGATGGCCACGACGCAGCGCAGCAGGCGCTTGCGCAGTTCGGTCAGATGAGCGATCAGGGGCATTTCCTGATCATCGATGGAAGGCTGGCTCATGGTTCTGGCGATCTGTCGGGGCGAGGGGTAGGTGCAGGTTCAGCAACAGGTGCAGCTGGCGGCACTTCCGGACTGGGACTGGGCGTAACGGCGGCGCCGGTACTGTCCGCAGTTTCGCTCGCCGTGTTTTCGGTCGGCGGTGGCGTGGTGGTGCTCGAGCTGGTGGTCGAAGTCGGTGGCATGATGCTTTGCTTCATTTCCCGCTCCAGGTCGAGGATGCGCTCGTTATGCAGCTGCCGACGGATCTCGTCGGCACCGATCTCGCGCTCCACCTCGGCCTTGATGTTGCTGAAGCTGCGTTTCAGCCGGCCAACCCACAGTCCCGTAGTGCGAACCGCACCGGGCAGGCGTTCCGGCCCGAGCACCATCAATGCCACCAGGCCGACCAGTAGCAGTTCGGTGAAACCGATATCGAACATCAGGACGTGCTCACATCAATAGGGAGAGCGGCCGGGCAGCGAAGGTCGCCGCTCGGCCGCATGGAACGTTATCACTGGTCTTTCTTGGTCGGTTCTTCGACCTTGCGCGCCTGCGCGTCAATGGTCTGGTTCTGCTTGTCTTCGACGCCGGGCTTTTCCTCGTCGGTGCCCATGGATTTGCGGAAGCCCTTGATCGCATCACCGAGGTCGGAGCCCAGGCCCTTGAGGCGCTTGGTGCCGAACAACATGATGACGATGAGCAGAATGATCAGGAGTTGCCAGATGCTGATGCCGCCAAAACCCATGGTGATATCTCCGATGTGAATCAGGTTTGCGGACGCGCGGCTTTTTCCGCGTGTCCGGAGAGACCGAAGCGTCGATCCAGTTCATCCAGCACGGCCTGCGGGTGCTGGCCGAGCGCGGCGAGCATGACCAGGCTGTGGAACCAGAGGTCAGCGGTTTCGTAGATCAGGTCGCTGGAGTCGCCACTGACGGCGGCGTCCTTGGCGGCGAGAATGGTTTCCACCGATTCCTCGCCGACCTTCTCGAGAATCTTGTTCAGGCCCTTGTGGTACAGGCTGGCAACGTAGGAGCTGTCCGGCGCCGCGCCTTTGCGGGCTTCCAGCACCTCGGCCAGACGGGTCAGGGTGTCACTCATGCTTGTGCTCCGCATAGATGGCGTGCGGGTCCTTGAGGACCGGCTCGACGACCTTCCAGGCGCCGTTTTCGAAAACGCGGTAGAAGCAGCTTTCTCGGCCGGTGTGACAGGCGATGCCGCCGATCTGCTCGACCATCAGGATGATCACGTCGGCGTCACAGTCCAGGCGCAGCTCGTGCAGCTGCTGCACATGTCCGGACTCCTCGCCCTTGCGCCACAGCCGGTTGCGCGAACGCGACCAGTAGATGGCGCGGTTTTCCTGCGCAGTCAGCGTCAGGGCTTCGCGATTCATCCAGGCCATCATCAGCACGCGGCCGGTCTTGTGGTCCTGGGCGATCGCCGGCACCAGACCGTCGGCGTTCCAGTTGATTTCGTCCAGCCAGTTCATCGGATTCTCCGCTCAATGGGCCAAGTGTGCCAGCCTGCACCAGGGATGGCTATCGGCGCACCACGATGAAGATGCCGGCTACCAGCATCACCCACGCCGGCCAGGCGGTTACGGCGGTCAGGCTGTCGGCGCTGGCCGCCAGGGTCGCGCCGCTGCCGAGCAGTGCGGCGCCGATCAGACGCAGCGGCCAGCCGTGGTGACGCTCGCGCCAGGGCGGCGGTGGGTTGTTCGCGTGCGGGTGCGCCATGCGCTCGAGCAGCTCGCGGGTCATGTTGGCCAGGTGCGGCAGTTGTTCAATCTGCGCGTGCACGTTCTTGATCAGCTGCTTGGGGCTCATGCGCTCGCGCATCCAGCGCTCGAGGTACGGCTGGCCGGTGCTCCAGAGGTCGAGATCCGGGTACAGCTCACGGCCGAGACCTTCGATGTTGAGCAGGGTCTTCTGCAGCAATACCAGCTGTGGCTGCACTTCCATGTTGAAGCGCCGCGCCACCTGGAACAGGCGCACCAGCAGCTGGCCGAAGGAGATGTCCTTCAGCGGCTTCTCGAAGATCGGCTCGCAGACGGGGCGGGTCGCCTGGGGTCGAGAGATCACCGTCTACAACCGCGGCGGCCTGGTCCGCGCTCAGGCGGACGCCGACCTGATGGTCACCCTCTCGGGCAACGCCACCTTCGAGTGGGAGGGCTCGGCCGAGATCGCGGACGGCGCGGCGCATGAGGTGCAGATCGCGCGCCGCTTCGACGAAGAGATCACCGCCTGGGGAGCCCTTCGCGCCGGATCGAGCCGGGCTTGATCCTTCGTAAAGGATTTGGCGCGATGCTATGGCATGGCCTGTGCCAAGCAATCGGCCTCACAACGTCGCGCGCTCCGCTGGGCGCAATCGTCGCTCTGCGCCGGGTGCGGACGGCCGCTCGGCAGCGCACGGAAGCTCTCCTGTCACGATCCCGCCTATCCGACGTTCGATCACATCCAGCCCCGAAGCGCGGGCGGACGGCGCTTGCTCGCCAACGGGCTGCTGAAGCATCGCCTCTGCAATCAGCTGCGCGGGAACCGAAAGCCCAGCGGCTGCGACATTCTGTGGCTCACCTTCGTCACGCTCCGTCTCGCCAAGCGTCCGCGCAGTTTCAAGTCGACCTTCAAGGGCGGCGGAAAGAACCCAGGTACACTCGTGCCCACAGCGGGTTGAATGCCATTCGGTAGACCAACTCCGCCGGCCGCTCCACGTCCCAAATCGCCAGGTCGCACCAGCGACCCGGCGCGATCACCCCGATGTCGCCGCGCCCGAGCGCCCGCGCGGCGTTGACGGTCACGCCCCGCAGACACTCGTCCACCGTCAGCCGGAACAGCGTCGCGCCCATGTTGAGGACGAGCAGCAGCGAG
>LNAP01000348.1_pt1 | contig 52387 bp, 44 predicted proteins | sample 602601 | NCBI WGS metagenome assembly LNAP01 (sample SAMN02440304, study PRJNA202911) | soil metagenome | biome: Subtropical and temperate rainforests or woodlands; isolation source: soil samples (1 kg each in a 20% v/v slurry with milli Q water) were... ...
CATCAGGAACGGCACGTCGCCGACATGCGGATCCTGATAGAGATGGTCGACCCGCGCGGTGTTGAACGAGGACGAGCGCCGCTTGATGCCGTGCACGACGTAACCGAGCGACAGCAGATATTCGGCCAGATAGGCGCCGTCCTGCCCGGTCACGCCGGTGATCAGAGCAACCCGTTCAGTCATGGCCAACCTTGTTCCCGTAGCAATTGAATGAATGGATGAACACCAGGCGCCGGGCGAAGCGCATCCCGAACTTCTTCTTGGACATATCGTCCCCCGGGTCAACCCCGGGGAACAGGCCGGAAACCGGCAGACCAGGCGCGGAGGGACCAATTGGACCCGGAACACAATCGTGATATTGAGCGGCCGGGGAGACCGGGCTGCTTCCGAGGCTTGCCCGCCCCCATAGAGAACGCAATTCCGAGCTGAAATGTCCCGAGATCGAGAGAGCACGGCGATCGACCAGGTGCTGCGCCCTGCCGTTTTCTTAGACCGCGATGGCATCCTGAACGTCGACAGCGATTACCTGTTCGAGATCGACAAATTCCGCTGGATCGACGGCGCCATCGAGGCCGTGAAGGCGATCAACGATGCCGGCTATTTCGCCTTCGTCATCACCAACCAGTCCGGCGTAGCGAGGGGATTCTATCAGGAAGCCGACATCCATCGTCTGCACGATTGGATGGCGGCGCAGTTGGCGACCCACGATGCGCGGATCGATGCCTTCGAATATTGCCCGTTTCACCCGGACGGATCGGTCGCCTCCTACCGGCGCAGCAGCGATCGCCGCAAACCGGAGCCCGGCATGATCGTGGACCTCCTGAAAAAGTTTCCGGTCGACGCCGGCGGGAGCTTCGTAGTCGGCGACCGGCCGTCGGACATCGAGGCAGCGCGCGCCGCCGGAATGCCCGGCCATCTCTTTGCGGGTGGAAATCTGCGGGATTTCATCCTGCCGCTGCTGGTACGCGGATAGTCTCGTGAAGACGGCTCCCAACTTCATCCTCGCAACGGAGTTTTATCCGCCGGATTCGAGCACGACAGCGACCTATCTCGGCGCGATCGCAAACGCAATTGCGCTCGACATGCCCACCGTCGTCCTGTCGGGAACATCCGGCTCCGCAAGACCGGCAGCGACCGGCGGCAACCCGCCCGAAATCGTCGAGATCGCGAACTGGAAACCGCCCAAGCACGCGCTTGCAAGACGTCTCATCGCAAGCTCCGCATTGGCTTTGCGCATGTTCTGGGCCGTCTACAGACGCGCTCGGCCGGGCGACGTTGTGATGTCGGTCACGAGCCCCTTCACCCTGCCCTACACCATCACGCTGGCTGCAAGGCTGCGGGGCGCCAGGACCACGCTCCTGATCTACGATCTCTATCCGGAGGCCCTGGTGGCCGCCGGCATGGCGCGGCAGACATCGCTCACCACGCGCATCCTGCGCATCGCCAATGCCTGGCTGTTCAGATCCCTCGACGCGATCGTCGTGATCGGCCGCGACGTGGCCCCGCTGCTGCTGCGCTATCCCCGCCTGCGCGCCGAGAGCATTCAATTCGTGCCCAATTGGACATTGCTGCCGATCGGCTTCCGGGAGCCCGACGAGGGCGGCCGCTTCAAGAGACCCGCTTCGGCAAAGTTCGTCGTCGGTCTCTGCGGCAATCTCGGCTTCACGCATGCACCCCGCACCGTGTTCGATGCCGCGCGGCTTCTGCGCCACGATAGGAACATCCACTTCGTTTTGTCAGGTTGGGGCATCGGCTGGAGCGAGTTGAAGACGCTTCAGGCCGCGGAGAACCTGGAGAACGTCACGTTGCTGGATCCCGTGCCGGAGGAACAGCTCGCCGAGTTTCTGGCAGCGGCGGACGCCTGGACCATCCCCTACCGCCGCAACGTCGCGGGCGTTTCGATTCCGAGCCGCCTCTACAATTTCCTTGCCGTCGGCCGCGCCGTTATCGTTGGAACGGAGCCGAATGCGGAAGCCGGGCTTGCGGTCGCCGAGGACAACATCGGCTGGATCGTGCCTCCGGAAGATTCCGCGAGGCTCGCACAGGCGATATCCGAAGCCGCGTCCGATCGTTTGGCGACGCTTGCGAGAGGCCGGTTGGCGGCCGTCGCCGCGCTAAAATACAGCGAACAGGCCTCGACGCAGCGCTATCGAGACATCGTACGGCGCCTGCGCGCGATTGACGGCTAGAAGTTCTTGATCAAGCCGACGACCTCGTCCTGCTGCTCGCGGGTGATCTCCGCGAACATCGGCAGCGACAGGATCTTGCCCTGATCTTCAAACGCTCTCGGAAACTGTTCGGGGCGATGCGCAAATCGCGCATAAGCGGGCAGCAGCGGCAGCGCTGTCGGGTAGTTGATCGCGGTCTGCACCCCGTTTTTCCCGAGATAGGCTGCAAGCGCGTCGCGCTTGTCGTGCTTGATCGTGTAGAGGTGATAGACGTGGGTGCGGTCTGGCGCGACACGAGGCACCTCAACGCCATCGAGTTGGTTGAGACCGGCATCGTAGACCGCAGCAGCATCCTGGCGCGCCTTGGTCCAGGCCTTCAAATGCTTCAGCTTGGCCGATAGGATCGCCGCCTGCATCCCGTCCAGCCGGCTGTTGATGCCCTCGATCAGATGCTTGTGCTTCACGAGGCCGCCGTGACGGGCGAGCATGGTCATGTGCTCGGCCAGCGCCGCGTCGTCGGTCACGATCGCGCCCGCATCGCCGAATGCTCCGAGATTCTTGCCGGGATAGAATGAATAGGTTGCGGCCGCGCCGAAGGTTCCGACCGGCTGATCCTTGTATCGTGCCAGATGCGCCTGGGCACAGTCCTCGACGACCCAGAGGCCGTGCCTGCGCGCGATCGCCATGATGGCGTCCATGTCCGCCGGCTGACCGTACAGATGCACCGGAATGATCCCGACGGTCCGCGGCGTGATCGCCGCCTCGATTGCCGCAGGATCGATCGTGAAGGTCTCGCCGTCGGTATCGCAGAACACGACCTGCGCACCGGCATGCGTGATCATCGCGGACGTCGATATCCAGGAATGCGCGGTCGTAATGACCTCGTCGCCCGGCTTGACCTTGAGCGCCGCCATAGCAAGGTAGAGCGCATCGGTGCCGTTCGCGCAGGACACGCAGTGCTTGACGCTCGCCGCCTCGGCGAACTCCCGCTCGAAGGCGTCGACATACGGCCCGCGGATGAACGCGCTGTCGCGAATGACCGCAGCGATCGCTCCGTCGATCTCATCCTTGATCGCTTGATATTGCAGCCCGAGATCCGCGTAAGGTACCGGCATGAATACTGTCCCCTAGGTCTTGCCCTTAAGGCGGCGGGCGGGATTTCCGGCGTAGCTGCCGGGCTCGGTGATGTCTTTCGTGACCACGGAGCCGGCTCCGATCACGACGTCGTCGGCGATGGATACCGGCATGATGGTGGCATTCGAGCCGATCGAAACCCGATTTCCGATCTTCGTCGCGCGCCACAATTCACGGCGCCCGCGCGCCGGCCCACCGGTGGAAAACGTATCGTTGATGAACATCACGCCATGTCCGACGAAACAATCCTCGCCGATCGACACCAGTTCGCAGATGAAGGCATGCGATTGCACACGGGTTCGCGCACCGACGTTTGCCCCGGCCTGTATCTCGGTGAACGGGCCGACGAAGCAGTCGTCGGCGATCTCGCAGCCGTAGAGATTGCAGGGCTCCACCAGTTTGACGCGCTCGCCAAATTTGACGTCGCGCACGGCGACCTGGTGCACCTGCGGCGTACCGCTCACGAGATCACACCGAGCTTGCTCCGCCGCGGCTCGAAGCGAAGCGCGACTTCCTGCCCCGTCTCGATCGACTCGTAGAGGGCGGAGATCAGTTCGAGGCTCTTGCGACCTTGCAGGCCATCGACCAGTGCGGCGCTCTGATGCAACAGGCAGTCGACGACGTGCTGATAGTAAGCCTGGTGCCCGAAGCCGTAGACGTTGGGCGGATTGACCGAGAACTTCTCGATGACAACCTTATCGCTCGGCAACTCGTCGACGAAATTCCAGTGCCTGATCTGGTTGACCGCGAAGCCCGCGATCTCGACCGTGCCCTTCTCGCCAAGGATCGAAAGGGACCCCTCGAGATCTCTCGGACGAACCGCCGTGGTCGCCTCGATGATACCGAGCGCGCCATTGCGGAATTTCAACGTCGCCACCGCGGTGTCTTCGGTCTCGACCTTCACCAGGGCCGTCGTTGCCCGGGCGTGCACGCTCACCACGTCCCCGAAGAACCATTCCAGCATGTCAATGTGGTGGCTGGCCTGATTGGTCAGCACGCCGCCGTCATAGGCCCAGGTGCCGCGCCATGCGTCCTGATCGTAATACGCCTGATCTCGGCACCAGCGCACGCGCACGGTGCCGAGTACGAGGCGGCCAAACCTGCCGGCGTCCAGCGCCTCGCGCGCCTTGACGACCGGAACGTTGAAGCGATTCTGCTTGACGACAAACAGCTTCACGCCCGCCTCGTCGCAAGCGCGGATCATGTCATCGGCGTCCTGCAACCTGAGCGCCATCGGTTTTTCGACGACGACATGCTTTCCCGCGCGCGCACACGCGATGGCGTGCTGCGGATGCATGCCGCTCGGCGTCAGAACCGCGACAGCATCGATGTCCGTGCGCGCGAGCATCTCGTTCAGGTCCTCATAGGCGGGAACCCCGAACTTCGCCGCCAACGCATCGGCGCGAGGTTTGACGTTGTCGCAAACGGCGACCAGGCTCGCCCGATCGATGTGATTGCCGCCCAGGAGTTCCGCGTGGCGTTTCGCGATGCGCCCGCAGCCCAGCAAGCCGAATCTGATCATCCAATCACCCTCGCGTGGCCCGCCATTACCGAGCATTCAACAAAGCCCTGAAGTTACAGCCTATATTCGAAAATTTCGTTGTTGATCAAGCCAATAATGCGTTCGTAAGGTGCCGTCGTGACCTCGGACCAAGGCGCGTTTTGAGCTGCTCTTACCGCCGTTCAAGGGGCGGCGAAAGTTCGATCTGTTCCGTCGCGCTCCGTCCCCCAACACAACCCGAAATCAACATCCACGACCGATCATGGGCCAGACCCGAGGTCTGTGGCCACGTGCGGTCTTCCGTGTTACGCAGCGCGCACCAGCGTACGGGATAGTAACCTCGCCAATGAAAATCACCGACGTTTCGGTATCGTCCTCCGGCTTTCGATACTGGCTACCCAGTCTCGTCGTTTGTCACGTGATAACTTCTTGTATCTCTTTGATTTTCGTTGCCGAATACTATCGACGGCTGCTGCCCCTGGCAGAAAACAGCGTTTCTCACGTTTTGGGCGCCACCCTGACGGCCGCTCCATTTGCGCTGCTATCGATCCTTTTCACGATTCGCCCCTTCAGTTTCGGCTACGCGCTTGGCTTTTACCTCTTCACGCTGATCCTGGATTACCTCTGGCTTCTCGAGCGCTCGACCTTTCAATATGATCACCGCACAGCAGCAATTTCTGCCTTCATTTCAGGAGTTGCGTTTCTCGCGCCCGCGCTGCTGCTGAACCTTCCGGTTCGCCTCCCGAAGTTCGAATTGACAGGCGGGCAATTCCTTGTGTTCTTGTTCGCCATTCTGGCGGTGGCGGGCGTCGTCCTGGCCATCGGAGCGTCCTACAATCGTCAATTCGTCAGCCCGCTCGATATCTATGAATATCGCGACCAGATCGTGCTTCCGAAACCCCTCCTGTACGCCATCGGGATCGTCTGTGGCGCTCTCCTGCCGTTTGCATATGCCGGCTTTGTCCAGCTGAGACGATACGGATATGCAGCACTGTGCTTGTTGCTTCTTGGGCTCTTTTATCTCGTCACGCTGACCAAACTTGCACTGCTCGCACCGGTCTGGCTGCTGTTTCTCACCGTGCTGTCGATCTACTTCGAGGCCCGTGTTGCGATCATTCTCTCGCTATTGCTGCCCGTCCTCGCGGGTGTACTGCTGGCCCTGCTGCACAAGCTCGGCCTCCTGCCGGAATACCCGTTCCTGGTGTATTTCGGAACGGTCAATTTTCGAATGATCGGAATGCCCGCAAGCGCGCTCGATTTCTACAATGACTTCTTTTCGACCCATGAGCTCACCCGCTTTTGCCAGGTCGGGCTGGTCAAATTTCTGCTGTCGTGCCCCTATAAGGAGCAGCTCTCCGTCTACATGGAGCAGACGTATCATCTCGGCTACTTCAACGCCTCGCTGTTCGCGACCGAGGGCATTGCCTCGGTGGGTCCCCTGCTGGCTCCCGTCTCGGCCCTCGTATGCGGACTCGTTATCGGCCTTGCAAGCCGCGTGTCTGCCGGACTACCCGAACGTTTTGTCCTGCTATCGAGCGGCCTGCAGCTTCATATTTTTCTGAACGTGCCCTTCGCCATCGCGCTCGTGACCAACGGCGCCGCCGTCCTGTTTTTCCTGTGGTACGTGACACCGAGCGCAGCATTGCGAGACGCTGGGTCCATTCCCCTCAAGAGTCATAATGATGCAATTCTCCGATAATTCCGAGAAACTGCCGCGTAAGACACTCGCACCCGCGCTATTTGCCGTTCACACGATCTGTTGCTGCATCTCGTTCGTCGTCGTCTTGCAACTGTATGGGTATCTACACCTCTTCACCTGGAGCAGTAACCGCATTTACGAAGCGGCACTTCTCTCACTTCCGATTGCAGCGCTTGCAATCGCCATGATCTTCGCAAAGTTCAGCTTCGGCTACCTTCTCTCATTTTACCTTTACACCGTGACCCTCGGCTACCTTTGGCTCACTCCCTTTTCCCAACTCGGCTACGACCGCAAATTTCCCGTCATTTCGGCGATCGCTTCCACCGCTGCTTTTCTGGCCCCCGCGCTCTTCCTGAAATGGCCGATCAAGATCAAGCCGGTTGTCTCGATCAGGGGCCTTCACCGACTCATCGCGGCCATCATCGTCGCGACGCTGGCGATCATTGCGACCGGCATCTTCTACAACTTCAAGCTGGTCGGGCTTTCGGACATCTATCAGTTCCGTGACCAATTGAAATTTCCCACCCCCCTCCAATACGCAATGGGCATCACGCTCGGGGCTCTGCTGCCGTTTGCCTTTGCATGCTGCGTCGAGATGCGGGCGCGCCTGCTGGCGGCGGCGACGCTGCTTCTCTGCGTCGCACTTTATCCCGTGACCCTCACCAAGACGGCCCTGTTCGCGCCGGTTTGGCTTTGCTTCCTCCTGCTTGTCTCCACCTATCTTGAAGCGAGGATCGCGGTGATCGTGTCATTGCTCGGACCGATCGCGGTCGGTCTCGTCCTGGCAGTGCTGTCAAGCGGAGGCTTGATCTCCGAGTCGCTCTTCCTGAACTATTTTGGAACGATCAACTTCCGGATGATCGCTTTTCCGTCGGTCGCGATCGACGTATACAACGACTTCTTTTCGCGGCACGAGATTACGCATTTCTGCCAGATATCCGTGTTGAAGCATCTGATGACGTGCCCCTACGACGAGCAGCTCCTGCTCGTCATCTCGAAGAACTATCCCGTCGGAAATATGAACGCCTCCCTGCTTGCCACCGAGGGGATCGCTTCGGTCGGTAGCGCATGGGCGCCGGCAAGTGCACTTCTTGCCGGACTGGTGCTGTCGGTCGGGAATCAGACGTCCGAAGGACTCCCGCCCCGGTTTGTCATCCTGTCGAGTGGAATGGTAGCGCAAGCTTTCCTCAATGTACCGCTTACAGTTCTGATGGTCACGAACGGCACCGCTCTTCTGTTTCTCCTGTGGTACATCATACCGCGGCTACCATTCGCAGGAGCTTCCGAAGCGGGCTTCAAGGCAAGAGTCTGAACCGAATGCGCGTGCTTATCCTGAATGCCGACTACCCGCGGTTTCTGTCGTGGTTATACGGCCGCCATCCCGGATTGGAGAGAGACGGTTACGCGGAACAAATGGCCGCGCGCAACGCGAGCCTGTTCGGTGTGGCGGACTTTTATTCACGCAGTTTCGCAGCGCTGGGTCACCCGGCCGCCGATGTTCATGTCAACAATCTTTGGCTGCAATCGGCATGGGCCGGTGAGCATGGCATGACACTCGACACCGGGGCCGATCTCGGCGCGAGCCGAAAGCAGCGATTGCCGGGATGGCTCCAGCGTACCATCGCACCGTTGAAACCGGCCTTGCGGCCGTTGGCCCGACGTCTGGGTTTGAGTCCACGGCTGAGCGAGCAAGCCGAACGGATTCTGCTCGCCCAGATCGAGGAGTTCAAGCCGGACCTCGTCCTCAACCAGGATGTCTTTTACGTAACCACCGACCTGGTGCGGCGCATCAGGGACATGGGCGTGCGGGTCGTCATCGGACAGGTCGGCATCGAGCCCACCAAGGGAGAAGATTGGGGTGCCTACGACCTGATGCTGTCGCAGTTGCCCCGGGTTGTCCGGGCATTTCGAGCCGCCGATGTTCGTGCAGAGGTCTCTCACCTAGCGTTCGAGCCGGCCGTCCTGAACGCGCTGCCTGCTCCGCCCTCCCCGGATGTCGACGTCTCGTTTGTTGGTTCGGTATCCGAAGATCACCGGGAGCGGGTTGCGCTTCTGGAGTTCATTGCGGAGCGCCATGATCTCAAGCTATGGGGCAATATTTCAAGCTCGGTTCCGGCGACCTCACCGCTCCGGCGATGTTTTCAAGGCGAAGTGTGGGGCTCGGAGATGTACCAGGTTCTCAGGCGGTCGCGGATCAACCTGAACTCGCATATCGACATCGCCGGCGATGAAGCAGGAAACATGCGGTTATTCGAAGCCACCGGCGTCGGCGCTTTTCTTCTGACGGACTTCAAGCAGAACTTGCATACTCTTTTCGAACCGGATCGAGACGTTGTTGCCTGGCGATCCCCCGAGGACTGTTCGGCAGCGATCGGGCGTTATCTCAGAGACGACAAATCGCGCGCGGCGATCGCCGCAAACGGACAGAAGCGGACGTTGGCAGATCACACGTTTCGCAATCGCGTGCAGGATATTTTGCAGCTTGTTCGGTAGGCGCTGCGAACTTCGAAAAACCCGGCGTTACCCTTGACGATTCCGGGGAAAATGGCCAAAGTTGCCGCGAAATAACGCTAAGGCGTTGTAATACAATCCGAATTTTGGAAAAGCCCTGATGGAACACGTCGAACATGTCCGATTCGGCGACCAGCTCTACGCGATCATCGTGCGCGCTTCGTTTCGCGAGCCGGGCATCCACTTCTTCTCGACACCGGAATTGTCGCAGCAACTCGCCTTCATGAGCCATCCTCAGGGCAAGAGCATCGCGCCGCATCGTCACAACAAGGTGACGCGCGAGGTGCACTACACGCAGGAGGTTCTCTTCATCCAGAAGGGGAAACTTCAAGTCGACTTCTACACGGTGGGCGAAGAATACCTCGAGAGCCGCTTGCTCGGTTCTGGCGACGTCATCCTGCTCTGCAGCGGCGCGCACGGGTTTCGCGTCCTCGAGCCGATCGAAATGCTCGAGATCAAGCAAGGCCCCTACTCCGGCGAGAACGACAAGACGAGGTTTGAGGAGGCAGCCGCTTCGGAGATACGGATCAAGGGTCCGGGCCTGTGACCTCATTCATTCCCGTCAACACGCCCCTGCTGGATGGAAACGAGGCTGAATATCTCGCCGAATGCGTCCGCACCGGCTGGATTTCCTCCGAGGGCCCATTCATCAAGCGCTTCGAAACGGAGATGGCGCGGGTCGCGGGACGGCGCCACGGCGTTGCCGTGACCAATGGTTCTGTCGCGCTCGACATTGCCGTCCACGCTCTCGGACTCGAGCCGGGCGCTGAAGTCATCATTCCGACTTTCACGATCATCAGTTGCGCCGCTGCCGTGGTCCGAGCCGGCCTCGTCCCGGTGGGGGTGGATTGCGATCCTGGCACCTGGAACATGACCGTCGAGGGCGTGGAAGCCGCGATCACACCGCGCACGCGCGCGATCATGCTGGTTCACATCTATGGCCTGCCTGTCGATCTCGATCCGATCCTGACGCTGGCCCGCAAGCACGATTTGAAGATCGTCGAGGACGCTGCGGAGATGCACGGCCAGACCTATCGCGGCGCGCCCTGCGGCAGCTTCGGCGATGTCTCGACCTTCAGTTTCTATCCCAACAAGCACGTCACGACCGGCGAAGGGGGCATGATCCTCACCGACGACGACGCGCTGTCCGATCGCCTGCAAAGCCTTCGCAATCTCTGCTTCCAACCGCAACAGCGCTTCGTTCATGAAGAGCTGGGATGGAATGCGCGCATGACCAATTTGCAGGCCGCGCTCGGGGTCGCACAGATCGAGCAGCTGCCGCGCACTGTCGAGCTCAAGCGCAAGCTGGGCAGACTGTACGACGAGCACCTCGAGGGCGTGGCCGGCATCCGCCGTCCCGTTGCCCGTACCAACTACGCCGACAACATCTACTGGGTCTATGCGATCGTCCTCGACGACGACGTCCCGTTCGATGCCAAGGAGGCAATGCGGCGCCTGGCCGAGAAGGGCATTGGCACGCGGCCGTTCTTCTGGTGCATGCACGAGCAGCCGGTGCTGCGCCGGATGGGATACATGCTGGACGAGGCGCACCCACACGCCGAGCGCATCGCCCGCCGGGGCTTCTATCTGCCGAGCGGCCTTGCATTGACCGAAGCGGAGATAGCCCGCTCGGCGCAGGCCCTCAAGGAGATTTTGGCGTGACGGTCTTCGCGGAATACGCGCCCTGGTACGACCTGCTGTACGAAGACAAGAGCTACGCTTCGGAGGTGGATTTTGTGGAGAGGCGCCTGCGCGACCACGGCATTGCATCCGGCAAGGTGCTCGACCTCGGCTGCGGTACCGGGCTGCATGCGATCGAATTCGCACGGCGCGGCTGGAGCGTTGCCGGCATCGATCTCAGCCACGAAATGATCGCGCGGGCAAAATCCCGCGCCGAACAGGCGGGACTTATCATTCCCTTCCGCCAGGGCGACGCCTGCGAAGCCGGACCGGAGCATGGCTACGACGCCGTGGTGTCTCTATTCCATGTCGCGAGCTACCAGAACGACCGCGAAAGGCTCGAGAGAATGTTCAGGACCGCTCACGCGGCACTGAAGCCGGGCGGTATATTCTTCTTCGACTATTGGTACGGGGGAGCCGTGCTCGCCCAAGGCGTCGAGACGCGCGTCAAGGAGATCCAGCGCCATCCGCTGCGGCTGACCCGGATTGCGCAATCCACGCACGACGAACTCAACGCGACAGTCTTCGTGAACTACACCCTCTTTTGCGAGAACATCGATCGCGCCACGATCCGGCGCGTCGACGAAACACACCGCATGCGCTACTGGTTTCCGTTCGAGATCGAAGCCTCGCTCCAGGCCAGCGGATTTCAACCGGACGGCAGCTACGCCTGGCTGTCGCAAGCCGCGCCGAACTCGAGGAGCTGGGCTGCCTATTCGATCGCCAGAAAGAGACCCTCGCCGTGAGACCGTTGCGACTGGCCGTGATGCTGGAGCAAGCCCTCGAGGTCGGCGGGGGATTTCAGCAACCGCTGAACGACGTGCTCTGGCTTCGCGACTGGGCGACGAAGTCCCGCAACGAAGTCGTAGTGTACTCACCTTATCCGCAGACCCAGCGCATCCTGAAGGAGTTCGGCATCGAGGCACGGCTGCTGAAGTTCGGCGTCCTCGATCATGCCTTCCTCTTTCTTAAATATTGCGGTCCATTCGATCTCGTGCAGATCGGATTGAAACTCAAATCCCCGTTCGAACGCGCGCTGGTCCGGGACGGGATCGACGTCGTGCACTTCACCTCGACGTCGAAGCGGCACCTCCTGCTCTATCAGCTTCCCTTCGTCATCACGATTTTCGACGGCTGTCATCGCGATGCGCCGGAGTTTCCGGAAGTGCGCACGTTCGGCGAGTTCGAGCGGCGCGAGATCCTGTTCGGACTCGGAAGCAAGAAGGCGGTTCTGGTGGTGGTCAATGCGCCCGAACTGGTCGAGGATCTGTCCCGGCGCTATGCCGTAGAGAGATCGCGCATGGTGCAGATCCCGTTCTCGCCTTCGATCTATGTTGCCTCATCGGCCGACGACTCCAAAGCCCGCGACGAAGCCGTCCTGAGAAAATACTGCCTGGAGCGGGACTACCTGTTCTATCCGGCGCAGTTCTGGCTCCACAAGAACCACATCACACTTCTGGCCGCGCTGGCCAGGCTTCGTGACCAGGGCCGGATCGAGCGGCTGGTGCTGTGCGGATCGGACCGCGGCGAACGCGACAAGATCGAAGCTTCGATCGCGGCCTATGGCCTTGCAGACCAGGTCTCGATCCTCGGCTTCGTGGAATCCTCCGAACTCGGCGCCCTCTATCGCGGCGCCGCCGCGCTGGTCATGCCCAGCTACTTCGGCCCAACCAACCTGCCACCGCTGGAGGCCTGGGCAGTCGGAACACCCGTCATCTATCCCCAAGCGTTCAAAACGCAAGCCGGCGACGCCGCCATCCTGTTCGACTATGACGATCCGGCTTCGCTCGCCGACGCAATCCTCAACCTTCGGACCGAGGGGACCCGCGAGCGTCTGCGCGAAGCGGGTGAACAGCGATTGCAGCAGCTAGCCAGGGAGACGGAGCTCGGCCGGGATCAATTCGCCGCACAGATGGCACGGCTGAAGCATCGCCTCGCGCTCATTCCGCGCTGAGCGTCTTCAATGTGGAATGCTCTGAATTAGCCTGTTGCGTAACGCGCGGCTCATCAGTGGCGAGGCAATCAGCGCGATGCCGGCGAGCCAAATGCAGCATTGAAGCACCAGATGGACGAAGCCGGTTCCGGGCACGACGTAGCGCGCCGCCGCCCCCATCGCCAATCCCGCCCCGACAACCGCCAGCATCATTCCGAATAGAAGCGCGGCGTGTCGGAGCGGGCTCTTGAGGGTCTGCACGAGTAACACCGAGAACAGGATGCCGAGCTGAGCCAGAATGTCGCCCGACGTCAGGCTGATGGCGGCGCCCAGTGGACCGAGAGCCGGGATCAGGAACAAGGCAAGCCCGAAGAAGATCGCGATCTGCAGCGACTTGGTCCAGAGCAGCAGCGTGCCCCTGTTGCTGTAGCTTGCGTAGCTCATGGCGAAGGTCGCCGGCGTGACCAGGCAAGTTCCGCCAATCAGCACGATTGCGAGCGTGGCGTCGTATGGAATGTTGCCCGTTGTCCAAAGCTCGAAGAATTCTCGCCAGAAGGACAGCAGCCCACCGGTGATCAGGCTGACCGTGAAGGTCACCACGAACAGGCCCTTGGCATACAGGGCGCGCAGGCTGTCGCGCGCACCCACGGCATGATCGTGCCCGAGCTCGGCCGCGATCGGCAGAGAGAACTGATAGCACAGGCCACGCAGGAAATTCGAAACAGTTCTCGTGAGAACCCATTGGGCGATCGCGGCCCGATCGGACACCAAAGCGCCGACGAGCAGGACGGACAGGTAGGACATTCCGACTTCGGCAAAATTCATGATCCCGAAGGGAAACGCACCGGCGAATTGAGCCTTCGTCCATGCCCACGAAACGCGCCGCGGATACCTGCTGAGGAAAGGAAAGTGCAGCTTCAGGTCCGAAAACAGGATGAATGCGGAGACGCCGACCTGACCGAGGACGAAGGCCAGAGCCATCATTAGAAGATCGCCCGTCAGAAACACCGCAATCACCTGCGCGATCTGGCCGAGCCCTGTTCCCCACGCCTGCACGGCGACGACGCGGCCATACAAGCCACGGGCTCGGAACAGCGAACTGGCAAGGTTGACTGGCAGCGTGGTGGCAAGGCCAAGCGTCACGATTGCGAACGCCAGGTCGAACTTCGGCTCATTGCGAAATCCGAGGACATCCGCAGGATTCACGAGCATCAGCAGGATGCCGATGAGGCAGACGAGCCCCGCGACGACGCCGATGAAAAGCAGGAGGATGCCGGCGAAGTAGCTGCGGGTCCGGCGATCGCAATCCCCCCGTGACCTGAACGAGAGAAAGCGGTTCAAGCTCCACGCATGAAGGCCGGGATCGGCGGCCTGCACCAGGCTCCCGGCGGCAAAGATCGTGAGCCACGCCGAGAGCGTCTCATGCCCCAAATATCGCAAAAAGAACGGAATGAGAACGATCTGCTGCGTCAGCGCTAGCAGAACGATCATCGAATTCGCCGACCATCCCCCCAGGATGCGGCGCCCGCGGTTTGAGCCGGACTCGGTCACGTCAGGCACGGGCGAAGTGGTTCGATCCGCCGGAAACGGCACATCTGGCCAATCACTGTCCCGCTCCGAATATGCCGCTGTTCCATCGCCGACTAAGCCTTAGTATTCCGCTCGTCCGTGCACAAGCGACGAGATACCTGGTTCCGGCTTGGACGCCGGTACGGAATTGGCTAGTGACATCGGTGCCATGGAGAGGGCTGAACGTTGTCGAACATCGTTGCGCGAGCGGGCCATCGGGACATAACGCCGCGCGACCGCCCGGTCCGGCTTGCGGGTTATCCGTCCAGGACCAATCCCTGCTCCGACATTCTCGACCCTATCGAAGTCGGAGCGGTGCTGTTCGAGGGCCCAGGCCTCCGGATCCTCCTTCTCTCCTTCGACCTGCTGCAGGTCGGCTCCGAGCTGCAAGACCTCATCGTGAGGAAGCTCGAGAAGCGCGGCTTTGGCCGTGACGAGATCGTCCTGCAGGCCTCCCACACGCACAGCGCTCCCGCGACAGACAAGGCGTGCGCGCCACTGGGAATCCCGGACGAGCGATTCGTGGCCGAGCTTGCCGATGCCGTGGACGATCTCGTCGGGCAACTTCAGGGGCAAGAGCCCGTGCCAGTCGTGTTCGAAATCTTCGAGGGAAGGCTCCGGCATTCGATCAACCGCCGGCGCTACTGGCCGTTTCCAACCATCGGCAGGATGCACGGTTTCAACCTTACCAGCATTGCCTTCTCGCCGAATCCAAAGGGTCCGAAGAACGAACTTGCGACAGTCCTCCTCGTGCGGGACACCAGGGACGATCGGCCCATTGCAATGGTCTGGCACTACACCTGCCACCCGACGGCTGTTGTCCCGACCGACGCGATCAGCGCCGACTTTCCCGGCAAAGTTCGCGAACGGCTTCGCCGCAGGCTCGGCGCCATTCCGTGCCTGTTCCTGACGGGATTCTGCGGGAATATCAGGCCGCATATCGTGCCGTCACTGCGGCCTATTGCCTTGCGCGAACGCTTCCAGCGATTGGTGCGAATTGTATTCTTCGGAAATCTCTTTCCGTCCGTGTCGCTGGAGGATTGGCGTCGCTGGAGCGACAGCCTCGCGAGCGAGCTGGACGCGATCGCGCAGCAGCCTGCGACGAGAAAGTTCAGCCCGCAAGAGTTACGAATCGGTTCGGCCAGCGTTCCGCTGAGCGAGTTCTTTCGAGGCACCGCGCCACCCAAGCCCCTCTGCGTCCAGGTTCTCGGCTTCGATGATGCACTCGAGATCGTCGCCATCTCGGCTGAACCGTCGGTGGAATGGGAAGCCGCGATCGGGGAAGCCGTGCCCAAGCCGCCGGAATGTATCCGCCTTTACGCGGGGTATCTGGGATCGCTTTGCGGATATCTCCCAACGAAGGCGCAAGTTCCCGAGGGCGGCTATGAGGTGGAAGGCTTTCAGTCACTGTTCGGATTTGCCGGCCAGTTCGATGCCGGCCAGATCGGCCCCGCAGTGTTGTCCTGCGTGCGGCGGGCATTCGAAGCAGCTCGCATCGGTCTGCGCCGCGACGGTTAGGCCATCCCCGACCATCAAACGGACTTCTAGACGGGAGCGAATTCGCGCGAAGCCCCTTCGCTCTCGATCAGTTCGACGACGACGAGCTCTTTGGTGAGAAAAAACTGCACAGGGGCGCCTGCGAAAGCTATCGCGGGCTTCGCCGCGCCCGTCGGCGTGGCGCCTTGCGCGCGAAAATATTGTGCGGCATCCGCCAAATTGCTGACCCGGTAGGCGACCTGATTGATCACGCCCCTGCCCGACGTCGCGATCTTTGCGACCGGAGAATTGTCTCCGAGCGGCGCGATGAGCTCAAAGATCACACCGCTCGCGTCACGCAGGAACTGGACCGAGACGCCGAGCACCTGGTCGTCATAGACCTGCGTGGCCGAGACGATCGGCAGCAGGGAGCAGACATTTCCGAACCCGGATTTGAGATCCCGCACGACCATGCCGACATGGTCGAAGGTCAATTCGGGGCGGGCGGAAGACGCCATCAGTTCGGTCTTGCAATGATGCAGGCAGAGATCGTCAGCTTGTGCTTCCGCGCCTGCTCCATCGTGTGGTTTGTCATTGGAAAGAATTCCGCGCGTTCAATCTCGAAGCCTGCCGCGCGGACCGCGTCGACGGCGTCCTCCGGCGAGCGCAACAGATAGAGATGATCCGGCGCGGGGCTGTTGATCGGGACATTTACGAACAGCCGGCCGGTCGGCTTGAGCAGCGATCGCAACTTGACCAGGGCACCCTTCGGATCTTCGAGATGCTCGAGAACCTCCGAGAAGGTGAGGCAATCGAATTTCGCGCTGTCGTCCGGAACCGCGTATAGATCCTGCAGGACGAGCTCGGGCTTCTTGCCCGACATGCCCATGATCGTCAGCGCATCCCAGGTCTGGCCGATGCTCGCCTTGCTGACATCCCAGCCCTTCACACTGCCCGATCTCTCGTCCTTGAGAGCCTGATAGAGCAGCAGTCCGTGCCCCGGACCGATTTCCAGGTAGTCGTAGCCGGCAGTCGCCTGCTTCAGGAACACATTGCGATAGAATTGATAGCACGCCGTATGGTTCGACCAGTAGATCTGGGTCAGCAGCAGGCCATCCATGTACCTGCCCATATATTCGGTGTTGCCGTAGACCAGGCGATTGGCTTCCTCGAAGGTCGTGAGCCGGTATCGTCCGTGGCGCCGGAAGAAGATCTCCTCCTCCCGAACGATCTTGCAGATGAAATCGTAGCCGTCGCAGATTTCGCCGAGCCGCGGACCGGCGATCTGCCGAATCTGGCTGGCGAGCTCCTCGAGCGTCGCGAAATCTTCCGCAGAAGCACGCGAGAACCGCGACTCCAGGAATGCGCGATGCGCAGGCGTTCTCTCATACTGGGTCCGCATCAGCGCAGCGAGCTGCGGAAAACGCTGTTCGTCGATCAGACTTGATGCCGTCTTGCTCAAAATCCGTCTCCTTCAGTGCGCGCCAACGGCATCGCGAATGCGGATGGGCGGCTTCTTGTCCTGATAAGCGTCCACGGAGAGCTCCCATGCGGTCTCCCCGCCGGGACGCTCGCCAGTCAATTCGAATCCCAAATTGCGATAGTGATCCGCGACCATCATGTTCTTCTTGGTCGGGATGTAGACGCCGCGCACGAAGCCTTTACCCAGATCCCGCGCACGCGCGACGAGCCAATCCAGTGTCGCCTCCGGAACGCCGCGTCCGAGGACGCGGCACGACATCAACCACGTGTCGATCTCGATCGCATCTGCACCGATGTCCGCGATGACGACGCCAATCATGCCGTTGTCGCCAAAGACGTCACTGAGCCGCATCTGCAAGGTGATGCGGCGCGGATCGGCCTCGGCCGCCGCAACATCCGCTTCCGAATAGCGCCTTGTCGTCAGGTTGAACTGGTTGGATTTCGCGATCAATTGCGCAATCCGCTTCCGCCCGATCGCGTCGAACGGATTCACCAGCAATTCCATGTCGAGCGACTGGAGATAGTCCTCCTGTCGGGCGAACGATTTCAGCTGGGCCGTGCGCCTGGCGTCCGCCCGGTAATACGACGCCCGGTCACGATCCTCCGCGGTGAACCCCGTCGTCTCGAAGTAACAAGCCGATTGAAAGACCGGAATCCACTCCGTCACATCCTTGGGCAGCTCCGGCACGGCGACTTGAGGCAGGGCAAAGCGAATTTGCGCTCGCTCCGCGGGATTGTCGTCCAGGAAGACGAAGCTGTCGAGGCCGAGGCTGAGAATGTCCGACAGCGCCTGCAGGTTGGCTGCCTTGTCGGTCCAGTTGATCTGGAAGACGGCGATGTCCTCCTCGGCGAGGACCATCTCCGGGTGCGTGCGAAACGCATCCAGGGCGACGCTCTCCTCGTTCTTGGAGGAAACGCAGAGCACGATGCCGCGGTCGCGCAATTCCTTCGCCATGGCCTGGAGCGCGCAATGGGCTTCCCCGACAGGGCTGCCGGGGCCGAGCAGCAGATTCTCCTTGCCGTCATCGCCGACGATCCCACCCCACATGGTGTTGTCCAGATCGAGCACGAGAACCCGGCGCGACTTGCCGAACTTCAGAGCGACCAGCCTGACCAGATGCTCCGCATACAGCGGCGCATTCTCCGGCGCGAACGGATACTTGGCCAGCGCCCAGTGCCGCGCGGAGTTCCAATTGTCCTGGCCGATCCTTTCGGACAGCATCGCAACGTCCAGCAGGAGGTCGCCGCTGGATCTGACGAAATCGGAGAGTCCCGCATTGACCCGGCCGACGAGGTCCGCGTGCGACCCGGGTATCAGCCGATCGACATGCAGCCTGACATGGCCAGGATCCAAAGCTAAGGTCTGAAAGACAACCGGCTTCTTGAACGACGAGCGGACGCTCTCACGGATTGCGCGCAGGCGATCCACCGCCCGGCTGGCAACGGCAGCCGCGGCCTCGGCATTCCCGGCCGCCGGCCGCAGGCCGAAGGCATGCACGTCCATCGCAAGGACCACGATGTCAGGATTGAAGGAGACGATGCCGTCATGATCGCGCTCCAGCAGGACCTCGGGATCTTCGTATTCAGAGATCATGACATCGACACGCAAACCGTGCCGGAGCCCGGTTCCGATCAGCGTTTCCTTCAGATGCCGCGCCGTCGAGTTCGAGAGCAGCAACACGCGAACCGGCTGCAGACCAGAGGGCTGGCCATCCGGCAACTGAATTCCGGCCAGGCGTGTCGCGAGGCGGCGCAGGCCACCTGCATCCCATTCACATTGCGCCAGGCGAACCAGATCAGCGATGTTGCTTTCGCCGAGGCTGCGGCTGAGCTCGATGTCGCTTGTCGTGGGCTGCGGCAGCCACCTCATCATCGGCTTGATCACGACAGGCTCGCTCGTACTGAGAAGAACTGACCAGCGTCAGGCTGCGATCATAGAGATCAGATCGCCCACCGAGCGAATGCTCTCGATCTGCGCAGCTTCGAACTCGCGATCGAACTCTCGTTCGACCGCAGCGACGATACGAATTGTCGCAAGGCTATCCCATCCGTCCACGTCGTCAGGCGTCGATTGCGGCGAAATCTGCAAATTCGGGAGATCGAGTTCCTCCCGGAAGATTGCCTGCAATCGGCTGATGACGTCTGCCTGCTTATCCACTGCCCAAGCCCTTCGCGGTTGAGAAACGCCTTCATATACTCCGGCGGACGCTGCTTCAACCGAAGTTTTCTCTTCTGATTTCAAGGCGATATGTTAGGCCGTCAGGCGCCTATACCAAGGCATCCTGTACATGTTGATACCACGCCGGCCGAGGGAGACGCCTGTCATGATCGCGTCGCGCGCCGGAATTGACCACATCCACAAGTTCGATAGGCGAAATTCGATGTATTGATCGCGGGGATAATGCCGGCCGAGCCACGCGGCGTCGAAGGCCCCGTTACGGTTGAGATAGGTATGCGTGCCCTCATCGCCCTCGCGCGTACGCCACCGATACGTCGTGGACCCGTGAAAAATCGCTGCAAAGTCCGGATTCTCGTGGCGAAGGATGCTTTCGACGGCATGCAATGGTGTCAGCGTCGCCAGAAACCTCCCCACTCCCAGCCCGACACATAGAGCATCGGCCTCCATCAGTCTCTGATAGGGAGATTCGGGATCCCACGGGGTCTCCGTCAGCTGGTGGTCCTTGACGAGGAACTCCGCACGCGGCCCCAATGCAACGACCGAGGACGAGTTGTGAATGCTGCGCTTGACGCCACGGTAGCGCCTGAACGTTTCAGCGATCAGCCCGGTGGACACAGGTTCTCTGTGGATTTCCAGAATCTTGCAGTGGTCGACTTTCAAGGGAATGGCGGACATCACCAAGGTTCCTTCGGGACCGATCAGGTCGAGAAGCAAATCGATGACGGACGACGGCTTGCCGGGGAAGTTGTAAAACTCGTTCCAGGAAGACTGGACCCAGACTGTCGCGCCGGCCTTGACCCCCAATTTCTCGAAGGCCGATCGCAATTGCGGAGCCGAGATCGGCTCCTTGAACAGCCTTTTTTCGAAGGCAAGCCGGCGAAGCCGGACGTAAGAGCGCAGATCCGCGCGGCCCAGCAGGCGCCGAAGAGCGGAGATCGCGAATTGTCGAATTGAGGCTGACATCTCGTTGCGGTAGCAGCTCTTTGGTGTCCTAGCACGCGGATCGTGAGGTATCAGGCCGCCCCGACGATGTCGACACCATCCTGATATTCCGGATTATATCAAATTACAGGCGATCATCGCCCTTCCGGCGCGGTGAGCCGGCGTTCTGCCGTTTGATTCGAACTTCGCGTTGCCGTAGCAGACTGGTACGCGGGATGCAGAACAGTTAGAAGCTCCACGTCCGCTATCCGGCATGCTTGGCTCTGTCCTCTCATGCAGCCCCTTCGCCAAGGAAGACGATTGTGAAGACAATCAGCGTCATCACGCCCTGCTACAACGAAGAGCTGAATGTCAGGGATTGCTATGAAGCGATCCGGAAGATCTTCGACGATGATCTGAAGGGTTATCAGCGCGAGCACATCTTCTGTGACAACGCCTCCGACGACCGCACCGTCGAGATCCTGCGCGAGATCGCCGCGAGCGATCCCTCGGTGAAGGTCATCGTCAACGCGCGCAATTTCGGACCGCTGCGCAACACCTATAACGGCGTGATGGCGAGCCAAGGCGACGCCGTTCTCCTGTTCATGCCGGCCGACCTTCAGGACCCACCCGAACTGCTTCCCCAATTCGTCAAGCTGTGGGAAGCCGGCAACGAGATCGTCTACGGCATCCGCGCACTGCGGGAAGAAGGCCGTCTGATGCGCGGGCTCCGAAACGCCTACTACCGCGTGCTGACCAGATTTTCCGAGCTCAAGGTGCCTCCAGGCGTCGGCGACTTCCAACTCGTCGACCGGAGGATTGTCGAGGCCATGCGTCACGTCCGTGACGCCTATCCGTTCATGCGCATGATGACGTTCGAATGCGGCGGCCGCATGGTCGGCGTGCCCTACACCTGGCGCGAGCGCAAAAAGGGCTTCTCGAAGAACCGCGCCGGCGCACTGATCGATCAGGGCCTCAACGGACTGGTGTCCTTTACCACGGCGCCGGTGCGCTTCGGCCTGTTGGCAGGCTTTCTGATCTCGGCCGTCAGCATCGTGTACGCAATCGTCAATTTCATCATCGGCCTGGTGCTCTACCAGAAGCTCGCCGAACCAGGCATTCTGACACTGATCGTCGCCATGTTCTTCTTCGGCGGCGTGCAGCTGTTCTTCATGGGCATGATCGGCGAATACGTGCTCGCGATCTACGGGCAGGTGCGCGAGAAGCCCGTGGTGTTCGAGCGCGAGCGGGTCAATTTCGGACCGCCACCGCCTTCGGGAGCGTAATGCTCCAGCCGTCTCAGCGCTTCGCCAGCGACTGCTCGATCCGAGCGCCGATTGCCTGCACCGACAGGCCGGCGGCGTCGAGCAAGGCCTCGCGCGAACCTGCGCTCGACGTCTTGCCGCCCTGCTCGGGAATGCCGATCCCTGCGACCGGCGGCCGCTGCGCATCGCCGGCGAACGCACCCGCCACCAGGCTGAACAGACCACCACGCAGGATATGCTCTTCGAGCGTCACGATGAGAGAGGCGTCACGCACGGCGTCGCGGATCGCTGCCTCGTCGAGCGGCTTCAGGCAGGAAACACTCACCACGCCAACTTCCCTGCCGCGCCCGGCAAGCTCGCCGGCCACCTCCAGCGCGCGCGAGGCGATCGGTCCGGACGCGAGGATGACGACCTCCCGTCCCTCACGGAGGACCCGCGGCTTGCGCGGGTCGGTCACGGCGGCCCCGAGATTGGGCTCCCCCTGCCGGCTGAGCCGCAGATAGGACGGCTTGCCGCTTCCCGCGATCAGGCGCGTCGCGGCGCGCACCTCCATGGGATCGCAGGGCACGAACACCTCGATGCCCGGCAGCATCGACATAATGCCTGCATCTTCCAGCGCGTGGTGAGTGTAGCCTTGGCTGCCATAGGCGTAGCCGGCCCCCACCGCCACGACCTTGACGTCGGCGCCGTGATAGCAGACGTCGTTGCGAAGCTGCTCGAGGCAGCGCAGCGTCGGGAAGTTGCCTATCGAGTAGATGAAGACCGTCTTGCCCGACAACGCGATGCCGGCGGCCATGCCCGCCATGTTCTGCTCGGCGACGCCGACGTTGATGAAGCGATCGGGGAATTTCGCCGCAAAGGGCTCCAGCACGGAATAGCCGAGATCGCCGCAGAGCAGCCAGATATCGGGGTTTTTGCTCGCGGCCTGCGACAGGCTCTCGATGAATGTGGTCCTCATGCCTCGACCTCGGCCAGCGCCTGCGCGAGCAGTTCATCGGACGGCGAACGGTAATGCCATTCGAGCTTGTTCTCCATGAAGCTCACGCCCTTGCCCTTTACGGTGTGGGCAATCACCACGGTCGGCCGGCCCGATGGAGCCGGAACGGCGCCAAGCGCGCGCTCGAGCGCGATGACATCGTGGCCGTCGATCTCTTCGACATGCCAGCCGAACGCCTTCCATTTCTCGGCAAACGGATCGAGGTTCAGCACCTCGGCGACAGAGCCAAAACTCTGAATCTTGTTGAAGTCGACGATGACGCAGAGATTGGAAAGCTTGTGATGGGGCGCGAACAGGATGCCCTCCCAGTTGGAGCCCTCATCGCATTCACCGTCGCTGAGCAGGCAGAATACGCGGCTGCCGGTACCTGCGGAGCGTGCCGCGAGTGCCATGCCGATCGCGATCGGCAGGCCATGACCGAGTGAGCCGGTCGAGACCTCGACGCCGGGAACCGCATGGCTGACGTGCCCGGTGAAGATCGATCCGTCACGGCAATAGGTGTCGAGTTCGGCCAGGGAATAGAAACCGCATTCGGCGAGCGTGGCGTACATGATCGCCGTAGCGTGGCCCTTGCTGAGCACGAAGCGGTCGCGGCCTGGACTCTGCGGCTCGGCGGGATCGAGGCGCAGGATTCGCGTGTACAGTACCGCCAGGATGTCCGCCATCGAGAGGCAGCCGCCGATATGCGAGGCCTTGGCGGCGTGCACCATGCGCAGTGCGTGCGCGCGGATGCGCCGCGCAAACTCCTTAGGTTCAGGACGATTTGCGGGGAGAGTTGGTCGTGTCATGCCAGTTTACCGTTTCGCGTAGTCCTTCGTCCAACGACACTTCGGGCTTCCAGCCCAACGCGAGCATGCGCGAAACGTCAGCGGCCAGGATCATAACCTGATCGGGCCGGTACGCCAACTCGCCGAACCCCAGGGTTGCGCCGGGCTCGACGAGATCGCGCAGCCGCGTCACCGTCTCGCTCAGCGGCGGCGCCTCCGGGCTGCCGACGTTGAAGATGCCGCTCGCAGCCGCTTGCGTGATCGCGAGCCGGAAGGCCGCGGCCGCATCGCGCGCGTGCAAAAAACCCCAGCGCTGCTCACAGGCCGTCAGAGCCATATGTTGTCCCGAGCGCAGGTTCCGGATCATGCTCGGGATCAGCCAGTAATCCGCATCCTTCGGACCGTAGGTCGAGAAGATCCGCAGCCATGCCGCACGCAGTCCCCGCTCCTCGCACAGGCGCATCGCCATCGATCCGGCAGCCAGCTTGGCCATGCCGTAGAGCGTCGTCGGCCGCGGCATGTCATCCTCGCGGATCGCGCGATCATAGGGGCCGTATTCGGCCTGCGATCCGGCACCGACGAAGATCTTGGCGCCAGCCTCGGCGGCGAGATCGACAAGCCTGACCGTCTCGGCCACGTTCGCGGCCTGAACCGGGCTGTTGCGGTCGCTGCCAGCAACGCCGCGCCAGGCCATGTGCACCACCGCCTCCGGCGCAAAGGCCCCCAGAGCGCCGCGCAGCCCCTCCAGATGCTCCAGGGCGCCCGGAATCACGTGCAAGCGGTCATAGGCCTCCCCGAGGCGCCCGCGATCGCTGTCCGGCCGCAACAGGACGGCCACCTCGTGCCCCCCCGCCAGCAGGTCCGCAACGAGATAGGAGCCCAGAAAACCGCTCGCGCCGGTGACAAAAACACGCATGGCAGCCGGGTAGATCAGCTACCCGGCTCCGTCAATGTCCCGCTTCGGGAACGCGCGCCGGCCCGGAGACGTATTTCCGCTCCTGCCGGGCCCGATCCGAACTTGATTATCCGGCCCATGCAGCTAAACGGGGGGCCAGAACCGACGTTTGACGACACAGGGGTAGACGCATGAGCGACTTCAGGCTGGCCATGGTTTCCGCGGGCTTCGAGCACGGCGGAAACGTCACCCACCGTCACTTCGACGGCCATCCCGACCTGCTCGTCTATCCCTTCGAATCGCAGCTTGGCAATCGCAACTTCAACGACTTCCTCGCCTCCGTCGAGCGCGTTCAGTACCGCTATCCCGAATTTCCTGAAGGGCTGACGGCGGTCGAACTCTACGAGCAGATGATCGACGAGGAGCTGAAGACGTTCCTGCGCAAGCGCAACGGCTCCAAGTTCCGCGACGCCGATTGCGTCATGGACGAGAAGAAGCGCGTCGCCGAATTTGCGAGGATCGCGGGCGAACCACCGATCTTCCGCCGCCAGGTGGTCGAAGCTTACTTCCGGTCGACCTTCGCGGCGTGGGAGAACTACTACACCAAGCCGCGCCCGGGCATGGTCCATGTCGGCTACTCGCCCGCGATCGGCATCGACGCCGACCGCATGGTGCGCGACTTCCCGAACATCCGCATCCTGCATATCGTGCGCAATCCGTTCTCGGCCTATCGCGACACCAAGCGCCGTCCGTTCCCGCAGCCGCTTTCGAAATACCTAATCACCTGGAACATCTATCACTCGACCGTCGAGATGTTCGCCAAGATGTATCCGGACAACGTGCGCATCTTCCGCTACGAGGACCTCGTCGAGGACAAGCGCAAGTTCATGACGGAAGCCGCCGGCTTTATCGGCGTGCCCTTCGCCGACAGCATGCTCTATCCGAGCTGGAACGGCGTCGAGATCAAGGACTCCATCGCACCCTGGGGAACCGTGCTCAAGAGCACCAAGGATTACAACCAGGCCGTGATCCAGGAACTCTCGAACGAGGAGCGCAAGCAGATCGCACAGGGCACTGCGGCGCTGGCCCGTCATTTCGGCTACGACCAGATCGACTATCTGGGCCCGCTCTATCGTGCTGGGTAAGATCGGGTTCTTCGAAACCGACGAGCGTCCCCACATCGCAACCGATCGCGCGCGCGTCCTGCCCGCGCTGCGGCAACAACTGCAATCATCCGGCGGCCCTGTCAGCGTGACGCCGGCGCTAGGCGGCACGCTCGGTGTCTGTTTCGATGCGGAGATTGCGGGCAAGAAGCGGTTTCTGAAGACGCATCTTCCAGGCGCGGCCGCGCGGGCGAGCCTTGCGAAGGAAGCGGACGTGCTTGTGCGGCTCTATGGCAGCACCATCGTGCTCGACCGCTTCGACGTCCGGCTCGCGGATGGATCGGCTCGGCTCTGCCTCCTGATGCCGGCGCTGCTGCCGCTGGCCGGCCCGATGCAGCCGGCCGAGGCCATTGCGCTCGCAGGCGCATGCAGCGAACGCCTCGGCGATTGGCGGCCGGACCAGACTCCCACGTTCGAGCAATATCTGGCCTCCGCCGCTCGCGCGCTGGAGATGCTTTCGGATCGCAACTTGATCGAGCAGGCCACCGCGGACGAGACCCGCCGTCTCATCGCGCGGCTCGAAGAACGTTTGCCAAAACTGCCCGCAGCGCTCTGCCACGGCGATTTTGGACCGAAGAACATCATGCTTGCGGGCACCGAGCCACGCGTCATCGACTGGGAAGACGCGTTCGGCGGCATCGCCGGCTACGACTATCTGTACTGGCTGACCTTCATGGAGAACCGGGCGTTCCTGCAGACGGCGGCCTTCGGTCGAACCGGTCTTGCGCCCGATATCGAGCGTGCAATTCTCGCCCTCGTCGTCCTGCTCAAATCCTACCTGGCGGTGTGCTCGGGAGCGTACCTGAAGCACGCGGTATCTCCGCAGGCACGTATCGCCGAGATACTGGAGCTGCGCTGATCACGCCATCTGGGTGGCGCCGACGACCTGGTCGAGTTGATCGAGCGAGAACGTGCGCAGGTCCCGGCCATCGCGCAGGGCCTTGTACCAGTCGACCGTGAGCCGCAGGCCCTGTGCCAGATCGAGCCGTGGCGCCCAGCCGAGTTCGTTGTGCGCCTTCCCGCAGTCGAGCCTGAGATAGGCGGCTTCGTGGGGATGCGGGCCGGCATCGGCGGTCCAGCGCGCGCCGTCCCCCCACAGCGCGATCAGACGATTGACCACCGTTCCGACCGGCACCTCGCTTGCGGCATCGGGCCCGAAGTTCCAGCTGCCGACGAGGCGCTCATCGCCCGCCAGCCGCTCGACCAGCTCGAGATAGCCGAGCACCGGATCGAGTGCGTGCTGCCAGGGCCGCACCGAATTGGGATTGCGGATGCGCAGCGCTTCGCCCGCCAGGAACGCCTGCATCGCGTCCGGCACCAGGCGGTCGCGCGCGAAATCGCCGCCGCCGAAAACGTTGCCGGCGCGCGCGCTCGCGACGCGGGCTGCCCCCTTTTGGTTAAAGAAGCTGTGGCGATAGGAATGCGTCACGAGCTCGGCGCAGGCCTTGCTATTGCTGTAGGGGTCGTCGCCGCCGAGACGGTCGCCCTCACGAAAGGGCGAGCCTGTGCCATTGTTCTCGTAGCACTTGTCGCTGGTGACATTCAGGATCACCCGCACGCAAGCCAGCTGCCGAGCGGTCTCCAGCACGTGCACTGTGCCCATCACGTTGGTCGCAAAGGTCTCGACCGGCTCCTCATAGGACGGCCGCACCAGAGCCTGCGCTGCCATGTGGATGACGATGTCGGGCTCGGCCTCCGCCATCGCGGCCCGCAAGGCGGAGAGATCGCGGATGTCGGCCACGTGGTGCTTGATGTCGTCGGCGATGCGCGCCGTCACGAACAGCGCGGATTGGTGCGTCGGCGGCAGCGCATAGCCGTAGACGCTGGCCCCGAGGCGGCGCAGCAGCAGCGAGGCCCATGCGCCCTTGAAGCCGGTATGCCCGGTCAGGAAGACCTTCTTGCCGCGCCAGAACGCAGGGTCGGTCACCAGACCCTCCATTTGGCGCGGTTGCCCGACCACTCGGCCTCGAGGAAGTTGCGATCGCGCAGCGAGTCCATCGGGTGCCAGAAGCCGGGATGCACATAGGCGCGCAGATCGTCGCCGCGCACCAGTTGCTCCATCGGCTCGCGCTCCCAGATCGTCTTGTCGTCCGCGATGAGATCACCGACCGACGGCGACAGCAGGAAGAAGCCGCCATTGATCCAGCCGCCGTCGTCGTTCGGCTTCTCCTCGAAATTGACGACCCGGTCGCCCTCGATCGCGACAGCGCCGAAACGCTTTGCAGGCCGCACCACCGAGACGGTGGCCCTTCGGCCATGCGTCTTGTGGAAAGCGATCTCGGCGGCGAGGTCGATGTCGGCGACGCCGTCGCCATAGGTCAGCGCAAAGAACGGTTCGTTCGCGACGTAAGGCAGTACACGCTTGAGCCGCCCCCCGGTCTGGGTCTCCTCGCCGGTATCGACCAGCGTGACGCGCCAGGGCTCGGCGGTTTCGCGATGCACTTCCATCCGGTTCTCGGCGAGATGAAAGGTGACGTCGGACATGTGCAGGAAGTAGTTCGCGAAATACTCCTTGATCATGTAGCCCTTGTAGCCAAGGCAGATCACGAAATCATCGAAGCCGTAATGGCTGTAGATCTTCATGATGTGCCACAGGATTGGCCGGCCGCCGATCTCGACCATCGGTTTCGGCCGCGTGCTGGTCTCCTCGGCGATCCGAGTACCCAGGCCTCCTGCGAGGATTACGACTTTCATTGGAATCTGCCGAAGTCCGAAAAATTTACTTCCAGTTGTGCACTGGTTACTTCAGGGTCTCTAGGCCGTCAATTGGGAAGCCAGGGCGGGTAACGCGCCAGAATTTGCCCTGCTGGCGATTTCCGACGAGTTTGCTTCTGTTGCGGAGTCGACAGTTGACGGTCGAGATCGTTATGGTCCGGCTGAAATCGATCCCCGCCGCCACGCACAGACCTGGTCATGCCGAAACAGTCCCGCCGCGCACTAACTCTGTTGTTTGCGAGCGTCCTCGCAGGACTGTTCATACTGCAGTTCGGCACCTTCATCGACCACGCAACGCCGTCGCTCATCGACGATCACGACATCCTCTATCCGCTGGGCGACAAATCGACCGCAACGCTGCAGGAAGTCTGGACCGATCTGAAGAACACCGACGAGTACCAGGAACTGGCGACCAAGGGAGCAGCAACCCGGTTTCGTCCTGCCTTCTATCTCTTCAAGTCGGCCCAAACCTACCTGTTTGGGAGCAACATTCGCCTTTGGTACATTGCCAATTTCCTGCTGTACCTCGGCACGACGACGCTGATCTTCTCCCTTGTCCTCCGGACTTTTGGTATTCCAAGCGCACTGCTGTTTGCCGCGTTCTATCTGGGGCATAAATCGTGGGCTGATATCTTTCCTAGACTTGGTCCCGTCGAGATCGAATGCATCCTGGTCGGAACCCCTCTGATCTGGCTGCTCTGGCGCTGGATCGAAACCGGACGAACGTCAGCCCTTTACTGGGCGATACCGACAGCCCTGCTGTTCGGAGCCATGAAGGAAGCCGACTCGCCTCTGATGATCGCGATCGGGGGGTTGCTGGTGGTTTGCGGCTTCCTGAGCGGCATGAGACGGATGGTGGCGGCCGGAACGGTCCTGCTCGTTACCGGCGCGATCGTGTTCGTGGTCATGCTGCTCATCACGGCCGGCGCAGCAAGTTCCGGAATTGTGTCTCCGTGGGGCCCTTTGCAATCCTATTGGCATCATCGAAGGGCCGACTCGCTCGCTTGGCTCGTCCTGATCCCAATTCCCGTTCTAGCCGCCGTCAGATTCGGTCGCGGGTTCAGCCAACTGAAAATCGATCGGGGCGAGCTAGCGGCCCTCGCGCTCGCATCTGTGTCAGTCGAAATCATGAGGTTGACCCTCTACTACATCAGCCATTCGATGACCTATAATGGGGCTAACGATGCCATCGGCATGCGATACGGCTATCCGCTGGCCTTGATGCAGGCTCTCGTCGCAGCCATCGTGCTCGGCAGGCTCGCGAAAGCAGGCGGCCGGACGATCGCACCACTAACGGGAGGCATCGCCATCGCCTGTTGCCTCGCAGTCCTCATCATCAACAAGGGCCTGTTCTCGCCCTATACGCTCAAGACCAGGGACTGGTGGCTTCAGTTCAATACGGACGCGGACAATGCAGTGAGCGAAGCCGCGAGGCTGCTCCTTGAAGCGCGCAAGGCAGACAAGAACCCGGTGCTGATCGCTACGGGCGCAGCACTGGAATGGGAGCCCAAGCTCTCTCTGATCATGTTTTTGAAGCGAAGGATGCCGGACACGGTCGTGTACTTCGATCCGGGCGAAAAATCCGTGAACCCCGAATACTATGGAAAATTGTCGGTCAAATGGGGCGGAACGCCGATGTCACCGGAGCTCCGGGCCTCGCTACCCGCGCGAGGTTGCGTGAACATTCACGTGGACGATCGTGAATATGCAAATCCGGATTGCAAGGTTTTGAACATCACGACGATTGCCAACCGCCCAGCTCCATAGGGCCGTTTCCGTTCTGTTAAAATCGGAAAGAGGCTCCATCACCGATTTCGTACGCGGCTGGACCGATTTGCCTCCTGTGCTCATGCAAGGAAATGCCAGTCGCTTGCCAGAGGGGCAGCCGTTGCCGGACCGGTGGTCCCATCGTGATTGAGATCCTGATGAAAGCGGCTTTCCGCCTGAGCGAGCGTCGAGCTCGTGCCAGAAATCACGCCCGTGTCGCTGCGATAGTTGCCGCTGCTATCGGTGTTCCAGATGATGAACTGATTTGACGCGCCAGCCTGCCAGGCAAGCTCGTACCCATTCGCTGTCTGTTCGGCGCCGACCGGAGTCCAGACTCCGAACTGTCCGGCCGTTACGGGGGAGCCGACGTATTTCAGCTCGGGCCCCGAGCCGCCAGCTACGGGATTGAAGTAGAAATTGCTGCCGTTCTGGACGAGGCTCGTGCTGCCCGCCGCTTCGATCGTCTGGACCGAGGCAACAACGCCGATCGTCCCGTCTCCGTTGAGATCCTGATGAAGGCTGCTCTCCGCCTGCTCCAGCGTCGCGCTGGTATCCGAGAGCACGCCCGTGTCGCTGCGATAATTGCCGCTGCTGTCGGTGTTCCAGATGATGAACTGATTTGACACGCCAGCCTGCCAGGCAACCATGTATCCGTTCGACGTCTGCTCCGCGCCGACCGGCTTCCAGACGCCGAACTGCCCAGCCACGACCGGCGAACCGCCGTAGGTCAGTTCCTGTCCAGAACCGCCTCCAACAGGGCTCATGAAAAACTTCGAACCGTCCTGGGTCAGGCTCGTGCTGCCAAACGATTCAATGGCCGCGATCGCTGCGGCGAAACCAACCGTCCCATCCCCGTTGAGATCCTGATGGAAACTACTCTCCGCCTGCTCCAGCGTGGCGCTGGTGCCTGACACCGCTCCGACGTGGTCCCGATAGTTGCCGTTGCTGTCGGTGTGCCAGATGATGAACTGATCGGTTCCGGACGTTTTCCATGCAACATCATATCCATTCGCAGTCTGCTCCGCGGCGATCGGCGTCCAATCTCCGAACTGCCCGGCCACGACCGGCGAGCCGCCATAGGTCAGTGCCAAACCAGAGCCACCACCCACGGGCTTCATGTAGAAATTGCCGCCCGACTGGATCAGGCTCGTGCTGCCGGACGATTCGATGGTCCATGCCGCTATGCCGATAGTCCCATCCCCGTTCAGATCTTGATGGAGGCTGCTTTCCGCTTGCTCGAGCGCAACGCTAGCCCCTGACACCACACCGGAATCATTTTGATAGTTCCCACTATCGTCAGTGTGCCAGATGATAAACTGGCTGTTGCCGGACGCTTTCCAGGCAATATCATAACCGTTCGCGGTCTGCTCCGCGGCAACCGGCGTCCAGACCCCGAACTGCCCGGCCACGACCGGCGTGCCGCCGTATTTCAAGCCTACGCTCGCGCCACCGCCCACCGGGGACATATAGAAGTTGCTCCCGCTTTGAAGCAGACTCGTGGTGCCGATCGCCTCGATTGATACAGGCGGATTTGCGAGGAAATTGCTCGAGACGACGCCGTCTGCGAATTGGAAGCTCTCAACACCTGACACCGTGTCGGCGCCATCAGGTGAGCCCGTGCGCTGGTCGAGTATGGTGAAGGTCTGCGTCACAGAATTGTAGGAAACGGCGTAGCTTGCCTTATTGCCCGAATACACCGCGATGTCGGTGCCAGATCCGCCCACGATGGTGTCGTTGCCGCCGCCCCCGGTGATCGTATCGTTGCCGCCACCGCCGTTCAGCAAGTTGGCAATGGCGTTGCCGAGGATCGTGTCGTTGCCGCTGCCGCCGGTGGCATTGTCGATGTAGGAGCGCACGTCGCCGTTGTAGAGATAGGCGTTGTAGACGTTGCCCGACGCATAATGGCCGTTGCCGAGATTGGCCAGCTGAACGGAGGAGAACAACGATACCGCACCGGGATTGAGATTGATGCTCAGATTCGTCGTGTAGTTCGACAGGTCGTAGGTATCGACGCCGCCGCCGTCCCAGACCGTCTCGTAGATGCGGTTGGCGGAGCCGCCGGCGCCGCCGCCCGGCGCGAGCTGCCCCACGCCGTTGATGAACTCCTGCCCCGTCGTCGGGCTCCAGGTGTAGACGGTGGTGCCGCTCTGGGTCGTGAAGTTCGCTCCGTACAGCGTTTGCAGCGCAAGGATATCGTTGGCCATGTAGGTCTGCGGATATCCGTAGGCCTCGTTGGTGTAGCCGGTCGACGTCGAAGCGCCGACATAGCTGCGATAGCTCATGACGGTGTATTCACTGTCGTCGTGTGCGCTCGGCACCGCGACATTGGCGGGACCGCCCGTCTCCTGGCTGTGCTTGAGTCCGAGAGCGTGGCCGAGCTCGTGCAGCGCGGTCGTGAAATAGTAGTTGCCGAGCTTGGCCAGCGAGTAATTGTACTGCGTTCCGAACCAAACATCGCCGCCAGCCGCATAGTCGCCGGGGTAATAGGCGTAGGAGGTGGGATTGGCCGACGGCGACTGCGCGATCATGACGTCCGCGCTGCCGGTCCCGTTGTACTGGAAGCTGGCGTTGGTGTAGCCGAGGATCAGTCCGATCGCATAGTTGATCGCCGACTGCATCTGGCTCGGCGCCGAGGCGAAGCCCGAAGTTGTCGGCTCGCTGCTGCCGCCGCTGTAGGGATTGATGTAGTCGCTGGGCGAATCGGGAAAGCTGTAGCTGATCGTGCCGGACCATTTGACGCCCGACAGCAGGCCGTCGATCTCGGCGTTGTTGGTCTTGCTGACGGAAACTGAAATGGCCAAAGGTCTCTCCGGAACACCGCGTCGCGCACGACTCGGGGCGCGCAGATGGATGATTCTAGCTTGAGAGTGATACGTTTGGTTAAATTTGGGCAGCCATGCCGGACTATTGGCTCAACCAGCCGTTAGGCCTTAAATCCCGTATTCGCACGGACTATCAGCGGTCTCGGTTCCGCTGAATCTGGATTCACGAATAAAATCAATATATCCCTCGATCTGCTCGGCATGGCCCTGTACGGGCCTCCTCGTAGTTTTAACTGTCCTCGTCTCGTTGGCGCTATACGCTGCGCCGGAACACGATGATTTCTGTTTTGCTTACCAGAACGTCCGCGACGGCTTCATACAGACCGTTCTCTCGTTCTCCGACGGCTGGTCGGGGCGCATCGTGCCCCTTCTAATTGTTCAAATTCCAGCTGCAATCACGAGAGCCGCCGACAGCAGCATTTTGCCTCATGCGCTGCGACACTCATCGCATTCGCGAGCTTGTTTGTCACGGGATTGGCTTTCGGCATGGCTTGGATGTGGTGGAACGTCCGCGGCCTGTCGTCGCTCGCGCTGATGCTTGGGTTTCCTGCCGCAACTTCCGGCGGAACGCCAAATCCGCATGATCTTCTCAACTTGTTGCCCTGACTCGCCTGCTAACGTAACAGAGCATCCTTGGAAACCATCCATACTGATCGATCAGCGACAGTGCGCAGTAGTGCCGACCATGGGGTATAATCAACTTGAGATCGGTCGCCCCGACATTGCGACAAAGCATGACGAGACGAGATTGCCCTTACCCCAACACGAAATAAAGTATCGCGCGGACATCGACGGGCTTCGAGCAATATCGGTCTCGGCCGTCATTGCCTTTCATCTCAAGATCGGACTGCCGGGAGGCTTTACCGGCGTCGATGTATTTTTCGTGATTTCCGGATTTCTCATCGGTCAAATCGTATATTCCGACGTCGCAAAAGGCCACTTCTCGCTCTCCGGTTTTTATGAGCGTCGCGCCAGGCGTATTCTACCAGCTCTCCTCGTAACAATTGCCGCCAGTTGGTTTATTGCCAATCGGCAGCTTTACGCATTCGAGATGGCCGATTTCTCGAAATCGGCGGTCGCTTCGATTCTATTTGCGGCAAACCTCTACTTCTATTGGGCCAGCGGGTATTTCGCACCGGCGGCCGAGACTATTCCGCTGCTTCACTTGTGGTCTTTGGGCGTGGAAGAGCAATTCTATTTGCTGTTTCCGCCGATCGTCGTCGTTTTAGGACGCCACTCGCCACGATTCATGTTTGCGGCACTTGGCGTGATGTGCCTTGCCTCACTGATTGCAGCACAAGCCTTGATTTCGGGGCACCCTGAGGCAGCCTTTTATCTTCCAACAAGTCGGGCCTTCGAGATATTGCTTGGGGCTCTTGTTGCTCATCCCCTTTTCCCCCGCTCATACAGCCGCACAGCATGCGGGCTCTCCGCAACCCTGGGCGCCGCGTGCCTGCTCTTTTCGCTCGTCGCTTTCACGAAGGACACCCCCTTTCCGGGGGTGACCGCAATGTTGCCCTGCGCTGGCGCTGCGATGATCGTGTGGTCCGGCCAGTCGAGCCCGACCCCGATATCTCGGCTACTTGCCTGGCAGCCGGTGGCCTACATCGGAAAGCTCTCCTATTCGCTCTATCTCATCCATTGGCCCGTCATCGTCTTCGGCAAGTTGCTTTTCCCGAATCTCTCACATTCGCTCTTCGCAGTTGCAGCTATTTCGGTAACTGTCGTTCTGGCGACCAACAGTTTTTGGTTCATTGAAACCCCACTGAGGCGCGGGCCTCTCACCAAGCGACACTGCTTGTCTAAGGCCGCTGCAGCAATGTTGCTTATCGGACTATTGCCGGCATGGACCCTGGCAAAGCTGATAGCTCCGGCGTCCGCAGACCCCACCATCAACCGCATATTGAGTTTTAACTATTACAATCCCCGAACGCGTTTTCTCGCTCGAGAATGCTTTCTCGACCCGGACCAGACATTCAGGGACTACCTGATTGACAAATGCATCCCGCCATCCATCAGCACCGGCGCGATGCTCTGGGGTGACAGCCATGCCGCTCACCTCTACTACGGACTGCGAGCCGAAATGCAAAAGGCCGCGATTCCTTTTGGCATGTTAGCGTCATCGGCCTGCCCCCCAGTCATTGATCTCGATGTTGAACTACGACCAAAATGCAAGGACGTGAACAGGGAGATTCTGACTCTTCTGCTCCGTCTCAAACCTCGCTTTGTCGTGCTCTCGGCTGCATGGCACATGAATAGTGACGTTGCCTCACGACTGGAAGCAACTGTGCGTCAACTTGTGCAGGCTGGAATCAAAGTCACTATTGTTACTGAAAGCCCCGCTTTCAGTAACCGTGCCCCCAACATCGCGGCCGCTCTGCTCCAATCCGGCAAACTTCCGTTGGCAACCGAGGCCGAGACCAATATCGCGGACATGAAGGCTACCGATGCAGTCCTATCCGCCCATTTCGGAACTTCTGAAGAAGTAACCCTTCTGTCTCCGTTCGAGACATTCTGTTCGGAAAAAGGGTGCCCTCTGCTAGGGCACGATGGCGTCCCGCTTTACTTTGACCATTCGCACCTCACGGAGGCTGGATCAGCGATCTACGCGAAAGCGCTCGTTGCGGCTGTGCTGGAGCCGACGCTCAAGCGTTGAACCCGCCATCCGGAATCAGCATGGGCCTCTCTCAACGATCGGCGCGTATAGTTTCACAGCGCTGCCGTCGACGGGATGGGCGAGGTTGTCGACGAGCGAACGTGAGGCGAAATCGAGCCCAAGGCCTTTCCACTCTTCTGTCTTCAGCGAGTGAACGCTCGTGCCCATGATCAACCATGCTCGCCGGAGGCGTTCCGGGCCTACCATCTTCAGATATTCGCCCGCGAGGCGATGAGAAGACGGATAGCCGGCAAAAATCCAAGGGAAGACCGGCATACGGCCACCAATCGCGAAGACTGCGCCTGGGACTTCGCCGCTAAGATCGATGGCAAGATCGTCCCGGCAAAAGCCGCGGCTCGCAACGTCCCTTTGCAAGGTTTGAACGAATTCACGGGTACGCTCGTCGAGCTTCAGTGCGCCCCGCGGACCGATCTCGGTTGAAATGGTCTGGCGGTCAACGGAAGTTGCCAGCCGATAGGGCGACGCCAAACCCGCAGCCGTCGCGCGGTACGCAAGGTAAATGCCCAAGAACCCAACGATCGTCGGGCCGAACGTGCGCGGGAGTACCAGGACGGTAGCCATCACCAGCACCATCAACGACAAGCCTGGAAAAAGTGCCACCTGAAAGCATACCCTTCCTGCGCTTCCCAGAGTCGCGGCCCACGGAATGAGACCGATCAGGGCGAGAAGCCCGATCCACTTGAGGCTCGCGTCACGCCGACAAGCGATTGAGAGCATCGCGAAACCGCCCCCGCCAAGCACAGAGAAAACATGGCAGTTGCTCGGATCAAACCGTCGCTGCAGGAGCGACAATCCGAGGAGGACAATTGCAGAAAAAGCAACCAACGCTCCATATTTGCCGATAGCGGGTCTCTCGTAGAGGCGAGCCAGCATGCAGACGAGCAACAAGGCCCCGCTCACCCACCAGATCCAACCTTCGGTGAAGAAATCGAGGAGCTGATCGCGCATCGAAAAGGGATTCGGATGTGAGCCGCCGAAAACTGTCAAATAGCCATTGATCTGACGAGCTATCGTTTCAAGGGGAAGGCTCGCGGCCAGCGCTGCAACGAGGCCGAAGCCGAACAGCATCGTGCGACCAAGCTGCGCCAGTCGGCTCCGATAGTCAGCAAATGCACATAGCACGCCCGCGATATAGATTGCACTGTAAGCCGCGACGTTGAGAGGCCTGGTAAATAGTGCGATGGCGATTGCAAGAGCGACAATGAACGCAGAGACCGTAGGACGCGACTGCAGGAGGATCAATCCCAAGGCCAAAATCCAGCCGGCGACAAGGACGAGCCAGTTATAGGACGGCGTGGGCAACCAGTACGTATAGTAAAAGAACGGCGCGAGCAAAGCCATGCCAACGATCAAAATCGCATCGGGATCGCGCCAGGAAAGCCTTAGTCTTTCTAAAACAGCCCAGCCCAGAGAAGCTCCCAGGCCCGCAAGAATCACCGCACCCAGGCGATTGAACGCTGAGACTGACTCGCCGGCAAGCAAATACAACGGGCGTATGGCGTAACTAAATAGCCCCAGGACAAATTCATATTCCGTGGGCCTTTGGGCCAACATGAGGTAGAACGCCTCGTCGGTAAAATCGAAGCCCCTGTCCATCTTCAGGATCAGGCTGGCAGCCAAAACGGCAGACAAAGCGAACAGCACTAGCGCGACAATCTGGCGGGACCGATAGATTGAAACGTCGAGATTCCGGGCAAAAGGCATTCGTTGTTTAAATCCTGAAGGTCGATATACGTCGAGCCCTACTCCAATTGACGACGTTGCTGGAATATGACATGGCGGCGAGATGGGATGGTTACGCTTCTTACTGGCGTCTCTTGTTGTCGCCTATCACTGCCAGATCCATCGTTTGTACCAGACGATCGGCGGGCTCGCGGCGGTCGAGGCGTTCTTTTTTGTCAGCGGGTTCTACATGGCGGCCGCCTATCCGCGATATCGAGGGCGATTCCCGGCGCTGATGTTTTGGCTGAGCCGATATCTAAGATTACTTCCATTTTACGCGACCGTTCTTTTCCTGACATGGTTGTGTTGGTACGGCGGCCTGCCCACAAATGCGACCTCGATCTTTAATGCATTCAGCGTGGATGACACTCCTTGGCTCGCAAACATTACGTTGCTGGGGCAAGATCTGATCGCAATCAATGAGCGCGCGAACCTTCTGCTTCCGGTTCGCCAGTCATGGTCGATCAGCGCGGAATTGGTGTTCTATGCACTCACTCCATTTTTTCTGAAGCGCCGCAATTGGCAACTCATCGCCATTGCCTGTCTGTCTTTCGCCGTAAAAGCATATTTTACGATTTCCGGAGACTGGAGAAGCGCCTATTTTCCTTTTTATTCGCAGGTCGGCTATTTCATCTTGGGAATTATGCTGTTCAGGCTGCGCGACAGATTAACCTGGCAGAGATCGGCGGCATTTCCCCTTCTGGTACTGACTTCAATCTACCTTTGCGTCAGCCATTTTGCGGCGTTTGAACTCAACGGCGTCCTGGCCAACGCGGCCATGATTCTGGCTATCGCGATAGCCATGCCGACGGCCTTCGAGCATTCCAATCAGCGAGTTGCGAACTTCCTCGGTGACGTTTCGTACGGGGTTTACCTGGTGCACGTTCTGATAATCGAAGTGCTGATATCGCTGGGCTGGTTTTCTTACGGCGGGAGCTCGCAATCCTCAAGCAGCATCATATGGATGTTCGTTCTGGTGCTGTCACTCTCAACGATCGTCGCCGCGCTCTTTGAGGTCGCAATTCAAGATCCAATCGACCGCTGGCGTCGGAAAAGATTTTATGGCGTTCCGGCACCTCAAACCGACATCAAAAAGCAAAAACCAACGCAGCCCAGCCCCAATCGACTCGGCTGAGCGAGGGATGCTGTCGCACCCGTTATAATAGATATTGGCGTTTGGCGTAACCGAGGAGCAGTATGAGCGCTCAGTTCATTGCCGCCAGCATCCAGAACGGCGTCGAGGCAAAGCTGAGTGGTCGGCTCGCTCTCGCTCCTGAACCAGGGATTAGTTGGCACCTGAAAAAGGAACTGATGAAAAGAACCCCATTCTCAGCCGGTCTGATCGTTGCTCTGGCGGTGCTCGCCGGGCAGGACCATGACTTGGTACACGAACTGGCTAGGGGGCTGGCCGGGCTAAACCAAATGCCAGAATGAACAGCAGACAATTGAAAGAGGCGTGCCAATGAAGCACGCCCCTTTGATCTGCTTTCGTATGACCGAGCGGATCCGCCCTCGCTTCGCGCAAGCTTACGCCGCGTGCGAGATCGACAGCTGGGCCTGGGGCTGATCCACCGGATTGGTAATGACCGAACCACCATGACCGTCCGCGGCCAATGCAAAGTCCGCGGCGCTGTACTGGCCAAGCAGTTGCAGCGAGGCTGTATGATCGCCGTCGGTGATCGTGAGCGTGCCACCGGTGTTCCCGGCATTGGCCGAATAGGCAAGCGAGGTGGTCTCGCTGAACGCGATGTCGCCAAGGTCGAGCTCGACGCCATCCTGCCAGCCGGCGATCGTCCCGCTGAAGGCCGACGACTGGTCGAGCACCAGCCTCGCCGAGGCGCCGCCGAAGGTGACGTCGGTCAGCGTGCCGCCGGTGTGGATGTATTCAAGACCGCCCGCACCGATGGTGGTGCCGCTGGCGCTGCCGCCGGCCCCGACGTACTGCGCACCAGAAACGATCGTGGTGTTGCTGGCCGTGCCCCAGACATATTGAGCACCGCCGTTGATGGTCGTGCCGTTGGCGTTGCCCCAGTCGATCTGCACGCCGCCGGCGTTCAGGGTCGTGCCGATAGCCGTTCCGCCAGCATAGACGTGCTGCTCCGCACCGCCTCCGATGACGTAGTCGCTCGCCGTGCCGTAGATGTATTGATGGCTGCCGGCGCCGAAATTCCGGCCGCTGGCGGTGCCGTACACGTAGTTCGAGACACCGGTGTTGCCGGCGGCGTCGGTGACGACGAGATCGACCGCGGTATTGAACTGGTCCCAGGACAGCTCGGCGTTCCAGGCGCCGTTGCTGCCGACAGTCACCGTGGTGCTCCAGCCGGCGTTCTGCGACGTGCCGTCGCGCAGCACGAGGGTCTGGCCGGCGGCGTCGGCATCGACCGAACCGGAGAGCCCGGCAACCCACGGGCTTGTCGCGTCCACGGCCGACAACACCGGCACCGGCTTGACGGTATCGACCGAGAATACCTGCGACCTGACGTCGGTTCCGTTGGCATCCTGCCATGTGACGACGAAGCGACCGTCGGCATAACCTATGATCGAGGGATGCGACTGATCGGACGACGTGCTGGTGTTGACCAGCAATTCAGTCCCGACCTTCCGACCATCCGCGGTGAACACCTGCAGCTTGATGCTGCTGCCGCTGGCATCGCCGCCCGCGCCGCTCCAGTCCTGCCAGGCGATCGCGAAATCACCGTTGCTCAGCGTGGTCACGGTCGGCGTGGACTGGGAGTTGGCCGTCGTGGTGTTGACGAGGAATTCGCTGCCGACCTTGCTGCCATCGGCCGCATAGATCTGCGCCTTGATGCCGCTGCCGCTGCTGTCGCCGCCGGCCTGGCTGAAATCGTACCAGGTCACGACGAAGCCGCCATTGGGCAGCGCCGAGACGGTCGGCTTGAGCTGGTCGGAGGCGGTCGCGGTGTTGACCAGGAATTCGCTTCCGACCTTGCTGCCGTCGGCGGCAAACATCTGCGCCTTGACGCTGGTCGCATCGCTGTCGCCGAGCGTTCCGCTGAGATCTTCCCAGGTCACGACAAACCCACCATTGGCCAGCCCGGTGATGGTGGCGTTGTCCTGGCTGCCGCCGGTCTCCGTATTGACGAGGAATTCTGCGCCGACCTTGCTGCCGTCGGCCGCGAACACCTGCGCCTTGATGCCTGTGCCGTCGTCGTCGCCGCCCTCACCGCTGTCGTCGGTCCAGCTGACGACGAAGCCGCCATTGCCCAGACCCGCGACGGTCGGCGCGAACTGCGAATAGGACGTCGCGCTGTTGACGAGGGTTTCCGAACCCACCGGCGTGCCGTCGGCCGAAAACACCTGCGCCTTGATACTGGTACCCTCGCTGTCGCCGAGCGTCTGGCTATTGTCGAACCAGGTGACGACGAAGCCGCCATTGGAAAGGCCCGTGATCACGGGTGCGAGCTGGCCATCGGCGGTCTGGGTGTTGACCCGGAATTCCGAGCCGACCTTGCTGCCGTCGGCGGCAAAGACCTGCGCCTTGATGCTGGTGCCGTTGGCATCGCCCAGCGTTCCGCTGGCATCATCCCAAGTCACCACGAAGCCGCCATTGGCGAGCCCGGTGACGGTCGGCGCCTCCTGGCTGCCGGTCTTGTTGGTGGTCACGGAGAATTCGGAGCCGACTTTTACAACGGGAGCAGCCATAGGTCTGGATCGCTTTCATTCAAACTGTGCCGGCAGCGGATGTCGTGCGCCCGTCTACGGCAAAAAGTTGCGAGAGCGTTCGTATTGCATCGCAATATATCATAAATTTGATGATATGTTATTTATTATGTGAATGCCGTGATCGTGGGTGCGGATTGCAACAGTGTGCGTGCAAGCATCGCGCGGCCCTGTGATCGCGCCGGACAAGCGCCAAAAAAATGTGGAGCTCGCCGAAACGAACTCCACATCGTCTGTGTCGGTGATCGCGCCGCCAGGACGCGGTCAGATCAGGTTCGGCGCGCGGTCAGCCATTGGTCGGGGCCGATCGGACGATAGACCATGCGGATCTCTCCGACCGCACCGAAGAAGCCGTCGGCCAGGACGCCATTCCACCAGCCGGCCCCGAGTATCCAGGGCTGAGGCGTGCTCTGCGCGCGCAACCCGATCGCGGCATTTCCCACGTTGCGCAACACCGGCGCGCCGTCGATGTACAAAGTGGTGGTGAGGGTCGCCGGATCGTTGACGATCGCGACATGATACCAGCTATCGCGGATGATCTCGCCGGACCAGTTGGTCTGTGCGTAGTGCGAGACGGAAGCCGGCACCACTTCCCACTGCACTTCGCGCAGGTTCGAGATGGCGAACAGGACACTCGACGCCTCCGGATCTCCGCCCTGATAGCCGCCGGGAACGTTGCCGCGGTTGCCCACGCGACCGAGGATATTGCCCCATTTATGCAGGCTCGCGGTCCAGCCGGCCGGGATCTTCAAGAAGGCCTCGACCGTGTAGCCGTTCCAGAAGCTGCGGCCGTTGAGCGAGGCGGCTGACGCCGTCAGGAAGGCGTTGAGGCGACCGACGGTGTTGTCGGTGTTGAGAAACGACACACTGCCCGCGGCGGAGGACAGACGGTGCTTGTCCGAGGACCACACGACGTCGCCAAGCTGTGCGGATGCGACGAGCGCCGCACGCATCAGATTGTTGCCGCCGGCAACGTCAGGCAGGATCCCGCCGATCGGGACGGCCTGGCCGTCGACGACCGTCGAGGGCACCCGCCAGTGCGCCACGGTATCGGCGACATGCGGATAGTCCTCGGTATCCGCGGGCAGCGCGACTTCCGGCGTCGGCGGATCGACGTAACCGGCGAGCAGGTTGGCGCGCACGGACGGCAGGATCGCAGGTCCGGTCAGCACCTTGCTCGGACTAAAGCGCGTGAACCGGGCGAAGCGGCTCTTGAAGTTGATTGGAATCGAGAAGCTGTTGTTCGGGCTCGTCAGTTCGGCGTGATCGAACTGGTTGAGGGTGTTCTTCGGCTTCTGCACCACCCAGGGCGAGAACGACATCACGTCGATCTTGTTGTTGGTGAAGTCGACTTCGTAAAGCCGCATCATGGCGTTGCCGCCCTGATAGTCCATCTGGTAGTCGACCACCATCTGGTGGACTGGATTGCCGAAATTATTGGTCTTCGAAAGATACGAGGCGCCATGGTAATGGCCGTTCAGCGTCATGAAGATCTGATCCTTGTCGCGGATCAGCGTCTCCCACAGCATCTTGCCGTAGTCGGTCTCCAGCGGCGACAGGCCGTCGCTGTCGATGTTGAGCAGCTGGTGGTTGGAAAGAATAACCGGCAGCGTCGGGTTGCGATCGATCACGTCGCGCGCCCAGGCAATGGCGCCGTCCGAAATGCGCCAGGACAGCGAAAGCACCATGAACTTCACGCCGCTCGCCTGGAAGATATGGCATTCGTGAAAGCCGCTGCTGTCGCGCTCGCGGAACGTGGACTGCTGCGCCGCGCGGACGCTCGGGAACCACTTCAAATAGGGCTCGGCGTTGAGGCTGCGCTGGGCGTCGGTGCCGGAATTCTGATCCCAGGGGGTATGGTAATCGTTGTCGGTGACGACGTCGTGGTTGCCGGCGAGGATCGAATAGGGGACCTTGGCATCTTCCAGCTTCCTCATCGCAGCGTCGGCTACAATCCATTGGTTCGGCTTGCTCTGCTGGTCGACCACGTCACCCAGATGGATGACGAAGCGGATGCCATATTTCGCGGCGTTGTCGGCGATCCACTGGGTCTGCGCGTCGTACGGCGTTGAACCATAGGCCTTCTGAAATTGCTGGCTTTCGTCGGTCGTCGCGTAACGCGAATAGAACTGCGTGTCGGGCAGCACCGCGATCGAGAAGCTGGTCAATGACGGAGTGCTGGTCTGCGCCTTCGCCGCACCCGCGCCGAGCGCCAGCACGGAAAGGCTGGCCGCGCCCTGAAGGACCGCGCGGCGATCGATCATTTGGCGCATGGAATTGCTGCTGCCGGAACGATGGGTTCCAGCGCGGTCGATGTCGTCATTGCTCATGGAAGATTGCCTATTCCTACTCGGCCGCAGCTGCGACGGTAGGCGGGTCTCTAGCGATCGTAATTAACATTCAGATTAAAGAAATGTATCATAAGTAATGTTATCAAACAGATCGCGCAGCGGCCAGCCGCGCGACGCCATCGGCTATCGACGGCGCGGCCTCGCCGGCGGCCGTCGACAGGTTGAGCCATTTGGAAGCCTCGACGATGTCCTGTGGCACGCCCTGGCCGCGGTCGCAGAGCAGGCCCAGTGAGTATTGGGCATCCGTATGTTGCCGGCACCAAGGGCGACCGAGGTGGCCAATGGACTCTCGACCATCAAATCCTGTAATGCTGCGGGCCAAGGGCTAAGAATGCAGGTTCCGCCTGCGGGTATGATCTATGAAGGAGATCATGAAACTAGGCCCAATTTCAGCCGGTCTGATCGGCGTCCTCGCGGTGCCCGCCGGGCTGGATCGTCTGCCCATCGGAGAACAGCTTGTGATGGCCGGGAAAGCGAATGCGGACGACAGCGGCAAGGCGGGACGCGCGCCCTCCATGCCAATGGCCCGCGATCCTTCCGCCGCGGTGGCGGAGGAGTACGAAGCCGCCCGTCAGAAGGGAACGCGGGAGGCGTTCGAACTCTTCCTTGCGCGCCACGGCGATGACCCGCTGGCTGAGCAGGCGCGGGCCGAACTGAAGCGCCTGTCGCGCTGATCCCCTTCACGCAGCGCTGCAAACCGCGTCAGGCCAGACCCGTCAGGCCAAGACCCCGTCATGCCAAGACCCCCGTCAGGCATTGCATTTCGACAGACGGCATCCGCGTCGGCCCAGACTTGCCGCCTGATGTTTCGGCACTATGGTGACTCCTCAATCCGTCCCGGAGCTTTTCACTATGCCCTTTCCGCATGCCTCGGAAGCCCTGTCGCGCTTCACTGTGCTCGATCTGACCCGTGTCCGGTCCGGGCCCACCTGCGTGCGGCAGCTGGCGGACTGGGGCGCCACCGTCATCAAGATCGACGCGCTGACCGAGGATTCCGGCGGTGAGCAACCGGGCGGGCCGCGGCACGGCTCCGATTTCCAGAATTTGCACCGCAACAAGCGGGCGATGACGCTGAACCTGAAGGACGCGCGCGGCCTCGCCGTGTTCAAGCGCCTCGCCGCCAAGGCCGACGTCGTGGTCGAGAATTTCCGGCCCGATGTGAAGAAGAAGCTCGGGATCGACTATGAGAGCCTGCGCGAAATCAATCCGCGCATCGTCTATGGCAGTATCTCCGGCTTCGGCCAAGACGGCCCCTATCACAAGCGGCCGGGCTTCGATCAGATCGCGCAGGGCATGGGCGGGCTGATGTCGATCACCGGCGCGCCGGGCGAAGGGCCGATGCGGGTCGGGATTCCCGTCGCCGATCTCACCGCCGGCCTGTTCTGCGCCATGGGCATCCTCACTGCGCTGCTCGAACGCGAGGTTTCGGGCAAGGGCCAGTGGGTGCAGACCTCGCTGCTGCAGGCGCAAATCTTCATGCTCGACTTCCAGGCAGCCCGCTGGCTGATGGAGAAGGAAGTGGCCAAACAGGCCGGCAACAACCACCCGACCAGCATCCCGACCGGCGTGTTCAAGACCTCGGACGGCTACATCAACATTGCCACGACAGGCGGACGGATCTGGGAGCGCTGCGCACAGGCGATCGGCGCGCCGGAGCTCTACAGCCATCCCGATTATGCGACGGCACCGGCCCGCTCCAAAAATCGCGACGCGCTCAATGCCGAGATCGAGAAGCGCACGCTCACGAGGTCGACCGAGACCTGGGTCAAGGAATTGAACGACGCGGGCGTGCCCTGCGGGCCGATCTATGCCATCGACCAGATGTTCGACGATGCGCAGGTCAGGCATCTCGGCATTGCGCAGGACGTGCCGAACGACGAGAATCGCCACATACGCCTGGTCGGCCAGCCCGTGACGCTGTCGCGCACGCCGAGCAAAATGGTGGCGCGGCCGCCGGAATTCGGCGAGCAGACCGACGAAGTGCTGAAGGAATTCGGTTTCGGCGCGGACGAGATCGCCAAGCTCAGGGAGGCCAAGGTGGTGTGAGCACCTCACTTGGCCTCGTCAGCGAAAAAGCCCGGCGCTTGCGCCGGGCTTTTTCACTCGGGACTTAGCGCAGGGCGCTCAGGTGCCGCTGAAGCGGTAGTTCACGCCGAAGCGCAAAATGTTGTCGGTGATGTGCGAGCGATAGCCGACGACCAGCGGCGCACCGCTGAGCGCGATCACGGGGGTGGTCAGCGAGCCCGAGACGGTTCCGAGATCGACGTAGAGATATTCGAGCCTGGCGCTCCAATTGTCTGCGAACGCACCTTCGATGCCGACGCCTGCGCTCCAGCCGACCTTGGTCGTGCTGCTGCTGAAGCTTGCCGCAACAGGCGTGAACGTTCCGCCGTCGGCACCCGGGGTACCGCCGACATTGATCGCATTCCCGCTGCCCGAAGTGGAGACACGGCCGTAAGCCAGACCGCCGGTCCCGTAGAACAGCACGCGCGGCGTCACGGCGACGCCGAGCCGGCCACGGACGGTGCCGAACCAGTCGAGCTTCTGGGTGAGATTGAATGCGACCGGCAGCGCGGGATCGAACGTGTTGTCGCCGCGATGGCCCGGCGTACAGACGCCGTCCTGCAAACCGGCCGGCGCGCCGGCGCACAGCGCGTCGATACTGCCCTTCTGGCCGCTGCCCTGGAAATCAGCCTCCAAGCCGACGACGAACATGTCGCGCTGCCAGTTGAAACCGATCTGTCCGCCGCCGGTGACCCCGTTGAGATCGAACGTGCCGGCGCTCGAGCTCAGCAGCGCGCCGCCTCCGCTGTCGATGAAGTCCGCCGTCGTCCCCGAGTGGCCCCAGCCATAGCCGATGTTGAGACCCGCATAGAAGCCGCTCCAATTGTATCCAGGATCGACGGCCACCGGCGGCGCCTTGGTATAGATGCGCGGCACCGCCATATCGGCGGCGAAGGCACGCGGTGCGAACAGCATTCCGATCGCAGCCGCAACCAGCAAAGTTCGTGTCATCAGATTTCCCTCGATAAGCGGCGTTGCACCTGCTCGCGCAAGGCGCGGGCGATTCCGTGCGGCGACACTAGGAAAGCGCGCACCGCTCCGCGTCCTGCGTTCGAAGGTCAGCCGTTTGGAGGACGCAGGCAGCAGATCGCGCGCGGAAGAAAGGCGCGGGCCATCCGGGCGAACGTAAAATCGCAGCTATTTCAGCGCGGTCGGATGATCTGGATGAATTCCGCGGACTGGCGCCATAGCCTCAAGAGCCGCTCGATGCGGACTGCTTCGCGGTCCAACCAGTAAAGATCACGCCGTGGATGTGGCACGATCGCAACAAGATGCTGATCGATCGTCAGCGTGGTGGCGCTCCCGAGGCCAGCCGGTGCGAACGTCGGGGCGTGTGGCGCTCCAGACTACGGCGACATCACTCCCTTATGTGATTGAATGCAATAATTTTTCGGGGTTAGCGCGATGTCGCTTTGGTCCCTTGCGTCAATCCGACACGGGCAAGCAAGCCATCGATCACCGGCCAGAACAGCAGCACAATCGCCAAGGTTGTAATGGAGCCGACAAGGCCGTTCGACCAGAACACCTTCAGGTTCCCGCCGGAGCCGATCATCGAGAGGCGGAATGCATCCTCGGCTCGGTTGCCGAGCACGAGCGCCAGCGTGAACGGCGCAAGCGGAATACCGATCTTCTTGAAGACGTAGCCGACGACCCCGAAGCCGAGCATCAGCCAGATGTCGAACATCGCGTTCTGGATCGCGTAGGCGCCGATCGCGCAGGACACCACGATCATCGGCGCCACCGCTGCGAACGGCACGCGCAGGATCGAGGCGAAGATCGGCACCGTCGTCAGCACCAGCACGAGGCCGACGACGTTGCCTAGATACATTGAGGCGATCAGGCCCCAGACGAAATCCTTGTGCTCGACGAACAGCAGCGGGCCCGGATTGAGCCCCCACACCATCAGGCCGCCGAGCAGGATCGCAGCCGTGCCGGAGCCGGGAATGCCGAGCGCCAGCATCGGCAGCAGCGCCGCAGTGCCGGAGGCATGCGCGGCTGTCTCCGGTGCGAACACGCCCTCGATGCGGCCCTTGCCAAAGCTCTCGGGATCCTTCGAAAAGCGCTTGGCGAGATTGTAGCCCATGAAGGACGCCGCGATCGCGCCACCCGGAGTGATGCCGAGCCAGCAGCCGATGAAGGAGGAGCGCAGCAGCGTCACCCAGTATTTCGGCAGGTCCTTCCAGACGCTCAGCACGACGCGGAGCGAGATACTCGCCGCATGCCCCCGCAACGCCAGACGTTCCTCCATCGTCAGCAGGATCTCGCTGATGCCGAACAGGCCGATGACGGCGACGAGGAAGTTGATGCCACGGAGCAGCTCGGACGAGCCGAAGGTCATGCGCAGATTGCCCGATACCGTGTCCATGCCGATACCCGCGAGCAGGAGCCCGAGCGACATCGAGATGACCGTCTTGTGCTTGGCCTCGCGCCCGAGACCGACGAAGGAGCAGAAGGTCAACAGATACACCGCAAAGAACTCGGGCGGGCCGAACTTCAGCGCAAAGGACGAGATCATCGGCGCAAGGAAGGTGATCAGGAGCACCGCGACCAGTGAGCCGATGAAGGAGGACGTGAACGCCGCGGTCAGGGCCTCCGCCGCCCTGCCCTGCTGCGCCATCGGATAGCCGTCGAAGGTCGTCGCGACCGACCAGGCCTCACCGGGAATGTTGAACAGGATCGAGGTGATAGCGCCGCCGAACAGCGCGCCCCAGTAGATGCAGGACAGCATCACGATCGCCGAGGTCGGGTCCATCGTGAAGGTGAGCGGCAGCAGGATAGCGACGCCGTTGGGGCCGCCGAGGCCCGGCAGCACACCGACGAAGACGCCGAGCACCAGCCCGACCATCATCAGCACGAGCGTCTTCCACGTCAGCAGGACGGCGAAACCGTGAAGCAGGAGACCGAAAGCTTCCATTGCGGGCCCGCCTAGTGGCCGAAGGCCGCTTCGAGCGGCCCTTTCGGCATGATGACGTCGAAGGCGATGTCGAAGGTAACGAACATGATCGCCGTGAACACGAAGGCGGTGAGCAGCGACTTCCAAAGCGCGATCTTGCCGATCGCGCGCATGAAGCTCGCAATCAGCAGGAAGCTTGCGACATAGAGGCCAAGGAACTGCGTCACCAGGCAGAACAGCAGCGTCGGCACGAACACCGCCATCACACGGCGCGCCTGCGCGCGTGTGACGAAGCTCTCGGATGATGCACGCTGCGCGACGAGCGCCGTCACCAGGCCGTAAAGGCTGCCGCCGCCGAGGATGACGGAGAGATAGAACGGGAAATAGCCGGGCTCGGGCCCGGTCGAATCCCAGGAGGCGCCGGTGCGCCAATTATCGTAGCCGAGCGTCGCAGCCAGCGCGAGCAAGAGGATGCAGACGAATATTTCGATCGTGCCTGAACTGACGACGGAGGGCGAGTCCTCTTCAGGCGCGGTCGGATCGTCGACGACGATTTCAAGATCGGTTTGGGACATGAGCTGCTTGCAAAAGCCGGAAGTGATATCACCTCGCCCCGCTTGCGGGGAGAGGTCGGCGCGAAGCGCCGGGTGAGGGAGACTCTCCGCGAGTCCGTCTGCCACTGTCTTCGAGGAAGGGTCCCCTCACCCCTGCCCTCTCCCGTAAGAACGGGGAGAGGGAGAAGGGAGATCGCTCACTTCGCGACGAATCCGGCTTCCGTCATCAGCGACTTGTTGACGGCATCGTCCTCTTCGAGGAATTGCACCATGTCCTTGCCGGTGAGGAAGATCGGCTTCAACGCCTGCTTTTCCATGTAGTCCTTGTACTCGGCGGTCTGCGTCACCTTGTGGAACAGGTCGACATAGAACGCCTGCTGCTCCGGCGAGACCTTGCCGGGCAGGAACATCGCGCGCAGCATCAGATACTGGACGTCGACGCCCTCCTCCTTACAGGTCGGGATGTCGGCCCAGGACTGCGTGTCCGTCACCTTGCTGGTGTAGGATATCCGCTCCTTGTCGAACACGCAGAGCGGCCGCACCTGGCCGGCGCGCCAGACCTCGAGATTTTCGGATGGATTGTTGACGTTGGATTCGGTGTGGTTGCCGACGAGCTGGGTGGCGGCCTCGCCGCCGGACTTGTAGGGCAGATAGGAGAATTTCGCGCCGGTCTTCTGCTCGAGGAACACGGTCAGCACGTGATCCTCGCGCTTGGAGCCCGTGCCGCCCATCTTGAACGGCGCGCTCGCCGCCTTGGCGGCTGCGACGAATTCCTTCACCGTCTTGGGACCTGCGCTGTTGTCCCACAGCACGAACTGGTCGAGCGCGATCACCGAGACCGGGGTCAGCTCACGCCAGTTGAACGGGATCTTCGCCGACAGCGGCAGCATGTAGATCAGCGAATAGGCGATCAGCACCTTGTTCGGATCGCCCTCGCTGGACTTCATGTACATCAGCGCTTCCGCGCCGGACGCGCCGCCCTTGAGCGAGACCACGATCGGCTGCTTCATCAGGTTGTTCTTCTGGATCGCGGCCTGCATCATCCGCGCCATCTGGTCGGAGGCGCCGCCCGCGCCTGCCGCCACCACGATCTCGACGGGCTTCGTCGGTTCCCAACCGGCAAAAGCGGGCGCTCCATAGAGCGCGGCGGCCAGCGTGATCGCGGCCTTCATTCCATGTCTCACGCGCGTCTTCCCCCAAATTTTTGACTATGTTCTTGTTCAGATTGGCAATTCGCGAAGTCGGGCAAATTGCATTGTGCGGGCGAATGCCAGCCAGTTCAAGCGGGGCCGGCACCGCTCCGCTTATGACTTTGGAATGAGATCGATTGCAAGCACGCCGGCCGGATCTCGAGCCTGGAATAGAATCATCTTCGAGAAACTGTCTGCTCTTTGGCGGCTGAAAGATAACTTGTCATAGCTTTATGGGACAAAGTCCGAGAGGCCGCCGGAAGGATCGGCAGATTGGAGCCGACATGATCACTGGTTCCACGTCGCTTCCGTGAAGGGCGGGATTTCCGTAGAAGCTACCAGATATGATATGCACTACTTAGATCAGGATCCCGCTCAAGGGAAACCAGAGGTAATCCAAAGCGGCTTGGTTTTCGCTTTTGCAGTATTCGTGGTCGTTCTCGCGAGCCTCATGATCGCGCCGGGCGCGGACGGGCTGTTAGGTGCATATCTCGCAACTTTGATGTTTGCCATCGCCTACAACGATGCCCGCCACTACCTCATCCCAAACGAGCTGACCGCCGCGGCTTTCGGACTTGCTTTGCTGCGCGCTGGAGTAACGATGCCCAACTCCAGTGCATCATCCATGCTCTGGATGGTCTTCCGCGCCTTTGCGGTAGCTCTGCCGTTGTTGCTTCTCTTGTTGTTCTATCGCCATTGGCGAGGCCGGGAGGGATTGGGGCTTGGGGACGTCAAGCTTGGCGCGGTTGCCGGTGCCTGGCTCGAACTCCCGACAGCAGCTGCGGTGATCGAGCTGGCAGCGCTTTCAGCGATTGCCGCCTATATCGCAAATGCTGCAATGCAAAGGCGGTCGTTGCGGGCGACGGCATTCCTGCCGTTCGGACTTTTTATGGCACCCGCTATCTGGATCGGCTGGCTGAGCGAACAATTGCTCTTGCGTTGGGGATATCTCTGGCCCGGTTGACTTCGCGAGGTCTGCGAGAAACGCGGAGACGTAGCGTCGCGCGCTACTTGCCCTTCCAGTTCGGCGTGCGCTTGTTGAGGAAAGCGTCCATGCCCTCGCGGAAATCTTCGCTCATATAGGCCTTGAGGATCAGGTCCTCGCCTTCCTCGCGCGACAGCGTACGGCGGATGCGGCGCACCGCTTCCTTGGTGGCTTCGAGAGTGAGCGGCGCGTGGCTCGCGACCAGCTTTGCGGTCTCGTCGGCGCGGCGCTGCAGCGTCTCGACGTCAGGCACGATTTCAGTGAGCAGGCCGAGCGCGAGCGCCTCGGGGGCCTCGACCAGGCGCGCCTTGAAGATCATATCCTTGGTGCGGGCGGGACCGACCAGCGAGACGATGCGGCTGATGTTCGACATCGACAGGCAATTGCCGAGCGTCCGCGCGATCGGAAAGCCGATGCGGGTCGTCTCGGTGCCGATACGGAGATCGCAGCAGGCCGCAATGCCGGCGCCGCCGCCCGTGCAGGCGCCCGCGATAGCCGCGATCACCGGCACGCGGCACTGCTCGAGCGTCCCGAGCACGCGGTCGATGCGAGCCTCGTAGTCGAGCGCATCCTGCGCGGTCTTGAAGGCGCGAAACTGCGAGATGTCGGTGCCGGAGGCGAACGCCTTGTCGCCGGCGCCGGTCAGGATCAGTGCCTTGATCGAACGGTCGGCGTTGATCTCGGTACAGATCTCCGCCATGCGATCATACATGGCGAAGGTCATGGCGTTGCGCGCCTGGGGGCGGTTGAAGATGATCCGCGCGATGCCGTCCGTGACGGAGTAGAGCAGGTCTTCGTTGGTCGTCGTCGGTGCGTTCATCGCGCGCTCACTTTCTAGTTTGATTCAGGCCACCTGAGCCTTCAGGCGACCTGGGCCTTTAAGCGACTTGGGCCTTCGCCATCGGCACCACATCGCGTCCCTTCAGGACGTCCATGGCCGCCAGCACGCCGCCGCTCCGGTGCGGAATCTTTGCAAGATCCAGGCCCATCTCGACGCCGGCGAGCGTGCCCATCAGCATCAGATCGTTGAAATGGCCGATATGGCCGATGCGGAACACCTTGCCCTTGACCTTGTTCAGCCCGGTACCGAGCGACATGTCGAAGTTCTCCAGCACCACCTTGCGGAAGGCATCGGCATCGTGGCCGTCAGGCACGCGCACACCGGTCAGCGCCGGTGAGTGAGCGGCGGGATCGGCGCATTGCGTCTCCAGGCCCCAAACCTTGACTGCCGCGCGGGTGGCCGCGCTATGGCGCTTGTGTCGGGTCCAGACGTTCTCCAGCCCCTCCTCCTCCAGCATCTTGACCGCTTCGCGCAGGCCGTAGAGCAGGTTGGTCGCGGGCGTGTAGGGGAAGGTACCGAGCTTGTTGAAGGTGATGACCTCCTGCCAGTCCCAATAGGAGCGCATGCCGGGGTTGGCCTTCGCCACCGCGAGCGCCTTCTCCGAGACAGCGTTGAAGCTGAGGCCCGGCGGCAGCATCAGGCCCTTCTGCGAGCCGGCGACCGAGACGTCGACGCCCCAGGCATCATGCTCGTATTCCATCGAGCCGAGGCCGGAGATGGTGTCGACCATCAGCAGCGCCGGATGCTTGACGCGGTCGAGCAGCTTGCGCACCTCCAGCGGCGGC
>LNAP01000349.1_pt1 | contig 52320 bp, 49 predicted proteins | sample 602601 | NCBI WGS metagenome assembly LNAP01 (sample SAMN02440304, study PRJNA202911) | soil metagenome | biome: Subtropical and temperate rainforests or woodlands; isolation source: soil samples (1 kg each in a 20% v/v slurry with milli Q water) were... ...
CAAGGAACAAGCTTTTCATTCATTCTGCCGCCGAAAGCGACAGGATCACTAATGTATCACATCACCGCATCATCTGGCAAGAGGAAATTTCTCGCAACCAATGAATCGTCCGTTGCTATTTCCCCGTCTGCCTCTCAGATCCACCGATTGAAGCGGCGATCGACTCAACGGCGACAAGAATAGATAATATCATCATTCCCGCGGCTTTGCAACAACCAATTTCCGATACGAATTGTCATGCACTCCATTCCTACAGAATCAGCCGCATGAATTCAGGGAATGATAATGACGTAAAGAAGATTCCCCTTGTGTCATACGCGATGACACAAGGGGAATCTAATTATTTTACTTTACGCTGGCCCCACGAATGACGATTTCGTCCCAATTTTTAAACCATTTGTCATATTCGTCAAGAATGACGCTAGGCTCGATCAGCTGCATTTTGATATCGTTCTGCGACGATTCTACCTTCGTGCTGGCAGGTTCAAACATCATATCCGCAAAAATTTGCTGGGCATCGCTTAACATGAAATCGTAAAACAATACGGCCGCGTTCGGATGAGGCGCTTTCTTCATGATACCGACTCCGTTTGGAACGGTCATGGCAGGCTCAATCACGAACCAATCGAAAGGGGCGCCCGACTGCTTGAGCTGTTCCGCCTTCCAACCGTAAATCGTAAGTCCCATTGGAACTTCGCCTGATACTACCAATTCCGCCAACAAGGAATGTCCATCCCTAACGGAAACCCCGTTAGTGGCAACCAGATCTTTAAAGAATTGGATCCCCTTCTCTTCACCCATATCTTTAGAAATTTGTGCCATCCAATGAAGGTCGGAACCTTCAACGGCAAGCATCCCTTTCCACTTTGGATCTAGCAGGTCTTCATATGTTTTCGGTAGATCTTCCTTCTTGACCTTATTCGTGTTGTACCCCTGAACGAAGAGGAAAAGATCGGTTCCCACCCATTCTTGATGCTCCGGGACTGCAATTTCAACGAGGTCTTTAATGTGAGGAGATTCCATCCGTTGAAGAAGCTGTTCGCGAGACATCGCTTCCAAATCGGTACCTACAATCGCAATGGCGTCTACATCATTCACACCGCCCTGTGCCTCCGTCATCGTCCGCTGCACTACATTCTCCGAGCTCGAGCGCCAAGTCGTTACCGGAATGCCATACTTTGCCGTAAACGCATCCGTAACCTTCTTTATATCATCAACTGGGGTAGATGTATACAGCGTTAATCCACCCTCAGCTTTTGCCGCTTCAATCAGCTTGTCGTTGTTTTGCGTCCGGTCGTAAACCGCAATCTCTTCCAACGTTGTTGGGAACGCCGGTCCTTCCGAATCAGGAGTCTCCTGAGCCGTTCCCGTATTGTTCTCCTGGGCGGGGGGTGCCGCAGGGGCTGGCTCCGAAGAGCTGCAAGCGGTTACAAAAATAAGCGCTAAACAAATTGCCGCTATCCAAACCATTCTTAAGCTTCTCTGTTTTTGACCCACACATATTCGCTCCTTTTAGTTGCAACAGCACTCCTGTTCATTTCACTGTCGCCATCTTCGTTAGTCAACTGAAATCAACTGTCTCTGCCTTACAAAAATCATTGAAGCTGCATACATTTCAAAGCTAAGAGAAGACACCAAATCGATATTGAGCTCCGGAAGCTGTGATTTGATACCTCCTTTCATACTTTTGGAAAAATTATATGTTTGATGATGTGAACCCGAAGAATGATAGCGCTTTCAAATAAACTTTCAAACCGAGAATTTTTCTAAAATTATATCACAATTCACAATTATGTAACTTATAAATTAACGGGATCTGCCTCGAAAATTTTAAAATACATTCTCCCTTTGGAAAACGCAATCCTTTGACGTGTTTACAAAAGGGGGAACTTGATCGTGATTTTGGGACGGTCATACGCTTGCCGGCGTCTCCATCGGACTGGCTGCATGCGCTTAAAAATACTAACAAGGAACGGAACGGCGATCAATAAAATTATTTGAACTCCGTTCCATTCTTGTTCATAGCACATTCGCTCCCGATGACGCAAACTCATCAGTGCATATGATTGCCTCCGTCAACGACGATCGTCTGGCCTGTAATAAAATCGCTGTCGTCGCTGCACAAGAACGCGACGGTACCGACTAAATCATTCGGGGTTTGCATCCGTTTTAAGGCGCGGGTGGACGATTTCGATTGACGGTACTTCAGCAATTCATCCGATGCGTCTTTCTCGCTTAACGTGCTCCCAGGCGCAATGCAGTTAACGTTAATTTCAAATTCTCCAAGCTCACGGGCAAGCGTCTTCGTAAAACCAACGATGGCAGCCTTCGAAGCAACGTAATGAATCCGGCCTCCCGTGCCGTGAAAAGCGGTTCCGGATGCGATGGTAATAATTTTTCCTTTACCGACCTTCTTCATCTCAGGCACGACGGCACGGCATGCGAGCCACGTCCCCTTGACGTTTATATTCATGACAAGGTCCCACTCTTCAGGGTTGATCTGATCGAAGCCGGACCGGGAAATCGGGATCGTTGCAAAAATAGCTGCATTGTTAATCAACGCATCGATTCGACCGTACGCGGAGATTGTCGTCTCGACCATTCGCTGCAGGCTTTCTTCGCTGCCCACGTCCGTCTGAACCGCCAGCGCTTGAAATCCCGCTTCCTTTAGCTCGGCCGCGACCTGTTCCGCCGCTTCTTTGTTTAACTCGGCAATGACGACCGAAGCTCCTTCCTCTGCCAGACGCCGGGCATACGCTTTCCCGATCCCGTGTCCTCCCCCTGTCACGATTGCTACACGACCCTCTAACCGCTTCCCTGTTCCACTCACCAATTGCTCACTCCTTAGAAGTATAAAAATTTCATTAATACCACACCTAAAGTAACCGCTCTCATTTCACTCCGAAAGCCATCCCTTATTCGTTCTAGGCGTCCAAAATTGATTGTAAGCTTCCAAACTTTTATTGCAAAATTAAAAATTCTAATCATTCTATAAATCTTATTAATCGATAAGGCCCAAAGTAATTCACAACCGCTTCTCCTGAACATTCACTTCTTCGTTCCGAATCGTCTGTTCCAAGTCCGCAATCGTTTTATCCAACAAACCACCGCGGTGCCGCGACAGCCAACTGCGGCGCTCTTTGCGCAGAATGCCAAGTATGAGCTTCTTCTGTTCCAACGTGAGCAGCATTGTCCAGCCTCCTCACATTTCTTCAAATGCCCAGATACTGATTTTGGCAGGCTCTCCGACAAGACGGTGAAGCTCCGGGTCAAAGCTCGGATCCGACGGGTCCCGCATTTTTTTCACCTTTATGTACGTCTCCATATCGGCAACATCACAATCTTCCACAAGCAGGCCGGGCTGATCCGGCCCCCGAAACAACCGGACATTCGCGGCTCCCGCCGCTTTCAATTTGGAAATGATAGCGGCCTTTGACCCGCGGATCGTCTCCACGTTTTCAACCGGCACCCGATACTCCGCAAACACTTTGATCGTCACCTTTTCAACACCCCCTCTTCATTGTACTTGAACTTCCATGAAATGTCTTTAATGAACGAGGGCTAAGCTCGAAAAGAACGAAGAGACGGCCGAGTAAGCCGCCGCCCCCTGCTTCCAGCAAATGTACATGTTAAGCAATGAATCGTTGTGAATATTTTCTCGTTAAAAAAGGTCTCCGCCTCATTGCGCAGCAACAAGACAAGGACCTCCAACCGCACTTTGATTAGTACACGAAAAATGTGCGGCTAATAATTACAAGCAGGATAAAAAGAACTAAAATCGTACCCGTATTGGTCCAACCGTAACCTGCGCCTCCTCCAACTGCCGTCATAAGACATACCTCCTTATAATTAGGTTCCTTTAGTAAACTCCACCATACAGAACCGTACGACTGATAATCACCAACAGGATGAACAATACAAGAATTGCACCCGTGGAAGTGAATGCACCGCCTACACCCGCACCAACAGCTGCCATGTCGTTCACCTCCTTACCTGTATCTTCTACATGTATATTCCCTATGAGTGCCCCTTGTATAGACGAACGCCTGCGGGCAAACGCACAATCGTTCTCCGATTGCAAGGCGAAATGCGACGAAAAAAAGCAGCGCAACTAGGCGTCTGCTTTTTACGAGAAAAGTTAGATGTTTGCCAAAATACCGTCTCTAGCCGCTTTCTCTTTATGGTAATCCCAGATTTTCCTCACAATTTTAGGGCTCCAATTCGTTTCGCGCGTCCGCTCCAAATTTTCCCCTTCCATCACCATCATCGGACCTAAGAGGGAAGCGTAGAACTGCTTTTTTGCCGCTTCCTCCAAGAACACGCTTCGGGCAAATACGCTTTCAATATCTTGCTCGACAGCGACCGTACCATGGTTTCGAATGGTAACCGACTGTGCTTGACCGAGACATTCCGCAAGCTCCTCTCCCATTTCCCTCGTGTTTACAAGGCTGGATTTTTCGTATACGGGGAGCGTTTCATCGACGAAAGATCCAATTGAAAACACCGGCTGCAGCGGGCGATTAGCGATCCCGAGCACGATCTGGTAATGCGGATGATTGTGCACGACGGAAAACACATCGCTGCGCTTGCGATAAATCGCCGTATGGATAGGAACCTCACTCGGCGGCTCCGCGTTGCCCTCGATTAAATTCCCTTCCAAATCCGCAATCACCACATCCTCGACTGTTAACGAGGCGCGGCTTGCCTTGCGCGAATTGATCAAAATCCGGTCGGTACCCGGAATTCTGTAGCTAAGATGGCCGTTCATATCAAGCAATTGGATGTTTTCCAGCATCCTTACCGCCATCGCCAATGTCCGTTTCGTCTCTTGAATGTCCACTCGTAACTTCCCCTTCCTATCGATTAAAGATATGGATTCCAGCCGAAAAATGCATACGGAGGCTTGTTCCGAAATTACGCAAAAAACGCTTTTGGTATTCGATCAAAGCTGCTTTATCCCCGGTCCCGGTATAGGTTGACTTGGAAGGAATATCGGTCCGGCCGATAATAGGTTCTGACAAAATCAAGGGGCTGTCCGTCGGACAAGTAGGTTTGTCTCGTCACCTTGAAGAGCGGGCTGTTCGGAGGAACCTCCAACCACTTGGCATAGGCTTGGGAAGCACTCACGGCGTCGATTCTCTGTTTTGCCCACTCAACCTCGCTGCCTAAATGTTCGGCGGCGAGATCGTAAACGGAAACCTCTTTTTCCAGATCCGATGTTTGCAAATCTCCTACATGTTTTACCGGAATATCGATCGTCTGCACTGCAATTGGAAGCTTTTCTGCGTATCGGACACGCTTAATTCGCAGCACCGGATCACCTACAGAAATGCCGAATATCTCGGCCATCACACGCTGCGCCTTGAAGGATTGCCACACTAGAAAGTGCGATTTCACACCGTGGTAACCGAGCTGCTTCAGTTCTTCCGTCAGCGTTGTCAGCTTGGTCAGCTGACGGTGGATACGCGGCGCTTGAACGAACGTGCCGACACCTTGTCTGCGAACAAGACGCCCTTCACTGACAAGCTCGTTGACTGCGCGCCGAGCCGTCATCCGGCTTACCTGGAATCGTTCGCTGAGCTGCTCTTCCGTCGGAATTTGATCCCCGAAGCGGAGCAAGCCGGATTCCATCTGTTCGGTCAAAAATTCTTTAATTCGGTAATAATGCGGGACAGGAGCGGATCCATAGCGATCGTCTTTCTGCGTTGTCGAGGGTCGCAGCCATTTCATCGACATGATGGTTGCTCCTCCTTTTGTTATAGGTTCCGGATTGCTTTCTCATATTGTTCCGGCGTATCCAGATCAGCCGTCAAGCCGGGCTCATCCATCGAAACGCGGACGATCTCGCTCATTTGAGGGAATAGCGCCTTAGCGCCTACATCTCCTTGCAGCACAGACAAATCCAAAAGCTCCGTCGAACCGAGAAATACCGGATGCCCTGGTGCCTCTCCCACCCACGGCTGAACGGCAAAAGGGCCTTTCAGTCGGTCTCCCGCAAGCCTCTCGGCTCCCGCTTCTATGATGCGCGAGACAGGCGCCCCCCTTACGGCCGGCTGATCGCCGAGAAATACTGCAAATGAAGTGCAGCCGATTCCCTGCAAATAACGAGCGCCGACAGTAAAAGACGTGCCCTGCCCCCGTTCATAATCCGAATTACGCAGCCAAACCAACCGCGGATCACCGATGTGTATTGCGGATTCGATCTCATCCGCCTTGTGCCCGATAACGCAGGCAACCGTTCGAAAAGGATGCTCCAGAACGTTCCGAAGCACCGTTTCAAGCACGGTCAAGCCCCCATGCCAAGGCAAGAGCGGCTTCGACCGCCCCATCCTGCTCGAGCATCCGGCGGCAAGTACAATTGCTCCGATATCCATACGTTCAGACAGAGCGTGCCCCTCCCCGGAGCTTGCTTCCTTTAGTGCTCGTTGACTAGGTTGCATGGATTTTCCCCGTCCGGAGCAGATGCCCTCCTGAACGTCCGCCGCGCAGCCCCATCAGCTCGGCGACAATACTCACCGCAACCTCTTCGTACGTCTCTCCATTCAGATCAAGGCCGATCGGAGCGTGGACCGGTAGCCGGTCAAGCTCCTCTGCAAGTCCAAGACGGGCGGCGATCTCCTCGGTGCGTCGGCGCGGTCCAAGCATGCCGACATAGGCGGGAGCGCTTTGAAGAGCAAGCGCAAGAGCCGCACCGTCGCGTTCTTTGTTGTGATTCATCACGATCCACCAAGCCCCGGAGAACTCGTCCGGAGACACTTCCGAAGGATCAGCCACTCTATGCCTCACGCCTGGAAAACGGATTTCTTGGTTCCGCTCCTTCCTCGGGTCGAGCAGCGTCACGTCGAAGCCGACCTTCGCCGCCATTGCGGCAACCGGCACCGCATCGGGTCCGGCGCCGGAAATAACAAGCCTCTCCGCCGGAACAAGCGTGTCCACGAAAAGCCGCCGTCCATCTAATCGAACCGTTCCCGCCTTTGATCGGTAACTGCGTTCAGCCAGTATCGCAGCTATGTCCGAAGGTATGTTCACGCCCCCGACCTCCGCCGGTACGAGCCAGCGCTCGGCGGGCCGCTCCACGTCAAGCACGAGCGTCATTTCGTTCCCCGAATGAGCCGGCTCGCGTACGCTGCGCCAGAATCGATCGTCGTCTTCGCCTGCATAAATCGGTAAGATGAGAAACTCCACGCTGCCGCCGCAGCCGATCCCTAAGCCCCACATCTCTTCGCTGCTCAGATCGTACGTCACCGTTTGGGACTTATGATCTTCAATCGTTTGACGTGCCCGTTCCGCCAAATCGGCCTCGAGACAGCCTCCGCTGACCATGCCGAAGACGTTTCCGTCTTCATCGGCCGCCATCTTTGCGCCGGGAAGCCTGTAGCTTGAGCCTTCTACTCCAATAAGAAGGATGAGGGCCGAATTACGGCCCTCCGCTCTCTGCTCTTCCATCCATTCCAAAACCTGCTGCGCTTCCTTCAATCGTGACATGATGTGCCGTCCGTTAAGCGATGTACGCCTTCAGGTTATCGGAAAACTCCTTCATGATCTGGTCAGCCTTCTTCTTAATAAGCGGCTGCGCAAATTCCCCAAGCTTGCCTGCAATGTTCACGTCCGCCGTCACCGCGACGTCCGTCCACTCCGGATCGGCCGCAGGCTCAAGCGCCATGTGGAACGAACCGTGCACGCTGCCCGAAATGCGGTCCGTCATCCGCACATTCGCTTCCATCTGGCGTTCTCCCGGGGAGCTCACCTTTGCGTTGCCGTTAAACTTCAGCTTCACCGGACCGAGCCGCGTCGAAAGAACGACATCGTACTGGTTGTCTTCCCCCGCATCGACCTTCTCCAAACCAGGCAGGCAATGAATCATTCCGAGCGGATCCTTCATCTTATCCCATGCTTCCGGAGTCGTTTTTTGTACCGAAATGCTGTATGTGAACTTCATAGTTGGATTCCCTCTTTCTATACCTTAATGTTGCGAAGCAGACGCGCCGTCCACAACCGGCTCATCTCCCGCTTGTAATCGGCCGTGCCGCGGCCGTCATCCCAAGGATCGACCAACTCGGCCACGATGTCCCCTGCTCGTTTGCACAACTCGTCAGTCAGCGTCTGTCCCAGCAGCTCCTGCTCGGCCTCCTGGAACCGCCGTGCAGTCGGGCCCGCTCCGCCTACCGCGATGCCTACGCTTTCCACAGTGCTTCCGTCGGCAGCTAGCTTTAAGCTCGCCCCGACACCGACCGTACCGTAATCGTCGCGGCTGCGCGGGGCGTACTTGACGTAGGCGCTGCGCAAACCGACCGACCGGTTCGGAATGACGATATGCGTCATCATTTCGTCCGGCTCCAAGGCGGTCTCCATAATGTCCAGGAAAAATTCCTGGATCGGCACGATGCGCGAGCCCCGCTTGCTGCGCAGGTGAATCTCGGCGGCAAGCGTCAGGAAAAGCGGCGGCAAGTCCTGCGCCGGATCCGCGTGCACCAAATGGCCGCCTAACGTCGCTGCGTTGCGCACGCGAACGTTGCCGATCCAGGACGCTGTCTCGGGCACCATCGGCATCATGCTTTTCAGCAGCTCCGACTGCTCGATCTCCCGAATCCGGACGCACGCTCCGATGGAAACTCCGCCGTCCGCCGTTTTGGAAATCCCGGCTAGCTCCGGCAGCCGCTTAACATCCACAATTCTGCTTGGGGAAATCAGCTTCTGCTTCAGCAACTGCGTGGTTGCCGTTCCACCGCCCCAAAGAACTATGTCATAACCGTCATTGTGCTCGATCGCATCAAGCACCTCGTTAATATGGTTCGGCTGTATAAACTCAAACTGAGGCACGGCTGTTCTCCCACCTTTCGGCAGCGAGCCGCACGGCCCGCACTATGGATTGATAACCGGTGCAGCGGCACAAGTTGCCCGCCATGTAATGTTCGATTTCTTCATCGGTCGGATTCGGGTTTTCGCTGAGCAGCCCGAGTGCCGACATGACCTGACCCGGCGTACAGATGCCGCACTGCATTCCCTCGCACTCGACGAAGGCTTGCTGGACTGTCTCCCAGAGCACCGGATCCGGAGCATAAGCGGAAGTCGAGCCGCTGCATGATTGCCCTCGGCACCCTTCCAAACCTTCCGACGTATATATTTCCGTTGCTTCGGCCGCTACGGCCGGCGTAATGCAGGAGCTTGTCGTCTGTCCGTCCAACCATACGGTGCACAGACCGCACACGCCTACGCCGCACGCTTCCTTGGTGCCGGTCAAATTCAGCTCATTGCGCAGAAAATCAACCAACAGCTCTCCCGACGACGACGGCTTCCGGGAAATTTCGGAACCGTTTACCTTCATCGTAATTGCCTTCGTTTCGCTCATCGTACCTCCTCCTGCTTCCGAAGCTCTTCAAAAACAGCTTCCGCTTTCAGCGGCAATCGGGTCAACCGTACACCGACCGCATCGTAGATTGCATTCGCTATAGCCGACGAAACACCTGGCGTCGTCAACTCGCCGATCGGCTTCGCGTTGATCGTTCCGTATCCTTTGCTGCCTTCGACTAACGTGACCGTCAGCCTCGGCAAGTCTCGTACCGACGGCAGTTTAAACTCCCCGAGGTTGCCCGCCATGACTCGCCCGTCCGTCATCTCCATATCGGACAGCATCGCATCGCCAAAGCCGTGCACGATACCACCCTCCACTTGGATTTGGTGGGATACGGGGTTGATAATATTAGCCACATCCAGCGCCGTGACGATGTCTTCGACAACAACCTCGCCGGAATCCACATCGACCCGCACGCGCGCAATCTGCACCGAGCACGATGTGAGATGCTCCATTTTCGAAGAATCGTTCGTGTATCGAATCCATTCGCCGTTCGTTGCGGACGCCAGTTCGCCGATCGCCCGCGTCAGCTGCTCCTCCGAGGCCGGCTGATGCGACGGCAATCCGTACTGCTGCTGCAGCTTTTCGATCAGCTTGAGGCATGCTTGACGCAGTGCCTCGCCAGCCGTCATGGTTACCCGGCTGCCGCCCGTACCGCTGTCGAATGTAATCTGCTCGGTGTTGGCTTGGCTCACCCGAATCTTCTCTTCAGGAATGCCGAGCGAATCGGCCACAATGTTGTGCGCCATCGTCATCTGGCCTGCACCCTGTTCCGTAAAGGCGACCCACACGGTTACCGTTCCGTCGGCGTGCGGTTCAAGCGCCACCTCCGACTTGCCCCCGTGCGCTTCACGGCTATACACGCTGTATCCGGTTCCATAGACCCAATTCCCTAAAGCGGGAGGCCTCGGAGGCGGCAGCTTCGCAGCTGCTTCCACCGCGGCATCGAGAACCTCCTCGCCCCTCACTTCTTCATAAGAGTATCCATGAATATTGTCCTCGCCGGCGCGCAGCAAATTTTTTCTCCGGAATTCCACCGGATCGGCGCCAAGCTTTCGCACAGCGATGTCAATCAACGACTCGACGGCGAATCCGGCTTGAACAGACCCCGGCGCGCGAAGATGTCCCCGCGGCAGCGTGTTTGTGTAAACGACTTTATTTTCCACGCAGGCAAACGGAAAGCGGTAGCTCTGGCCTCCCTCTTTAATCCCGCTGATGGTTACATCCGACAGCGGCTTATATCCGGCATACGCGCCGCTATCCAGCAGCGCGTCTACATGAAGCGCCGTGAACTTGTGCTGCTCATCTACGCCGATGCGCACCCTCACCCGCGAGCCGTGGCTCGGATCGCCGGCGATCAAATCCTCTGCGTATGTCATGCGCAGCTTGACAGACCTGCCGGAAAGCCGCGAAAGGCAAATGCCAAGCGGGATTTCCATCAACGACCCTTTGCCTCCGAAGTCACCGCCGATATATACCGGTTCAATGACGAAGGTAGACGAATCGGTCGTGTCAAACCACTCGCAGAGCTGTTTCCGCAAACTGTAAGGAGCCTTGTGAGGCGCCCAGATATGAATCTGCTCCCCCGCCGCGTCCACAATGCAGCTTTGCGTTTCCAGATAGCCGTGATGACGCACCGGAACGGAAAATTCGCCTTCGAACGTATACGCGGAACGGGCAAGCGCTTCCATCACGGCATGCGGCTCGGTATTCCCCGTTACATTGCGGGACTGCAAATTCGGCGGATCTCCCGGCTTGACGACAGCGTTTTTGTAGGACCACGCCGCTTCATGCACGGCCGGCGCTCCGTCATCCAACGCTTCGCAAAAATCCGTAACCGCAGGCAGCGCCTCGTACTCTACTTCAATGAGCGCGACTGCTTCTTCCGCCGCCTCTTCGGTTTCCGCTACGACTGCGGCAACCCGTTCGCCGATAAAGCGCACAATGCCGTTCGCCAACACCGGAATATCCCTCACATACCGTCCAAACATTCCGTAGGATTGTATATCCTTGGCCGTTACGATCCGGATGACGCCTTCGACCTGCTCCGCCTCCGACACATCGATATGAACGATTCTAGCATGCGGGTACGGACTGCGCAGCACCTTGGCGTATGCCATGTTCGGCAGCTTCACGTCATCCGTGTAAACGGCAGTGCCGCTCGCTTTGGCAAGTCCATCGACTCTGCCTTTTCCCTGAACGGTAATCATGCCTCACTCTCCTCACTCATTAAATATGCGCATCCCGCGCTTGGTACAAAACTTTCATTGAAAGCACTTACACATGGAAACCTGCAATTTACTCTAAAACAATCCGACTGACTTGTAAACGTGCGCTTCGCTTCTTTCAAATCCCTGTCTCAGCGCCTTCTTTTACCAGTCAATCTTCGCGTTTCAGCAAAGTGATTAAGATACTGCACTTACGGGGGTTCCTCCTGCGGGGTTGTTTTGATTGAAGTAGGATAGTTGTATATACAATAAGTTATCAAGGAAAATTATAGTACGTCCATAATAGGATGTCTATATGAAATTTCAGACTATTGTAAGTTTTTCAGAGGGGAGCGGCTTCCGTTGATGCCACACGAAAATAGACCGCCTTTCCTTTACCGGGAAAAGCGGCCTATTCCATTGCGACTCGTTCATTCCTCGCGGTGTTGGTCGATCGTCTTCTTGTGACGGGCAATGCCGACTACTTCCAGAACCGTCCCGAAGCCGATAAGCGCCGCCCCGGCAAGCTTATAATTAAAGAAGAAAGCGCCGAAACCTAAGAACGAAACGAACACTCCGGCAAAAAGAAAAAACAATGGATGCTTCAACACAGTCCCTCACCTTACGGATGTTTGTACAAAAAGTATAGCCTTGCGCACTCGATCACACCACTTCTTTATCTAAAGTACCAAACGATCAAACATTTGCACAAGCCCGGGAAAACGTCCGCTGCGCTCTAGCTCGTCACGCTGCCCAACTGCAGCAGAAGCAAAAACAGCCGCACGGCCGTCCTTCTCTAGTTCTGAGAAAATCGCTTCCCTTTCGTACCTTTGTTTGAGCATCCATGCCGTGCTTCGAAGTGCGCGCAGCATCGCTTCTACAAAGAAACGACGCTTCTTCTGATCAACCTCCCGAAGCAATCGCAAATATTCCTCCACCAGCCGATGCTCCTGCAGCCGATTGATACAGCCTAGCAAAAAAGCCGCGTGTATGCAGATTTCGAAGCAAGGGTGCCGCTCTTGGTAATGAAAATAGTTGGAAAACATCTCCCGAATCACTTGATCTTTGGCTACCGGATGCTCCTGGTGATAGCAGCTGACACTGGAATCCGCCCGGAAATACGCGCCGCAGCGGTATAATCGATAGCCTAATTCCCAATCCTCGAACCCCCAGCCTTGAAACGTTTCGTCGAAGCCGCCGCACACCTCCAAAAGCCGTTTAGGCACCGATACGTTACAGCTTACAAATGAAGTCCACGGCAATTTGTAGCCGGTCAAATTCGGTCCGAATTTCTTCACGATTTCCGGAAAATAAGGGCGTGAATATGATAATTTGCGGTGCAAGTCTCTCTGTATTTGTTTTTTCTTCAGCAACGGCACTCCGGTTTGCCGATGTACACCCTTTTCGATTCGAGGCATCAGTTCCTCGGATAAACGGCGATCCTTTGTTACAAGACGGTGCAAGCGGCGCTGCGCAGCATCCGAAAAGCCGGGGTAAAATATCGTATAGACACCTTTCAAGTGCATGGCGCCGGTCAAAACTAAATCAGTCCTGGACTGATGCTGTTCCACATGCTTCCGGACAAAATGGCGCGGGACGAGCATCTCTCCATCCAAAAATATAATAATGGTTCCTTGTGCGGCCTCAAACCCTCTGTTCCGCGTAAAGGACCGCCCTCTTCGCGTTTCATTGCGCAAATAACGAAAAGGATAAGGAGGCGAATAGCTTTGGAGCAGTTTCTCCGTACCGTCTGTAGAAGCATCGTCAACGACAACGACTTCCATCTGATCAAGGTTGAAGGCTTGTAGCGCCAACGTATAAAGCAGCAGCTCGAGCTCCAACTGTTTGTTGCATGCCGGAATGATCACACTTACTTTATAGACCATGGCTGATCCCCGATTTCGCGTACAGCTGTTCTACAAAGAATACAAAAGAAGCAAACTCCTGTTTGCTGCGAACATTAGCCGCTTCTCTCCAAAACAGCTCCTCATCAAATGCGGCGAGCACCGGGGCCGGTTCTTTCAACTCTGGACATTTTCTTATAGCACATCGCCAAATGAGTTGGTCCACCTGTGCGACAAACGCCTTCGATACTAGTCTCGCCGAAAGCAAACGACCGCGGTTAAACATAAACGTACTTTTGGCAAGCGTGTTTCCGACCGGCACACAATTATACAGCGCCATTTCTACGGTTTTGTGCTTTTTAACCATATACAGCATATTTGAGGTTCTTTCTTTCTCCAGTTTGTGAAAATTTCTGGCATGCTCCTGGTGGTAGTTTTGCAGCGTTGGATCCACTATAAAATCAAGACCTTTTCTCCATAATCGATATCCGATTTCGGTATCCTCACAACCGTACCCAACCAGATTCTCGTCGAACCCTCCGACCCTTTCCAGATGCTTTTTCCGAACAGAAACATTCATCACCACGAAAAACAGCCACACAAAATAAAACTCATTCGCGGTATAAGGAGCAAAGTACTTTGAAATTCGCGAGTTATCCGCGAGCAGCGGCGAATGCCTGATGCCATCGATTTCCTTGACTTTCATAAGCGGGGCGCAAGCTCGTTTCTTCAATTTTTCTCGGGCGGCAGCGTAACGCTTTTTTAGCTGCGGATCCTTCTTCACCAAGTTTTTTAACCATTGAAGCAATTTCTTATCAAAGTCTCGGTAAAGGACGGAATATAGAGATTGCCAGAATGAGCCGCAAACGACCCTATCATCTGAATTTTGATGATACTCCGCGTGTCTTTCGATAAAATCAGGCTCAACGAGCATATCGCCGTCGGTAAAAAGGAGCACTTCTCCCGTCGCCGCACAAACGCCTTCGTTGCGCGCCCCTGCGCGCCCTTTATTCGGAACGTTGTATACATAATTTGCAGAGAAGCTCCATTCCTTGGTTTTGAACCAAGCCTCCGTCCCGTCCTGCGAACCGTCATCGACAATGACAAGCTCAAATAAATTCGTCGGGTAGCTTTGCCGCCGATACGATTCGAGGGTTAGTCTCAGCCTTTCCTTCGCGTTATATGTTGTAAGAATGACGCTTATGGTCGGTCTCATCCACGGATACCTCCAGCTTATGGATCCTCCTCCTGACCTTTGACGATCCGTTTTGTAAAACGAAGCAAATCATCCAGTGTACCCAAATCTTCATATTCACTGCCGACAATGCAGCCTACTTTCATCCCGTCGCGCTTTGCATTCAGGAGCACATCGCTAAGGACAAGCTCGTTTTCCCCCTCGTATTCGGCTTGACAGCGCGTCAAGTAACGTTGAAACCGGATTCTCCAGACCGCCGTTCCCCAAGCGTAATTCGTTGTCGGCCTGACCTTCGGCTTATCCTCGATGTCGATCACTTCACCAGTGCCGTCTTCCTGCAGTCGAAAGTGAACCATTCCCAATTTCCACCAGGAAGATGCAGGAAATACGCCGAGGACCACATGCAGCTCCGGATTTCTTAACATCGCTTCTTTCATTTTCATAAACAGATTCGACGGTTGGAAATAAGTATCCGGCATACCGATAAAAACGAGCGCCTCTTCATCGGCTTGCAGCCAGGGGGTAACCTGTGCCAGCGCGTCTACCATTCCTTTCGGCTTCGGTTGATAAAGATAAGAAAACTGCACGCCGAATTGACTGCCGTTCAAAAAATAACGCGGTATATCCGTTTTTTGGGGGCCTACTACAAAGTAAAGCTGACTTACCTCCGCTTGTTTAAACGCGTCAATCAAGTGGAAGGCGATCGGGGTTACGCGCAAGGAATTGTCAATCATGCGAAAGCCAACCGGATACAACTCTTTCGAGAAGGGCAGGGGCTGCAGCCTGCTACCCAGCCCGGCGGCGGGGATAATCCCTAACAATCTCACACATGATCTCCTCCCATCTCAGATAAATAGAAGTGCTGTAGCATATGTAGTTTCATTTGCAAGGAGCACGGCAACTACCCGGAAACTATGGACATGGGTGAAATGAAAAAGGACATGAACTGAAATTTGATAAAAAATTGCGCGCCATGATTGACATCTTCAATTTTAACTATTAAAATTTGTAACTGTGAATGAAATAATACTTACAAACTAAAAGTAACCATACGGAGGGAACATTGTAATGGCAAAATCGAAATGGGTTTTAGACGCATCGCACAGCAGCGTAGATTTCACGATTCGTCACATGATGATCGCGAAAGTGAAGGGCACGTTCCATACGTTCAATGCGGAAATTGAAGCGGACGCCGACGATTTGACGACGGCTTCGATCAACTTTGAGGTTGATCTCGCGAGCATCGATACGCGCAACGAAGACCGCGACAACCATCTGCGCTCAGGCGACTTCTTTGAAATCGAGAAGCATCCGAAAATGACATTCAAGGCGACAAACATTAAGAAGACCGGCAGCGATACTTACGATTTGACCGGAGATTTGACAATCAGAGGCGTAACGCGCCAAGAGACGTTCAACGTGACCTATGAAGGTGCCGGCAAAGATCCATGGGGCAACGAGAAAGCAGGCTTCAGCGCAGAAGGCAAAATCAACCGCAGCGACTACGGCCTGACGTACAACGCGGTGCTTGAGACTGGCGGCGTACTGATCGGCGACGAAGTAAAGGTATCCCTTGAGATCGAAGCTGCGAAGCAATAATGAAAGAAAAACGACCTTGTTCCGGCTCCGGAGCAGGGTCGTTTTTTATCCTTCAATGGTTTCGGGCACTTCTTCTTTACCACAATACTAATGCAGTCACTATCAACAGGAAAAATGCCGCGGCAAACACGGCGTTCCACCTTGATATGCGAAACGTCGATTCACCGATATGCGTCGATAATAACCCGACGGACCCGCTGTAAGGACCAATCATAAACGTGAGCATCGTTCCTCCAAGAAGGGCCCCCGCCATCTTTTCCACTGGAATCCCCAACAGTTCAGGATAGAGCGAAGCCGAAAGCAGCGTAGTCGTAACGACCGGGTGAATGCCTAGAAACGCCAACAGGACCGTTAGGAACGGCAACCCGACAAGCAAGCCAAGCGATCCCGTCCACTCGCTCCAGAGCAGCACAAACTCGTTCAGCAGAACGTCGGTCCCCGAGTATTGCAGCGAACGCAGGAAAAATCCGGCTGATATAAACACTAAAAAGGACTCAGACATTTTGGGGAGCTGCATTTGAAAGTATGCTCGGGTTTCTTGCAGAAGCTCCCGGCCTCGCCCTAATAGAAGCGTCCAGCACAAGGCGTACGGAAATGAAACCAAGGTCACGACGACGACGAGACCGAGCGCAAATATCGAATCAACGAGCAGTACCGTCAATATAAGCAACACGATGGCGGCGACGATCTGCAGTAATTTTTTCATATTGTGCTGTAAGGCATGGGGCTCGTCCGAATGCTCGGAATCCGGCTCCGCCCCCTTCGTTTCATAAGGATTCAACCAGGCGAGGGGCAAACTGAACAGGATCCAATTCAAGAGCAAGCCAAAAATGCTGAGCAGCAGCATGAAGGGAAAAATGGACAGCCAACGAACCCCCGTCGCATCGACAATAACGCCGACGACGCCGGAAACCGGCGTCCATAGGATCGGCAGCGTATAGCACTGCAGTACGGCTACGGACACAAAGCGGTTCGCGTTGGCCATTCTTACAGATGCCGTAAACAGCTTAACGATCGGCGTCATTAACGGGATCGTAGCTACATTCAGAAAAGTACCTAACAGAAACGCGATGGATGTAATGGACCTGTACATTTGTCCCGACGAGACGTTTCGGCTCATGAGCATTTTTTGAATGGCTGCTCCGTAACCGCCGATTTGGATCGGCAGCGTAAGCAGCGGCACCAAGGCGAACATCGCAAGGAGGTACACCATTTCCCCGTAGAGCATCACGTATTGTCCGATTCCGATGCCGCGTTGTATCACGAGCCAAGTCCCGACGCTGAGAAAGAGCCCCGACATCCCGCACGCAAATCTGCCCGATCCTTGAAACGAGACAAGCAGCGCTAAAATGGAAAATACCGAAAGAAACGGCGCCAGTGTTTCGACTCCTCCAACCGATAGAGCGACAAAGATAAATATAGCGGTTGAAAATAAAAACATGCGCGATCGATTGATCCACAATGATGACACAAGCCTTCGACTCCTTCGTATCTGCTGCCCGTCCCCTTCGTAAATTTACTACCTGATCAGCAGCAGTACAGCGGTCAACGTAATGAAGAGAAGACCGCAGAACAACACATTTTTCCGGATCACCATGAAAGGGTTGATTTTGAATAAATTCGCCGTAATGACGGTGATTGCCGAAAACGGTGAGGTCTGATTGTAAAGCATTATACCGAATACGAGAACGATCGGAAGGAATAGAGGGTTATCCGGAAAGAAATTCCCGTCGACCGCATTGCCGATCAAAGTTACCAGCACGACCGCGTGAATGCCCAACTGCCCTACACCGATAAACACGGCAAACAAAATCACCACGAACCAAAGCGTCGGAAGCTCGCCGATGTAGACAAACATTTGATCGACATGCTCATGAAGCGGGCTCTGGGACAGCGCAGACCCGAAAAAACCGGCGCTCACAAACAGCATAATTTCGTTGCGGACCTGCAGAAACGACCGTCCGAAATAACGAAATGCCGCAACGAGAAACCTCTTCGCCTTTTGCAGCGCCAGCATCCAGAAAAAGCAATAGCCGAAAGCAAGAACAATTATGACTACGACCATGGACCAGCCGGTCACCATCTCCAGCGCAACCGCCAGCGCAACAAGCGCAGTCATGATCAAAACCAGTCTGCCGATCTTTTGGTTAATCCGCTTCGGATCCGTCGTCACATTCGAGCCGGCACGTTGTTCGACCCATTCATCATCGCGAAACGCCGTAATTTTGAACAGGGCCCAGGATAAGAGGAGATGAATGACAACCCCAATCAGCAAATACCCGAAAATGGACGACCAGCGAGTTTCCATCAGATCGGTAATCAAGATGACGGACGCAGCGAAGGGCGACCAATAAAAAGAAGTGGCAAACCCGCGAAAGAGCAGCATTCCGAGCCTCTTCTGATGAAATTTGTCCAACGCCTTGAAGGCGATATCCTTCGTAATATAAATCGCTCCGACATTTAAGAACGGAGCTAGCGAAATGACGATCAGATTCGAGATTCTGTACGTTCGGGACCGGCCTCCGTGATCGCGCTCAAGCAGCGTTTTTTGCTTGATCGCCCGCAAATAGCCTCCCACCCGGATGGCAATGCCTATCAAAGGAACAGAAGCCATAATTGCGATAATTCCGACATTGAAGGTTATGGCCGAGAACATGCTGCCGATCGCAGAAGATCCGTTCCAAAGAAACAGCAGAATTCCAGCGACCATCAGGACGGAGGCGACCAGCCGTCCGAAGGAACGAGTCGTGAAAACAGCCGCAACCAGTAAACACCAGGTTACGGCCTGAGACAAGAATGTAAGAAAAGTGTTTTCATAGAAATTTAGCGTTACTATCGTCAATGTCAAAAGCAGCAGCAAATAACCCAAAATGCGAGTAATCATTTTCGAATGGTGCATCCCCTCATTCGTGCAAAGTCAGTCAAACATTAGATCCGGAAGCCAGGTGGAAATCGCTGGGAACAAAATGATAATCGCAACGATCACAATATTGATAAGAACGAATGGAATCGCGCTGCTGTAAATATGAGCCATCTTCGTGCCCTTCGGGGAAACCCCTTTCATGACGAACAAAACCATCCCGAAAGGCGGACTAAAGGTTCCGATCTCCATCATAATGAGCATCAGCACGCCGAACCAAATCGGATTAAAATCCAATCCAATGACGACGGGCATGAAAAACGGAAGCGTGAGCATCATGATCGGGATCTGCTCTAAGAAGATACCCATGATGAATACAACCAGCAGCATGAGTACGAGAATCGTCATTGGCGACACGTTCGCTTCCGTCACCAAACCAACCACTTCACGCGTAGCCCCTGTCAATGCTAGCAGCTGGGTGAAGGCGGAAGCACCCGCAATGATGAACATGATCATTCCGGTTGTTTTTAATGTCGATAGAAGCGATTCGGCAAACACCTTGCGGTTCAATTTACTATAGCAAAGCGCCAAAATATATGAGCCTAATGCGCCGAGCGCAGCGGCCTCCGTCGGTGTAGCCACGCCCAAGAAGATCATGCCGAGTACCATAAATACGATGAAGCCTAAGGGAAGAATGTATTTGACGGCGGACACCAGCTTGTCTGACATACTGAAGGAACCGGTATCGTAAGCAGGCGCCAAATCCGGATTCAGCTTACAGCGTACAATGACATAAACCACATACGTAGCGGCCATCAGCAATCCCGGAATAATCCCGGCAATCAACAGCGGGCCGACGGAAATTTTCCCAAGACTTCCGAGCAGCACGGCAAGCGTGCTCGGCGGAATGACGATCGCCAATCCCGCAGCAGCCATGATCGGGCCAAACGTCATGTTGTGGCGATAACCACGCTTTTGCATCTCCGGAAGGAGCGTAGAGCCCAGCAAGGCGGTATTGGCCATTGCAGAGCCGCTCAAATTCGAGAAGAGCGCCCCTCCGGCCAAAGAAATTAAGCTTAATCTTCCCGGCACTTTGCCCATCCATTTCGAAATGCTGTCAAGCGCATTGCCTACGATGCCCGAGCGCATCAACACATCCCCCATGAGAATAAACAATGGAACCGGGGTTAATGTGAATTTCACCAACGACTCAAAGGTGCTTAAAATAATTTGGGAAGAACCTGCACTGAGTCCGAACGAAAAGATGATAAACGTTAAATTGACAACGAAAAATGAAAACGCAATGGATAAGCCAAGGGACATGACCAAAAACAAACCGCCGATAAAGAAGATTATAAACATCCACCATTCCATATGGTCACGCCCTTTCTATCCGTTATCCTCAATAATTGTTGAAGTCTGAATCGGTTGGAGCTCATGCAGCAATTTCTTCAGAAATTCAAGAAACATCAACGCGCCGCTTACCGGAATAATAAGGAGAAGGATAAATTTCGGCATTAGAAGGGTATTGTACAAAATCACGTCCCGAACATAGTGATCCCAAGTCACTTCAAAGCCGAACACCGTCAAAATGACGCAAACCAGCAATCCTAAAATGTAAGAAACAATGTTCAACCGCCGCTGCGTCCTTGGGGAAGCGTTCGAATGAAACAGGTCAAATGCGATGTGGTCATTATTCCTTAGTACCCAAGGCGCGACCAGAAAGGTGACGTACAGCATCATATATTCACTGACCTCGACGGACCAGGCCCACGACGTATCGAAGAAAAACCGGATCAGAACGTTGCCGCAGATGACAAGCATCAAAGACACAAGCAGGAACCCGGCCAAGAAGACGAACACGCGATTTACGAGCACGACAGCATGATCAACCACTTGAGTGATCTTATTCATTTTGTCCATTCATGCCTACCTCCACGCTATGACTAAAAGGATCGGGGTTCTTGTCAGAACCCCGCCATGACCCTTAGCTTATTTTCTGAACAGTTCCGCCAGCTTATCGTAGTTTTCATTTGCAATGCCTTTAAACCAATTCCACGCCGAGTCATTAGCCGTCTGAGTGTATTGATCCGCGTCTTCCAGCGTGACGATCTGCACGCCTGCTTCGATAAGCACTTTATCTTCCGCTTCAATAACCTCTTTCATAACTCCCGGGTTTTCCTGTTCGACTTCAACGGCGACTTCCAATACGATTTCTTTCAAATCATCGGGCAATTCGTTCCATACACTCGTGTTCATGACAAATGAGGTTCCTGTTTGCCAGAACGTTGGCTTCACCTTGTATCGAAGATGGTCCTGAAGGCTAAAGTCCGTCGTCCCCAACTCCGGCCAAGCAACGCCCTCTACGATGTTTCGCTCCAGCGCGCTGTAGATTTCACCGCCCGGGATGTTCGTGTATTGTGCGCCAAGCGCTTCCAGCAGCGGAATATATACGCCTGTAGCGCGCATCATTTTGCCATTAAAGTCAGCAGACGTCTTTACCTCGTCCACCGTGTACAAAGCGTATTCCCGTCCCGGCGCTCTGCCGATATAGGTGACCCCTACCTTCTGTTCGTGAAGCTGCTGCAAAAATTCAAATCCGCCGTTTTCCCTTTCTTCCTGCGGCGTCATTTCCGAGAAATCCAAAACGTAGGCTTCCGGCATCTGGGAGGCATAATAGGAGCCTGTCGTCAGCGCCATGTCGGCAATTCCGTTCTTGACTGCTTCTGCCTGATCGGCGGCAGGAACGACTTCCGGTCCGCCGAGGTATTCAATTTTCAAACGCCCCTCGCTCTTCTCCTCCAGCTTCTCCTGGAACATGAAAATCGGAGAAGCGAGCTCATTCGTTTCCGGCCAAGCCGATACCGCACGAATCGTGAACGTTTCCGCCGAAGGAGTCTCAGAGCCGCTTCCAGTCTGGGATCCATTATTGGCCGGCGTATTCGACGTCTCAGCGCCTCCGCCACAGCCCGCAAGAAGCAAGGCCAGTGATGTAAACGCTGTTAAAGCAATTTTTGCACCCTTCATCTTCATATATAATCCTCCTTAATATAAGTGGTTGTAACCGTTTGTTTTTCTTTTTCTCTTTTCTGCTTGCTTAATCGGTGTTTACTTGCCGGAAGCGACCTTGTAACGGTCTTTGGATCTCTTGATTCCTCTGGTGACCAAATCGACAGAGATCAATCCGCGTTGAATCCCTTGGCGAACTCGATTTTGCGCCTCCAACGTCGTTGCATGCTTCGTAATGATGTACTCCGGCAATCCCTCGGTATGGAATACTTCATCCTTATAAATCTTCTCGCCGTAAAGGTCTGCAACGACCGGATCGATGTCCTGGCACATTCTTGTCATTTCGGGAATTGTCTTCATCGCTACCAGTCTCTCGGACACGAGCTGGGTGGAAGCGAACGCACACAAGAAATTTTCGGGTCTGCGCAGCATGCCGTTCCGATACGTCCACACATATCTCCACTCTTCGATCGTCCCATAATCCGTCGGATCAATGCCGCGGTCCTGCAGAATTCGCCAAATCCACATGGCGTGCTGGTGCTCGTCGGTCACTTGCCGCAGCAAAGCCTGATGTGTTTTCAGCGACGGCGGAGCGACTTCCATGGCCAATTGACAGAAATCCCGTATAGCAATCTCGTTATACCAGCCCATACATAGACGCTGTACGATCGTATTCTTAATATCTTCTTCACTCATGTTGTCGGTAACGTACACCTGCTTGATTTCTGTCGCGTAATACTCGTCCAGTTCCTTATTAATTGTTTCATAAAAATCTCTAGGATCCATTACCTCTTGCTGAAGCATCGGAACTCCGCCGTCGAGGATCGTGGTTGCCGGCATAAATTTCATTTCCTTAGAATCGGACATGTTGAAAATCCTCCTTAATAACCATATTTTATGGAATGAAAGGACATTATGCAAACGTTTTCATCACTGGGTGTCGGCCTTCAGCCAATTCAAAATTTCTTGGAGCGGAAGAACGTCTCCATATTTCATATGAATGTCCAGCAAACTAACTTTGTGGGACAGCTGGCTTCGGTCGCCTACGCACTCTTCAGGCACGATCACCCTATAATTATAAGAGAATCCGTCCACTACCGTCGCTCTGACACAGCCGCTGGTGGTAAGACCCGTAACGATAATCGTATCGATTTTATGATAAATGAGCATGTCTACCAAATTCGTTCCGAAGAAGGCGCTGGGACGCCGCTTTTCGAGCACTACGTCATCAGCTGCGGGGGAAACGATGTCAACGATCGTGTTCTCTTCCTCGCTCTTCTCTCCTCCTCCCTTCCAGAGCCCGTTGCCGGAATGTGCCTTCTCGGTCACTCCCCTGGTATAAAAGACAGGAACGTCCGCTTTTCGAGCCCCTTCGAGCAGCAAAGCCGTATGTTCCGCAGCCGGGTATCCCGCTTCGGAGCAGCCGAGCCTAAACTTGCTGTCTACAAAGCCGTATGTCATATCGACGACGATGACAGCCGCCCGCTCTCCAAATCCTCCCGAACTACCCATCTTCGCTTTCAGAAACATAGAACGGTCCTGTTCGTTCAGCAGTTCTTCCCAGACTGGCATTTTCTCACCTCCTCCAGGCGCCGGAACTCCTCGAACAACAAAAAACTCAGCCCAAAGCGAACACATTCGTATGTGTAAGCAAAAGGCTGAGTCTCAACTGTTGACATGACAACGGGAAAGTTTCATGGCAGATAAGACGCCTGTATGAAATTCGCAATCTCCGCCGCGTAAAAAACAGCGCTTTCATTCCCTGATAAAAAACGTTCTGGGAAAAGAATACCTGATGTTGCCCGAAAAAACAACAGAAAATTAGAAATAATTCAGCGAAAATTTTTACATCCTCGTATTATAAATCCATTACAATTAATCGAATGGCTCCGAGCGCTCCGAGGAGCAGCACCGATACATGAAAAATCCGCTGCGGAATACGGCGGAGCACCTTCACTCCGAGATACGCGCCGACGAACACCGCGGGAACCATCCATACATTTAATGAGATCGAGGCGGCGTCAATCATTCCGAGATTCACATAGAATGGAATTTTAATCACGTTGACGAATAAAAAGAACCAAGCACCTGTTCCTACAAACTCCTGCTTCGGCAGCTGTTTAGACATCAAGTACATTGCCATGATGACGCCGGCCACGTTGCCGATCGTCGTCGTGAAGCCGGCCATCACGCCCATGAACGCGGTAAAAGCAAGCGACTTCGGTACGAGTTCCATCCACTGCGGTTTCAAGAGATCCTTTATACCTTGCAGAATGAGTAAGCTTAAAATGATCGTTCCCATTAAAAAGGTCAGCTGCCCGCCATCTGTGTAGCGTAGCACGAAGTAGCCCGCCACAATGCCGGCCAGCACCCATGGAATAAGTGAGAAAAGATGCTTCCAGATAACGGACCGGCGGTAATAGACAACGGCGATCAAATCCCCGACGATGAGCACGGGCAGCACAATACCGACCGACTCCCGGGCCGGAAAAGCCAGCGTCATGACGATAACGATCATCATGCCCAACGTCGTGATTCCCGTCTTCGAGAAGCCGATGAACAGACCTGAAACGAGCAGCACCGAGAGCGCCGGCCATCCAAGCTCCCACATACTAGTAGCCAACCTCCACTGATGCGATGACGACGTAAATGAGATCGTTGCGATCCCCTTTCTCCTCCAATACGACACCGGATGTCGTCAGCATGCCTCCGTCCGTCACTTCGACCGTCACCTTTCCGTACGGAAACTCCGCTTTCACCGCCTCAACGTCAAGCTGGTCTTTATCCGCAGGCACCGCCAAGCGAACGCGCACCTTCATGTTATGCAGGCTGTTGTCCGGCAGCACGGAACGGAGCCCCGGCATCGAATTATGATGGATGGCATTGTGTACCGCCCGCACCGCCGCCTTCGTAACGTTCTGACCGTGCAGATCGATACCCATGCCCAGTTCAATAAACATTACCTTATCCAAAATTCAATTCACCTTGCCTCTCTTTATGTTGTGCTCCCATCATAGCAGAGCCCGCTCCGGGAAGGAACGGGCTCTGCTATAGGATCTTACTTCAACTGTTGGAATAAGCGATCGATTACCGCCGCCGCTTGTGCGCGGGTCGTCACGTCCTGCGGCCGGAACGAACCGTCTTTCAATCCTCCCATCAGGCCGAGCGCATTCGCCGCGCGAACGTAGCTTCTCGCCCATGCGCTTACCGAGCCTTCATCGGAATATTTCACTTCCTGAGTGATGGCGATTTCCCCAAGGGAGATCCCCTGCTTGTATGCGTAAGCATCGACCAGCATCTTAGCCATCTGCTCGCGGGTCAGCTGCGCGTTCGGGTCGAATGACGTCTCGCTGGAACCGTTCACGATGCCCGACCGGAATGCCGCCAGCACATGCGGGCCATACCATGCACTTGAATCGACGTCGGTGAACGGATTGGCTGCGCCTGTGGCATCCAGCCGCAGCGCGCGGGACAGCAGCGTTACAAATTGCGCACGGCTTACGGATTGCTCCGGTACATAGCTGTGTGCCGTCATGCCCGTCACGATCTGTTTGGCCGCAAGCGACTCGATGGATGATTTTGCCCAATGGATCCGGATGTCGTCAAACGTCACATCAAGCTGGAAGGCGCCGTAGGTCGAAAATGAGTTCAGTTCCACGGAAATGGTGTTGTCCTCGCCAATGGACCCGCCGACATAATTCCACGCTCCGGTTTGCTCATTCAGACGGAAGACGCCGATCCGATTCGGATCGTATTCGCTGCCGGACAACTTGAACGTGACCGTTATTTCCTCCGGAAACGCGGAGATCGCCTTGCCGTCCGCTTCTAACGCAAAATCGTACGTCTCGGAGAACGAAGTACCAAAGTTAGTCTCGCCCAGCTTTTCCGCTTTCAGCGTTAGAGTTTCCGCACTGCCTGCCGCCGAGCGTATGAACCTGGCCGGGAAACTTACATCCACTCCGTTAGACCGGACCGTCACAAGGCTGTCGCGATGCCCGCCCGCCATCGCTCTGTTCCAATCGGAAAGCGCGAATTCCACGGCGAGCAGATCGGCGTCTCCCGTCGCCTCAACGGTGACGCTTCCCTCATTCCGCAATTGATTCGACACGTCCTGGAATGTCGGCTTCATCTCAAGCATTGTGCGGCCATCCTCAAGGGTTTCTTCTTGCGGTGTGCTGCTTCCGCCTCTGCTGCTTCCGCTTCCGTTTCCGCTTCCGCTTCTAGCAGGCTCGATCTCGTAGATATAGAGGCTGGTGGAGCTGACAACGTCGTTTTTCACGGCATAAGCAAATAAAAGTCCGTTTTCGTCCACTGCGAACGATCCGGTGTACGGAATCCACTCAGGCTCCGTTTGGAGCTCCAGCTCCGTTTCCGAAATATAGTCGTGATATAACGTCGTCCCTGGAGTCGGGGAGCTCAGCGTAACGGCTCTAGTTCCCCGGTACGTTCCTGAAACCAGGTTAGACACCGGTGCGGCCGGCCTTTGGATCAGCTCATACACCTCGGAACGGATGTAATCCCCCGCAATGTCGGCGTAAATCGCATAACGGTATACATCAACCTCAGGAACAGTCAAGAAAACCGTTCCCACTCCTTGGTCCAGTTGGAGAGCGGTATATGCTTCCCTATCCCACAGATACGCACCCAGCGGATCATCTTCGATAATGGAATCAACATACACGCTCCCCGTCACAGACGTTTGCAGCGCTGTACCCGAAGCATCAACAAGACGTACTTGCGCCGTAACCGAATCCCCCGCTTGCAGCCCGGTTGTATTTAGATCGAAGTCAAGCCTCGGCATCGTGAAGGCCCGCTTGGCGTTAATCAATCCCGATCCGTAATACAGACGGGAATCGTTCGGCACACCCCCGTTTACATAATTGATATCAGGCGCATCTAACGGAATGGCGCTGTCTTTTATCACCTGTTTCCATTCCGCAAGAGAAAGGTCGGGATTGTAAGCTTTTATTAAAGCTGCGATTCCCGCCGCAAAAGGCGCCGCCTGCGACGTGCCGCTGTAGAAGCGGTAACCGTTAGGAACCGTACTATAGATGAATGTTCCCGGCCCGGCTACGTCCACTCGTCCGATATTCGAAAAATCGGCAATCGTCAGCGACCCGTCCGCGTCGTCCAGCTTGCTGACGGCGCCGACGCTGAGTACCTCCTCAAACTGAGCGGGATAGCTGACTGTAGAAGCATACGCATTCGTATCGGTTGTATCGACATCATACTGAGCATCATCCCCTTGAATCCAGTGGTTGCTCTCATTGCCCGCGGCAGCAACGACCAAGACCCCCTGCTCCACGGCGTACAAGACGGCTTCATGCAGAGCAGCGCTGTAATACGGGCTGCCAAGGCTCAAATTGATTATGTCTGCCCCCGCGACAACCGCGTATTGAATGCCCTCTATGACATCGTCCAGCCCGCCTCTTCCGTCGTCATCCAACACCTTCACCGGAAGAAGCTTCACGCCCGGAGCGACGCCGGTATATCCGCTTCCGGAAGCCGCTTCGGCACCAATGATTCCGGCCACATGCGTTCCGTGCCCGTCCCGATCAATAGGCGGTTCATTAGCGACGAAATTCGCTCCTTCCGCAACGAGCAAATGATCTGCTAAATCCGGGTGGTCCAGGTCGACCCCGGTATCCAGCACCGCAACAGTAACATCGCCTCGTGTTTGCTCCGTATAGCTCCATGCGTATACAGCTTCCGTTACGGATTGACCCCATGTCTCAATCCCGTCGCTTGGATCGAGAAGTCCGGCGGAAGCGAATGCGGACGAATCTGCTTCCTCGCCAGCTTTATAGAATCGATACACCGGCTCCGCATACTCGACATTCGGATTCTGCTCCAGCTCTTCTATTTTTTCAAAAACGTTAACATCCTCCGAAAAATGAAGCGCCTGCAATCTCGCCCCCCGAATGCGCTCGACCGAGTGAGCGCTAATCTCGCTGCCCTGCGGCGTACGCTTAAATTTTACAATTACTTTACCCGGAACGATGTGCTCCAAATCAATCTGCTGTTCTTCTGCGTCCGTCTCAATTGGCTGCTCGCTCGACTCAGCATATGTATGCGTGACGCCAACCGTAAAAACTGATGAAACCAGCAATGCTGCCGCGCCTACGACAGCGATCAAACGTCGATAAACCCGCAAATCATAAACCTCCTTAAATGACAACTCTATGAAGCTTTGATTCTCTTACCAGTACTTTTCTACCAAATACCTGTTAATTATACTAGCTATTAACTATCAGTGCTAGAACGTTTCTGCCTTAATACTTGTCATTAGCGTTTGTACATGTTTCTTGCGACTTCACGAGTTGACCGCACCGCAGTTGCTCACGGTCCCTGCTTCGACATCATCGCGCGAGCGCTGTCGATTCATGCGCTTGCCGGGGAAATAGTGCACCGTCATGACTGGAAGGAATTCTACTATATGGAGATATCAACCTGAAGCTGAACTAAGCGATTGGGTAGACGTGAACCAATGCCGCTTTGCCGCTCAGCTGAATGCCGGTACGCTTGGTCCCGGCCGGCTTCAGATCGGTAAGCATTCGCTCCAGCAGCTCCTTCGCCTTGGCTCCTTCTTTCCCTTGAATGCGGACGACGAGCGCCACCTCATCCCCCGCCTTCAGCATGCGAAGGGCTTGCTGCAGCTTCGTATCGTAGTCATGCGCTTCGATGTGGGGCGTGAGCCGAATTTCTTTCAGCTTTGGTTTACGCTCCCCTTTTGAAGCTTGCTGCACGGCCTGCTTCGCCGCTCCCGCTCCGATTAAGCGGCAGGGCGGAGGACTGCTCAGCAGGCTTGTACATACGAGATCCACCTTTAGCTTTTTGGCGAGCGCCAACGCCTCCTTCGTAGGAACAACACCCAATTCTTCCCCGTTCACCCCCGTCAGCTGCACCTCGGAGGATTTTATTTTTTCATTCATAATCATGGCTTTATATCTGCTCCTTTCCTTTCAAACGAAACTTTTTATATGATGCTATAATACATGTTCAGACCATTTCAAAGAAGGAGGTCTCCTCTTGAACTCGAAAAACATAGAAGAGCAAGTCATCCGCAGCTACCGGCAGGATGAGGATATGATGATTCTCGTGTTCGTCCAGTGGTGCATCAATCACGATTTGGATCCATCGGCGCTGTATGCAGAGGCCTATCCGAATCAGCCCGCCAACGCGGCGATGCAGCGCGCACTGGAGCTTACCGTCCCGAAGGAGGAGGCTGGCGACATTCCCGACCAGACGGTACTAAGCGTACTCGGGCTGTTCGGCAACGATGATTTGGCGTTTATCGTTACCGAGTACATCAGCCTGCGAAACAAAAAATAACGAGCCGCCGTTTTCCCTCCTATCGCCGCCAATGGAAATGATATAATGGAGGGCGATTCATTCAAGAGACAACGGAAAGGGAATTCCCGTCACTTATGAAAACGTTGATTATTGCCGAAAAGCCAGATATGGGGCGAAATATTGCCGCAGCGATCGAGCCGAAGGCGGTGAACAAACGCTCTTACCTTGAAGGGGAGCGCTATGTCATTACGTGGGCGATCGGGCATCTTGTCACGTTGGCCGAGCCCGATCGGTACGACGATCGGTACAAGCGTTGGAACATCAACGATCTGCCGATCGTTCCCAAGACGTTCCAGCTGCTGCCGAGCCCGAAGACGAAGGATCAGCTGCAGACAATCGCCGATCTGGCCAAGCGGTGCGACCGGCTCGTCAACGCGTGCGACGCCGGGCGGGAGGGCCAATATATTTTTTACCTGATCCAGACGTACTTAAAGTTAAAGCAGCCGGTTCAACGGCTCTGGATTTCGGATTTGACGCCGGAAACGATCCGCCGCGGCTTCGACAATTTGCGGGACGGCGCGGAGTACGACAACTTGACGAAGGCCGCACGCGCCCGATCGGAAGCGGATTGGCTCATCGGCATGAACGGCACGCGCGCCTTCACGACGAAGCATAACGTGCTGCTTTCCGTCGGACGCGTACAGACGCCCGTGCTCGCTTTAATCTTTGACCGGCAAATGCAGATCGAGGCGTTCAGCTCTTTAAAATATTACGAGGTGCATGGTTGGTTTGTACAAGGAGATATGGCATACCGCGGTACGTGGCAGGGCGACCGGCTGCAAAACCAGAAACAGGCCGACGATATCGCAGCCGCTGCGAACGGCAAGCCCGGCGTCATCGAAAGCTATGAAATCAAGGATACGAAAGAATATCCTTTCAAACTCTACGATCTGACGCTCCTGCAGCGAGAGGCCAATGCAAAGCTCGGATTTCCAGCAAAGAAGACGCTTGACCTGGCGCAGTCGCTCTATGAAAAGTACAAGGTGATTACGTATCCACGGACGAACTCCAACTATGTGAATGAGCAAAACATTCCCGAGATGCACCGCGCGCTCCATTCGCTTCGCGGCTCTGCATACGACGCTCTCGCGCAGGGCGCCTCGAAGGAACGGGTGCATAAAAACAATACGGCTGTCTGCAACCCTGCGAAGGTCGAGGATCATCACGCGATTTTGCCGACGGCGAAGAAGCCGTCCTCCCTGTCTCCCGACGAGGCGAAGGTGTACGACTTGATTGTGCGGCGATTTCTGTCTCATTTCTACCCTCCTGCCGAGTACAAGGTGCACACCGTGTTTACGGAGGTAGAGAAGCATCGTTTTAAAACGACGGTGAAGGAGCTGCTCGAGCTCGGCTGGAAGATCGTGTATGAGGACGGCGGTCAAGAACGGAAAACGCGGAAACGCGGCGGAAAAGAAGAAGCGGAGGAAGAGGAAGAAACCGCGACGGACGTCCCGTTCGTACTCGACGATATGCTTCCGGTTGCATGCACGAAGGCGGAAGTGAAGGCGAAGGAAACGCAGCCCCCTAAACACTACACGGAGGGGACGCTGCTGAAAGCGATGGAGAGCGCTGGCAAGCAAGTGGAGGACGAGGAGCTGCGGGACGCGATGAAAGACTCCGGCCTCGGCACACCCGCCACCCGGGCGGCGACGATCGAACGGCTGAAGCAGGTCGGCTACATCGAGATGCAGGGCAAACGGATCGGCATTACGCCTAAGGGCCGCAAGGCGATCGAAATCATTCGTTCGGCCGGCGTAGAACTGCTCGCTTCCCCCGAAATGACCGGTCATTGGGAGCGGCGGCTGCATGAAATTTCGCGAGGCACGGCGGAGGATGCGGCTTTTATGGGCAAGGTGAAGCAGTTCGCCGCCTACATCGTCGAACGCGTCCGCGGCCAGGCTCGAGTCGATCGCTCGGCCTTCGGAGAAGAAGCGGGCGCCCGCGGCAAGAAAGGAGCGCGCAAGGCTTCCGCAGCAGCGGCTTCGGGCGCATCACGGCGCAAGCCCGCGGCCAAAGCGAAGGCCGACGACGGCGACGGCACGATCGGGCCGTGCCCGCGCGAAGGCTGCGGCGGCCGCATCTTCATGGGCCGCAAAGGCTACGGCTGCAGCAACTACAACACGGCCGGCTGCCGCTTCGTCATCTGGAAGGAAAGCCTCGGGAAGACACTCAGCGACAGCATGATTCTCGCACTTATCACAAAAGGAAAAACAAACCGGCTGAAATTCCGACGCCAAGACGGCACCCCGTACGAGGCCAGGATCGTTCTAAAGGATCGAACCGTCGGCGGAGTAGAGCTTGAATCCATCCCAGAAGCGTGAGAGCTGCCGGGATGGATTTCTTTTACTATTCTCCCGCCCGCAGCCGCTCCAATCGCTCCAAAATTCTCCTCTTCCGGTACAACATTTTCCCGGCTTCCGCCACGTCCTTCAACGTCCCCCGATTGATGAAAGCACCGAACACCATGCCCGCAATGGGGACCATCTGAAACAGCTTTTTCCATCCGAAATTGTCCCGATACGCGTTAACGACCTCTCTCCAGCCTTGCAGCTGTGACATCATTTGCGATTTCTCTTCATCGCCTGTCATACGGGACAGCTCTTCCAGAACCGCACGCTTGCCGACGATGTCCGACGAAGCGAATTGAAGGCATTTCACGACAAACAGCCGCTCTGATTTTTCATTAGGGTCGTACCCGTAACAGATGGCCAGCTCCTGCAAAGCTTTCAATGAGATGCCGAGCAGCGCGGGAATATCGATCGCTAATGTCACAATGCCGCCGAACCCTGCTGTAGCGCCCTGAACCGCAGCGGCATTCGCACGGCTGCTGCCGCGTGTCCGCCGCCTTGTCCATCAGGATGAGCGGCAGCTCCGAGATCTGATGAAACTCAAGCGGACGTTGCGCTTCCTTCTGCAATAAGGCAACCATCGACCGTTCGGACACGAGATACCGGCCTCCGGTTTGAATAAAGCTTCCGAGTTCATTAATGGCTTGCCCCACTTTATCGTGGACGAATTTCGGCGTGATCCGGTCAAGCAGCACAAAGGGCAGCCGCCCAAGCTTTTCCCAAAACCATAAATCCTTCTGCTCACGCTCCCATTCCACAATGGCCGCAAGCTCCGCCTCAAGGCTCTCTTTTGTTTCTGTCGACATCGGTTTCCTTCCTTGATCGGTTGACGTTTGGCTGAAATATATACAAAATAAAGTACGTGCAAAAGCGATTTTCGTGTGAGTTGGGGGAGCTTCCATGCCGGAAACAGAGCGTATCGATTGTTTAAAATGCCGCCATTTCTATGTAACCTGGGATCCGCAGTTCCCTAAGGGATGCAGAGCTTTCGGCTTTAAAACTAGTCAATATCCGAGCCAGACGGTATTTGCTTCGTCCGGCCAGCCGTGCATGAATTTTGAACCGAAGAAGCCGTCCTCCCCCGCCGCAAAACGCCAGTAGAGAAACTTTTTACCGCTATTCTAACGAATACCCGAAGACGCTTGAAATTTCCGCGCTCATTTGCAGCAAATAACCGCTCATCTCGTCCTCCTCGCGACTCGGCATCATATCCGCGAAGCCGACGACGACAAACGAACCGATCAGCGTCCCGCCGAACTTGAATACAGGCAGCGAAATCGACGAAATGGTCGGCACGAGCGGCTCCTTCGCGAAAGAAATGCGGCGCTCGCGCACATCGCGAATGTCCTCTTCGAGCCTTGTCGCGTGCTCCGCATCCAATCTGGCTTCATGCTGCCGCTTCCACTCCTGTACCGACGAATCGTTCAAGAAGGCGGCATACACCTTCCCCGTCGCCGTTGCCAGCGGAAGAATCGTTCCAATCTGCGCGCCGATATTCAATCCTTGTTGGCTGTTGATCAGCTTCACAACGACGGGACCGCTGTGCGTCCATGTCGTAAACAGCACTGTATGCCTGCAGTGCCGGTGAATGTCCTGCAAGTAAGGGGTTACCCGTTCAATAACGTCTTCTTGATTTACCGCGCGCATACCATATTCTATCAGCTTGCTCCCCAACGAATACATTCCGCTCCCTTTATCCCGGTGCAAAATGCCAAGCTGCGTCAGCGTATTGACATACTTATATAAATTGCTCTTCGTAATTTGCGACAGCTCGCAAATCTCATTAAACTTCAGCGGCTGGTTGTGCCGGGCGACAAGCTCGACAACGTCCCAGCCCATCTGCAGCGATTGAATCGTCGTATTCGATTTCGGAATGTTCATGAAGTCACGTCCTCGTTTGAAAAAAATGGTTGACAGCAGCTTGCCAGTTCCATTTTAATTACTATTAAAGAACTAAATTCACTAATATGATAATTTAAGCTTCCCCTGAAAACAAGAAGCAAAGGAGCGAACCAATGAAATTAGTAAGCTACACAGTCGACGGGCAAACCCGAATCGGGTGTCTACAAGGCCAAGAACTGATTGATCTGAACTATGCGTACAGAGCTATGTTGGAATCGCAAGGCAAGGTGCGGGCGTCGCACATTGCAGAAGCCTACGTTCCTGCCAATATGGTCGAATTTCTGCAGGGCGGCGAGGAAAGCATGGCTGCCGCTGAGCAGGCGGTCGATTTTGCGCTCTCCAACAGGAAAGCGCTTACGAGGAGGACGATCTTCTCCGTCGTTGACGTGAAGATCGAAGCCCCTGTACTGAATCCCGGCAAAATGATCTGCGTCGGCCACAATTACCGCGAGCACATTCTCGAAATGGGCCGCGGCATTCCGCCGTACCCGCTCATCTTCGCGAAATTCAGCAATACGATCATCGGGCCGCAGGACGATATTCCTCACTACACGCAGCTGTCCGATCAGCTTGATTACGAAGCGGAATTCGCCTTTGTCATCGGCAAGCCGGCGCGGAACGTGCCGCAGTCCGAAGCGCTTCAATATATTGCCGGATACACCATCGTAAATGACGTCACCTATCGCGATCTGCAGCGCAGAACGCTTCAGTGGCTTCAGGGCAAAACCGTCGAAGGGGCCGCACCGATGGGACCTTGGCTCGTAACGTCGGATGAGCTGTCCAATCCTTCTGGGCTGGACGTGCGTCTAACCGTCAACGGTGAAGAGCGCCAGCACTCCAATACGGAAAATCTTGTCTTTACGGTGCCGTTCCTAGTGGAATACTTGTCCAGCTTGATGACGCTGGAGCCGGGCGATATCGTTCTGACCGGAACGCCGGGAGGCGTAGGCGTCGCACGCGATCCTCAGACGTTCTTGAAGGACGGAGATGTCGTGCGCATTGAAATCGAGGGCGTCGGCTCGCTTGAAAATCGAGTAAGAAGCCAAGGAGGCGTATAAGCATATGGACATGAAACAAGCGATCGCATCCATAAACCGCTCGACAGATCTTTTCGTGGAACAAACCCGGCAGCTGTCCGAAGCGGCTTTGCACTGGAAGCCCGCCGAGGACAAATGGTCGGTCCAGGAGGTGGCTTGCCATCTGGAGGAGGTGGTCCCTTACTGGTTGAACGAAGTGGAAACGCTTCTTCGTTCGCCTGGAGCCGAATGGGGACGCGGGCTGCAGCATGAGGGCCGACTGGCGGCTGTTGCGAATGCCGGAAACCGCCCGATCGACGAAGTATTGCAAAACCTCACGTCTTATAAAGCCGATGTCGAGAAGGTGCTGGCTAACGTGACGCAGCAGCAGCTGCAGGTCGTATCCCCGAGCCGAAATCCGCGATTCGGAACGAAGCCGCTCTCCTTCGTGATTGAGCACTTGCTCGTCGAGCACCTTGAAACACACGTAAAGCAAATTCAGCGCAATATCGCTCAGTTCCAAGAGACGCAAGCAGGCGCGTAATCTCGAAAGGAGTGAATCCCGTGTCGGAGACGAACGATTTTTTCCAAAGCCAGACGGTGAAAGACTTCAATCAGGAAATTGCGAAATACCATATCGGACCGCTCTGGAACGCAATTCCTGAGTTGATGCATCGAGTGCCGACCCCTCATACGCAAGCATTCATGTGGAAGTGGGAAACGATCTACGCCAAGCTGATGGAAGCGCGGGAAATTTTCACACCCGAACGGGGCGGCGAACGGCGAGCCATCTACTTTCAGAATCCCGGATTGACGTACCGCCAGCCGTGGGGATGGGCGTCCACGACGAACACGCTCTATGCCGCCGTACAGCTGCTGCTTCCGGGAGAAACCGCCCCCTCCCACCGCCACACGCAAAACGCGCTGCGTTTTATTCTGCAGGGCGAAGGCGCCTACTCCATCGTTCAAGGGGAGCGCATCTTCATGCACGAGGGCGATTTCCTTACGACCCCGGGCGGGCTATGGCACGGCCATTCCCATCCCGGCAGCGAGCCGATGATCTGGCTCGACGTGCTCGATATCCCTACGATCTATTCCATCGGCGGCACGTTCTTCGAAAATTATCCGGAACGCATCGAACAGCCGAGCGTCCCCGACAATTATACGGCGCAGCGCTACGAAGGCGGCTTGGTTCGACCGATCAGCGACCGCTATGCGAAAACCGCGCCGCTCGGCGCTTTCCGTTGGGCGCAGACGGAGGCGGCGATCAACGGCTTGTCCCGCTTCGAGCCGGACCCCTACGACGGCTATGCCGTAGAGTTCATCAATCCGTCTACCGGCTATACGGCCAACCCGACGATCGCGGCCTGGCTGCAGAAGCTTCCGGCGGGCTTTCATTCAAAAGCGCACCGCCATACCCACTGCGCCATCTATCAAGTGTATAAAGGCTCCGGCAGCACCATTATTAACGGGACGCGGTTCAATTGGTCGAAGGGGGACATCTTCGTCCTTCCGAACTGGGCGCTTCACGAGCACATTGCCAACGAGGACGCATACCTGTTTTCAGTCAGCGATTTGCCGATCATGGAACGGTTCAACCTCGAGCGCGGAGAAACCTACGAAGAGAACGAAGGTTTCCAAAAGGTTACCGGCGAATTTGAGGCGCTGCTGCCCTGACAAATCGAACAAGTAAAACGGACGGAGGTGCCAACATGAATCATCCACACATCCCTCTTCTTATTATCGGCGGCGGCATCGGCGGCCTCGCCACAGCGCTCGGCGCCGCCATGAACGGCCGTTCCGTAACCGTACTGGAGCAGTCGCCCGAATTTGGCGAAGTCGGCGCCGGCATCCAACTCGCCCCGAACGCCACCGCCGTGCTGCACCGGCTGGGCGTTATGGACGAGATCAACGAGGTTGCGGTGTTTCCAAAGAGGCTCGTCTTGAAAAGCGCTCTAAAGGGCAACGAATTGTCCGCATTAGACCTTGGCGAATCGTTCAGAGCGCATTTCGGCCATCCTTACATCGTGCTGCATCGCTCGGATCTGCAGAACGCACTGCTGAACGCTTGCCGGCGCAACGAACGGATTACGCTCTTGACCAATAAATCCGTCTTATCCGTGGACTCTATCGGCGAATACGCCGAGGTCCGCTGCTCGGACGGCACTGCGTACCAAGCGAAAGGCGTCGTCGGCGCCGACGGTCTCTGGTCGAAATCGCGAAAGCTGTTTAGCGACGACGAGCCGATCTGCTCGCATTACGTGGCGTACCGCGGCACGCTTCCGATGTCCGAGATGGAGGCCTATTCCGATCTCGACGACGTGATTATGTGGATCGGCCCCCACCAGCATCTGGTGCAGTACCCGGTTCGCAGGAAAGAGCTGTACAACCAAGTCGTTGTTTTCAAAAGCAACCGGTATAAGCCGGATTCCGACGATTGGGGTACACCGGAAGAGCTCGACGAACATTTTGGGCCAACGTGCGAGCCGGTGCGCCATGCGGTCAGCTTTATCTCGAAACAGCGGCGATGGCCGATGTATGACCGGGAGGTGCTGCCTAACTGGACCAAAGGCCGAGTCACTCTGCTGGGAGACGCCGCTCACCCGATGCTGCAATATATGGCGCAAGGCGGCTGCCAAGCACTTGAAGACGCTGCGGCGCTCGCGAACGCATTGGCCGCGCACGGCGACGACGTTGAGCAGGCGTTCCAAGCGTATCAAGCGGAGCGGCTGCCGCGCGCCAACAAGGTTCAGAAGAACGCTAGGCTTTGGGGACAATTCCTCCACACCAACGATCCGATGGCGCTGCTCATGCGCCAAGCCATCTTCGACAAGCGCGACCCGAAAGATTTATACGCCATCGACTGGCTATACGGCCAACGATACTAGCGAACGCACAAAGACGCACTCCGATCCAATCGGGTGCGTCTTTTAGTAGTATTGGAACGAGCGTTTCGGACTGCAAAGGAATGACGTGCAAAGGGGGCGGAACATGTTCCGCCCCCTTTGCACTCACCCCACCAACCGCGTCACAGCGATAGGTTTTTACTTATCCAACAAGCTCACATAATAGTTCCATCTGCTCGTCATCGGCCCTAAGGCGTCTTTCATTTGGAGCTCCGCTTCTTCTTGGCTCATCCCGCGAGGGGTTCCGACCATAGCCGCCTGCCAAGTCAATTTCGCCTGCAGCTCCATCCAGATCGCAAACACGACGGCTTGCTCGATGCTGTCGCCAGCGGTGCAAATGCCGTGGTTCCGAAGGTGAACCGCCCAATTGTCGCCAAGCACTTCGGCAACATCCGCCGCTTGCTGGTGATTGACGATCTTCAAGGAAGACGGATACACCGGAATGTCCCTCACGGCAATCGCGGCCATAACACCTTGCATCGGCAAAATCCGGATGCCCAAATCGCAGAGAACGGTAGAAATCGGTTGATGCGTATGTACGACGGACATAACATCCGGACGAGCTTTAAAAATTTCCGTATGAAGCACGACCTCGTCCGGAGGGTTCATCCCTTCCCCTTCGACTTTATTGCCTTCTAAATCAACGACAACCACTTTATCCGCAGTCATATCCAGCAAATTGCCCATGTCCAAGCCTCTCGCCTTGATCAGTACAAGATCCGTCCCTGGAATGCGAGCGCTGACATGGCCAAGATAATCGGACAGCTCCAATTTAGCTAAAATTTTACATCCAAGCGCAACTTTTTCTTTTAACTCCTGAACAACTGCTTTATCCGCCAACTCCAATCCGCGCATAAACCTCTCCCTCTCTAACCTAATTTGTACCAAACGAAATGTTTCCGCTTTCAATCATATCTAAATATAGATTCGTTGGCAATTTTATTTCCAACTAACAAAGACAAAAAAAGGAAGCCGGATCAATGTTGCTCTCGGCTTCCTGCCGCTTAAGAATCGACGGTTGTTGCATTGCACTCTTGTAAAATGACTTTCTTCCTGTCCATCAACTGCCATAAAATTAGAAGAATCAACAAAACAACACTCAAAGTGCCTGTCGCCGCGCCGGGGAAAATGAGCAAAATCCCTGCAGCTAAAGCCATGCCGCGCTGAATCCACGACATAAACTTCAAAAAGTAACCTTCCAATGCAACCGATATGCAGAAAATACCCACGATGGCAATGGCGATATCGGTCATATTCGTGACAAAATCCCCGCCCTGCAGAAGGATGCCCGGACGATACATAAACATAAAGGGCACGGTAAAACCAACGAAGGCAAACCGTGTTCCGGTTATCGCGGTTTTTAAGAAAGGACTGCCTGCAATCCCGCATGCCGCTATGGCTGCCAGTGCATCCGGGGGAGTCAATACGGCCATCACGGAATAATAAAGCACAAAAAAGTGAGCGATAATAATGGCTGTTTGCTCAGGCATTTCCGGATTGAGTGTTAAAAACGAAATGACCATTGGGATTGTCGTTGCCACTTGTACAATGTAGCTGGCTGAAGGAGGAACCGCCATCCCCAATACGATCGAAACGATCATCGTCAGTAACAGTCCGAGAAGCAGAGAATCTATATTGCCAACAGCCAATTGGGTAACTCGCAATGCTAATCCGGTTAACTCAAACACGCCGACAACCATCCCTACCGCCGCAGTGGCAATCGCCACCATGAGCGTGCCTTTGGCACCGGTTACCATTGCTTCAAGCACGTCTGTCACACTCATTCTGGTGCTTTTCCGTAAGCCGGCCACGATAACGACAGCTATAATGCTGTAAAAGACCGCAAATTGAGGACTTTTCCCCGATATCATTAAACCAAGAAGGACAAAGATCGGCAGCAGCAAATGAAATCCTTCTTTGAAGCTTTTTCTGAAAGAGGGCAATTCCGATTTATCCAGCCCGCGAATATTGTACTTTAAGGCGTTCCAATGAACAGCAAGAAACACACCGAACAGAAACAACACCCCGGCAGGAAGGGCGACCCAGATGAGTTGAGAATATGGAACATTCGTATATTGAGCCATCAAAAATACGACAGAGCCCATGATCGGCGGCAGCAAAGGCCCTGCTGTCGATGCAGCCGCTTCGATTGCGCCTGCTTGATGCGGGGCATAGCCTACCCGCTTCATCAGCGGAATCGTGATGACTCCTGTCGATAACACGTTGGCGGGAGCGCTGCCTGAAATCGAGCCCATCATCCCGCTGGCGATAATGGCAACCTTGGCCGGTCCTCCCCGTGATCTGCCTGCGACTGCATTCGCGATATCAATGATGAACTTCCCTAACCCGCTTTTATCCAGAAATGCTCCGAAAATAATGAACAAAGCAATGTAATTTGCCGATGCGGCCAAAGGAATTCCGAAAATACCGAAAGTCGTTAAATAAAGAGCATCCAGCGTAGCGTGAATGTTATAACCGTTATGGTCAAAAACCCCCGGTAAGCCCGGAATAAACGGATAGATCAGAAACAAGGCGATAATCAGCGGCAAAATCCAGCCTGCCACCCTGCGGCAAGCCTCCAGAACAACAACAACTAGTGCGAGCCCGCAAACGATTTGGATCAAAGTCAAAGGCGTAATAAATTGAAAACGTTGGGCCAAAGAGTCGTTATTGATAACCAAATAAGCCAACGGAAGAAGTCCCCCCGCCAACAAGAGAAGCGTGCTTAGCTTCCCAAGAATCCCCTTTCCCAACGTTTTCAAGAAAGCAGGATTTGAGTACATCAAAAAGACCAAGGCTATTGCAAAGGCTAAGTGCACACTTCTCTGAAGCATCGACTCAAAGCTTCCGAATCCAGCCGTATACAAATGAAAAACAGACATCCCGATCGCAAGAGCTTTGATCAATAGCTCCTTTGCACGACCTCCCGTAATGTTCAAATCATTCCCCCCCTAGACAAAAGGTGAAATTCTCCGCCGCTTGCAACCTGCAGCGGCGGAGAATGTATTCGTACTTGGCCGTTTACTGCATCCAGCCCTGCTCTTTAAAGTATTTCTCCGCTCCCGGATGGAAGTCCCCTCCAGGGTAGCTGGCCAGATCGCTTGGCTCGAGCAGCTCCAAGGATTGCTCCAGCGATTGAATTTTCTCGAAATTCTCAGCAATCGTCTTGACCATTTGGTACGCCAGTTCTTCCGAAACCGCCTCCGGATTGACCACGATCACGTTCGTTTGGGCCAGCGTATCGACCGGAGTCAGCCCTTTATAAATTTGGTCGTTCAGCGGCCAAGGCGCTTGGACCCAGCCTGGGTTAACCTCGTTTAATTGGTTCAGCAGATCGGAGCCGATCGGAACTTGCCGTATATTCGTAGATTGAGCCAATTCAATGTATGGTCCGTACCAATCGGTCGGCGGATAAAACAGCGCGTCCACATGCCCGTCTTTAAACTGCTCCACTGCATCCGTAACGCCCAAGTTCAAAATCTCCAAATCCCCGTCTTTAAAGCCCTGCAGGTCAAACAACTGTTTCGCGATGACGGCGGACGAGAAACCGTTCGGCCCTACGTTCACTCTATTGCCTTTCAAGTCCGCAAAGCTCTGGATGTCCGAATCAGCCGGAACCAACACAGTCAGCTTATACGGATGCAGCGAGAAAAGCGGGACGGCGTTCGACGAAACCTCCTTAAACGGGGGATTTCCTTTATTTCCGTCATAGACCATCGTGGAAAACACAATACCCATTTGAATCTGATTGTTATGCACGCCCTCAATGTTCGCGGCGCCCCCTCCGGGCTGTGTCGTAATGTTCCCAAGTCCCGGTAGCTGAGCATCGTTCAACAACTGGGTAATCGCTACGCCGATTGGATAGTTGCTGCCGCCGGTTGCTCCGATGGCAAAATTGAGATCGACTTCAGCCGGTGCCGAAGGCGCCTCGGAAGAAGCGGGCGGCGCGCCGGCTGCCGGAGGGGATGAAGAACCGGATGACGGTTCGCCTGATCCGCAGGCGGAAACAACCTGAAGCAGGCTTATCATCGCGATGAATGTAAACGCCTTCAAAAAAATGTGCTTTTTCATTTTTATCCTCCTTAATTATGTTGCAGATGTGGCGGGAACCTCTTACTATTCTGGGAAATAGCCTTCCATTCCTGCTCAGCAGTCCCGCTGAGATCACCTTCCCTGCAAGGCTTCCCGCCGGTTCGTTGCATTGTCTACGCTAAAACGGCTGCTTTTGAAGCGCGCAATTTCGCCGTTTCCTGCTCGTCAACCCGCCACGCATCGTTCTCGCATACAAGCGCCACGCCGTATTCATGCAAAGCTGCATCTTTGGAAATATAGCCGTCCAAAACATCCTCCAGCACCTTCTGCGGCAAGCGAAGAAGCGGATCGCCTAATCCTCCTCCGCCCGGCCGGACGACGCGCACGACATCTCCGTACTTCAAGCGGGCATCCCCAAATCTTGAGGGCATCCGTTTTTCCTCCGCGGTTTCCGGGTTAATGATCAGCCCGGCCGCCTGGGCGTTTCTGCCCTTCAACGCGCCGAACGGGGGAACCTCATGCTTATCGGATCTCATCGAACAGCGTGTTTCTCGGTCAAGGATGCGATATTCGCGGACATATCCCAAGCCGCCTCTAAACTCTCCCGCTCCACACGAATCCTGCAGCAGCTCGAAGCGGACCACCTCTACCGGGAATTCCGATTCAATAATTTCAATGGGGGCCGTGCGGCCGTTGCTGACGTGTACCGTCGTTCCGGAAACCCCGTCTCTGCCGCTTCTCGCACCCATTCCGCCGCCGAAAATTTCGTACTGCACGTACTGTTTTCTGTTCCCGTCTTTTCCGCCGCCGCCGCCCAGAATGATCGCGCCGCTGCCGCAGCTGCCTGCGATTTGCTTGCCCGGAACATTATGCCCGAGCGCCGCCAGAACGGATTCGACGACGATGTGCGCCGTTGAAATATAAGAATTTACAGGCGCCGGCATTTCCGGATTCAAGACGCTTCTTGACGCGAATTTCGTTTCGACGACTCGCGCCAATCCGTCGTTAATCGGCAGCTGCGGATCAATCCAAGCGATCAAACAGTAGTAGCAGGCCGCTTTTACCAACGGCGGTCTTATATTCGCGGGACCGATCGATTGCGGGTCGGACGCTGTGAAATCAAATAGGATGCGGTCTCCCGTTTTCTCGATCGAGACGGCAATGCGAATTTTTTGATCCAGCAAGATCCCGTCGTTGTCAATCCAGCCCTCCCCTTTATACACCCCGTCAGGCCATTTCTTCAGCTCCTCGCGAATCTTTTTCTCCGTATAATCAAACAGCTCATCGTACACCGCCAGCACCGTGTCCAGGTTGAATTTGGCTATTAATTCGGCCAGGCGGCGCTCTCCGACACGATTCGCTCCTATTTGTCCGTTAATATCCCCTATGACCAATTCCGGCGTTCTGCTGTTGCTTCGGATGACCTGCTCCAGCTCGACAATCGGTTTGTACCGGTGGATATACCGAATGGGCGGAAGATGCAGTCCTTCATGATAAATTTCCCGTGCCGATCCGGACCCGCTCCCCGGCACCGTGCCGCCGATATCGCTTTTATGGGCGATGTTGGCGCAGAACCCGACTAATTCGCCTTGATAGAAAACAGGCGTCACGATGGCCATGTCGGAAGCGTGAGGGCTGCCTCCATAGTAAGGATGATTCACCAGGAAAGCGTCGCCTTCGTAAATGTCCTCATACTTGTATCGCTCCAACAGCCCTTGAATGGTGGCAGGGAAGGCGCCCGTATGAAGCGGCAGCACCACATGCTGCGAAACGACCCGCCCATACTTGTCTAAGATGGCGCAGCTGGCGTCTTGAGACTCGCGAATGATCGTTGAATATCCCGTCCGGAATAAAGATTGCTGCATTTCTTGGACGATCCCCGACAAATTGGTGCTGATGACTTGTATCGTAATGCTGTCCACGCGGCTCATCGTTAGACCTCCTTCCTTGAGATGATGATATGGTGATAGGAATCGATCTCGGCGATCTGCTCGGGGCAAATGACGATCGTCGAGTCGATCTGTTCGATGATGGCCGGTCCCGAAATGCGGTGCCCGTTCCCAAGCTTCTCCCGGTTATAGATCGGGCATTCTACCAACCCGCCGTATTCTTTAAAATAGATGTTTCGCCTGTCGGATATCGCGTCCTCTACCGGCCTCGTCGCCGCCGGAAAGGCCGGCAACTCAATCGAAGGCACGCTGCCTATGGCGGTTAATCGGTAGCTGACAATTTCAACACTTTCTCCCGGAGCGCTATGTCCGTAAATTTTCTCATGAATGCCGTCAAATGACCTGCGTGCGCTCGCTAGGTCTTCTTTCGTCAGCCGTTCGTTCGCCACCGGAACCGCAAGATCGTAGCCTTGGCCTGCATAACGCATATCCAAGGATAATTCCAAGCGGATCTCCTCTTCAGAAAAACCTTCTTTCAGCAAGTCGGCGGTCCCCTCCCGGACGAGCTCTTGAAACATATCGCTGACCGTCTCTGGGTCAACAGAATCCATCCGCGTTAATCTAGAGCGTATATAATCGTGTTTGACGTCTGCAATTAGCAAGCCGAACGCCGATGTTACGCCCGGGATCGTCGGTACGATAACGCGGGGAATGCCTAAATTCAAGGCGACCCGTCCGGCATGGAGCGGACCGGCGCCGCCAAAGGCGATTAACGAAAAATCGCGGAGGTCGAATCCTTTTCTGGACGAAATCGCCTTGATCGCTTCCTCCATCTTGACGTTCACAATTTGCAAAATTCCGTCCGCCGCTTCGTAAACGCTCAAGCCTAATGGTTCTGCAATCTTTTCCTCCATCACTTCGGCCGCCCGCTTCGTATCGATCGTAATCCGGCCGCCGAGCGGATTGTTGGAATGCAGATAACCGAGCACCGCATTGGCGTCCGTGATCGTCGGATTCGTACCGTTGCGTCCGTAGCAGACGGGCCCCGGATCGGAGCCTGCGCTGTCGGGCCCTACGATTAAGGCGCCGAACTCGTCGACCCGCGCGATGGTCCCTCCGCCCGCGCTCACCGTATTAATGTCCAGCATCGGCACCGCAATATCGCGCCCGTCCACTTTGCTTCTTGTAGAAACGCTTGCCGAGCCGTCTTTCAACAAAGAAACGTCGCAGCTCGTTCCGCCCATGTCAAACGTAATAATGTCGTTATAGCCGGACAACGACCCGATTAATAAACCCGCTACGACGCCGCCGGCCGGTCCGGACAAAATCGTGCTGACCGATTTTTCGGAAGCGCTTTCGAATGTAGCGACGCCTCCGTTCGACTGCATCACATAACTTTGCGGCGTGTTCACCCCTAGCCTCTTCATTTGCTCCGTCAAGCGGGAAATGTACCGTTTCACGATAGGGTTTAAATACGCATTGATCACCGTCGTGCTCAACCTCGGATATTCCCGAATTTGCGGCAGCAGTTCACTCGATATGGAAACGTTGCATTCAGGGTATTCCTTTCGAAATATGTCCTTCACCAGCTGCTCATGCTTCGGATTAATGAACGAAAATAGAAGCGAAACTGCTACGGATTCGACCTTTTGCCGCTTAAACCGTCTGGCGATGCTGCGGATGGACGTTTCATCCGGCGCAAGGGTGACTTCCCCTTTGAAGTTGATCCGCTCCTGAACCTCTTCCGTATTGCGTTCTAAGGCGATTAACTTGGGCTTTTCGTAATAAATGTTGAAAATTTCTGGCCCGTAGTCTCTCGCTTGATCTCCGACCTCGTAAATCCCGCGGAAGCCTTTGGTGACGACCAGGCCGGTTTTTACGCCCTTTTCCTCCAACAATGCATTCGTACCTACCGTCGTTCCGTGCGAAAAGAAGTTGATGTCGCCGTATTCAATCCCATCCTCCGCCAAAATATGCAGACCGTTGATGATGGCCTCCGAAGGGTCGTGAGGCGTCGAAGGAACCTTAATAATTTTCAGCTGGCTTGTATGTTCGTTGAAACAAACGAAATCGGTGAATGTGCCTCCCGTGTCTACCGTTACCCTGTATTGGTTTTTGGTTTCCGTGATTGTCGTCATAGCTGTCGTTGATTTCCTCCTTCTTCCAATTGTTAAGCTCCCCAAGTTGAAAGCGATCCGCCGTCCACCCGAATGTCTTCCCCCGTAATAAACGACGCTTCGTCGGACGCAAGGAACAACACCGCGTTCGCTTGCTCAATCGGCGTGCCCAAACGGCCGAGCGGAATTTCCGAGTAGTTCCGCTCCTTGTTGCCGGCGACCGAAACGCCCGTCTTTGTCGGGGAAACGGAATTCACCCGAATTCCGTGCGGAGCCAGCTCAACCGCCATCGAGCGAGTGAAATTCAAGACGCCGCCCTTCGCTGTCGTATAGGCGATCGCGTTCGCACGCCCGCGGTGCCCGGACGTCGAAACAATATTAATGATCGATCCCGGTTTCTTGTTGTCTACGAGCGACTGGGCGACCACCCGGCTTGTATTGAACGTTCCGTCGATGATGATCCGGGTGTTCCGTTCCCATTCTTCCAAGCTGATCGTCAGCAGCCCCTTCGGAATGGTAATCGCTGCGTTGTTTACCAACACGTTAATCACGCCGTGCTTCGATTCCGCTTCCTTTACTAACGCTTGCATTTGATTGTAGTTTGTAATGTCTGCAGGATACGCTTCCGCTTTGAATCCTTGCTCTTTAATATAATTGGCCGCCGCCACCGCATGAGCTTCGTTAATGTCGTTGCAAAGCACTAATGCACCCTCGGAAGCTAATTTCAAAGCGATTTCCCGGCCGATATTCGGACCTGCACCCGTTATCAACGCAATTTTCCCAGCTACTCTCATCGTAGACATCCTCCCATATTGACAATTGATTGTGAAATAAATATAAAAAAAGCCAAACAGAAACAGTACACTCGCTGTACTTGTTTCCATTTGACTTTTCTTCCCTGTTCAAGGGAGAGGTTCCGGCGGCGCCGCTTCCCTCTCGCTACATAGGCAAAGACGTCCTTGAATGGATCACATATTCTTTTTTTTCTGGCAATAATTTTGGTATCTCAAGTAACAAGATTCAAACGCTTTAATAAAAGCGTTGTTTGCGACCAACTGCGTTCTTTCCCGCAATTCTTCAATGACCGGGCCGATTCCCTGGCTTAGATCGTAGCCGATCAAGATGTCTTGAAAAAATTCGTTCGTCAAAGGGTTTACCGTCGTAAATGAAGCGTTTACAATTGTGTGGGTGTTCATATCTACATAGATGATGCACCCAATCTGGCGATACGCTTCATACAAAGAAGTATTGTTCGGCGACAACGAATTTCCGCCAAACATAATTACATGTTTAGGGATTGAACCCATCGTAACACCCTTAATGTCAGAAAATTTCGTTTACATTTACTACTATAAGTGCATTTCTTCTCCGGTGTCAATGAAAATGTTCCGAAACTATCTATGAAATGCTGTTTTAAATCTAGTCGGTTCCATGGTAGTATTCTATATAGTGATAATTTCGGCTTAGGAGCGATGGAAGGTATGGGGCAAGTTCTGGACATTCAGATTGATCGAAGCGTTGCAAAGAAAGATAAGCCGCCTCAAGGTCAGCTTGGGTTCGGCACTTATTTTACGGATCACATGTTTATTGTCGATTATGAGGTGGGTAAGGGCTGGCACCAGCCTCGGATTGTCCCTTATCAGCCGATTGTGTTGGATCCGGCCGCAAAGGTGTTTCATTACGGGCAAACGATTTTTGAAGGACTCAAAGCGTACAAAACGGAAGACGGACGCATTCTTCTGTTTCGCCCGGACCAAAATGTATTGCGCTTAAATCGCTCTAACGAGCGGCTAAGCGTTCCCGCTATTGACGAAAGCATCGTATTGAACGCGCTGCAGCAATTGATTGCTGTCGATCAGGACTGGGTGCCGAGCGAACCGGGGACTTCGTTGTATATTCGTCCATTCGTCATTGCTACCCAACCTGCATTAGGCGTTTCGCCGTCCACCCATTATCATTTCATGATTATTATGTCGCCTGTCGGCGCATATTACAGCGAGGGTGTAAACCCTGTTAAAATTTATGTGGAATCGGAATATGTACGTGCTGTTCCAGGCGGCGTCGGCGAAGCGAAAACGGCCGGAAATTACGCGGCTGGACTAATAGCTCAGGAAGTGGCGAAAGAAAAAGGATACTCGCAAGTGTTATGGCTCGATGGCGTACATCGCAAATATGTCGAAGAAGTCGGCAGCATGAACGTCTTTTTCAAAATCAACGGCACCGTCCATACGCCTGCATTAAACGGCAGCATACTGAACGGGATTACACGCAGCTCCATTATTCAACTGCTACGGCACTGGAACATCCCCGTTGTGGAGCGAACGATATCGATTGAAGAAATTTATGAAGCGGGCCGCAGCGGTTCTTTGGAAGAAGCGTTCGGAACGGGAACGGCTGCGGTGATTTCCCCGATCGGCGAGCTCAACTGGCGCGATGATAAGTTGTTAATCAACGATGGCCGCACGGGGGAGCTTTCGGGTAAGCTGTACGAAACGTTAACCGGCATCCAAAAAGGAGAAATTGCAGATCCTTTCGGATGGACGGTAGAGGTTAAAATATAATCTATAAGCAAACTCCCGAGCATTCGCGACGCAGGCCATTCCTGTTCTTAGTCGCGATCGCTCGGGAGTTTTAATTACAGGTAAAATCAAGTCGGTCAACGAATGTCGAATTCTTTAAAGCCGGTGTTGTCCGGTCTGAAATCGAGCTCTTTCTTTTGGAAATAGTGAATCTGCTCTGGATCGATTCGAAACTGCAGGCCCTCAACTTCAATTTCCATATCGTTCGGTTGAACCGTATCGTCGAGCGACACTCTCACTTTCGCAAAACAGCTGTCGCGCATTTTCATTCGGATGAATGTGCCCGGTCCTTTCTCCTCCAACCGGCTTTGAAGCTCTCCCTTTGCGGATTCCGTCAATTGAAACATTTGCCTCAGCTCCGTCCTTCTTTTCTTCGTCTCGTTTCATTTTAGCATAACTTGCTTTCGTCCGGCGCGGCCAGAGGGCCTTGCTCCGGAGCTGTTTCTTTACACTTGACAACAAGGCTTGTACCCCTTATAGTTAATGCAAATAATATCTTTCCTTGTTAGAGGGGAGTAGCTGTACAGCAAAGTCGTCATTCCGTGGCGTATGCCCCCGGCTTTGTTGGCAACGAACGAATTCGTTGTTAGCGAGACCTTTACCGTGATGGTGAAGGTCTTTTTTTGATGAAGCCTTTGCCGTCTTATCGGCAGAGGCTTTTGCATTTATTTTCTCAATTCGAAAGGGGTTTTTCGGAATGGATGCAGCATTGTTGTTGGAATACGGTTGGGTATTATTGATTTTGATTGCCATCGAAGGGCTGCTTGCAGCGGATAATGCTTTAGTATTGGCGATCATGGTAAAGCACTTGCCCGAAAAGGAACGAAAAAGAGCACTGTTTTACGGTCTTGCCGGTGCGTTTTTCTTCCGTTTTCTATCCTTGTTCGTGATTTCGTTTCTTGTCGGTGTGTGGCAAGTCCAAGCGATCGGCGCATTGTATTTATTGTTCATCGCGCTTAATCATATATTCCGTAAGGTGGTCGTCCATAAGCAGAAGGCTAACGCGGCAGCGGTTCAGAACGATCGTAAGCAAAGCGGCTTCTGGGTTACCGTATTAAAAGTGGAACTGGCAGATATCGCTTTTGCGGTGGATTCGATTTTAGCGGCTGTCGCTTTAGCCGTGGCGCTTCCCAATACAAATCTGCCCCAAATCGGTGGCATGGATGGCGGACATTTCTTGGTCATCTTTACCGGAGGCTTCATCGGCCTCATTATTATGCGGTTTGCCGCATCGTTTTTCGTCAACCTGTTGAACAGCAGGCCCGGCTTGGAAATTGCCGCATTTGTCATCGTGGGCTGGGTCGGCGTCAAGCTGGCGGTCTATACCTTGTCTCATCCGGAGCTCGCTGTTTTGCCTGAAAGCTTTGCCAAATCGCCGGCGTGGAAGCTTACCTTTTACACCGTTTTAGTATTAATCGCGGTTGGCGGATGGTTTTTGTCCAAGGGGAAACCGGAAGAAGCGGCTAAGGTGCAGGAAAAATCGGAATAACCAATTGAACACTAAAACACTTGGTCTGGCTCCATGGAACGCATCCATTGGGTCAGACCTTTTTCGATTCCATGCCACCAATAAACGTGTCCATCATAAAATACAAGCTCGTATCCAGGTCAAGCGGCAAGCCGAAGCCTCCCGTCTGTTCGATAGAGGCAAACCCATGCAGCATGCTTCTCAATGCCCGGACCGCATGAAGCATGACGTCTTCCGTCAAGCGATATGTCTGCAGCACCTGCACCACCAGCTCCACAACCCTATTCTGCGCTTGATGAAGCTCCTCATCCCCACGATCCTGTATGCTGCATGTGGCGTCATATAATCCGGGATGATTTCTGACGAAATCAATGTAAGCCATACTAACGGCACGAACCGCTTCTCCTCCGGATCGACCAGCCGCAGCTTGCAGCAGCTGTGCATGCAGCCTCTGAAGTCCATACACCGCAAGCTTATGCTTTACATCGTGCAGGCCTTCTACATGGTTATAAAGAGACGGCGGCCGGATACCCAATCGCTTCGCCAATTCGCCTAGTGATAAATACTCAAACCCTTGTTCATCTGCCAGCTGCGCCGCCTGTATAAGGATGGTTGGCATATCGAGTCCCTTGCGTGGAGACATTGGAACCTCCCCTTTCCTACGAGCACAATCGTTTTTCACATGCTTCTATAGCGGCATTCATCGCTTTGGCCGGATCGGGCAGCATCTTTCCATGTCCGACAGCAAGCAATGAAGGATTGCAGGACGTTAGCTTTCGTGCGCTTTCGAGAGCGATTGCTCGATTCCAAGTAGCCAATGCGGGGAATGGAAACCAAGGCTGCAGTACACCCGATACAGCGATCCCGCCTTGTGTTTGAAACGCATCTCCTGCGATCAGCGCCCGGCTTCGCTTATCCAAAAGAGTTATCGAGCCCGGGGTATGACCAGGAGTTTGTACCACTTCAAGCGATCCGATGCAATCCCCATGATGAAGCAGCACATCTGGCCTTGTCGCCACTTTCTTAGGTACTCCTCCCCGAATGGAACTACTTTCCGACGGAAGCAAGCTTCGATCGCCTTGCAGCAGCAGAGCATCCCGCTCAGATATGCTAACAACGGCATTAGGCAATAACTTCTTCAAAGCGTCCAGGGATCCTACGTGATCCTCATGCGCGTGAGTAAGTACGATATGTGTGATCGGCTTGCCGATTTGTTTGGACGTTTTTAGGATGGGACCTGCACTGTAAGGAAGAGCCGCATCGATCAAAGTAAGCGATTGCTCCTCTTCTACAAGATAGCAATTAACGGGGAAAAAGGAGGGCATAAACGCCAATTGATAAACGGTGAGCATTTTTGAAACTTTCATCGGGAACACTCCCTGTCATTAAACTAATATGTGTAATATTATAACTAATTAAATTAGTTTTTCAACACTTTTATATTATCCACTCCAATTAAAAGGGTACCCAATACTTTTCATCATTAGTGTTCTAGTGTTGATTTCCGTTACTTTAACCGTGATGATCTGTTCTATTCGGTTTAAGAAATAAATAAAGCCTCGTTAATCAAAAATTATTTAGACAGTAATGAACAACATGCCAAAAAATTGGCGTTAAATACAGATGATCTTTTAGCCAATGTGCAATCATCTAACATTGGGGCGGCAGCAAAAATTGTCGGAAACGATGAAAATACCTATCAAACGCTTGACCATTTGTTGAGGGAAACAAACAATATTTCAATTCGTTATTTATAGCGGATGTTAACTTCCGAAACGAGCATCCAAGCAATCACGATGAAAAAATCGTTCATTTCAGTACCTTATCGTGGACTATCATCCTGAAACAGATCGTTTAGGAGATTCTGTTTAGTAAGAATGAAGCGTTAAGCATGAGTTTGGCCGTGCGTTACTCAAACGCCGACTTCCATTATTAAGGAACCTCTGCTGATTTAATTCTGAGAATGATCTTATTCTCTTTGCCGTTTTTGCTGATGGTTTTACTGCTTGGGTGGTTAGTGTCGTACCGGATCGCCAAACCGCTGAATCGTTTATCTAAGTTTACTGAAGAAATGTACCTAAACAACAACGACTCCCTTAAGTTCCTGATATAAAATCCATTACTTATGAAGTTCGGCAGCTTTACCAAGGTACCAAGATTAGGGTACAGCATATTAACAATCACTTTAATGACTTAAAAATAGCCATTTAGACAAATGGATTGACCGGTATTGCAAACCGGAGATCTTTTGACCTCGTATTGAAAAATTGACCAGTCATCTTAAGCGCCTTTTTCACTGATCCTTTTGGAAACTGCCGTTTTCTGTTGGGTAAAGTGTGACGCACTGGTCTTCTCTAACCGGCCTCGCTATTTTTTGGGACTCTACTTCTACCCTCAAGTTTGGAATTGAATTCGGTTGTAGATCGGCTTAATAAATCTATCCCCTTACGTCCCCAGCCTCTAATATCCGCTAACCTAAGGCTCATTATTCAGTCCTCTGGAAAACAAAAAAAACCTTTGTACAAAGGTTTTTGGCATTTAAAGTATGGAGCGGGTGATGGGAATCGAACCCACGCTACCAGCTTGGAAGGCTGGAGTTCTACCATTGAACTACACCCGCTTGCATGGTCGGGACGACACGATT
>LNAP01000344.1_pt2 | contig 52198 bp, 50 predicted proteins | sample 602601 | NCBI WGS metagenome assembly LNAP01 (sample SAMN02440304, study PRJNA202911) | soil metagenome | biome: Subtropical and temperate rainforests or woodlands; isolation source: soil samples (1 kg each in a 20% v/v slurry with milli Q water) were... ...
CGGGAAAGCTCTTCGGGTCTTCGGCAAATACCAGGACATGGCCCTGGGGAGCATGTTCGAAGTGGTAATGAATGCCTTCTTCCTCACACAGTCGTTGCAGGAGGGTCAGGTCGCTTTCGTCGTACTGGATGCAAAACGGGCGACACGGATACAGCCCATGGGGCAGTTCGAAACGGTAGCTATCGACGGGTAGCGCGTGTTCTTCCAGCAGGCGTTGCAGCAGCTGCACCACGCTGAGCCGATGGAAAACCCGGCGCTGTGGGCCTTGCTCCAGTTGCTGGAGGTAGGGAACCAACGTCAAGCGATAGCCGATACGCCGCGGCGCCACGGCACTCAGGCTAACGCCGTGGACAATCCCATGGACGCCCGATTCGCCCTCCAGGCGCAGGAAGGCCGGATGCCCCAAGAGCAGTTGGATATCTATCGGCGGGGCCAGGCCGATCAGTTCGAGGTCAAAGCGGTATGGCTGGTTGAGGGCTTCGCGGCCATTGAACCGCAAGACTTGCAGTTGCAAGTCGCTTTGCGTGAGCGTCAGGCTGAAGGGACTTTCCGTGTCGTTGCGCATCGCAGCTCCTACTGGCAGGGAGAGAGGCGCAGAGGGTACGAAACCGCAGGGGAAAACGGTGCTTGTGAGTCGCTATTTCAGAAACGCCCTACAGCACGCTGTGAAAATGTCGATCCGGCAGGGTGAATTTTTTGGTCGATCAGCCGGTTTAGGCCGTATAAACTTGCGCCACAGCGCCGGCCGGCAGATGTCTCGGCGCGTCAGACAAGAGAGTGAGTAATGGGCGCACAGTGGAAGGTTAAACACAAAGAAGCGGCTGCCAACGCCAAGGGCAAGATCTTCGGCAAGCTGGTGAAGGAAATCACCATTGCCGCGCGCAACGGCGCTGACACTGCCACCAATGCGCATCTGCGACTGGTGGTCGAGCAGGCGAAAAAGGCCTCGATGCCCCGCGAGACCCTGGAGCGCGCGATCAAGAAAGGCTCCGGCCAGCTCGGCGAAACCGTGCAGTACCATCGTGTGACCTACGAAGGCTTCGCACCGCATCAGGTGCCGCTGATCGTCGAATGCGTGACCGATAACATCAACCGTACCGTCGCCGAGATTCGCGTTGCGTTTCGCAAGGGCCAACTGGGCGCCTCGGGTTCGGTCGCGTGGGACTTCAACCATGTCGGCATGATCGAAGCCGCCCCGGACAGCCCCGACGCTGATCCGGAAATGGCCGCCATCGAGGCCGGCGCCCAGGATTTCGAACCGGGCGAAGACGGCGCGACGCTGTTCCTCACTGATCCTTCCGACCTGGATGCGGTGCAGAAGGCGCTGCCGGAGCAAGGTTTCACTGTGCTGTCCGCCAAGCTCGGCTACCAGCCGAAAAACCCGGTCAGTGGCTTGACGGACGAGCAGATGGCCGAAGTCGAGGCGTTCCTTGAGGGCCTGGACAATCACGACGACGTGCAGGACATGTTTGTCGGGTTGGCCGGTTAAGCACCACAACCCCCTGTGGCGAGGGAGCCTGTTCCTTCGCCACAGTCGCGCAGTAAGCCTTCAATCTCCTCAAACCCCGGCCGCCCCAGCACCTGCGGCTGACAGCAGCGCGCCTGCAGATCCTGCAACGTTGCCAGTTCCTCAGCACTGAGCCCCGGTTCGATCCGCGCCAGCAGTTCCCCCAGCAAAATCCCGAACGCCCGCACTTCGATGCGTTGTAACGCACGGGTTTGCACCGTGTCGGCAGTGGCATGGAACGACGCCGCGCCAAAGTCGCCCAACAGACAGTCGCCCTGGTCATTGCACAAAATATTGTGCCCGTACAAATCACCGTGGGTAATGCCCTGGCGGTGCAGGTGCGCCGCCACCGAGGCGATGCCCAGGGCGATGCGCAAGGCCACGGGAGCGCTTAAACGCAGTGCGTCGGCATACACGTCGCGGGTGCAGGACTCCAGGCTCGGCAGCCCCGCCAGGTTGCGGTAGCTGGGCGCGATCAGGTCCATCACCAGTCCGGCCTGTTGCTCGGGGTGCCCTTTGATCTGGCCCAGCACGTCGATAAGGTTCGGATGACGACCTGCGGTGATGCAGGCGTGCATTTCATGCAATGGCGAGCCGTCGCTGGTCATCTGGCCTTTGTACAGTTTGAGCGCGACGTGTCGCGCGACCTGACCCGGTGGTTGCCATAGCGCCTGATGAATCACCCCCGAAGCGCCTTCGCCTAATTGTTGATGCACGTTCAGTTGCGACCAGTCGATGGGCGTCGTCCTCGCCAGGAGGTCGGCGTTGGCCTGGGTTTCCAGCGGGTTGCCGGCATAGGCCAGCCAACTCAGGCTTGGCAACTCGAGCAACCATTGCGGCAGCTCGGTCAATTGGTTGGCGGCGATGCGCAGCAGTTCAAGACGATGGCACTGCCCCAGGCTCGTGGGCAACTGCTGTAATCGGTTGCCGGCCAGCATGAGCTTTTGCAAGTGCGGGCGTTGGCCGAGCTCTTGCGGCAACTGACTGATGCGGTTGTCCGTCAGGATCAGCCAACGCAATAGTGGCGGCAGGGCAGTGCCGGGCACGCGTTCGATGCGGTTAGCCTTGAAACCGACCATGGTCAATGCCGCGCAGCGACCCAGGCATTCGGGCAATTCAATGAAGTGGTTGTCCGAGCAGAACAACACCCGCAGGTGGGTCAGCCGATGCAGATCATCGGGCAGCGCAGTCAACTGGTTGCCGCTGAGATTGAGGACTTCGAGCGAGTCGGCCAGGTCGAAGATTTCCCGGGGGAACTGTGTCAGGCCGCAGGACAGATCCAGCCGTTTGATGCCCGACAGCTGGCCGGCGCGCAGTTGAGCGAGGGTGTGCATGAGAGGTTCGCTGCTGATCAAGGGGCGGGCATCAAGCCCGAAGCCGCACAGTTAACCAATAATCAGTTCAACACAACACCCTGTGGCGAAGGTTTTATCTGTGGGAGCAAGACTTGCCCCCACAAGGCCCCCTCGCCAGCGCCGAAGGTGTCTAGCGCTCGACGCTGCGGTTCCATCGCGCGTTCCAGGCCGGGCGTTGCTCGTTGACCTGGTCCCAATCCACCGCAATCGCCGTTTCCAGGTACTGCTTCATCGCCTCTACCTGGCCGCGGGTTTTGTCAGTGGTCGGTGTGGTGGGGTTGGACGGGATCTGGTCGCCTTCTTCCAGGGCGATGGCCTGGGCTTCGGGCGTCAGCAGGAAGGCGGCGAGCTTTTGCGCCAGTTCAGGCTGGGTGTTCTGGGCAATGGCGCACTCAGCGACATTGAGCACCACCGCGCCTTCCTTGGGTTGCGCGTACTCGACCGGCATGCCCTTGAGTTTGAGCGCGGTCACTTGGGTCGGCGTCAACGGGAACAGCGCGGCTTCGTCGGTTTGCAGCATTTCGGAGATCTTCGCTGAGCTGGGGATGTATTCCAGCACGTTGGGTCCGACGGTGTTTGGCCAGGCCTTGAAGCCCGGTTCGACGTCAGTTTCGCTGCCGCCCTGGATCCGGTTGAACATCAGAAAACCGTGCAGGCCGAAGGTCGAGGAAGCCAGGGACTGGAACACCAGTTTGTCCTTGAAGCGCGGATCGGCCATGTCCATCCAGGAGGTGGGCGCACTCCAGCCATTTTCCTTGAACAACCGTGTGTTGTAGGCAAGTCCCGTGACACCGAGGCTGACGGCCACGGCTTGATCCTTGATGCGGCCCTTGGCCGGAATCTGGGCCAGGGGCGGGCTGTCTTCGAGCTTGTCGCACAGCCCCATGGCGATGGCGCGGTACATGATGCCGTCGTCGAGGAACATCACGTGCATTTGCGGGTTGCCTTTACTGGCCTGGACTTTCGCCAGGATGTCGGCGGAGGTGCCGGGCACGATCACCACTTTGACGTTGTTGGCTTTTTCGAAGGCCGGCAAGACCTTGTCGGCGTAAAGCCGCTCCATGGTCCCACCGTTCATGCCCAGATAAAGCGTCGGCTCGGCCATCGCCTGGCTGACGGGGAGCAGGGCGCCCAGGCAGGAGAAACCCAGCGAGCAGAAACCGAACAGTGCACTGCGTTTGACGTTATTCATTGGCGCGACCTTCCTCTATCAAGCAACGGAGATGGAGTGAAACCGGGTGATTGAAAACGCATCCAGCGACGTTTTTGACGCGCCGCAGCAGATGATCTCGGTGAGCGCCTGGCCCACCGCGGGACCGATCTGAAAACCTGCGCCGGCAAAGCCGAACGCATGCAACAGGCCGGGTTGGGTGCTGCTGTGGCCGATCACCGGTTGGCGATCGGGCAGGTAACCTTCGGTGCCGCTCCAGGTGCGAATCGCCTGGGCACCTTCCAAAAAAGGGTAGAGCTCGACGGCTTGGCGCAGGATGTCGACCACTGCGTTCTGGCCGGGGCGGGCGCGGGCATTGTCCAGGGCGAAACCTTGGCCGCCCCCCAGCACGCAATTGCCACGGGCGACCTGGCGGGCGTAGATACCGCCGCCCTCCACGCCAGTGCTGGCATCCATCACCAAGGGTAATGGCTCAGTGACCAGCATCGCTGGATGCCCGGCGTGCATCGGCACCGCTTCGCCAAATTGCGCGGCAAAATGGCTCGCCCAGGCGCCCGCGCAGTTCAGCAGCCAGGGGGCCTGAAGCACCAGGCCCGTTTCGGTACGCACACTAAAGTGCTGACCGTCATGCTGCACATGGCTGACTGCGCATTGTTCAAAGACCTGTGCGCCATGCCTGCGGGCCGCCTGGGCAAATGCCGGGGACACCAGTCGCGGATTGGCGTGGCCGTCGTCCGGGCAGAGGGATGCTCCGACTGCAACTGCGCCGACCCATGGGAAGCGGGCGCGCAACTGGTCACGATCCAGCAGTTGCAGATCAAGGCCGAAGCCCTGGCTGTTGGCGGCATAGTCGTGCAGGGCTCGCAAGTCGTCGGGGCTGCGGGCCAATTTCAGGTGACCGCTGCGCTGGTACTCCCCGTCGATGCCGATCAACTGCGGCAACTGGCTCCAGATTTCATGGGCCCGTTGCGACAACGGCAGTTGTGACAACGGTCGACCCTGGCGCCGCACGCCGCCGTAGTTGACGCCGCTGGAGTGCGAACCGCAGAAGTCTCGCTCCAGCAATGCCACCCGGCGTCCGGCCTTGCTCAGGAACAGCGCGGCCGAGGCCCCGACGATACCGCCGCCAATGATCACGACATCCACTTCGATCATGGCTCGACCTCCAGGCCAAACGGTACGGGTTTGACCGGTGCCTGTGCCCGCATCCGGCCGATTTCGCCGACCGGACGCCCGCTCTCGCTGGCAATGATTTCCGCCGCTGCCGCACCGCACATTCTCCCTTGGCAACGCCCCATGCCGACCCGGCAATGGGCCTTGACCCGGTTGATTTCCCAATGGCCTTCACCCACTACCTGGCGGATCTCGCCTGCGCTGACTTCTTCGCAGCGGCAGATCATCAGGTCGTCAGCGGCGTGGGCGGCCCAATCCGTGGGAAAGACAAAGGCGCGCTCCAGGCCCTGTCGGAAACGGCCGATGCGTTCCAGGGATTGTTCCAGTTGGGCGCAACGCTGCGGGTCGACCAGGTAGCCGAGGTCTTCGAGCAAGGCCAGGGCCGCACGTTCGCCGGCGATTTCCGCAGCGTCGGCACCCATGATTCCGGCCCCGTCGCCTGCCAAGTAGATCCCCGGCACGCTGCTGCGACCGGCAGGGTCACGCTGCGGCAGCCAGGCGCGGTTTAGGGGGCTCCAGGAAAATTCGCAGCCCAGCAGGTCAGCCAGTTGGGTTTCGCTGCGCAAGCCGTGGGCGAAGGCCACCGCGTCGCAGTCGAGCGATTGCAAGCCTTTTGTGTTGCGCCACTGCAATGACTGGACGCGTCGTTCTCCGTCGATACGCGACAGGCTCGCACCCTGATGCACAGCAATGCCGTGGCTGCTCAGCCAGGCGCGATAGTAGAGCCCCTTGGCCAGTGTGGCCGGTTGAGCCAGCAGGCCGGGCAGGGCGCGGGCCTGGGCGCTCAAGGGCGAGCTGTCGAGTACCGCGACCACCTTGGCGCCGGCCTTGGCGTATTGATAAGCCACCAGATAAAGCAAAGGGCCGCTGCCGGCGAACACCACCCGTTCGCCGATGGCGCAACCCTGGAACTTCAGGGCGATCTGCGCCGCGCCCAGGCTGTACACACCTGGCAGAGTCCATCCCGGAGCGGGAAGGATTCGGTCAGTGGCGCCCGTTGCGACGATCACGCTGGCGTACTCCAGGCGCGCGGCGCGGCCTTCATGCAAGGTATCCAGCAGGCCCGACTCGGCGTTCCACACCAGTGTGTCTGGCCGGTAATCGAGCTGTTCGCGCAACGCGTCGAAGGTTTGGTGCAGGGCGCTGGCTTTGTGCGCCTCAAAGCCATACAGCTTGGCCGGCGAGCGTTTGAAGTTGGCCGGTTGTTGCCGATAGATCTGTCCGCCACCGCGTGCGGCTTCATCCAGCAGGACGGGGTATACGCCGTGGGCGACCAGGGTCTGGGCGGCGCGGATACCCGCCGGGCCGGCCCCGATGATGACTACCGGTTTCATAGCCACCTCGCAGGCGATGCTGTGGGATTTATGCTGCTATCGCCGCCGCCATCGCGAGCAGGTTCGCTCCCACAGGGGGACGGTGGTGATGCTTGCTGCAAGTCCCCTGTGGCAGCGAGTCTGTTCGCGATGGGGCCATTCCAGACGGCATTGTTCATGGCTGGCGCCCCGGTTCGCGGGTGATCTGCTGGCCGGCTTCAAGTAGCGTCGAGCAGGCGCGCACGCGGCGGCCGTCGCCCAGCCGGACCCAGCAATCCTGGCAGGCGCCCATCAGGCAGAAACCGGCCCGGGGCTCGGCGCTGAAGTCGCTGCCGCGCAAGTGTTCACTGCAGGTCAGCACAGCGGTAAGCAGGGTATCGCCCAGCAGACCGATGGCCGGTTTGCCGTCGAGGATAAAGTCCAATGCCGGGCGGTCGCCTTCGGCCAGTCGTTTCAACAGAGCCATGGCGCCCTCATTGTTTGCCCACCAGAACTCGATCCAGGCCATAGACCCGGTCGAGCAGAATCATGGTCAGCGCCGTGAGCGCGATGACCAGCGCCGACACCGCCGCCATCATCGGGTCGATGGATTCGGTTGCGTAGACATACATGCGCACCGGCAGGGTTTGCGTGGCCGGTGAAGTGACGAAGATCGACAAGGTGACCTCGTCGAAGCTGTTGATGAACGCCAGCAACCAGCCTCCGGCTACCCCGGGCAGGATCATCGGCAAGGTGATTTGCCGAAACAGCGTGAAGCGCCCGGCCCCTAGCGATTGCGCGGCCTGCTCGGCGCTGCGGTCCAGGCCGATGGCCGAGGCCAGCACCAGACGCAGTACATACGGTGTAATCACCAGCACATGGGCGAAGATCAGCCAGGTGAAGCTGCCGTTCACGCCCATCAGCGCAAACAGCCGCAGCAACGCCACACCCAGTACCAGGTGTGGAATGATGATCGGCGACAGGAACAAGCCATTGAAAAAATCCCGGCCAGGGAATTCGAGCCGTGTGATCGCCAGCGCCGCCGGCACCGCGATCAACGTCGCCAACGACGCCGCACTGAATGCCAGGATCAGGCTGTTGTAGAACGCATCGATAAAGTCGGCGCGTTCGAACACCGCACGGAACCAGCGCAGGGAAAACGCCGTGGTCGGCAGGCTCAGGGTATTTTCCGGGGTGAAGGCAACAAGACAGACCACCACCAGCGGCGCCATCATGAACACCACCACCAGGGCATGAAACAACAGGGCGAAAGGACCGTTCCTGGACATGATGAGTTACCCCAATGACTTCTTGTAGCGGCCTTCGATCATGCGGTTCCACGACAGCATGATCAGCAGGTTGAGCAGCAGCAGCGCGACGGCAATGGCCGCGCCCATCGGCCAGTTCAGCTCCGACAGGTACTGGTCGTAGATCAGCGTGGCGACCATTTTCAGGCGGCGCCCACCGAGCAGGCCGGGAATGGCGAAGGAGCTGGCGGCGAGGCCGAAGACGATGAGGGTGCCGGACAAGACGCCGGGCATGATCTGCGGCAGCACGACCTTGCGCATCACCGTCAACTGGCTCGCGCCCAAGGACAGCGCGGCCTGTTCGGCGGCCGGATCGAGCTTTTGCAGCGAGGTCCAGACCGGGATGATCATGAATGGCAGCATCACATGCACCAGGGCGATGACCACGGCAAACGGCGTATAGAGCAGCTTCATCGGTGAGCCGCCGAAGGCTTGCAGCGTCTGGTTGACCAGCCCGTCGGCACCCAGCAGCAGGCTCCAGCCGAAGGCCCGCACCACCACCGAAATCAGCAGCGGCGTGAGAATCAGAATGAGGAAGATCGAGCGCCACGGCGCGCCCATGCGGCTGAGGATATAAGCCTCGGGCACGCCGATCAGCACGCACAAAATAGTGGTGAGTGCGCTGATCCAGAATGTGCGCAAGAAAATCTCGTAATAGTACGGGTCGCTCAGCAGGCTGGCGTAGTGGTCGAGGGTGTAGGCGTCCCCGTCGATGCCCGTGCCGTAGTCGAAGACATTGAACGACAGCACCAACGTCAGCCCCAAGGGAATGACCAGCAGACCCAGGTACCAGGCCAGGGCGGGCGCGGACATCAGATAGCCTTGCCTTCCCCGGCGCATTGCATCGATCAGCTTCATGCCGGCACCTCGTCCACGCTCAGCACCCGCAGCAGCGCCGGATCCCAGTCAAGACCTACCGCTGTGCCTTCGGTCATCGGCGCGCAGCCGTCGTTGCGGCGCACCACGCTGAGCTCGCCCAGGTTGGTCGAGACGCCGTACAGCCATTGGCTGCCGAGAAAGAAGCGGCTGACGATGACGCCTTGCAACCGACCCGAGCCGGCTTGGCACAGATCGATTTTCTCTGGACGCAGGCTCAAGACCAGTGGGCCGTGGCCCTGGCTGCAAGCTTGAACATTGCCCTGGCCGTCGCGCTCGCCGGGCAGCAGGTTGGCTTTACCGACGAAGCCGGAAATGAATTCGGTGCGCGGGTGTTCGTAGAGGGTGTACGGCGCGTCGATCTGAGTGATTCGCCCGGCCTGCATCACCACGACTCGGTCACTGATGGACAGTGCTTCGGATTGGTCGTGGGTCACCATCAATGTGGTGATGCCGACTTCCCGCTGAATGCGGCGGATTTCGTACTGCATCTCCTCGCGCAGGTTGGCGTCGAGATTGGACAGCGGTTCGTCGAGCAGCAGCACTGGTGGTTCGATCACCAGCGCCCGGGCCAGTGCCACGCGCTGGCGCTGGCCGCCCGAGAGTTCCCGCGGGTGGCGCTCGGCGTGCTGGTCCAGACGCACCAGCTTCAGCACCCGATCCACCCGTTGTTGCAGCTCGGCGCCGGGCACTTTGCGCATGCGCAGGCCGAAAGCGACGTTGTCCTTGACGGTCATGTGGGGGAACAGCGCATAGCTTTGGAACACGACGCCCAGGCCCCGACTGGCGGGCTTGGCATGGGTGATATCGCGACCGTCCAGCAGGATGCGCCCACTGCTGACTTCGACGAAGCCGGCGATCATTTGCAAAGTGGTGGTTTTGCCGCAGCCGGAGGGGCCCAGCAGCGAGACGAATTCGCCTTTTTCCACCGAGAGATGGGTGTCCACCACGGCATCGATGGCGCCGTAACGTTTGCCAAGTCCTTCAAGTTGCACAAAAGCCATGATTGCGCTCCACCTGAGATTGTTATGCGTCGCCACAAGGCGCGCTTTTTTGTATGGGCAGATACGAAGGGATGCTGCGGGGTGCGTTGGCGCTCGACGTCAAGTCGGCTGCCGCTGTTGTTCGAATCGCCCCTGTATGGACGCAGAGTAGGACGAAGAATAGGATGGGCTCAATGGACTATTTCACTGAGACGACGACTATTTTCAGTTTCCTTCGGTGAGTAAATTTAACAAGCGAGAAACTTCATGCCTGATTCCACTGATCGGAATAGCGAAAAAAACGAAGTCGGGGTCGGCGCGGTCTCTCGACTGTTTGCCGTGTTGCGCAGCCTGGGTGACACCGTCGAGGGCGGAGAGCGGGTCACGCAACTGGCTCAGCGCATCGGTCTGTCTCAACCCACCACACATCGCATGCTGCGCAGTCTGATGGACGAGGGCATGGTCGAGCAGGACGCGCGCAGCAAACGCTATCGCCTGAGCCTGGACTTTTTTGCCTTGGCCGCGCGTGCCGGGAACACCGGCAACCTGCGTGAGTTGACGCGCCCTGCCATGCTGCGGCTGTCGGCGTCCCTGGGGGATTCGTTATTTCTGTTGGCGCGCAGTGGTTTCGATGCGATCTGTCTGGACCGCAGTGAAGGTCCTTTCCCGATCCGCACATTCACCGGCGACATAGGCGGTCGCGTGGCGTTGGGCGTGGGGCAGGGCAGCCTGGCGATCCTGGCATTCCTGCCGGAAGAAGAGCGCGACACGGTGATCCAGTACAACCTGCCACGGCTCAAGGATTTTCATTTGTACGATGAAGTCTTCCTGCGCACGGAAGTGGAGAGCGTGCGCGCGCTGGGCTACGCCGGACGCAACACTGGCGTGTTGCAAGGCATGGCCGGGGTGGCTGTGCCAATCCTGGACCGGGAGGGCCGCGCCGTGGCGGCGTTGAGCGTGGCGACCGTGAGTGATCGACTGGGGCCCGACCGGCTGCCGACGGTGGTGGAAATGCTCAAGCGCGAGGCCGCCCTGATCGGACCGCGAGTCAACCCGTTCGACCCGCTGCTGCGCAGACCTTCGCAGGTGTTTGGGCAGGGTTGAATTTCACGGGCATCCCCGACCTCTGCGGGAGCGGGCTGCAGCGCTCAGAAATTCAGGGTTTGCTTGAGCTTTTGCGCCGCTGGCGTATCACTGGGTATGACCATCGCATAGTTGTATCCCGGTCCGGACCAATACTCGGCTTGCAACTCGCCGTCACGACGGCTGCCGCGCGGTAGCAGGAAATTTTTCGGGCCTGGCGGACGCACGTAGAAGCTGATCTTCTGGCCGCTCGGGTCCTGATAAACCACCATCGCCGCCGCCCCTTGCTCGGTGCTCAGCAATCGTCCGCTGACCGGTTTGAAACCTGCAGCCGACAGATCTGGCAGGCGGTCGGCCCGGGTGAAGTAACGGTCGAGCCAGCCTTGCATGGTGCTCTCATCGCCGCCTTGGTAATCGGCCTGCAGGATGCCTTGCTGGGCAAACAATCGATACGCCTGCAAGGCGTCGCTCATGGGCAGCATAGCGCTGACGAGCGTCATCTCCCGGGCCTTCCAGCCGCTCAAACCGCCGACACTGACGGCCAACACCAACACTGCCGCGCTGGCCAGATGGCGATGGAACCGATGTTTCAGACGTTGGCGGATCGCTGTCGGGTCGAGGTCCGGATTAGGCGCGTGTTGCAGGCCTGCGTTCAGGGCCGCGCGCAAGTGTTGTGCGTCCTGTTGCCAGGCCTGGACCCGGGCGGCGACTTCCGGGTGATTGGCCAGGTAGTTTTCCATCAGACGCTGGTCGGCTTCGCTCAGTTGACGATCGACGAAGGCGTGCAGGTCGTTGTCGCTGGGGGGCATGCTGATCATTTGAGTATCCGCAGGGCAGGGCGGGTGATTTCGCCGTCGCTGAGTTGGCGCAGGGCCTGGCGGGCGCGGGATAGGCGCGACATCACGGTGCCGGTCGGCACGTCGAGGATGTCGGCCACTTGTTGGTAGCTCAAGCCTTCCACCGACACCCACAGCAACAGCGCACGTTGTTCGGTCGTCAGTCGATCGAAAGCCTCGAGGGACGATTGGGCGATCACGCTGCGCTCGGCTGAAGGGTGAGCATCATCGCGACCGGTGAAAAATTCCAGCATGCGTGCATAGCGTCGGGAACGACGATGGCTATCGAGAAACTGTCGATAAAGAATCGAAAACAGCCAGGCCCGAAGGTCACCATCGGCCCGTTTGTCATTCCATTTTGACAATGCCCGCTCCAGGCACGCTTGCACCAGGTCGTCAGCATTGCTGGGGTTGCGCGTCAACGACACGGCAAAACGCCGTAGTCGGGGGATGAGCGTGCGCAACTGTTCGTCGAGTTCGTTCATGGCTGTGCTTCTTTGGCCGTCACTGCGCCGGGAGTGGAAAGACGACTCGCGAACGAGATTATTCCAGCCTGGGAAAAATAAATACGAAGTGTGGGAATAAAACCCTCTGGCTTTCGTCTGACGGGTCCTTTAGTACAAACGGCCTTGGGCCTTGGAGCTTCGTCATGGTTGACCCTTCCTTTGAACCGAGCCGGCCGCCGTTGAGTGCCGCCAGCCTGGCGCTGCGCCTGACCGGCATTGCTGTGATTGTTGCCGCGTTGGCCGGGACATTTGCCTACGTCAACGGAACCCTTGACCCACAACGCCTGACACCGAATGCGCTGGTCAACGTGCTGGAAAAGAACAACGGTGTGCACCCGGGCTTTCGTCGCAATCACTCCAAAGGGGTTTGCGTTGCGGGCTATTTCCAAAGCAGCGGTGAGGCTCGCCCCTATTCCAGTGCCCAAGTCTTCCTGGAGGCGCGCACGCCGGTCGTCGGGCGGTTTGCCTTGCCCAGCGGCAACCCCTACGCGCCGGACAACAGCGTGCCGATCCGCAGCCTGGCGCTGCGCTTCACCCAAGCCAACGGGCAGCAGTGGCGTACCGGCATGAACAGCATGCCGGTGTTTCCGGTTGGCACGCCCGAAGCGTTCTATCAGTTGCAACAGGCACAATCGCCGGATCCGGCCACGGGCAAACCCAACCCTGCGGCCGTACCCGCCTTCTTTGCCGCGCACCCGGAAGCCAAACCGTTCCTGCAATGGATCAAGACGGCCAGGCCATCGGCCAGCTATGCCACCGAAACCTACAACGGCATCAATGCGTTCTATCTGGTCAATCCTGCGGGACAACGCCAGGCGGTGCGGTGGGGCGTGGTGCCAGTGGCTTCGGATGGCACGGACGTGACGCCACCCCAGGGCGCTGACTTTCTGGAACAGGATCTGGTCAAGCGCCTGGCTGCGGGGCCGTTGCGCTGGCAGCTGAATATCACGTTGGCCAATCCGGGCGATCCGGTGAACGATGCCAGCAAAGCCTGGCCCGAAGATCGAACGGTGCTCAACGCCGGTACGCTGGTGCTGGAGCGCACCCAGTCACAGGACGACGGCGAATGCCGCGACATCAACTATGACCCGCTGATTCTGCCGAGCGGCATCGAAGGTTCAGATGACCCGCTTTTGGCGGCGCGCTCTGCCGCGTATGCCAGTTCGTACTTGCGGCGCACCAGCGAAGTCAGTCAATTGCCCGCCAACCAGGAGTCCCGCCCATGAGCGCCCCTCGACACTTCGCACCGCTGGCTCGACTGCTGCACTGGTTGATGGCATTGATGGTCATTGCCATGCTCTTTATCGGCGCGGGCATGGTGGCCTCGGTGTCCGAGCGCCATGAATGGCTGCTTCAGTTGCACAAACCCTTGGGCATCGCGATTTTGTTGCTGGTGATCGTGCGCCTGGTGGTGCGTTTTACGACACGCCAACCACCATTGCCGGCCGATCTGCCAGGCTGGCAGGCGTTGGCGGCCAAGGCGTCCCATGCTCTGTTGTATGCCTTGATGTTGATTCTGCCCCTGTTGGGCTGGGGCATGATTTCAGCGGCGGGAGACCCGGTGATGCTCAGCAGCTCCCTGCAATTGCCTTCCATCGTACCGGCGGATGCCCAGACTTTCGCACTGTTGCGCAAGGCCCACGGCTACCTGGCTTATCTATTGTTCCTGACCGTGCTGGTGCATCTGGCGGCGGCATTGTTTCATGGTTGGGTGCGTCGGGATGAGGTGTTGGACAGTATGTTGCGAGGACGGGATTGAAGTCCCCGCTACCTGTCGACAAACGATAACTTGTGGCGAGGGAATGAATCCCTCGCCACCGAGTGCCCACCACGGGGAGGGCGTTGGATGATGGAGCGTTAGCGCAGCTCGTCGACCATGTCCGCTATGGTGCTCAATACATCCTTGCCCAGTTGCATCGAACGCTTGCCGGACCAGCCGGTGCGAGGATCCGGGTGGTCGTCATGATCCTTGAACGGCATCTCCAGGGTCAGGGACAGGCAGTCGTATTTCTGGCCGACTGCGTTACAGGCCAGGGTCATGTTGGCCAGGCCCGGTGCGTCGCGGGTGTAGCCGTGAGCGGTCTGAAAGTCTTTGGTCTGGTGCTTGAGATCGCTGCGAAAGCGCTCTTCGAGTTCGGCAATGCGTGGCGTGTAGCCGGGGTTGCCTTCGCAACCGGCAGTGAAGACGTGAGGGATTTCCTCGTCACCGTGAACGTCCAGGAACAAATCTACGCCGTATTTTTCCATTTGCTGCTGTACGAAAAATACCTCAGGACTGATTTCCGGACTGGCGTTCTGCCAAGCGCGGTTGAGATCCTGACCCATGGCATTGGTACGCAGATGGCCGTGGAAGGCACCGTCAGGATTCATGTTGGGCACCAGATACAGATCGGCCTTGGCAAGCAGTCGGTTCAAGCGCGTGTCGTCCTGATGCTGCAGGCGTTCGATCACGCCCTCCATGAACCACTCGGCCATGTGCTCGCCGGGATGCTGCTGGGCGATGATCCAGACTTTGCGTCGACCTTCGGCACCGCTGCCCTTGCGCAGTAGTTGAATGTCGCGGCCTTCCACGCTTTTGCCGACGGCCAGCAGTTCGGTCCCGGCCTTGTGCAGCGCCTGCTCGATCAACCAGTCGTGACGACCACGGCTGTAGGGTTCGAAATAGGCAAACCAGGCATGGGACTGTTCGGCTTCCAGGTGAAAGCGCAGGGCGTCGCCTTCGAACTGTGTGGGAATACGGAACCAGTTGACGTGATCATAAGAGGCAACGGCCTGGTAACCCGTCCATGCCTTGTTGTAGGACGATTGACTGGCATTGAGCAAACGAAAGGAATATTCCTGGCCGACATGCAAGCCACTGGCCTTGAAGTGGAACCACTGGAAGTGGGCGCTACGGGTGTCGGGTCTGATCTTCAGCAGTGATTGCAAAGGATTGCTGATGTCGACGATCTCGATGTTGCCGCTGTCGAAATTGGCGCTGATATCAAAGGAAGATTTAGCCACGGTCACGATTCCTGTGATGGATTTTATGACCGTTACTTTACACGCAAGGAGGAGGATGTCGGGACGATTTGCGTGACAGAAAAGAGGGGGCGTCCTCCCTGGACGCTATTGGAGCTTAGTGAGTCCGCGATTGATTCTCAAGTGCTGCCTGTCGATAGTTTTCGTCGGGATGGCGTGGAGTGCTTGAAAAGGGATATTCATTTGCTATCATCGCCGCCATCGAATGAGCGACACCCAAAAGACTTCATTAGCCTGAAGCCATAAGCCGAAAAATCGGCAAAAAAAGACCCGGCAAAAAGCCGGGTCAAAAACCGTGATTAGCCTGATGAGGAGATATTCCAGAAGTCCGACCTAAGGTCTTCTGGCCTATCGACTGATCTCGCGACCAGCTGATGAAATAATAATCATTATCATTTGCAAGTCAAATGTTTTTATCCTGCCCATTGGAAAATATTTTCCTGGTCCCGCATTCGCGGTGCCATTCCCAAGTGTTACGCCTAGCGAGTAGGGTAGCCATCCAGTGACCGGTCAAGCATCACCTTGACCAGATCAATCATATGCACCACTGAAAAAGCCAGGTCGCGGCTCGACCCTTGTAGTCGGCTGGCGGATTCCTGGGCGGTGGCGGCCGCACAGCGCAGCAGGTCGCAAGCATGAACCAAGGCCTCTTCTGCGCTGATGTTGCGGTTTACGTCGAAGAAGCGATGTTCTGCAGGCGCTTGCGACATACCCGGTTTCAAGTAGTAGTCCAGAGCGCGTTGGGCCGCCGGGCAGTCCTTCAGCGAGGTGAGTGTACTGTCGAAAGGGCGGGTGGGCTCATCGTTGTTGAGTCTGTCCATGGTGTCTAGATTCTCCGTGTAGGGGCTGAAATCCTGAATCCAGAATAGTACCTATCGTAATTGTGACGATAATTTAAATACTACATTTTGTGTTTTGATGGTCGGAGCCAGCCAAGTATCGTGCCGCTCATGGATAAATGGATAGAGTTGGTCAAGGCCAAGATGAAGGAGCTGCGCATCACGCAAGTGGTGCTCGCAGAACGTTTGGGGATGTCCCAGGGCGGCGTCGGCCATTGGCTGACCAAGCGCCGGCAACCCAGTGTCGACGACATGAACCGGGTCCTGCGGGAGCTGGGGCTGGAGTTTCTGGAAGTGGCGATGGTGATCCGCGAGCCGGACACCTCCACCGAGGAAGGCATGGCCTTGGCGCAGAAGTACAATCCGTACTTCCGCTACCCGGTAAGTGATTGGAGCGAGGTAGGCGGGATTCGCGAAGGCGATCTGGCGTCCTACAGCCAGGCGCGCTATGAGCTGACGGACTATCACGCTCAGGGGGACGCATTCTGGCTCGTGGTGGTGGGAGATGCGATGACGTCACCCAGCGGGTTGAGCATTCCCGAGGGTATGTCGATCCTGGTGGACCCGGCCATTGACGCGGTGCCAGGCAAACTGGTGGTTGCCCAATTGCCTGACAGCAGTGACGCCACCTTTCGCAAGTTGATTGAAGAGAGCGGGCAGCCTTACCTGGTCCCGCTCAATCCCACCTACCCGAAAACCCTGTACACCGAGCAATGCCGCATCATCGGTGTGGTCGTGCAGGCCACCATCAGGTTCTGACTGGGTCGGCCCGTGGGAGCGGGCCGATACTTACTCTTCGAACTCCACCAACGCGCAGCCCTCGCTGACCATTTCACCTTCCTGGCAATACAGTGCCTTGATCACACCGGCTTGGGGCGCGCGAATGCTGTGCTCCATTTTCATCGCCTCCAATACCACCAGTTGCGCCCCGGCTTCCACCGTCTGACCGGCGCTCACCAGCACCCGAACGATACTGCCGTTCATGGGGGCGGTCAGGCCGCCTTGGTGGCTGTGGCTGGCTTCGGCGGCGGCCAGCGGGTCGTACACGTCGACTCGGTGCAGGTCACCTTCCCATTGCAGATACAGGCTGTCGCCCTGGCGAATGGCGCGATGCCTGCGCCGCAGGCCATTGTGCTCGGTCACCAGTTGCTCACCCCGGAATTCTGTACGACCAGCCGTGACGTCCAGGGTCAATGCTCGATCCTGGCCCTCACAGCTAAGGTGCACAGTGGTCTGTCTTGGCAGCCCCAGACGCAGTCCGGCGGTGTTGGCCCAAGGTGAGTTGGCGTCATCGGATCGTGCATGCGGCGTCAGACTCAAGGCGAAGCCATGGGCCGCCGCGAGCCAGAAGTCGTCATCCAATTCGCCGGGCTCTGGCAATAGTTGCGTCTGGTAACGTGGGATAAATCCAGTGTCCAGCTCCGCCGCCGCAAAGGCGGGGTGGGCCACGATGCGTCGTAGAAATCCGATGTTGGTTTTCAGCCCGCCGATGGCAAACTCATCGAGCATGCTCAAAAGCCGCAACCGCGCCTGTTCACGATCCTCGCCCCAGGCAATCAGCTTGCCGAGCATCGGGTCGTAGAACGGTGAAATCTCATCGCCTTCCTCCACGCCGCTGTCGACCCGACGACCCGGTGCCGCACTCGACTCGCGATACAACGCCAGGCGCCCGGTAGCCGGCAGGAAGTCGTTGGCCGGGTCTTCGGCGTACAGGCGCACTTCGATAGCGTGGCCCAACAGGGGCACTTGCTCCTGTGTCATGGGAAGCCGCTCGCCACGTGCCACGCGAATCTGCCATGCCACCAGATCGAGGCCGGTAATGGCTTCGGTGACCGGGTGTTCGACTTGCAGGCGCGTGTTCATCTCCATGAAGAAGAACTCACCGCGTGCATCCAGCAAAAACTCCACGGTACCGGCACCGACATAACCGATGGCTTGAGCCGAGCGCACGGCGGCTTCACCCATGGCACGCCGCAGTTGTGGGGTGAGGCCGGGAGCAGGGGCTTCTTCCACCACTTTCTGATGCCGACGCTGGATCGAGCAATCACGCTCATTGAGGTACAGACAGTTGCCGTGCTGATCGGCAAAAATCTGGATTTCCACGTGCCGTGGCTTGAGCAGGTATTTTTCCACCAGCATCCGCGAATCGCCAAACGACGATTGCGCTTCACGCTGGGCCGAAGCCAGGGCTTCGGCCAGTTGGCTGACGTCCTCGACCACTTTCATGCCTTTGCCGCCGCCACCGGCAGTGGCCTTGAGCAGTACCGGATAGCCAATGCGTTCGCAGGCGTCGCGGAAGGTCTCCAGGTCCTGGGCTTCGCCGTGATAACCGGGCACCAGAGGCACACCGGCGGTTTCCATGAGGGCTTTGGCGGCGGACTTGCTGCCCATGGCATCAATGGCCGAGGCGGGCGGGCCGAGGAAGATCAAGCCGGCGTTTTCGATGGCCCGGGCGAACCCGGCATTTTCCGAAAGAAAACCATACCCGGGATGGATGGCCTGGGCGCCGCTGGTCTTGGCCGCGTCGATCAGTTTGTCGATTTGCAAATAGCTGTCAGCGGCCTTGCTACCGCCCAGGTCAACGCGGATATCGGCTTCACGGCTGTGACGGGCATCGCGGTCGGTGGCGCTGTGGACGGCCACTGTGGTAAGCCCCATGGCCTTGGCGGTGCGCATCACGCGACAAGCGATTTCACCACGGTTGGCCACCAGCAACGTGGTGAGGATGGGGGCGCTCATCAACGCGGCTCCTTGTTGTTCGATTCGGCCTGCCAACTGGGCGAGCGCTTTTGCAGGAACGCTCGTAAACCTTCCTGGCCTTGCGCACTGACGCGGATGCGGGCGATGGCGTTTTCGGTGTAGCGCCGCAATGCAGGTGTGAGGGCGCCGTTGCCGACTTCACGCAGCAGTTCCTTGCTGGCGCGCATGGCCGCCGGACTGTTGAGCAACAGGTTGTCGACCCATTGTTCGACCTGCTGGTCCAGTGTTTCGGCCGGGTAGCTTTCCGACAGCAGACCGATTTCTTTTGCCCGTTGTCCGTCGAAGCGTTCCGCGGTCAGGGCGTAACGCCGCGCGGCCCGCTCTCCGATGGCTTGCACCACGAACGGGCTGATCACCGCCGGCGCCAGGCCAATGCGTACTTCCGACAGACAGAACTGCGCTTGATCAGCGCCAATGGCCATGTCGCAGGCGCTGATCAGCCCCAGCGCACCGCCAAACGCTGCGCCCTGGACCACCGCCACGGTAGGAATTTTCAACTTGGCGAGGTTGTACATCAGCTCCGCCAGTTCCCGGGCGTCGTCCAGGTTGGTGTGGTAATCGAGTTCGGCCGACTGCTGCATCCAGGCCAGGTCGGCACCGGCGCTGAAGTGTTTACCGCGACCACGGATCAGCAGAAAACGCAGGTTCGGATCACTGCTGACATGGTCCAGGGCAAGGATCAGCTCGCGGATCATTTCGGCGTTGAACGCGTTGTTTTTCTGCTCACGGCTGAGCCACAAGGTCGCAAAGCCGCGGGGGTCGCTGAGCAGTTCGAGGGTATTGAAGTTATCCATGTGCATTCCCCGTTTACATCCGGAACACGCCGAAGCGGCTCGGTTCGATGGGCGCGTTCAACGACGCGGACAAGGCCAGGCCCAGTACATCGCGGGTCTGGGCCGGGTCGATGACCCCGTCGTCCCACAGCCTCGCGCTGGAATAGTAGGGGTGGCCCTGCTCTTCGTACTGATCGAGAATCGGTTGTTTGATTTCAGCTTCCTGGGCGGCGCTGAACGGATGGCCGCTACGTTCGGCCTGTTCGCGCTTGACCTGCACCAGTACGCCGGCGGCCTGTTCGGCACCCATCACGCCAATCCGCGCATTCGGCCACATCCACAGGAACCGTGGGTCGTAGGCGCGGCCGCACATGCCATAGTTGCCGGCACCAAAGCTACCGCCGATGATGACCGTGAATTTCGGCACCTTGGCGCAGGCCACCGCCGTCACCAGCTTCGCGCCGTGTTTGGCAATGCCGCCGGCTTCGTATTTCTGCCCGACCATGAACCCCGTGATGTTTTGCAGGAACAGCAGCGGGATACCGCGTTGACAGGCCAGCTCGATAAAGTGCGCGCCTTTTTGCGCGGCTTCGGCGAAGAGGATGCCATTGTTGGCGAGAATCGCGATCGGGTAGCCGTGCAAGTGAGCAAAACCGCAGACCAGCGTCGTCCCGAACAGCGCCTTGAACTCATCGAACACCGAACCGTCCACCAGCCGCGCAATCACTTCACGCACGTCAAACGGCTGCTTGGCGTCCGCCGAAACCACGCCGTACAGCTCGTCGCTCGAATACAGCGGGGCGATGGGGGCACGTTGCTGCACTTCGCCGAGCTTGTGCCAGTTGAGGTTGGCAATGCTGCGGCGGGCAATGGCCAGGGCGTGTTCATCGCTGTCGGCGTAGTGATCGGCGACGCCGGAGATCTTGCAGTGCACATCGGCACCGCCCAGGTCTTCAGCACTGACCACCTCTCCGGTGGCCGCTTTCACCAGCGGTGGGCCGGCCAGGAAGATCGTGGCTTGCTGGCGAACCATGATCGCTTCGTCGGCCATCGCCGGCACATAGGCGCCACCGGCGGTGCAGGAGCCCATGACCACGGCAATTTGTGGAATGCCCATGGCGCTCATGTTCGCCTGATTGAAGAAGATCCGCCCGAAGTGCTCACGGTCGGGAAACACTTCGTCCTGGCGCGGCAGGTTGGCGCCGCCGGAGTCCACCAGGTATATGCACGGCAAACGGTTCTGTTGAGCGATGGTCTGCGCGCGCAGGTGCTTTTTCACGGTCAGCGGGTAATACGAACCACCTTTTACGGTGGCATCGTTGGCGACAATCATGCACTCGACGCCTTCCACCCGGCCGATCCCGGCAATCACGCCAGCGGCCGGCACGTCTTCGCCATACACCTCGTAAGCTGCCAATTGGCTGATCTCAAGAAACGGCGAACCCGGATCGAGCAAGCGATTGATGCGCTCACGGGGCAGCAGTTTGCCCCGCGAGGTGTGACGCTCCTGCGCCTTGGGGCCACCACCTTGTTGAACCTGAGCGAGCAGGGTGTGCAAAGCGTCGACCTGTTTGAGCATCGCCTCGCGGTTGGCAATAAATTCCGCTGAGCGCGGATTGAGCTGGGTATGCAGAATCATAGGGCTACTCCGTAGCAGCTATAAGCCACGAGCCACAAGCTGCAAGCAAGAGCGCGGTTCTCTTGCTGCTTTAAGCTTGTCGCTTGTAGCTGACGAAATTCATTTCGTCTCGTTGAACAGTTCACGACCGATCAACATCCGACGAATCTCACTGGTACCAGCACCGATTTCGTACAGCTTGGCGTCACGCAGCAGGCGACCGGCGGGGAATTCATTGATGTAGCCGTTACCCCCCAGAATCTGGATCGCGTCGAGGGCCATCTGCGTGGCGCGTTCGGCGCTGTAGAGGATGACCCCGGCGGCGTCCTTGCGGGTGGTTTCGCCGCGCTCGCAGGCTTGGGCCACGGCATAGAGATAGGCTCGGCTGGCGTTGAGCTGGGTGTACATGTCCGCGACTTTGCCCTGGATCAACTGGAATTCGCCGATGCTCTGGCCGAACTGCTTGCGGTCGTGGATGTACGGCACGATCAGGTCCATGCAGGCCTGCATGATCCCGGTAGGGCCGCCCGACAGCACGACACGCTCGTAATCGAGGCCGCTCATCAGTACCTTCACGCCACCATTGAGCACCCCGAGGATGTTCTCTTCCGGGACTTCGACGTCATCGAAAAACAACTCGCAGGTGTTGGAGCCGCGCATGCCGAGCTTGTCGAATTTGTTGCTGCGACTGAAGCCCTTCCAGTCGCGCTCGACGATGAAAGCAGTAATACCGTGGGGGCCTTTTTCCAGGTCAGTCTTGGCGTAGATCACGTAGGTGTTGGCGTCGGGACCGTTGGTGATCCAGGTCTTGCTGCCGTTGAGCACGTAGTGGTCGCCGCGCTTGTCGGCCCGCAACTTCATCGACACCACGTCAGAGCCGGCGTTGGGTTCGCTCATGGCCAGTGCGCCGATGTGTTCGCCGCTGATCAGCTTGGGCAGGTACTTGGTTTTCTGTTCGTGATTGCCGTTGCGGTTGATCTGGTTGACGCAGAGGTTGGAGTGGGCGCCGTAGGAGAGGGCGACCGAGGCCGAGCCGCGGCTGATTTCTTCCATTGTCACCACGTGGGCCAGATAACCCAGGCCAGCGCCGCCATATTCTTCCGGGACGGTGATGCCCAGCAGGCCCATGTCGCCGAATTTGCGCCACATGTCGGCAGGGAACAGGTTGTCGATGTCTATCTGGGCGGCCCGTGGCGCTAGCTCGGCTTTGACGAAGGCCTGCACCTGATCACGGAGCATGTCGATGGTTTCGCCGAGGGCAAAGTTCAGGGATGGGTAGCTCATGGGACACCTTTTGGCTTTTTTGTCGGGTGTGGAGAGGGGGGATTGGCTCTCACCTTTACGTTAACGTAAGCCTGTGACGAATGGCTGTCAATCACCCTTTACGTTAACGTCAACTTACGCCAAAGTAAGTGCGCGTGAGTCAGCAGGTTCACCGATACACCCACTAATAAAGACAAGAGGGGTCATCATGGATCAACCCGGTTCGCAATCGCAGCTCAGCTACACCCGCGGCTCCCAGGACAAGACTCTGCTGGCGCACACCATCGGCGAGGCCTTTGATCAGACTGTGGCCCGGTATCCCGATGGCGAGGCGTTGGTGGTTCGCCATCAATCGCTGCGTTATACCTGGCGCCAACTGGCCGAAGCCGTCGACTTGCATGCCCGAGCCCTGTTGGCGCTGGGCTTGAAAGCCGGCGACCGTCTTGGCGTGTGGGCCCCCAACTGTGCTCAGTGGTGCATCAGCCAGTTCGCCAGTGCGAAGATCGGTGTCATTCTGGTCAACATCAACCCGGCGTATCGCAGTTCCGAACTCGAATACGTGCTCAAGCAGTCAGGTTGCCAATGGCTGGTCTGCGCCGCAGCGTTCAAAACCTCGGATTATCACGCCATGGTGCAAGCGCTCGCGCCTGAACTGGCGGAGCAATCGATAGGCCAGTTGCACAGCGAGCGTCTGCCGCTGCTACGAGGCGTGATCAGTCTGGACGCCCAACCACCGTCAGGCTTTTTACCCTGGTCACAACTGGCAGCCCTTGGCGCTGCGGTTTTGCCTGAGCAACTGGTCGAGCGCCAGGCCAGCCTGCATCATGATGACCCGGTGAATATCCAGTACACCTCCGGCACCACCGGGTTCCCCAAGGGCGCGACCCTCAGCCATCACAACATCCTCAACAATGGTTACATGGTCGGCGAAAGCCTGGGTCTGACGGCGAGCGACCGGCTGGTGATCCCGGTACCGCTCTACCATTGTTTCGGCATGGTCATGGGCAATCTGGGCTGCATGACCCACGGCAGCACCATGATCTACCCCAACGACGCCTTCGATCCGTTGCTGACCCTGCGTACCGTGGCCGAAGAAAAAGCCACGGCGCTGTATGGCGTGCCCACCATGTTCATCGCCATGCTGGACCAGCCGCAACGAGGCGATTTTGATTTGTCCAGCCTGCGCACCGGGATCATGGCCGGGGCCACTTGCCCTATTGAGGTGATGCGCCGGGTCATCAACGAGATGCACATGGCCGAAGTGCAGATTGCCTACGGCATGACGGAAACCAGTCCTGTGTCGTTGCAGACCGGTCCTTCAGACGAACTGGAATTGCGCGTGACCACCGTTGGCCGTACCCAGCCGCAGTTGGAGAGCAAGATCGTCGACGAGGCCGGCAATATCGTTGCCCGTGGCACCATCGGCGAGTTGTGTACCCGTGGCTACAGCGTGATGCTCGGCTACTGGGACAACCCCAGCGGCACTGCTGACGCCATCGATCAGGACGGCTGGATGCACACCGGCGACCTGGCGACCATGAACGAACAGGGTTATGTCTGCATCGTCGGACGCAACAAGGACATGATCATCCGAGGCGGTGAGAACATTTACCCGCGTGAGCTGGAAGAATTTTTCTTCACCCACCCCGCAGTGGCTGATGTGCAAGTGATCGGCATTCCGTGCTCGCGCTACGGTGAAGAAATCGTCGCCTGGATCAAGTTCCATCCCGGCCACAGCGCCACCGAGCAAGCCTTGCAGGCCTGGTGCAAAGAGCGCATTGCCCACTTCAAGACGCCACGTCATTTCAAGTTCGTCGAGGAGTTCCCGATGACCGTGACCGGCAAGATCCAGAAGTTCCGCATGCGCGAAATCAGCATTGAAGAACTGCGCGAAAAGGAAAGCTGAGAAAAATCCCCTGTGGGAGCGGGCTTGCTCACGAATGCGGTGTGTCAACCAAGGTGATATGGCTGACACATCGCCCCGGAAAACCCAAATCCCAGATAGCACAAAGGGGAGCCGAAGCTCCCCTTTAATTTTGTCGTTACGTGCTCTTTTTTTATTATTGAGGGGCGGCCTGTTGTTGTTTTTAGTAGCCGTGACCCTTTACCGCTGTTTTGGTGATCCCCATCCGGGATCAAGAGCAAACGTATTTTTTTGAGCGCTGACCTGCTTTTTCGCTTCGCGATCCAACCGATTCGGGGGCTACCTGAAGGTAGTTTTATTGTTCTCTGCCCGGTTGCGGGTTGCTCCTGAAAGCACCCTGAAAAGCCCATCCTCTCCAAAAAAATCTGTTAGCTGCGCCTCTGTCGTGTTGTTTTTGTTATGTCAGAGTCGTTTCGTCTTGTTTTTATTGGGTGTATCGCATTTTTTATTTTTGTTATGCCAAAGGTATAGCAGGGTGCGTGCCAACTTTTATGAATGCTTTATAAATCAATGACTTGGGTTTTTTGTCGGAAATATCCGCCCGTCCAGACCTGACAAATTGTTTCCGTGTTACTCGTTTCGTAGCTGTTACACCGGGAGCGGTAACACCTCACTGTGCGGCGCGCGCCTTGGCTACCCGCGAACCGGTAGGGCGACCCAGTACGTCACAGATCTGCCGGCCGGCAGCCATCAGTGCGTCCAGGTCGACGCCAGTTTCAATGCCCAGGCCATTGAGCAGGTACAACACGTCTTCGGTGGCAACGTTACCGCTGGCGCCCTTGGCATACGGGCAACCGCCCAGGCCTGCGACAGAACTGTCGAACACGGCGATGCCTTCCAGCAGACTGGCGTAGACGTTGGCCATGGCTTGGCCGTAGGTATCGTGGAAGTGCCCGGCGAGCTTGTCCCTGGGCACTTCAGCCGAAACCACCTCGAACATCTTGCGTGTGGCGCCAGCGGTGCCGGTGCCGATGGTGTCCCCCAAGGACACCTCGTAGCAGCCCATTGCGTACAGTTCGCGGGCGACCCACGCCACTTGTTCGGGCTTGACCGCGCCTTCGTACGGGCAGCCCAGCACGCAGGAGACGTAACCGCGCACGCTGACACCGTTCTGCCGGGCGGCTTCCATGATTGGCGCAAAGCGCTCAAGGCTTTCCTTGATGGAACAGTTGATGTTGCGCTGGGAGAATGCTTCGGACGCGGCGGCGAACACGGCGACCTCTTTCACGCCGGCCGCCAGCGCGTCTTCAAAACCCCGCAGGTTCGGCGCCAGGGCGCCATAGGTGACGCCGGGTTTGCGCTGTATCTGCGCGAACACCTCGGCGGAGCCGGCCATTTGCGGCACCCACTTGGGCGAGACAAAACTGCCGACTTCGATATAACCCAGGCCGGCGGCGCTCAGGGCGTCCACCAGGTGCACCTTGTCGGCGACACTGATGGGTTGTGCTTCATTCTGCAGGCCGTCGCGAGGGCCAACTTCAATCAGGCGTACAAAGGAGGGAAGGGACATGGGGATTGACCTGTAGTGGGCTGCCAGTATCAAGAGGATGACGATGATTACTGCACGGTTTCCTGACCTTTGATCGTCTGCTCCAGGGCCTGGATGCAGCGTTCTTCGGCGGTGTCGAGTTCCAGCTTCATCTGTTCGATGTCCAGCAGTTGCTGTTCGAGCTGTTCCCGACGTTCGGTGATCTTCGCCAGCATGCTGTGCAGTTGTTTCTGATTGCCGCTGGTGGGGTCGTAGAGTTCGATCAGTTCACGGCACTCGGCCAGGGAAAAACCGATGCGCTTGCCCCGCAGGATCAGCTTCAGGCTGACCTTGTCCCGAGGCGAATAAATGCGTTCCTGGCCACGTCGTTCCGGGCTCAGCAGGCCTTGCTCTTCATAGAAGCGGATGGCCCGGGTGGTGATATCCAGTTCGCGGGCGAGGTCGGAGATGCTGTAGGTCTGGCTGCTCATGGAAGCGCTCGAAACGAAAGGGGCTGGCGCTAAGCTAATGGCAGGTTGACGTTCACGTCAAGCAATCAGATCCCAATGCAGACACACCACTTGTGGGAGCGAGCCTGCTCGCGATAGCGGTATACCTGTCAGCATTAATGTTGACTGACCCGGCGCCATCGCGAGCAGGCTCGCTCCCACAATTTTGATCGCCTAAACCTTGTCGAGCTTCTTCTCATGCGCCGTCACCTGCTGGCACAGTTCGATCATCTGTTCGCGCATCCAGCGATTGGCCGGGTCCTGGTCGGTGCTTTCATGCCAGTAGAGATGGGTTTCCACGGGGGGCACATCGTTGACCGGCAACACGAAGGCATGCAGATCGTGACGACGGGCAAAGCGCTCGGGGACGGTCATGACCATGTCGGTCTGTTGCAACACCTGGGACGCCATCAAGTAATGCTGGGAGCGTAGGGCGATCTTGCGCTGGATGCCCATCTTGCCCAGGGCCAGGTCGACATAACCCAGACCGTTACGGCGGCTGGAAATATGCACATGAGTCTGGGCCAGGTAATCATCGAGGCTGATTTTTTCCTTGCCCGCCAGTGGGTGCCCCTTGCGCATGGCGCACACGTACCGGTCTTCCATCAGCTTGACGTGGCGCACTTGCGGGTCGGTATTGAGTGGCGCGTCGACGGCGAAGTCGAGGCGACCGGCGGCCAGTTCCTTGGTGGTTTCACGGCGCTTGGACAGGAAGCTCTCGATGGCCACGGTCGGCGCCAGGCGTCGCAGGCGCTGGAACAACAGAGGCAGGATCACGCCTTCGGTGAGGTCGGTCATGCTGATGCGGTAGGTCTTGACCGCCTGCAGCGGATTGAAAATCCGGCTTTCCTGCACCGACACTCGCAGCAACGATAAGGCATTGCGCACCGGGCCAATGATGTTCTGGGCCATGGGCGTGGGCACCATGCCCTGGGCCGTGCGCACGAACAGCGGGTCATTGAAGGTCTCACGCAAACGCGCCAGGGCATTGGACACCGCCGGCTGAGTGATGCCGACGATCTGTCCGGCGCGGGTCAGGTTGGCTTCGGTGTAGATCGCGTCAAAAACGATAAAAAGGTTGAGGTCGACCTTGCTCAGATTCATGGCGCTGCACTCTTGTTCTTGGGCTTGTTGTGAGGTGCCGGGTGGCGATGCAAATCAGTGAACCATATATCGGTGATGAATGTTAATACACGCCGAGAATAGGTTAGGTAAATTTTCGTAGCTGAACTAGCATCGATTTCATGACCTAAAAACAACCTCTGCCAAGAAGGTGCTTCTCATGGATTTTGCGTATTCCCCCAAGGTTCAGGAACTGCGTGAACGTGTCACCGCGTTCATGGACGCCTACGTATACCCGGCTGAAGCAGTGTTCGAACGACAAGTGGCCGAAGGCGACCGCTGGCAGCCCACCGCCATCATGGAAGAGCTCAAGGCCAAGGCCAAAGCCGAAGGGCTGTGGAATCTGTTCCTGCCCGAGTCTGAGCTGGGCGCTGGCCTGACCAACCTCGAATACGCGCCGTTGGCAGAGATCATGGGCCGTTCGTTGCTGGGGCCGGAGCCGTTCAACTGCTCGGCGCCGGACACGGGCAACATGGAAGTGCTGGTGCGTTACGCCAATGAAGAACAGAAACAACGCTGGCTGGAACCGCTGCTGCGCGGCGAGATCCGATCGGCCTTCGCCATGACCGAGCCGGACGTTGCTTCTTCGGACGCCACCAACATGGCCGCCCGCGCCGAGCGCGATGGCGACGAGTGGGTGATCAACGGCAAGAAGTGGTGGACCTCCGGGGCCTGTGATCCGCGCTGCAAGATTCTGATCTTCATGGGCCTGAGCAACCCCGACGCGCCGCGTCATGCCCAGCACTCGATGATTCTGGTGCCGGTGGACACGCCAGGGGTAAAAATCGTACGTCCGCTGCCGGTATTCGGCTACGACGATGCGCCTCACGGCCACGCCGAAGTGCTGTTCGACAATGTGCGGGTGCCGTACGAAAACGTCTTGCTGGGCGAAGGGCGCGGTTTTGAAATTGCCCAGGGTCGCCTCGGCCCGGGTCGGATCCACCACTGCATGCGTTCCATTGGCATGGCCGAGCGTGCATTGGAGTTGATGTGCAAACGTGCCGTCAGCCGCACCGCCTTCGGCCAGCCGTTGGCGCGCCTGGGCGGCAACGTCGACAAGATCGCCGATTCACGGATGGAAATCGACATGGCGCGCCTGCTGACCCTGAAAGCGGCGTACATGATGGACACCGTCGGTAATAAGGTCGCCAAGAGTGAGATCGCCCAGATCAAGGTCGTTGCGCCGAACGTGGCCTTGAAGGTTATCGACCGGGCCATCCAGATCCACGGCGGGGCAGGGGTTTCCAACGATTTCCCGCTGGCCTACATGTACGCCATGCAACGCACCTTGCGCCTGGCCGACGGCCCGGATGAAGTGCACCGCGCCGCCATCGGCAAGTTCGAAATCGGCAAGTACGTGCCCAAGGAGATGTTGCGCAGCGGGCGCTAAGAGCTAGCCGATCATGAGCCTGTGGCAGCAAAGCTCTGCTCCCACAGGCTCATCTTGTGGGGGGGAGCTCGCTTACTCCTTGACGCTCATATATTCCTCGGCCCAACGGATGTAATCCTCGGGCTGGGTGTAAGTGTGGGTCAGCTCGGTGGCGCTCAGGTCTGACGCCTGGGTGAAGATCTGCCGCTGTTCGCGCAGGCTGTCATAGGTGGCCTTGATCGCGGCGAAGTAGGCACCGTGACCATCGATGGTGACGCGCACGCCGAGTTCCGCCAGGCGTTTGTCGTCACGCAGCAACGGATTGCCATAGGTGACGAGCATCAACGGCACGCTCAGGTTTTCGCTGATCTGCGCCAGGTGGTCGAAGTCCTGCACACCCACCATGCAAATCCCGTCGGCGCCGGCACGTTCGTATTGCTGGGTCCGACTGATGATTTCCTGGACCGGTAGGATCCCGGCGTTGGTGCGGGCAATGATCGCCATTTCCGGGTCGACGCGGGCTTCCAGCGCTGCGCGAATCTTGCCGACACCTTCGGCGACGCCGATCAGGTCGGTGGATTTGCGGCCGAACTGGGCCGGCAGCAGCGTGTCTTCGATGGTCAGGGCTGCCACCCCGGCGCGCTCGAGTTCGATGATGGTGCGCATCACGTTCAGGGCGTTGCCATAGCCGTGATCGGCGTCGGCAATTACCGGCAGTTGGGCTACGCGGCCAATGCGCGTGGCCTGCTCGGCGAATTCGCTGAGTGTGATGAGGGCAAAGTCCGGCGCCCCCAACACTTGCAGCGACGCGACCGAGCCTCCCAGTATCCCTACTTCAAAACCCAGGTCGGCGGCGATGCGCGCTGACATCGGATCAAACACCGAGGCGGTGTGGTAGCAGGTTTCGCTCGCCAGCAGTTGGCGAAAGTTGCGACGCAAGTCTTGATGGGAAAGCCTGGGCATATGAGTTCCACCATTGGAATGGAAAGGCTTGAGCAAAAGTGTCAACGCCGAAAGATCCAAAGGCTATCACGCGCAAGGCTTAAAGATGATGACGAATGTGCATGGGCTATGTGTGTGCCGGATTGCAGAGGATTCCGACAGGCTGTCAGCGATGATCGAGCTGACCAAGGTGCAGGCAAAGGGGGCGGAGGCTAATGCGTGTCAGTGGATGAGGTATTTGTGCTCGAACCCAGCCTACGCCGCCACCGCTTGCCGCCCCTGTTGAAGCAACGCCACGGCGCGCACCGTGTCACCTGGTTGCATTTGCAGACGTTTGGCCGTGAGACGGTCCACCAGCAGGCTGTGACCGTGCTGGTGGGCTCGGGCACTGGTTACGCGGCAACTCGCCAGCCGTCGGTTATGGATCAGCCAGACCGGTGCCTGTTCGTCCGGCATACCGATGGCCAGGGTCAGCGACTGGCTGTCGCGCACGGTCCGGATTTTCGCCACTGGCGCTTCGATCACTGGGCCGCCATCGAAAATGTCGATGTAGCCTTTATGGGTAAAACCCTCGGCGCCGAGGATTTTCAGGGCCGGCTCGGTATTCGGGTGGGCCCTGCCGATAGCCGCCTGGGCCTGTTCGGTGAGCAGGCAGGTGTACAGGGGCTGGCGCGGCATCAGCTCGGCGATGAAGGATTTGTTGCCCATGCCGGACAATTGGTCGGCGTAGCTGAAGTCTTTCTGGAAGAAGTGCCGGCCCAGGCTGTCCCAGAACGGTGAACAGCCGTGCTCGTCGGCGTGTCCTCGCAATTCGGCGATCAGTTTTTCACCGAACAGCTGGGAAAACTCGGCCACGAACAGCAAGCGCGCCAGGGACAGCAGGCGTCCGTTATGGCCGCGGCGGTGTTCAGGATGCAGGAACAAGGAGCAGATCTCCGATTGCCCGGTCATCTCATTGTTGAGGAACAGCGTGGGTATCTGTCGCTGGATGCCCAGTTCAGGCGCGGAGCTGACGGTGACCCCGACTCGATAGTTGTACCAGGGCTCACGCAGCCCGACCGCACCGGTCAGGGCGCTGATACCGACCACTTGCCGGTCATCGTCCTCGAGCACGAACAGGTAATCGGCATCGGCGCGTTCGACTTGTCCGGCAAAGGTGCGCTGGGCCCAGCGCACTCGATGAGCCAGGCGTTCTTCGTTGGCCGGCAGGCTGGTGAACCCGGGGCCCGCACAATGGGCCAGGTCCAACAAAGCGGGCAGATCCGTCAGAGCGACCGGGCGCACAATCATGATGCAGCTCCTTCATCGTGCCAATCGGGGCGCTGATGCCAGGTGAGGAATCGCGTCAGGTTCATAACGCAACCACCCGGGCCCGCTCGCCGTCGGTGATACCCAGTGCTGCCAGCATCTGCGGTGTCAGGGACACGGTGCCCTCGGCACTGACGTCAAGCTCGGCCACGATGGCCCGGTAATTCCCCAGGCCGTCGTTGCTCAGCAGAAAGCGGCCGCCGAGGTCAATGTCTGAGCATTGTCGGGCCGTGGCTATACGGCTTTGGGTGATCGAGCGGATGTTCGCCACACGAGCATGCAGTGTCGGCCCGCCGTCGAAGATATCCACGTAGCTGTTGGTTTCGAAACCCTCGCGTTCCAGGATGTCGAAGGCTTCCTGGCCGTCGGGATGCACCCGGCCGATACAGGCTTGGGCCGCCTGGGACAGCATGGGTACATAAATCGGGTATTGCGGCATCAGTTCGGCGAGAAAGGTGCGGCTCTGCAGACCGCACAAGCGTTCGGCTTCGGCGTAGGGCAGGTCGAAAAAATGCTGGCCGACGGCATCCCAGAACGGCGACTGACCGTCATCGCTGCTGAAACCAACGATCTCGGTGATCACCGATTCGGCAAAACGTTGCGGATGGGCGGCGATGAACATCAGCCGCGCCCGGGACAGCAACTCCGATTCCGGCGTGCGTACCCGTCCGGCGTCGATATGAAAACCGCGCAGCAGCGTCTGGCCATTGAGGTCCTGGCACAGCGACAGCGCGGGTACGCCGTGCTGGATGTTCAGTTCCCGGGACTCGCTGGTAAACGGGCGATGCCGCAGGCTGTAGAACGGTTCATTGCAGCCGGTGCTGGCGAGAATCTCGGAACAGCCGGTCAATTGCCCGGATGCCAGGTCCTCCAGGACGAAGAAATAATTCTCTGCGCCCGGGCTCTGCACGTCGGTCTCGAACGAGGCACATGAATCGAGGATTTTGTCCCTCAGGCGTTCGGTATCGTCGGGAAGCGATGTGACGCCCACCAGGCTGTCACGGGCCAGTTGCTGCAATTGCGGCAGGTCGCTTAATTGAACTGGACGTAAGGCCAGCATGGATTGCACTCCTTTTCCAAAGAGCCCGGTGACATGCACCGGGCTTGACGATCACTGTCGATGTCCACGCATTGTGACGACGGCTGGTCGAACCCCTTCGACCGCCGATCCTCACTGTCCCGCAGGGTCAGGCAGGGCAGTATCGGTGCCGAACTTATTGAGCACGGCCAGATAGACCAGGCCTGCGGCAATCCATATCAAGCCGAGCTTCTGCGCATCCACGCCCATGTTGTACATGATGGCCGCGACGATGGCGAAGCCGATCAAAGGGCAGATCAGGTGGCGAATCACTTGGCCGGACCGCTGGCGGCGCCAGTGATGGTTGATCACGGTGATATGCAACAACATGAAGCCGCTCAAGGCGCCGAAATTGACCAGGGAAGTCAGGGTGTCCACGGCATCGATGAACAGGTAGCAGATCAACAGCGACAGCACTGCTACCAGATAGATGCTCAAGTATGGGGTGTTGTGTTTCGGATGGACCTTGGCCAGCACCTTGGGGAGCTTGCCGTCCCGGGCCATGCCGAACAACAGGCGCGACACTGCTGCTTGCGAGGTAATCGCCACAGCCACGCCCCAGGCCAGCGCCGTGGCGACGGCGGTCAAAGTGGCCAGCCAACTGCCGGCCGCCAATTCGGCGATTTCATAAAACGCGGTATCGGCGGACTTGAAGCCCATGCCGGCCGCCAGGTCGGTGGCAATCCAGGTCTGCACGACGAAAATCACCCCCATCACCAGCAGTGTGATCAAAGCCGCCTTGCCCACGCTGCGCCCCGGATCATTCTTGATTTCTTCGGCCAGGGTGGAAATGGCATCGAAGCCCAGGAACGACAACACGGCGATAGACACGGCCTGCATCAACAGCGCGAAATCAAAACGTTCCGGGCTGTACAGCGGCGCCAGGGTCAGTTGGCCGTTACCGGCGCCCCCTTGCAAGGCATTCCAGGCGTAGAACAGGAAAATGGCCAGCACCATCAGTTGCGCCAGCAGGAAAATGATATTCATCCGTGCGGTGAAGGTGATGCCCCGCAGGTTGACGAAGGTCGCGCTGACCAGGAATGCCAGAATGAAACCGACCTTGGGAACGTCCGGGTACAGATGGTTCAGCGCCATGGCGGCGTAGACATAGAGCAGGGGCGGGATCAGCAGGTAGTCCAGCAGCATCAGCCAACCGGCGATGAAGCCCACGTGTGGGTTAAGGCCCCGTTGCGCATAGGAATAGACGGAGCCGGCCACCGGAAAAGCTCTGGCCATGCTGCCGTAGCTCAAGGCCGTGAAGAGCATCGCCACCATGCCGATGATATACGCCAACGGCACCATCCCCGGCGCCTCGGCGTTAACGTAGCCATACACGCCGAACGGTGCGATGGGGATCATGAAAATCATCCCGTACACCACCAGGTCCGTCAGCGACAGGCTGCGCTTCAATTCCTGTTTATAGCCAAATGCCTCGATACTCATAAGCCGTTCTCCTTCTCAGCTGTGTGGGTGTGCTCTTGCTTGTCGCTTGCCGCTCGAACCTTGCCGCTGCTTTCCTACAACAATGGCGTCAGGTAAGCGCTCCAGGCCTGCACCGCTGTCGGGCTGCGTAGCAGGTCGTTGCGCACTTCGATCAACACCGAATCCAGGCCGCGTCCATCGCCATGTACCGGAACCGTCATATCGGTCGAAGGGTTGATCTTGTACGGCTGGTTGCCGGCTACCCGCAGCGAGTGCCGGCTTAGCCCGTCGACGATGCGCTGGGCATAGTCCTTGGCCTCGCCGAACAGCACGCCCGCTTCCAGGGCGCGCGGTTGGCCGTAGAACACCGGCGTAAAACTGTGGATGCCCACCACCCGCACCGTCCGGTTGTCGGCCAGGCGCTGGTCGATCAACGCTCGCAGTCGATCATGGAAGGGATGGAACAGGCACCGCTGGCGATATTCACGGGTGGCCTCATCCAGGGACTGGTTGCCCGGAATCTGGTAGATCTCGCTCTGGTGCGGGATGCTGTCGGCGACGTGAAGGGGACGGTTCAGGTCGATCAGCAGCCGTGAATAGTTGGCCGCCAGCAAGGTCGCTCCAAGGGTTTCGGACAGTTGTTCGGCCAGCGCCAGGGCACCTATATCCCAGGCAATGTGCTCCTGGGCCGCCGTCTCATCCAGGCCAAGGTCGTTCAACGCGGCGGGGATAAAGCGGTCGGCGTGTTCACACACCAGGATCAACGGGTGTTCGGCGTCTTCCCGGATCAGGCGATAAGCCGGCCCGGTATAAAGGCCCGATTCAGCACATTCAATAGATTCGCGCATAGTGCTCACACAGCTCGGCAGGTGACAGCGCCTGGGTCAAGGCCAGCTCCTGGGCCTTCAAGGCGAAATAGGTTTCGACCAGCGGGCCGGGCAGGGCTTCGAACAGCGCCCCGCTGTGGCGCAGGCAATCCAGCGCCTGGGCCAGGGTCGTCGGCAGGGCGATAATGCCACGGGCACGACGGTGTTCTTCGTTCAATTCATCGGGTATTTCATCGGTGACCGCCGTGAGCGCCAGCCGTTGCTCGATGCCCAGTCGCCCGGCGATCAACAGCGCCGCCAGCGCCAGGTGCGGCGAAGCGGTGGCATCCATGGCGCGAAATTCCAGGTTGTACTGGGTCGCCACCGGTTTGCCGCTCACGCTCACCGTCGGGCAGATGCGCAGCGCCGCTTCGCGGTTACGTTGCCCCAGGCAGGCGTAGGACGCGCTCCAGTGATGGGGTTGCAGGCGTTCATAGGACACCGGTGTCGGCGCGGTGATTGCGCACAGGGCGGGCAGATAGTGCAGCACCCCCGCGGCCCAGTGCTGGCCCAGGTCCGACAGCCCGTTGGCGCCGCCAGCATCATGCAGCACGGGGACGCCGTCCAGGTCTTGCAGGCTCATGTGCAAATGCACGCCGTTGCACACGGCATGTTCCGAAGTCTTGGGGGCGAAACTCACATCCAGGCCCATCTGCCGGGCGATCTCCCGGGTGATTTCCCGCACGTTCACCGCACGGTCGGCGGCGGCCACGCCCAGGGTCGGGCGGCAGGTGATTTCATACTGATGCTTGCCGTATTCCGGCAGGAACATTTCCGGTTCCACGCCGCCTGCCCGCAATGCGCTGAGCAACCATCCGGCGAACCCGGCCTGCTGGCGCTGGGCCTGGAGGCTGAAGGCCAGGCGATCCGGTTGGGGTTGAGGGGTATCGAGGCTGAATTCATGCTCGAACGCGGCGAACACCTGCAAGCCCAGCTCGGCGCGATAACGTTGCACTTCGTCATGCAGCAAGGTGCGAGGGCAAGCGGCCCAGGGCCGACCATCGGTTTCCCGCACATCGCAATGAATGAAATCCAGGGCAGGTGCCTGGGTATCCGGGCCATTGTCGACAGTGACCCTGCTAGCCAGGTCCGGGATCAGTCGCAGGTCGCCATAGGCCCCCCAAGGGTTGGCCGCTGCAATGATGTCCTGGGGCGTCAGCGCACTGTTGGCCGGCACCCAGCCACAACCGGCGTCGACGTAGTGGGGCAGTTCATCACTGGGGAACGAGCGGCCGCGGGTCACGCCGATCAGGTCGGTGCAGACCAGCGTGGACACGGGCAGCGGGGTCAGCGGCGTTGCGGTATCGAGACGGCTCACGGCTGCATCTCCTGCAACCGACCGAGCACGGTGTCGGTATCGGTGATCCAGCAATAACCTTTGATCGCGTTCAGGCAGGCCAGATGACGTTGTTCGCTGTAAGTGGCGCAGGCATCTTCCACCAGCGTGACCAGGTAGCCGCGGTCGGCGGCGTCACGCACGGCCATGTCGACACACTGGTCGGTGACGATGCCGGCGATGATCAGATGACGGGTCTGCAGATTGCGCAGCACGTAGTCGATGTTGGTGGAGTTGAAGACCCCCGAAGACGTCTTGGGCAGCACGATCTCGTTTTCCCGCGGCGCCAGCTCGGCGATGATCTGGGCTTGCGGGCTGTCTTTGGGCAAGTGCATGTCCGACAGCTTGTGGTCCAGCGAGCGATCGCGACCATCGGCAGTCAGGCTCTGGATGTGGGTGTGCAACACGTTTTGCTGCGCCGCCCGCACCGCTTCGAGCAGGCGCTGCTGATTGGGGATCACCTGTTGGCGGGCGCGGCGGATGAAATAGTCGGCCTCGGGCGTGGCCAGGTGGGCATCGAATTGCGGTTCCAGCCAGGCGCGTTGCATGTCCACCAGCAGCAAGGCGGTATGGTCGCAGGTGAATGGCAAATCCCGAGGGGAGTGGTGAGGGAGCGAGAACATCCTTATTTTTCCTCCAGCAGGTGCGTGTTGAACGCCGTGCGCAAGGTGTCGATACCTTCCAGGCGCTCGGCCAGATCAGGGCATTGCAAGGTCAGGCAGGCGATAAGCGCTTCGACCTGGGCCAGCGCCGGCACCAGGCTGTCGAAGGCCGAGATCGATTCCACCGGAGCGCTGATGATCAGGTCGGCCAGTTCCCGTAGCGGTGAGGTGTAGACGTCGCTGAACAGTACGACCCGCGCGTGGCGCTCCTTGGCCGCGCTGGCCACGCGTTGGGCCTGGGCCTGGTAGCGACGATAATCGAAGATCAGCACCACATCCTGGCGCTGCACGTCGAACAACCGGTCGGGTAACTGGGCGTTGTCTTCCAGGGCAAAACAACCCGCACGCAGCAAGCGCAAGTGGTTGAGCAGGTATTGGGCGAGGAAGCTGCTGAAGCGCCCGCCAAAACAATGCACCTGATGCCGGCTGTCGAGCAGCCATTGCACGAGAATACGCACGTCTTCGGGTTGAGTCAGGGCCTGGGTGTCGGTGAGGATGCGCTGGCTGGTTGCCAGGTACTGGCTCCAGGTGTCGCCTTGCTGCAATTTGGCCCGCGGTTGCAACAGGGTGCGAGGGGAGCGCAGGCGATGGTCCATGTCACTGAGCAGCGCATCCTGGAATTCGGCATAACCGCCAAATCCGAGTTTTTTCACCAGCCGCACGATAGTCGGGTCGCTGACCCCGGCATGATCGGCCAGGCGCGACATCGGCCCGAGGCCGTTGCGCGGGTAATGATCGAGCAGGGCCCGTACGACCTTGCGTTCCGACGGCGTCAAAACCAAGCCCGGATCGGTAATCAGGTCTCGAAGAGGCGGCATCCGTGCTCCTTGCCTGGATGGGTGTTGGATTTCTTTCATAACTCCTGAAAATAGTATTTATGTAGCGGGTACTACATGTCCAGTGGTTTTTACGTTCTGTTTAAAATGCACGAAAGTAGTGCGAAAGCCTTGTAGGACGGGGACTTGATCGCATAGATCCGATATGTCAGTTGATGCCTCTGTCGGTGTAAGACATAACGCCTTTTTGTCTCAGTTATTTGATTTCATATAAGGTGCTGTACAAGAAAAAGCTTGAGTATCACCTCCATGAAACCCGTTCGACTGTCTGAGTACCGTGCGTGCAAGCCACTCGCCTGACCCTGATCTGCCATGCCCGCACCGTCGCCCAGAAGCAGGCGCGTTTTGGCCTGGATGAACCGCTGGATGCCGACTGGCTGGGCAAACGCCCGGAGCCGGGCCACGGCTACCGAAATGTCCGGCAGTTGCTCTGCGGGCCGGAGTTGCGCACCCGGCAGACTGCCGCCCTGTTCGGCGACGACGCCCAGGTGGTCGCTGACCTGGCCGATTGCGATCTTGGTCGCTGGCGTGGCTTGTCCATCGACCAGTTGCTCAAGGTCGAGCCGCAACCTCTGCAAGCCTGGCTCGACGATCCCGATGCCGCTCCCCATGGCGGCGAATCCGTCACCCGCTTGTGCCTTCGTGTCAGCGACTGGCTGGCCAGCCTGGAAGGCCGGCCGGGGCATGTGTTGGCCGTCACTCATCCGTTCGTGATCCGCGCGGCCGTGGTAACCGTATTGGGCTGTCCGGCAGCTGCCTTCAACCGTCTCGACATCGAACCGCTGTCGACTGTCGAGTTGCGTTTCAACGGGGTGTGGCGGTTGCGCACCGAGGGTCCCGGCCAGGAGTCACTCGAATGAAAAAACTGTCAGTCATCGGTATCGGTGCCGGCGATCCGGATTACCTGACGATCCAGGCAGTGAAAGCCTTGAATCGGGTGGATGTGTTCTTTCTCATGGACAAGGGGCCTGCCAAGCAGACGTTAGTGGATCTGCGGCGGGAAATCTGCCAACGCTACATCGTTGATCGTACATATCGTTTCGTCGAAGCCTACAGCCCCGAGCGACAACGCGGCGACGTGGACTACGCCGCCAGCGTCGAAGATCTGAACCGGGCGAAGCAGGCTACCTTCGAGCGGTTGATCGATGAGCAGTTGTCTGACGGGCAGTGCGGCGGTTTTCTGGTCTGGGGCGATCCGTCGTTGTATGACAGCACCGTGCGTATCTTGCAGTCGATTCTCGACGCGGGTCGCTGCGCCTTCGAATTCGAGGTGATTGCGGGCATCACCAGCGTCCAGGCCCTCGCGGCGCAACATAAGGTGCCATTGAACAGCATTGGCGGTTCACTGGAGATCACCACGGGCCGCCGGCTGGCGGCAGGGCAGGTCGGTGACTCGGCAAGCGTGGTGGTGATGCTTGATGCTGGAGATGCGTATCGCCAGGTATCCGATCCGGATACGCACATCTACTGGGGGGCCTATGTGGGCACACCGGATCAGATCCTGATCGCCGGTCGGCTGGAGGAGGTGGCTGAAAGCATCGAACGCACCCGCAAGGCCGCACGGCAGGCGAACGGATGGATCATGGATACTTATTTGTTGCGCAAACCTTGATAACTCAACCCTTGATACGTCAGACCCCAATGTTCGACAGTTTCCACGTCAACTGACCGCCTTCGCCCCACGTCCAAACCGCTCCCGGTACACCGACGGCGCCAGCCCCACCACACTGCGAAATGCCACGCGAAAGCTTTCCACCGAGCGGTAGCCGCACAGCTGGGCGATGTTGTCGGTGTTGTCTTCGGTGCTTTCCAGCAACTCGCGAGCCCGGGCCAGGCGCTCATGTTGCAGCCAGGCCTTGGGCGACAGGCCGCAGGCCTGGGTGAAGTGCCGCAGGAAGGTTCGCTCGCTCATGGCCGCCTGGCTGGCCAGTTCGCGCACACCGAGCGGTTCGTGCAGGCGTTCGCGGGCCCAGTGCATGACGCCGGACAAATCGCTGCGTGGCGTGCGGCTGACCGGTGAAGGAATGAACTGCGCCTGGCCGCCCGTGCGTTGTGGTGACATCACCAGTCGCCGCGCCACGGCGTTGGCAACCTGGGTACCGAAATCCCGCGCTACCAGGTGCAGGCAGGCATCAATGCCCGCGGCGCTGCCGGCCGAAGTAATGACTTGCCCCGAATCCACGTACAGCACATCCGGGTCTACCAGGATGGCGGGAAAACTTTTGGCCAGTTCATCGGTGTAGCGCCAGTGAGTGGTAGCGCCCAGTCCATCGAGCAAGCCGGCGGCGGCCAGCACGAATGCCCCGGAGCAGATCGACAGCAGGCGCGCGCCCCGGGCATGGGCGCAGCGCAATGCCTCAAGCAGCGCCGGCGGCGGTGGTTCGTCGCGACTGTGCCAGCCGGGCACCACGATGGTTTGCGCCGTTTGCAATAATTCCATGCCGCCATCGGCCAGGATCTGGAAGCCGCCCATGGCCCGCATCGGGCCGTCATCGACGGCAACGATCCGATGTTTGTACCAAGGGAAATCGAACTCAGGTCGGGCAAGGCCGAATATCTCGATGGCGATGCCGAATTCGAAGGTGCACAGGCCGTCGTAGGCGAGGATGGCGACCAGACCGGGATTGGGCTGCATATGGCGGAAAATTCCCACAGAGTGTCTTGTGCGCCACTGTAGCGGTAAGCATCGGCCGGATAAAGTCTGCTCACCCCCCTCATTTGTCTGTGGAGTACACACTCATGACCAGCCTGGTTCGCCAAGTGCCTGCTGCCCCGTCCGACCTAGCCCTGCAACATTTCAGCCGGCGTCTGACGTTCGAAACTGATTGCTCCGACGTTCACGCCAGCCAACAGGCTGGAGAAGTCGATTTCGTCCTGGTGGACGTGCGCGGGCCACTGGCTTTCGAGCGCGGGCATGTGCCCGGGGCGATCAACCTGCCAACCCGCTCGCTGACCGCCCAGGCGCTGGCGGCTTATCCCAAGACTGCGCTGTTTGTGGTCTATTGCGCGGGCCCGCATTGCAATGGCGCGAACAAAGCGGCAGTGCGTCTGGCGACCTTGGGTTATCCGGTCAAGGAAATGATTGGCGGTGTCATGGGCTGGCTGGACGAAGGCTTCCGTCTGACTGGCGCAGTGCAATGCGCGGCGGACCAGGCTGTCGGTTGCGACTGCTGATCCTTTCCAGCCAGCAGGGTGCAATCCCTGTGGCCTGGTTGTTTCTATAAATATTTGTCGCCTCAACACAATTCGCCTCCTGAGTGCCCCTCTAGACTGCCGGCCACTTCGGTTTTTAATGACCGAACGCTGCCTAAGAATCTGCCGATAACCCGCTAATAAAAAACCTGCGCACTCAGGAGCAAAAATGAACAAGCTAGCAATGTTTGGTGCCTTGGCACTGTCCGTGTTGTCCTTGTCGGCCGTGGCCGAAGACGCCAAGCCGATCCGCCTCGGAATCGAAGCCGGTTACCCGCCGTTCTCGATGAAAACCCCCGACGGCAAGCTGACGGGTTTCGATGTTGATATCGGCGACGCGCTGTGCGAACAGATGAAGGTCAAGTGCACTTGGGTCGAGCAGGAATTTGACGGCCTGATCCCAGCGCTGAAAGTGAAGAAAATCGACGCGATCCTGTCGTCCATGACCATCACCGATGATCGTAAGAAAAACGTCGACTTCACCATCAAGTACTACCACACCCCGGCGCGTTTCGTGATGAAGGAAGGCAGCGACGTCAAGGACCCGCTGACCGAACTCAAGGGCAAGAAAGTCGGTGTGCTGCGTGCCAGTACCCACGACCGTTTCGCCACCGAGGTGCTGGTGCCCGCCGGTATCAATCTGGTGCGTTACAGCTCCCAGCAAGAAGCCAACCTGGACATGGTCGCCGGTCGTCTCGACGCCATGCTCGCCGACTCGGTCAACCTCGACGACGGCTTCCTGAAAACGGATGCCGGCAAAGGTTTTGCCTTCGTGGGCCCGACCTATGAAGATGCCAAGTACTTTGGTGGCGGCGCCGGCATTGCGGTGCGCAAGGGTGATAAGGCCCTGGCCGAGAAATTCAACGACGCCATCACGCAAATCCGCGCCAACGGCACGTACAAGAAAGTGCAGGACAAGTACTTCGCTTTTGATGTCTACGGGCATTAATCGCTGAAACCAAGGTGGCCCGCCGTTGACCCGGTCGGCCACCTTTTTCATGGGCGAGTGTTTTACCCCGGCGCCCGTCGAAATACCGTTATTGGGAGTTCCTCATGCAACGCATCGACCATACCCTGCCATGGAGCCACCTGGGCACCGAGCGCCGGCTCAGTGTGTTTCGTTACGGCCACGGTCCACGCAAGGCGTATATCCAGGCCAGCCTGCACGCCGATGAATTGCCCGGCATGCGCACGGCATGGGAGCTGAAACAACGACTCAACGAGCTTGAGACCCAAGGCTTGCTCAACGGCGTGATTGAACTGGTGCCCGTGGCCAACCCCATCGGCCTGGACCAGCATCTGCAGAGCGCACACCTGGGGCGTTTCGAGCTGGGCAGCGGCAAGAACTTCAATCGGTCTTTCGTGGAACTCAGCGCGCCGGTGGCCCAACGCATCGGTGATCGCCTGGGCGACGACCCGGCCGCCAATATCACGCTGATCCGCCAGACCATGGTTCAGGTGCTGGACGATTTGCCGGCGCCGCCCTCACAACTCGAGGCCCTGCATCGCCTGCTGCTGCGCCATGCCTGCGACGCCGATGTCACCCTGGACCTGCATTGCGACTTCGAGGCGGCGATTCACCTGTACGCCTTGCCGCAACACTGGCCGCAGTGGCGCTCCCTGGCCGCGCGGTTGAAGGCGGGCGTGGCGTTGCTGTGCGAAGACTCTGGCGGCAGTTCGTTCGACGAGTCCTGTTCCTCGCCCTGGTTGCGTCTGGCCAAGACCTTCCCCGAGGCCGCGATCCCGCCGGCCAACCTGGCGACCACGCTGGAACTGGGCAGCATGGGCGACACTCGGGTGGATCAGGCCCAGGCCAATTGCGAAGCCATTCTCGGGTTCCTGGCCGAGCAGGGTTTCATCGGTGGTGACTGGCCGCCCGCGCCAGCGCACTGTTGTGAAGGTTTTCCGTTCGAAGGCACTGAGTACCTGTTCGCGCCGCATCATGGGGTGGTGAGCTTCCTGCGCGAGGCCGGTGAGTGGGTGGAGCAGGGCGATCCGTTGTTCGAAGTGGTCGATCCGTTGAACGATCGGGTCACCACTGTTCGGGCCGGCACCAGCGGCGTGTTGTTTGCGCTGGACCGTGGGCGCTATACCCAGCCTGGAATCTGGCAGGCGAAAGTGGCCGGGCGAGCGCCGATTCGCGCGGGGAAATTGATCAACGACTGATAACTGCTGTCTATCTCAGCGCACGCGCGTTGCCGTGCGGCTATCGAATGATGGAGGAAGACTGATGTTCAAAGCGCTCGCCCTGTTGCTGTTGGTAGTGTCTTGCGGTTTGCAGGCTCAGCCTGCGCTGCACACCGATTTGCCCCTCAATTACCTGGCCCATGCCGATGAGCAGGCCAGAAACCGGCCGCTGGTGATCTTCCTGCATGGCTCCGGCGGCAGCGAGCAAGACCTGTTCGACCTCAAGGATGAGTTGCCCAGTGACTACAACTACCTATCGGTACGAGCGCCCAAGACCGTGGAGCGGGGCCAGTATCAATGGTTTGCCAAGAAGGGCGAGGGCGCCTACGACGGTGATACCGCGGACCTGAAGGCCAGCGGCCAGATGCTGTTGGATTTCATCGAGAAGGCCCGGGTCAAGTACCCGACCGATGCGAGCAACGTATACCTGGTCGGTTTCAGCCAGGGCGCGATGGTGAGTTACGAGGTCGCCCTGCGCCATCCCGAGGCCGTCGGTGGCATTGCCGCGCTGGGCGGGCGGGTGCTGTCGGTACTGCGGGCCGAACTGACACCCGACGAGTCGCGCCGGACGCTGGCGGTATTTATCGGTCATGGCACGGCGGACTCGGTGATCCCATACCATGACGGCACCGAGGCGGACAGCTTCCTCAAGACCCTGGCCCTGGAGCCCGAATTCCATGCCTATCCGGGCGTTGGCCACAGCGTCAGTGCCATGCAGGTGCGGGATCTGCGCGCCTGGCTGGAGCGGCTTAATCCCTGATTCAGTGACAGAGGGGTTGAGTGTGCCGCCGTCATCGCGCGCCGGCTCGCTCCCACCTTTTTCCCGAGTCGCTCCCAGAAACGGGGTTGCTTCCAGTCCTGTGGGGGCAAAGATTACTTGCGATGAATAGCAGATTGGATATCAAGATTCATGTCGCCCCAGAATCTCTGTGGGAGCGAGCCTGCTCGCGATGAAAACCACCCGGTCCATCAAGTCACTGACCAGCGACGATCTGCTTCACCAGCGCCTCATGCCCGGCCTTGTCGCTGGCCCGGGAAATGATCTGTACCACTGCCATGCGCGTGCCGGAGGCGCCCAGCAACGTGGTATCGAGGGTCGGCCCACCGCCTTGGGTCGCCTTGGTATCGAGCTGGCGCAGACCCAGGCCGGTGCCTTTTTGGGTCAGGCTTTTCTCGCTCAGGATCTTGGCATCCGGCAGGGCCTTGATTTTCTGGACGGCGAAGTCGGCCATGGTGGCATCGAGGAATGTGCTGTCGTCGTCTTTCACATTCGAGCCATCGATGATGGTGTTTTCAGCCGTGATCACCACGGTTTTGCTGGTGGCATTGCTGTACATCGTCCCCTTCGCCCCCGCCGTGCCCTGAGCGGCATCGCCGGCCGGAAGCGGTGTGGCAGTGAAGCCCTTGGGCAGGGTGAAGTTGAACTTGCTTCCCAGCAGGGAAACCTTTTGTGCCGGTGCTGCGCCGCTGGTTTTGGGCTGGGCGGCATAGGCAGGCACCACCACCAGACTGGCGATGGCCGTCAGCACCAGGGCGGCGACTTGTTTACTTACCAATGACATTGAAACGCTCCACAGAGGGGTGTGCTTGAGCGCGATCATCCCATGGGCGTCCAACCGGCTCCAGCGCCGGTCACGAGTGCGCCACATCATTGGCCCGTGGGGCAGAGGCGCGCACCAGCAGGCGGCGGGTCACCAGCAGCATGACCACCGACACCGCGACACTCACCACAAAGGCCGGCATGCCGAGCAGCGGCAGGGTGAGGGCCAGGGTCAGGCAGAACGCGGTGAAGCAATACATGCCAGTGGCCGTGGCCCGCAGCAACGCGGCGGTGAAGGCCGCGCCACGGGTTTGCTGGGAGAACACTGCCATGACGCTGCCTAGCACCGGGAACACCGCCAGTAGCCCGCTCCAGCGTTCACCCACGGTGCTGGCCAGCAGCGTCACCGCCAGGGTCAACAGCGCGCCGGCGACCATGCGTAGCAGCAGCTTGTCGGATTTGGGAGCCGGGCCGCTCATCACCGGTCGAACCGTCGGGAACAGATAAGGCGCGGCCAGCAATGCCACAATGGCGATCACGCTCGACAGCGGCAGCGAGGCCGGCAACCAGGACAGCACCATCGCCACCAGCGCCCAGACACCCAACGCGATACCCAGCGCCCAAGGCCAGTCACGATGCTGGGCGACCCGGGCGTACACCACACAGAATGCAATCATTGCAAACATGGCCGACAGCGCCGCTGTCGCCGACTGAGCGGCAAACGCCTCGCCCTGTTCCAGGGCCAGGAACAACAGAATCGGACCCACCACCACCGGCAACCCCGACAGCCAACCGGCCACGCTCGGTCCCCAACGCCGGCCCGCCAGGGAAATCAGCAGCAGGAAAGCGGGAATCACCAATAATTTGAGGAGCAGCACGGGGTTATCCTTGTCAGGCGACGGGTCGACACGTTAGCACCGACCTCGCAGTTTCAGCGATCCCAGTAAGGTACTTCGCCAAAACACTGCAGGAAAAAGTCGATCACGGTACGCACTTTCACCGACAGACGTCGGCTGCCCGGCCAGAGAATGGCGATCTGCTGGGGCTCAAGGCTGTTGGAGGCTTCGTAGTCGCGCAATACCGGCACCAGGGTGCCGTTGCGCACGGCTTCGCCGATCAGCCACGACGGAAACATCACCAGCCCCAGGCCTTGTTCGGCCGCCTGGGTGAGGGTGTCGGCATGGTTGCCGGTGATCGGCCCTTTGACGCTGTAGGGCGTCCAGGCCTGACCCGGACGGCGGAAAAACCAGCGTTGCTGGCCGGCCACGCCCTTGTAGGCCAGACACTGATGGTTCGCCAGGTCCTGGGGTTTGAGCGGTGTGCCGCAACGCGCCAGGTACGCGGGGCTGGCGGCGATCTGAAAGCGGTGCGGGGCGAGGATTCGCGCTTGCATGCCTGAATCGTGCAGCGGGCCGATGCGAAACAGCAGGTCCGCGCCTTCCTGCAGCGGGTCGACGTAGCTGTCGGTTTGCTGGATGTCCAGTTGCAGCTTCGGGTAGCGCTCACACAATGACCCCAGCCACGGCGTCAGATGACGCTGGCCGAACACCACCGGGGCATTGATCCGCACCAGTCCGGCCGGCTCACTGTGTTGTTCCTGCAGCGCCTGTTCGGCTTCTTCGAGTTGCACCAGCAACAGGCGTGCATGATGACCCAGCAGGCGGCCGGCTTCAGTGGGCGAAACAGCGCGGGTGTGTCGATACAACAACTGCTGGTTGAGGGCCTGTTCCATCAACTGGATCTGCCGGGAAATCGACGACGGCGCCAGGCCTTCGCGCCGCGCCACCTCCGAGAAGCTGCCGTGGTCGAGCACGGCGACAAACAACCGCAGGGCCTTGAAGCCGAGTTCATTGAGACCGTGCATGGACTGCTCCGCTGTGCGAGTTGCGCAAAAGTGTTGTCGGGATGCTCCCATTTATCGCACAGCTGCGCCAGCCGATAATCCCGCTCATTGTTCTTCTCAGAGGTTCTGATCATGCAAGCGTCTTCACTCAACGCCGCCGCCCCGGCGGCTGCCTCCAAACCACGAGCGCTTTTGCGCTGGCTGTTGCTGCCCCTGGTGATCCTGGCTGGCATGGGCCTGTCGGTAGAGGCCGGTCTGCTGGGGCCGCTGGGGGTTCAAGTGGGGCATCTCTGGGCAACCCTGAGCATATTCGGCGTCGGTTCGGCGATTCTGTTTCTGCTGTTGCTGCTCAGTGGTCCGCAACAAGGCCCGGCCTTGAATGAGTTGCCGCGCTGGCAATTGATCGGTGGTTTCCTGGGGCCGATCTACGTGGTGGTGCTGACGCTTGCCACGCCCCACATCGGCATTGCCATGACCATGGTCGCAATCCTTTCCGGGCAAGTGGGCAAAAGCGTGCTGATCGACCATTTCGGCTGGTTCGGTGCAACCCGCAAGCGGGTCAACGGCGAGCGCTGGCTCGCCTTGGCGCTGATCGTCATAGCCCTTGTCCTGATTGCCCGAGGTTGAATATGAATCTGTTTTTGCTATTGCTGCTGGTCGTTGTTGCCGGTGCGGTGTTGAGCGTGCAGGCGGCCATCAACGGTCGTCTGGGCCAGACGGTCGGTGTGCTGCGCAGCAGTCTGCTGACATTCGTGGTGGGCACGGTGGTCACCGGGTTACTGATCGTGTTTTTTGAACCCGCTCACGCCGTCAGCCTGCTGGACGTGCCGAAATGGCAACTTGGCGGTGCCTTGTTTGGTGTGGTGTACATGATGGTCATGGTCGGCGCGGTGCCAAGGGTCGGCACCGCCGTGGCGACCGTGGCGGTGATCCTCGGGCAGTTGGCCATGGGCATGCTGATCGACAATTTCGGCTGGTTGGGCAACCCCGCTATTGAGTTGTCCGGGAGTCGGGTCCTGGCAATGGCCTGCCTGGCGCTGGCGCTGGTATTCATGTATCGCAGCAGTGCACGGCAGGCCTGAGAACCTCAGTCGGGCTCGACTTCCAGTCGCAGACTGCCATCGTCCAGACGCTTGGCAAGCCGGACAATACCGCCAATGTGCCGGCCTTCGGTGCTGAAGACCACGATCTGGGCTTTTTCCAGATCATCCGGCAGCGGTGGCTGAACGTGCAGGGCGAACCACACCGGTTCACCGTCATCCAGGCGTTGGACATCGTAGCGGCAATCGATGCTTTGGGTCTGGCGACCAAACAGCGTGTCGAGGCCATACTTAAGGTCGGTGCTGTCGTCGGCAGCAGGGGCGAGGGACATCGGCGGTCTCCTGGGATGAATGCTCGACTGGTCTTCTAGTGATTCCTCTGGTGGGGGAAAATTCAATGGGTTCGCGCCGGCACTGAACCGGCGGCGTTGCTGCTAGAATCGCCCACCTTGACTTACGAGAGGTATGCCCATGAGCGAGCCGATTCGCCTGACCCAGTACAGCCACGGCGCCGGTTGCGGCTGCAAGATTTCGCCACAGGTGCTGGAAGTGATCCTGGCCGGCAGCGGTGCGCAGAACCTTGACCCCAAGTTGTGGGTTGGCAATGCCTCCCGGGACGACGCCGCGGTTTATGCCATCGACGAAGAGCGCGGGGTGGTCTCTACCACCGATTTCTTCATGCCGATTGTCGACGATCCTTTTGATTTCGGTCGCATCGCCGCCACCAATGCCATCAGCGACATCTACGCCATGGGCGGTGATCCGTTGATGGCGATTGCGATTCTCGGCTGGCCGGTCAATGTACTGGCCCCGGAAATCGCTCGCGAAGTGATTCGCGGCGGTCGTTCGGTATGTGACGAAGCAGGCATTCCCCTGGCGGGCGGCCATTCGATCGACGCGCCCGAGCCGATTTTCGGCCTGGCGGTCACGGGCCTGGTGCAAAAGCGTCATATGAAGCGCAACGACACCGCCACCGCCGGTTGCCGCCTGTACCTGACCAAGCCCTTGGGCATCGGCATCCTCACCACCGCGGAAAAGAAAGGCAAGCTGCGCGCCGCCGATGTTGGCCTGGCCCGCGACTGGATGTGCACCCTCAACAAGCCGGGCAGCCGCTTCGGCAAGCTCGACGGCGTGGCGGCGATGACCGACGTCACCGGTTTCGGCCTGCTCGGGCATTTGGTGGAAATGGCCGATGGCAGCCAGTTGACGGCGCGTATCCGCTACGACGCGGTGCCGCGTCTGCCGGGTGTCGAGTATTACCTCGACCAAGGCTGCGTGCCGGGCGGTACGTTGCGCAACTACGACAGCTACGCCAGCAAGGTTGGGCGCGTGCAGGAACTGCACAAGCGAGTGCTGTGCGACCCGCAGACCAGCGGCGGACTGCTGATCGCCGTCACGCCCGAGGGCAACGAAGCGTTTCTGGCGGTCGCCGCTGAACTGGGGTTTGCACTGGAGTCGATCGGTGAACTGGTCGAGCGACAGACCTACGCGGTCGAGGTGTCTTGATGACCCATGACATCACCGATTACCGCGACATTTTTCTCAATGACCGACCGATGATGGACACCCGTGCCCCCGTCGAATTTCTCAAGGGCGCATTCCCCGGCGTGGTCAATCTGCCGTTGATGACCGACATCGAACGGCAACGGGTCGGTACTTGCTACAAGCAGCAGGGCCAACAGGCGGCCATTGTCCTGGGGCATCAATTGGTGTCCGGCGACACCAAGGCGCAACGCATCCAGGCCTGGGCCGAGTTCGCAACGGCCCATCCTGATGGTGTGTTGTATTGCTTCAGGGGAGGCTTGCGCTCACAGATCGTCCAGCAGTGGCTCAAGGACGAGGCGGGCATCGACTATCCCAGGGTCGGCGGCGGCTACAAGGCCATGCGTACATTCCTGCTCGACACCGTCGAGCAGGCGGTTGCCCAATGCGACTTGGTGTTGCTGGGCGGCATGACCGGCACCGGCAAGACAGAAGTGCTGACTCAACTGGGCAACAGCCTGGATCTGGAAGGTTACGCCAACCATCGCGGTTCGAGCTTCGGCAAGCGCGCCACCGGGCAGCCTTCCAATATCGATTTCGAGAACCTGCTGGCCGTGGATGTGCTGAAAAAACGTGCCGCTGGTATCGAACAGTTCGTGCTGGAAGATGAAAGCCGCATGGTCGGCAGTTGCGCCTTGCCGCTGTCTTTGTACCAGCGCATGCAACAGGTTCCGATGGTCTGGCTTGAGGACAGCCTGGAGCGGCGGGTCGAGCGGATCCTGCGCGATTACGTCATCAACCTGTGCGGCGAATTTGTCGCAGTCCATGGCGATGAAGGGTTCTCGCTGTTTTGCGAACGATTGCTGGGAAGTCTCAATAACATCCATAAACGCCTGGGTGGCGACCGCCATCGACGTTTGCTCCAAATCATGGAAGCGGCCCTGGCCGAGCAGGCGACCAGCGGCGCCGTCGACTTGCATCGCGGCTGGATCGACGGCCTGTTGCGTGAGTATTACGACCCGATGTACGTGTTCCAGCGCGAGAAGAAGGGCGGGCGGATCGAATTCGCCGGTGAGCAGGTGGCGGTGCTGGAGTATCTGCGTGAGCGAGCGGCCCGCAAAGGGTGATCGCTGCCCACCGCCAATCCCCTGTGGGAGCGAGCCTGCTCGCGATAACGGTGGGGACCAGTGGCGGTGATTGAGGAGGTATTGTCGAAAGTAATGTCCGCAGCCTATGTCGGACAAGTTTCCTGCCCGTTGTCCAGGCCTTGCTTGTAGTTCTGGCTGGTGAGACTGGCCTTGCCGTTGTGCCAGGTCAGGGTCAGCACGTACAGCGAATCGAAATCCCCCGATTCCCAATCATCGGTAATCGTCTGCTTCTTGCCCATCGCGTCGCTGGCGACCTGGTTGATCAGCTCCGGCAGGTAGCCGTGCGACCAAGCGGTGTAGATGGTCGAGTTGTGGTACTTGTCGTGCAGCAGTTCGTCAGCCAGGTCACTGGTGTCATTGGCTGAATACTCGATGTTCACCGGCAGCCCGAGCTTGATGGCACTGGGGCTTATGGTCATCAGTGGGCGGATGTAGCTGTAGGAATTGTCCAGCTCGCCCTCTTCGACGTTGCGGGTAGGGTTGGCCGCGAACACATAGTCGGCCTTGCCGAATTTCTCCGGTAGCAGGGTGGCCAGGTCGATGGCGCGATTCAGCCCCTGGCAATTGAGCTGGCCCAGGCCGCCGGCGGGTTTCTCGGCGTGGCGCAGGAACACCAGGGTCTGGATACCGTCGGCCGGTTGGGCGCGACTGACGCTCGACTCCAGCAACAGCGCCAGGCCACAAGCGACAAGCAGCGTAGGCAACATCAGCCACGGTCGGCGCTTGAAGCGTTTGGCGAAATTCAGTGGGTTCATCATTGAATAATATTCTTCGGCTCTCGCAAATCAGGCTGACAAACCCGGGCACCAGGAAGTTTTTGGCTTCCGGTGTTTTCCTTGTCGTGACGCCGCTTCGATTTCTCGGGGCATTGCTCAGAGTCTTCTGGCGCCCTTTGGTTCGATACCGACCGATTCCGTGCACTGTAAGGCCTCCTGCCAGGAGGTAGGGCGAATGTTAGCGACAGGATGTTGCGAATTTAAGAATGGAGCGTGCGAGTTTCGTGACGCGTTCATTTGGGTTTCGTATTTAAAGAATCGCCTTACGCCTGCCGTCTCCTCCTCTGACTTATTTTCCCTGCCGTCCTCGGCAAAGTCTCGCGTCCGTCCCCGCACCGCGAGATTTCCGCATGTTTGCCCCCGACAAACTCCTGGCTTTGAACAACGTCATCGGCTCGCTGGTGATTGCGGCCATGGACCCCGAGCAGCCGGACATCGAAGCGGTGCTGGCGGACTTCCGCACTTGCCTGAACGACTACGACGCCTGGGCTGAAAGTTTCTGGGCCGGCTGGGCGCTGGATATCGAGCAGGTGTTCAAGGTCGGCAACGAAGTGTCCCTGGCGGCCCCGAAGGACCTTGATCAACCTGTCAGCGCCACGGTGGTTGCTTGTCCGGCGGAGGGGCCGCTGACGCTGGTGCACATGTTCCAGGCGGCGCGCTTCGTGCCGATTGGCGACACACCGGTGATGCTGGAACCGGTCACCGGGGGCGAGCCGGGGAAGGAAGTCTTCGGCGAACCGGTTCATCACGTGATCGGCCCCAGCGGCATTCTGGAAGTCCCCGACTGCTGGCGGGGCCAGCGTTATCGCATCACCTTTTTTCCCCATGTGACGGCCGAGCATGTCAAGGCGCTGTACGCGTCCTACCGTGACGTGATTGCTCAACTGGAAGGTTGGCTGCAAGCGGAGTGGGATGAATTTCAACCGCTGTGGTTGGAGTTTTCCGACAGCGGATTTCTCGAGCGCTACAGCGCATTGCAGCAAGCTGATTGGCGCGGGTTGACAAACGCCCTGCATCAGTTGTGGGACGACGTCAAACAGGTCTTCGAACTGCTGGCGGACCTGCAGGCTAACAGCGAGAAGTTGTTGGAGTACCTGACTCAAACCGAGCTTGAGCAGCTACTGAAGGCGTCCTCCGAGGCAATCGCCAAAGGGTTGATGGTGTTGGGCGACGAGCCGTTGCTCTTCGTGCATATGGCGGCCTTCGCCAGTTGGCTACGGATGTTGCCGCCCCAGCACGTCGCTGAAGTCGTGGGCGAGATGCGCGCCTCGGTGCTGATCAACTTCCTGCTGATGCGTTTGACCGGGGGGCTGGGCCTGGGTCTGCGCATGAGCGGTAAGGTGCTGGGCCGGGTCCGCTCGGAGCGGGCTCGGGAGTGGTTGCTGGCATCGAGCCTGAGATTGGGCCAACTCACCCCCGACCGGCTCAATCAACATGCCGATGTGCTCAAACCGTTGGTGGTCAGTCAGCGTGCGCCTTTAAAACCGACGCCTGTCGGACCTTTGCACATTACCCCTGAGAATTCGCCGCCAGTGTCCGTGAGCAATCCGGCCGCCGTGGCGCGGGAAAAATCCCAGGGTTCTACGCGCCTGAGCCAGTTCGAAGCCCACGACGACGCCCCCAGCCAATCGAAAAACCCCAACGGTGACAGTGCCGACACCGCGGCCCTGACCCAGACCAGCGGCTGCCCGGTGTCGATGGTCACCGGCGAGGAGCTGCTGACCCTGGACGACGGCACCCTCGATGGCCGACTGCCGTTTGTCTTCACCCGCTTGTACCGCACCA